>OJBY01000210.1_pt1 | contig 36903 bp, 35 predicted proteins | sample 1591731 | NCBI WGS metagenome assembly OJBY01 (sample SAMN05416837, study PRJEB24817) | seawater metagenome | isolation source: Sea water | place: Canada:Atlantic | collected 2013-07
GTTCATCGCAACGTTCATCGCAACGTTCATCGCAACGTTCATCGCAACGTTCATCACAATTTTAATTGCATCGTAGGACATTTGGTCCTATTTGAATCTTACATCCGCCCCTTGAGAGTAGGTTCACTCGATTATCCTGAGTGCTACCGAAATCTTGGGGCTTTTGTGTTTTCGACGCACACGGATGTTCGATCATGAGTCGCGAAATTGCGATATTGATCGACGGTGGGTTCCTAACAAAACGCCTGCAGAAGCTCGTTGATGATCCTGATCGGCTAACTCCATACAACGTGTGTGGGATCATACGATCGATGTGTCGCGAGCATGTTCGGAAGCTCACAGATGAGCCGGGTGGGAACTGGCATCGCCACATATACCGGATCTTCTATTACGATGCTCCACCATTTCTTGGACAGGCGCATCATCCGCTTACTGGACGGCAGATCAACTACGCTAAGAGCGATCAGGCTGCGTTCCAGCAGGAATTGTTTCTGCAACTCAAAAAGCAGCGCAACATGGCGCTTCGTTTAGGAACGTTGTCGAAGCTAAATGGGTGGACCATCAACAGCGACAGGCTGGTCAAACTGTTACGATCAAAGTCACTGTTCGAGGAATTGGCGTCGATAAAGCCATTGGCCGACGGATCTGTGAACCTGACTCCGCAGCAGGCTGCAACAATTCAAACTCAGGCAAAGCACTGGGCAGAGCTCGAAGACTGGATGGCCCAACTGGATTTGCGTCAGAAGGGCGTCGATATGCGTATCGGTTTGGATATCGCATCGATCACGCTGAAAAAGTTGGCAAAAACAATCATCCTGATCGCCGGCGATGCCGATTTTGTGCCGGCGGCTAAATTGGCGAGGCGCGATGGGATGCAATTCATTCTCGATCCCTTGTGGCAATCAGTATCGGACGACTTGTTCGAACATATTGATGGCTTGCAAACCGTATTGAAGAGATCGCGGTCCAAACAGGATGGCGGTCAAGGTAAGAAAGACCCCGCCTGATGGCCAAAAAACCCCTCCGCGTCGAAACGCTCACTCATGATGAGGCGACCCGCAAGAACGCGCCCACGGCGGAACTCGAAACCTTTGTCGATGCCGAGACCAAGCGGCCGATCGAGGTCGCTTACGAGCGGCGCAATCGCGATCTTGATCCGCAGCTGGTGTGGCGGGGGAAGGATGTGGCGGACTGGTCGGACCTCGTAGTCGAGGCGCCGCCACTTTACATCCAGGAGAAGATCCATCCCAAGGCGCTGATCGAGGATCTGAAGCGCGCCAGCCAGCGCGACGAACCCGACGACGCGCCTGACCTGTTCTCCGATTTCAATGGGATTGAGCCGGATCAGCGGACCGAGTTCTACGCGCATGACCAGCACTGGTCGAACCGCATGATCCTGGGCGACGGGCTGAAGGTGATGGCATCTCTGGCGGAGCGCGAGGGGCTGAAGGGCCAGGTGCAGTGCATCTATATCGACCCGCCCTATGGCATCAAGTTCAACTCCAACTTCCAGTGGTCCACCACCAGTCGCGACGTGAAGGACGGCAAGGCCGACCACCTGACGCGCGAGCCCGAGCAGGTGAAGGCCTTCCGCGACACCTGGGCGGACGGCATCCACTCCTACCTCACCTATCTGCGCGACCGCCTGACCGTGGCGCGCGACCTGCTGACCCAGAGCGGCAGTGTCTTCGTCCAGATCGGCGACGAGAACGTCCACCGCGTGCGCGCGCTGATGGACGAGGTGTTTGGGGACGAGAATTTTGTTGGTCAGATCGGCTTCGAAAAAACTAGCAGCACGTCGACCACCGGTTTGGCCGCGATAAGCGACTACATACTTTGGTTTGCGCGCGCCAAGCCCTCGTTAAAATTCCGCTCACCATATCAACGCAAGGTGCTGGGAGAAGCTGGAACGACCCAATATACTTGGTTTGATCTACAAGGCGGAGAGGATCGCCGACTCTCCTCCGAGGAAATTGCCTCAAATGCAATCAGTATTGACCGCGAGAACATCTTCGCTTGCGATAATCTTACTAGCCAACGGCCATTGCAGGGTGCTGATGTTCGAGAGTTCGAATACGTCGGACGCGCATTCAAGCCCGGGCGCGGAACATTCAAAACAGATTTGGTCGGCCTTAACAAGTTGGCGAAATCCGGCCGCCTAAGGCCGATCGGCAATAGCCTAATGTATAAACGTTTCCTGCGTGACTTTGATGTCGTTCCGATTGCTAATTATTGGACAGACGTAAAGATGACGGGCTTCTCTGAGGAGAAGTCTTATGTCGTGCAGACAGGTCAAAAGGTAATACAACGCTGCATCCTGATGACGACCGATCCCGGCGATCTGGTGCTAGATCCCACCTGCGGTTCGGGCACCACTGCCTATGTCGCGGAGCAGTGGGGGCGGCGGTGGATCACGATCGACACGAGCCGGGTCGCGCTCGCGCTCGCACGGGCGCGGATCATGGGCGCGCGCTACCCTTGGTATCTGCTCGCCGACAGCCGCGAGGGGCAGCTGAAGGAAGGCGAGATCACCCGCACCCCGCCGCGCGATACGCCGACGCAGGGCCGCCTGCGCCAGGGCTTCGTCTACAAGCGCGTGCCGCACATCACCTTGAAGAGCATAGCCAACAATGCCGAGATCGACACGATCTGGGAGGAGTATCAGGCCAAGCTCGAACCCCTGCGCGAGGAAATCAATCGCCTGCGCGGCCGCGACGGCTCCGACCCCGACCTACCGCCCTTCGAGGAATGGACCATGCCGCGCGAACCCGGCTCGCCTTGGCCGGAGGAAGCCACTAAGGCGCTGGAAAAGGCGCGGAACAAAGCTGCCTCCGACGCGGTGCGCAGCAAGTGGCTCGGCAAGCTGAACGAAGAACTGGGCCGCGACTACAAGCTCGATACGCTGCCCGAACACCCCGTCGACCCTTGGAACGACCCGGAGTGCGAGGAACTGCACGCGCAATGGTGGAAGCTGCGCATCGAACGCCAGCAGGAAATCGACGCCAGCATCGCCGCCAAGGCAGACACCGAATATCTCTACGACCAGCCCTATGAGGACAAGAGCCGCGTCCGCGTGGCCGGTCCCTTTACTGTCGAGAGCCTTTCACCCCACCGCGTCCCCGCCGTCGATATCGACGACAGCTTCTTCGACGAGATCGAAGCGGCCGAGGGCAGGGCGAAGAAGGGCGAGAGCGGCGAACGCGCCGACTTCGCCGAAATGGTGCTCGACAACCTGAAACGCTCCGGCGTCCAGCAATCCTCCCGCGACGACAGGCTGGTGTTCGAAAGCATGAAGCTGTGGCCCGGCGAATGGGTCGTGGCAGAAGGCACCGTGGTGCAGAAATCGCTCGACGAAGCCGGTGACGAGGACGACGAGGAAGCTGGGACCAGTCCCAAATCCGACCGGCCCAGCCGCCGCGCCGCTATCCTGATCGGCCCCGAATACGGGACTGTCAGCCGCGCTTCACTGGTTGCGGCCGCTCGTGAGGCGTCGGAAGCGGGCTTCGACATTTTGATCGCGGCTGCCTTCAATTTTGATGCGCAGGCGACCGAGTTCACCAAGATGGGTGCGCTCACCGTGCTGCAGGCGCGCATCAACCCGGACCTGCACATGCCCGACCTCGCCAATACCGGTGCGGGCAACCTGTTCACCGTATTCGGCGAACCCGACATCGTGGTCCACGACGAGGGCGACGATATGGTGAGCATCGAGGTGCAGGGCGTCGATATGTATAAGGGCGGCCAGATCGAAAGCGGCGACGCCGACGACATAGCCGTGTGGTTCATCGACACCGACTACAACTACGAAAGCTTCTTCGTCCGCCACGCCTATTTCCCCGGCGCGAACGATCCCTACAAGGCGCTGAAGACGACGCTGAAGGCAGAGGTGGATCAGGAAGCCTGGGACAGCCTCAACCGCGTCCGGTCACGGCCCTTTGCGAAGCCGAAGGACGGCCGCGTAGCTGTGAAGGTGGTGAACCACCTCGGCGACGAGGTGATGAAGGTGCTGGAGGTTTAGACGGGATGCACAGAAACCTGCGCATTGCTGATTTCGGGGAAGATGAAGACCTGTTCGAAGATTCAAACGGCAGACCGCTTTATCAGCCTATTGAGATTGATTGGTCGCGACCGTCCCGGATCGAACGGGACGGGACTATTCCCTTCAAGGATGAGAGCGAGGTTTACCGGAATGGGTATCTCTACGCTATCGTTCGCAATCACGGTAACCAAAGAACGCGAGATCGCATTGTCTACATCGGGATAACCAACGACCTAAAAAAGCGATTTCGCAACCATCCCAAGGTAGATGAAATCCGCAGCCAGTATGGCGAAACGAGCATCAGCATCGGGACGATTACCACGCCGGGCCGCAAGCCAAACGGCGAAACCAGAGTGCTCATCCGCGAGGAGATCGAGCACATCCTGATTTGGGTTCTTCATGAGGATCTCTGGAACGACCGGAAGACCATGTGTGTGCCCGGCCAAGGATCCAATGGCGGACGCGCCCTCGACATACATAACAAGGGCTTCACCTTCAGCGGCAGAATGCCTCAGAGGATCGTATTTCCATGGGCCGCCATCGTCCCGCGCCGGAATAATACCAGCCGATGACCCTCCTCTACGCCTCGACCTTCGCCGATGCGCTCGCCAAGCTTACCCATCAGGAGCAGAAACAGGTCAAGATCACGACCGTTGATCTGATGATGGACCCGAAGGGCGCAGGCCTCAGCCTCGAACGGTTGACCAGGGCAGGGGACGACAAGGTCTGGTCGGCGCGCGTCTCGCGCGACTTGCGCATCATCCTGCGTCGTGATGGCGACGACAACCTGCTCGCGTATGTCGGCCACCACAACGATGCCTACCGTTGGGCCGAGCGGCGCAAATTCATTCCTCACGAGCGGTCCGGCGCCATGCAGATCGTGGAAGTGATCGAGGGCCAACAGACGGCCGGGCCTGAATTCGGCGACCATTCCGGCGCAAGGGAAGCCGCCGAAGATACCGTCCAGCCGTTCTGGTCGTTGACGGACGACCAGCTCCTCGATGTCGGCGTTCCGCGGGAATGGTTGAGCCATGTGCAGGAGATGCCGGAGGCCGAAATCGACACTCTGTTCGACCGACTTCCAGCCGAGGCTGCGGAAGCCCTTTATGATTTCGCGACCGGCGGGAAGCTTGAGGATCATATCGTCACCCCGGCCGAACCGGGCGCCGATCCCTACGCTCATCCCGACGCACAGCGGCGCTTCCGCGTATTCGACAATGTCGACGAACTCACCGCGGCGCTCGATGCTCCTTTCGAGAAATGGGCAGTCTTCCTGCACCCGGCGCAGCGTGAACTCGTGCGGCGAAAGGTGACCGGCCCGACCCGCGTTACCGGATCAGCGGGAACGGGTAAGACCATCGTGGCACTCCATCGCGCCGTGCATCTTGCAGAGCAGAGCGAGACAGCGCGAGTTCTCCTGACCACCTTCTCCCCAGAGCTCGCGCGAGCTCTGTCCGCAAAGCTCGAAATCCAGACGCAGGCTGTTCCGGCGTTGCGGGAGCGCGTTACGGTCCGGCCGCTCGATGAAGCAGCGGTGGAGCTGTATTGTCGGCAGTTCGGTGACCCAGATCTTGTCGACCATGGCCAGATACGGGAGCTGATTGAGGAAGCCTTATCCTCAGGCCTTAGTGGCGACCTTACACCGCAATTCCTGCTGGAAGAATGGCAGGAGTTGGTCGATGCGTGGGGCGTAACCGACCCGGAGAGTTACGCCACACTTCCCCGTATAGGTCGACGAACCCGATTAGGTCCGAAGCAGCGGGAGGCCGCGTGGGCCGTATTCGACCACATCCGAACCCGGATGGCCGAGCGTGGCTTGGTAACCCGCGCTATGATTTATGACCGCTTGACGGGGTGGCTTCAGGACGGCGACACAATCCCCTTCGAACATGTCGTCGTCGACGAAGCGCAGGATCTCACGGTCGCACAGGTCCGCTTCCTCGCGGCGGTGGGCAAGGGTCAAAACGAGGCCCTCTTTCTTTCAGGCGATATCGGGCAGCGCATATTCCGGCTGCCCTTCAGCTGGGCGAAGCTGGGTCTCGACATTAGGGGCCGGAGCCATTCGCTGAGGGTGAACTACCGCACGTCGCACCAGATCAGGGCAATGGCAGACCGCCTGCTTCCGCCTGCGATTACGGATCTGGATGGCGTAGAGGAAGGTCGCCGTGGCACGGTGTCGATCTTCGATGGTCCCGTTCCGGAAGTCCGACTGCTGGACGACACCGAAGCAGAAGCGGAATTTGTGAGCAGCTGGCTTCAACGGTGCATGACCTCAGGGATCCCTGCAAAGCAAATTGCATTTCTGGTTCGCGGCCCCGATCAGCTTGAGCGCGCCCGAAAGGTTGCCCAAAACGCTGTTGCCGCATCCGCCGATTCTGAGCCACCCATCGTAACTGTCATGCATGATGCGAAGGGGCTGGAATTTCGAGCGGTAGCGGTGATGGCTTGCGACGAGGACGTAATCCCCGATCCACAGCGGCTAGCCTCGATCGGCGATGTCGCCGAGATGGAAAGCGTATACGAGACGGAGCGACACTTGCTCTACGTGGCATGCACGCGTGCGCGTGACCAATTACTTGTAACGGGGCTCACGCCTGGGAGCGAATTCCTAGACGATCTTCTTTAAGTAGACGGCAGAAGGCTAAGCCGAGGAGGCTTTCTCAAGGTTGCGCCGGGAATAAATCTTGTCCGTATCATGGCCGGCGCCTATATCTTTCAGGAGCTGCCGCAGCGGTTTTTCTCCGCAGGTTTCTCTCTTTCGAGATCTTATCCTACAAACTGGTCTGTTTGGGCTTTTCCAAACATAAACCAGAGGAAAGACTTGTGATAGACCGAAACGAAGGAACTGCAAGGGACAACCACGATCGTCTCACGCAAGAGCAGTTCGACAATGTTCCGCTCGCCGATCTGGCGAAATTGGCCGGGCATGACGAGACGGAACCCGAAGCTCTGTCCTGCGATGAAGTGCTCAGGCGCAGCCAAAAGCGTTTCTTCGAGTGCATTGCGGCCGGTTACGACAAGGCGACCACTGCTGCTATCATTGCGCAACATCCGCTTAACACCGCGCAACCCGCGGCCTTGGAACGGGCCATGAACCGTGTGTTCGGGAATTGGCGCGACCTCCAGAAGGCAGCGAGGATCGGTGAACGGCGCAAGCGCAATAGCGCCGACCCGGCAGAGAATATCACGGCGCACGTCGATCCCAGCCCTCCGCCCAAGATCGCATCAAGTGAGCCCCGGCGGCTCGCCGACGACACTTTCGACGGGGAGGACTGGCTGTGAGCGATTCTCCCATTCTTCACACGATCGTATGGATCATCAATCCGGCGGGCGGTGTTGGCAAGACTATGGTCGCGCGGGTCATCGAAGGGATATCCCAGATGATTGGTGTCGATGTAGCACTCGCCAGCCAGGATCGGGGAAATCAAGCGCTCAAACATTCTCTCGACAACGCTCATCTGATCAAGGCAGAGTCGCGAGCTCAGGATGCTGTTCGCATCGTTTCTCGTGTCGAAAATCGCGAGATATTTGTTATCGATGTGGGCGCTAATCCCAGTAGCGGCGAGTATGACCCGCTCCCATTCGGAGCCGCCTTAAATGCGGAAATCACAGGTCGCGGCGGAAGGATGCTCGCCGTTGTTCCGACGACCGCTCTCAAGACTTACGGCAGCGAGACTGCAATGAGGGTGACGCGAGATCTTTTGAACGAAGGCCTCGATGTTCACGTGGTAAAGAACCATCAGGACCGGTCTGGAAACTTTGGGAAATTGGTCCTTCCCGATAGCGTTAAGGTGTCCGAACTCGGTCACCTTCCTTCGGGCATCATGGCTCTCGCAGAAGATGAAAGAGGCTCGCTATCGGACCCCTACCTGACACCTGTTCCCGGCTATCGGTTGGCGGGTGGGTTCATTGGCAGGTGGCTGATCAATGCATCGCGCGAACCTCTGATGCTGAGCGTCTTTCGAGGCGCGACGTCCGGCCTTTCGGTCGATCCAGATCGTCATCCACGTCCGACGTTCGAGGTCCTTGACCGGAAATCGCAAGTCACAGACGAAGCTCTCCTCAATAACTACGCGAAGTTTGATGCATTTGAACGGCTGCGACGCGCTCGGTCAGACAGCGAGTTGCTCACAGCGGCCCGAGAATTCCAGCGCATGTGCGGGTCCTGGAAGTGAACTCCGCCACAAGAAACCTCCGATCGGGGCGTGGAATCCGAGCGGGAATTTTCCGGAGAAATAACGTTTCCCCGGCAGGAACCTGTTCGAGCCCCTTCTGGCTGCCGGTTCGTCGCCGCGCGAACCCGTACCGGAATACCTTGCGCGCCGCCGGTCGATCGCCCGGAGTTGCCTATAGCCAGCCTGAAATCCCCATATACCGGCCCGGTAGGGACCGGTGTCAGGCTTATTTTTACGCAGGATGCAAGGTGTATACACCTTGTGCTGCTCGGCGGCTTCGCCTTCTCGCATCGGAGGGGCAGTAAAATGTCCAGCACCGTATTTCATTTCCGCCTGAATGATCAACAGATCGCAGCTGCCCAGAAGCGCGCCGGCGAGCTATCCATCGGCAGGTATGCTGCAAGGCTGGTCCTTGAGGATCAGAGCTGGAGCCGGATTAACGAACGAAGAGCGATCGCTAGGACCATCCGCGCCATCCACCTTGCTGTCGCGCGCGGTCTTCCCACCTCAGAGGTTGAAGCCGTCGATGCGTTGCTCAAGGAAGCTCTCGCGCTTCTCGAGTCACAACATCCGAAAAAACTGAGCGAGGATGTGTTGTGACTACGGTTTACAGAGTCCGTCGCCGTCGTCCGAACAGCGCGATGGTGGAAAGCCTTCGAGGCAAAGCCACGGGTCTTATCCATTATGCCTGCCGGGCAGATCTGCGCGCCCTTGCGTCGGCGGTCATGGAAACCGCCGTCGATGCTTACCATACCGATCTTCTGCGATACGTGAGGCGAGACGCCCACAAGGAAGAGGTCGCCGCAACATTCACGCGAAATCTTCGGTCGAAGGAGCCGCTGCTTATCGCTGCCGAGATGGGCGCGCTAATTGAAGATGCCGATCCCGCTACCGACATCGTCGAGCATTACATCCTAAGCCTGCGCGAAGGGGAAGGGTTCGGCGAGCATCTGGAATACGCAGTTGATACGCTAATGAAGGGCCTTGGGCTTGATAACTGCCCGGCTGTGGCAGCACTTCATCGCGACACGGATAATGAGCACGTCCATCTCGTTGTGTTGCGTATCGACAAGGATACCGGCGAGATCGTCAATCCGCTGAAATATAACATCACCCGCGCTCACCAGATGTTGGCCGTGATGGAAGCACAAACCGGTTGGTCGCGCGAAAAGAAAGCTCGTTGGCAAGTTCGAGACGGACGGCTGATCCTCGACGGTCAGACAGACATCGGCGCTGCTGATAATCCGTTCTCATGGCCTGATCGCCATTATCCAGATGAGGACGTCTCATCCGCTGCGCGAGCCAAAGAGGCCAAGACCGGAATTGAGTCCGGCGAGCGGCTCGTCCGACGCGTTGTTCCAGAGCTCATCGAGAAACACCGCAATTTAGCGGACCTACTAGATGCTCTTGATCGTGAGGGAATTTCTCTCAGCAAGAAAGGATCAGGTGCAGTCTATCGCGTGACGACGGATGGCCTGAACGGGGATGCACAGGAAGAGTTCGTGCGATGTTCGGTCATTCGTCGGTGGAGCTTCGGCAAGCTTCGGGCGAGATACGGCGAACTCCCGGAAGAGTTTGGGAAGGACGTTTGTCCTCGGCCTTCCAGACCGATCGATGGGAACCCTGATCGCCCTCGCTATGCAGCTATGCACGCACAGTATTTTGAGCGATTGAATGCGATTACGCGAAGTGTGCGAATGGCCTTGCCGCGAACCCCGGGCCTTAATGAAGCGATCGCATTAGGCCGAAGCACCTGTGTCTTCCCGACTTTGGATGCTTGGCGGGCAGGCGAGTTGCCGCCCGACCCTAGTGAAGTAATGTTCGCGTCTGTCGGTGCTAGGATTTTCGAGGCACCCGCTCTAACGGCTTCCAAGCAGATCAAGGGACAGTCCGACGCCCTGTTCATTGCAGCGAATAGCGGTCGCCGAACCATCTACCAGCGGCGGGCATCGCCGCTCACACGGGGCCGCATCGTTGATTTCGGCAATAGAGTCGTCCTTGTCGGCCCCGCCGGCGAGGCCGAATTGAAGAAAACGATGACGTTGTTCGCTGCGCGCGGCGCTCACGTTGTGAGCGCCGCAGGACTGAATAAGGCCGAATGGAAGGCCGCATCCCGCGTTGCCGCGTCGTATGGCATTAAACTGGTCACCTCTGATCAGCATCAGCCCAGCGTTCGGCTAAGGACTGGCAAGACCTCAATTGGTGATCAGCCACAAAGGCTAGGACGGGACAGCATCGTTCCGCCTGAACACGATAACTACGAAAATCCCATACGGGCGACAATACAAAAGGAACCCGAAGATAGCAGGAATGTAGCTGAGGCACCGCCTGCCAGCCATACGCGTGAGAACGAAACGGCAGAGCCTCCGGTGCCTGAAATTGTCGCCTGGCAACAGGCCGAGGCAGCATATGACGCCATGCGTCGGGATGCTTCAACGGACGCACCGTTGGAAGCTTTGATGAGAGAGCGAGACCGGTGTGCCTGGGTGCTGCAGCGCAAATCTGCCGCTGCGGAAACAGCTACGATGAGATTGGCGAGCGGGCAGAAGAAACGCATCGCTACGCAGGCAGAGAGACACGCTGAGCGCCTCAAAAATATTGCATCAATGCAAACGGGGCTCGGACGGTGATTTCGAGACACCACCGCACGCATCCGCATCAGGAAAAGCCTTCTCGTCAGCTTCGCTGAACGAGGTTGGTGGAGAGAAGGGAAAAGCCCTTCGGCCGACCTCGATCAGCGAGGCAATTAGATGAATAGCTCAAATCTCACACCGACGATCGTCGGCGACAACGATGCGCCCAGCGACCGGCGACGAATTCTCCAGGCCGTGCGCGACCGCAAGGACTGGCCGCGTCGGGCACGGGAACGCGAAGACTACCGCCGGATCTGCGTTCTTGATACGGAAACCAACGGACTTAACCTTTCCAGGCACCAGATCATCGAACTGTGCGCCGCGATCGTGGACATAAGCGATACCGGGAGGATCGTCGCGGTGCGAAGCGTGATGACCGGGCTGGTCGACCCCGGCCACGCGCTGCCCCCTGAAATCGTCGAGTTGACCGGGCTTACAGATGCTGTCCTGGCAGGAGAGTCGATCTGTCCTGAGCAGCTCGCCGAACTTCTCGAATACTGCGATGGGGTTATCGCGTTTAATTCCCAGTTCGACCGACCTTTCATCGAAAAGCACATCGGTCGTCACGTCCCTGCGAAATGGGGTTGCGCTATGGCCGACGTGCCTTGGCGAAAGCTAGGCTTCGAACGCGGACCGCAGGGATATCTGCTAAATCAGGCGGGTTATTTCATGCCGTCTGCGCACAGGGCGAAGGACGATGTCCTCGCACTTATCCAGTTGCTCGATCATGTCTGCTCCGACGGTGAGAGCGTCATGGCGAAAGTGTTGGCAGCCATGGACGCTCCCGCATGGCGGTTCGAAGCAAGCACCGCTGCCCATGGTTTCGGGGACGATCTATGGGAACAGCGTTACCGATTTGCCAAAGAGCGCGCCCACAAGCTCTGGCACAAGCATGTTCGGCCGACCGAGTTCCGGGAGGAATACCGCTGGTATAAAAAGACGATCGGCAAACGGCCAGTCGTCGTTCCGCTCCCGGCTAGCGAACGATACCGAGCAAATGAAACCTGGGTGCCGAAGCCGCCCAATGTCAAGGTTCCGGATTGGTTGAAATGAAGATGAGCTGACGTCCGAGAAGGAAAAAAGCTTCGGCCAGAAGGCCGCCATCCAACAACAAGGACTACGATATGAACACTTCCACCACCGGCGGGCACGATGCCCGCCGGGCCAACGCCTATGCCCTCCATCTGGAGCTTGGCCTTCCCGTCGGGGGAACCGTCCCAGCCGCAGTCAAATTCGCTTCGGTGACCGGCATCGATATGGGCATTCTCAATGTTGCGGCATGCAAGGTTGCAGAAAGTGGCTGGGCCTGTGTGATTGCCATCTATGCGGATGAGGAAGCAGCCGCACCGCACTTGTATCTGGCTATGATGCCACACGCAGAGGGTGTAATTGCAACCAAGGTCATTCCGGCAGCCCTAGGCGATGATGGCCCGCTCGTGCTGATGACCGAGGATCGAAGGCAGCAATTCGCTGTAAGCGAATGCGGCCGCCTCATTGCTGTGCCCGTTGAAACTGCGGCTCGGCAAAGACGATCGCACCGCCGTGCTACCAAGAGAATTGCCGCGACCGCCGAAGCACTTGCGCCCTTCTGCACCGGAGGGCCCACCCCGGGCGACCTCTTCGTCGATAGCTCTGGCAATATCAGGAACGCAGCGCCTTTCGCAGCCTGATCCTCACAAACCTACGATCATCCAGGCGGTGTCTTCCTCGGGAGGCGCCGCCTGTTTCTTTTCAGGAACAGGAAACCCCACATGAACTTCTCTCCCAGGCACCATCCGCGCGTGCTGACGGCACTGGAAATCGTGCGCGACCGACCGGCGAGCTACCGCTCAACCATCCGGTGCATCGCGATGTTCACCGTCACCAAGTGTAACGAATACGGTGCTCGTTTTGCCGTCGAACATTATGCCTTCGACCGCGAGACTAAGCGTTCGGATATCATCGGCGGGATCGCCAGAAGCATTCCGGATAATGCCACTTTGATTGCGAAGGCGCAGCCTTCCGAGATGCGCGAATGGCGCATGGCAATGCGCGCAGAGATGCCATTCTCGCCCTCGGACCTGCAACTCATCCGCAGACAGCGAAGTGACCTCGCGATCATGCCGCTGAAGTGCTGCGAAGCTGCGCTCGACGAAACCGCAGCGTTCTACGCGATCCAGCGTGCAGGTCCGGGTTCATCAACCTTGGCACAGGCTCGCCGCGCAGCCGACGAGGCGCAGGTCCTCTGGTTGACCTTCCTTGCGACCTGCTGCCGCGAGAACGACCGGACCTCGCTGGGCTCGGCCTACCAGGCCTGGCGGGCGATCGAAAATGCTCGCCCGCTTCCCTTCTGACGAAGCGTGATTGCGCCAATAACCAAGGAAAGGAAAAGGCAAATGGCGAAGCAAAGCTACATCGCGCTCGACTGCGAATTTCACTGGGACCAAGAGCTTCACGAGGCCCATCGAGCGATGGATAAGAGATCAAAGCGAAGGGCAGTGGCGGTCAAGAAGGTCATGGCGGCAGCCGTGTTCCAGTTCTCGGTCGATGACGAAGGCAGAATTTCGACTGGCGAGGTGGCCAGCTGGAACGAATACGACTGGTTTGACGAGGAAGGAGTTCTCAGCCAGCTCTTCGATTACCTCCGCGCCCAAGAGGGGAAGCCGGTAATGACGTATGGGGGTCTCGGCACCGATATCCCGGTGCTCGTGCTTGGAGCTATGGCCCGTGGCCTTCGACTTCCTCCCCAACTGGTCGATCAGCCAGGGAGGCGTGGGCCGAGGCCGCACTTGGACCTAGGAATTATGCTGAAATCAGGAGGGAAGACTTGGTCGCATCTTAGCCAGGTGCTCTTGAGAATGGGCGTTCCGTTCAACTTGGTGGCGGCAAAGCCGGGCGTGCGACGACCGGTGAGCGCCGGTGCATGGCAAAACCTGCGGGATCACGTCGAGCTCGACTGCCTGTTGCTGTCTATTGCCAAGCTCGGCTGGCTGGTTGCGCAAGGCACCGACTGTTTGCGGCTAGAGCCTGCCATTATTGTGCTGGTCGAGGGGTTCTTACGACGACGACCGGAGCATTCGCTGGCCAGCGAGTTGAGGGCCTACACTGACCAATTGCACCAACAAATTGCCGACGATTACGATCTCGTGGCTTGACCGTAGCTCGCGGATCAATCGGGCCGGCGGATGGTGATCCACCGGCCCGATCTATTGAGGACGTGCCCCTCAACATCGGCACGATGCTCTTGAGATTGGCGAGTATCGCTCGTGGAGTGGCTCTACGGTTTCGTCATGCCTGCCTCTTGGCGCGAGTTGGACGCCCTCCACGCAGTTCGGGAGGACGCAAGTTGACCGTCACGACATCGTCCAAATGTCCAGTTACAGTCGGAATATCCTTTAGCATCTCCTTCATTTTGCCGAGCGCGATGGGTTCGGAATATCGAGAGGCTCCTTCACCAAGTGCTTTCTGGCTCTGACCGAGTAAGTCGTTTCTTTTTTCTAGATCGATTCCGGCCTGCTTGAGAGCATCTGAACACGTGTGGCGGGCAGCGTGCATCGCCTGTCCGCGCTTGAGATTAGGCACGAACGGACGGATGTATATCCACCAGATTTTGTAGAAGACGTCGCCAATCTTGCGTTTGGTTCCAGCGGACGGATACATCTCCGGAAAAAGGAGGATTTCGCCTGCCGCCCTCATGGCCGCAACATACTTCAAGAAACCAAGGCGAACGAGTTCTTCATGAACGGGAATTTTCCGCTTCGAGCTTTTGCACTTGATCCTGCCGGTATCGGTCGGGCGTATGAAAATATAGGGAATGCCATGCGCTTCGCTGTCGAAGATATCGTCAAGCTTCAGCTTGCACATCTCCTCTCTTCGTGCGCCGGTATACCAGACCAGCAGAAGTATGAAGAACAGGCCATCGTGAATGATCTCGCTACCTGCATTTAGCCTGTCGCTTAGGCCCGCGCAGCCGGTCCAAGGTGGGAGGCTGAAAATCGCCTCACCCTGTTCCTTGGTATATGCGTCTACAGCCTCTCGATCGTCCTTGGTTTCGGGAGTAATGAACTTGTCTACGTTCACTTCCAGCAGTCCCGGAACAACTGAACGAAGGTGCGCGTGCATGCGCTTGAAATTTTGCCAGTGCTTGTTGCTGGTGTTGATGCTGAGACCGATCTGCTCGTGATCGAAATCGTCGTCTTCATCCTCTAGACGTTCAATCACGCGTTCTTCGATCATTTCGAAGGTGGTCCCGGGTTCTTTGTCCTTCGGTGACTTTCCAATGCTTTTGGGTAAGCGATCGAACCAAGCGTCGAGATCGGTCACGTGTTCAATGGTAACTCTCGAGAACGGAGTGCCTGATGGCATCGCCTTTTCGAGCAGCGTTGCCACCCACTTGATGTCGCGCAAAGTCGAATCCTGCACAATCTCGCGCTTGCGCTTGTTACCCGTCCGATGCTCCAGGCCGCTGAATTTCTCCTTGATGAATTCCTCGGCAAACTCCGTTGGCGTCATCTCAGCAATACGCTGCTGCTCTTCATTCATCGGCGGAGCAATCGCGAGACCAGGCTGCATCGGACTAGCCATCGCGAAAGGCACGTTGTTTGAGGAGGCTGAGGCACTCGCGGCAAAAGACGCAGCAAGAGAGGCGAGCTTTGCCAAATCGTCGAAATCGATGTTTTCTTTCACACGCCGGGCCGCTTCGGCGCGAGCGCGTGCGATGAAGTCGACAGCGACGGGGATGGTGACCCCGTTTGCAGGGGCGCCAATTTCGTCCAGCCTGCGCTGGGCAGCGAGAGCGAGAGATTCCGGAAGGTTGGGATGGTCACGGAGAAGACTGCGAATGTTGCTCTGCATCTCCTCGTCGAAGTCGGCGAAATGCTTCTCGACAAAGTCCCAGTCGCGAGGGACGCCGAGTCCTTCTTCGGCAATGGCGGTCCACAGCTTCTCGAAAACGGCCAGATCGTCCTGCCTGTTCGATGTCCGGCTCCAGTCCGGATGCATCTTCCAGGCAGACTCGAGATGGATAAGTTCATTGCGATAGCAACGCATTTCGGTGACGAACAAATTCGCCATCGCACCTTCATCGAGCCCAAACTCGGCGACATTTTCCCGGAAACTCATCTTCAGCCTCTCACTATAAGCGGTCATCGCCGCGGCACGTCCGCGGGCAATGTCCAGCTCCTTCGAGAACAAGCTGAACTCCAAGCTTATGAGTCGAGAATCCGAAAATGCCAAACAGGCGAGAGATACGCTCCGTCGCCACCAGTAGACGGCGCCGCGGCGTTTGAGGTTTTGGACGGGTGATCGGGGCATGCGGGCAAGCCTTTCGAGGCCTGCTGTCATCCCTGCCTTGGGACAGCTGGTTGGGACAGTTGCTGGGGACAACTGTGAATCCCTTGGACTCGCATCCTAGGGATTCTGCGCTTTTCAGCTATTCTTGAGGCTGCTTGGCTGGGGTGGCAGGGATCGAACCTGCGAATGCCGATACCAAAAACCGGTGCCTTACCACTTGGCTACACCCCAGCAGCACGGCGCTCATATAGCGGCCTCGACGCGAGGCGCAAGCGCAGCGCGGCAGTGTTTGGAAAAGTCAGGCGGGCTTGCGCACAGGTTCGAACAGGCTGCGATCTTCCACTGCATCGAAATCGGCGGCAGAGTGGCGTTCGGCCATGGCCCCTGTATTCACCAACCGCCCGCGTATCGCGCCCGGACGTACATCGATTCCTTTTATCCAGCGGCCCACATGCTCATATTCTTCATGGAGCGAGAGAAAAGTGGAGGCATCGCTATAACCGCCATACCACAGTGCGCCGAACCACGGATAGGCCGCGATATCGGCAATGCTGAGATCATCGCCCGCGAGGTAGCGAGAACCTTCGAGCCGATTGTTCGCAACCGAGAATATCCGCTTGGTTTCCATCGTATATCGGTTGATTGGATATTCGTATTTTTCCGGTGCATATTCGTAAAAATGGCCAAAGCCGCCGCCAATAAATGGCGCTGTACCCATCTGCCAGTTGAGCCAGCTCAACACCTCTGCACGTGCTGCGCCGCCCGACGGCAGGAGGTAATCGAATTTCTCCGCAAGGTGCTGCAAGATCGCGCCGCTTTCAAAAATGCGGAACGGTGTTTCACCCGAACGATCGAGCAGGGCAGGAATCTTGCCATTGGGATTGAGCGCGGTGAAACCCGATCCGAATTGGTCGCCTTCGCTGATGTCGATTTTCCATGCATCATATTCGGCCTCCGAAAAACCTGCTTCCAGCAATTCTTCGAACATGATGGTGACCTTCACCCCATTGGGCGTACCCAGTGAATACAGCTGAAAAGGATGCTCACCCGCGAGTAGTTCAGTATCGTGCCGTGCACCTGCAACTGGGCGGTTGATACTGGCGAACTGGCCACCGCTTTCAGTATTCTTCCAGACTTTGGGCGGGGTGTAGGTTGGGTCGGCCATTGCGGTGCTCCTGAATAAAGTGTTGCGCGAAAGGTGGCGGCACATCCCGCGTGTAACAAGGCAAGCAATTCTTTTGGCGAATAGAACCTCGCTTTGCCAAGCACGTTTTCGCCATTCCGGCGGGGATGGCGGCGAGTGGCGCAGAGGCCGGCGATCGCAGGCAGTAGCCGGGGAGGACGGGCAGGCGTGACTTCGCCCCGACGCTCGTCTATCCGGTCACAGTCGTAACCTTTTTTATTCGAGGATTGTCCCATGCGTCGCGCCCTTGCCATTCTGATGCTTGCCACTGCGCCAATTGCCCTGATCTCCGCTTGCACGCCTGCGGCACAGGAGGCCTCCGCACAGGGGTATGACATGTCGGCCAGCCGCGCGACGATTGCCGATGTCGATATGGCGCCGGAGACGTCCTACCTCTCCAATGAAGAACGCCAGGTGGTCAATCTGCTGATCGAAGCCAGCGGGTATATGGACGAGATTTACCTGCGCCAGCGCGGCGCGGATCTACCCGAAATGCGTGCGGAGATCGAGGCCAGCGGCGATGCTGACACACTTGACATGTTTGATCGTCATTTCGGCCCATGGGACAGCGTGGCGGATAACCACCCCTTCTACGGCGACACCGAATGGCCCGAGGGTGCGGGCTTCTATCCGGCTGATCTGACCCGCGAAGAATTTGACGCCTATCTCGAAGCCTATCCCGACCAGCGCAACGCCTTGATGAGTCCTTATACAATTGTGCGACGCGACGGCGAAACCTTCACCGCTATTCCCTATAGCGAGGCTTATGCAGAATTCCTCGAGCCGGCTGCAGAACTGCTGCGCGAAGCTGCGGGAATCACCACCAATGCCAGTCTGAAGCGCTTCCTCAACTTGCGCGCTGACAGCTTCCTTTCAGACGATTATTACGAAAGCGAAATGGCGTGGATGGACCTGGAGGACACGCCCATCGAAATCGCCATTGGGCCGTATGAAGTCTATACTGACCGCCTCTATGGCACAAAGACAGCGTTCGAAAGCTTCGTAACGTTGAAAAACCCTGCTGAAAGCGCCGCGCTTGATCGGTATGTCGGCTATTTGCGTGACATGGAGGGTAACCTCCCCATCGATTCGCAATATCACAATTTCGCGCGCGGTTTTGAAAGCCCGATTGCGGTCGCGGATCAGATCCATGGCGGCGGCGATAATGTACCCGGCGTGCAAACAATCGCCTTCAACCTGCCAAATGACGAACGGGTGCGCGAAGCCAAAGGCGCGAAGAAAGTGATCCTGTCCAATGTGCTGGGCGCGAAGTTCGACATGATTCTCGATCCGATAGCCGATATCGTGCTGGCGGAAGAACAGGCGGCGCTGGTTAGCCGCCGCTACATGCAATTGTTCACCCTGTTCCACGAATTGTCGCACTCGCTCGGCCCTGGTAGCATTACTGTAGAGGGCCGTGAGACCACGGTGCAGGAAGAATTGCGTGAGCAATATTCCGCGCTGGAAGAGAGCAAGGCCGATGTCATGGGCATTTACAACCTCATCTACATGATGGAACGTGGTGAATTGCCCGCAGCCGAGAAGAGCGAACTGCTAGCGACCTATTTCGCCGGCCTGTTCCGCTCCATGCGCTTCGGCATCGAAGAAGCCCACGGCAAGGGTGCAGCGGCACAATATGGCTTCCTGCTCGACTATGGCGCCTTCGCCTGGGACGCCGATGCAGACCACTTCGTGATCGACGAGGCAAAGCTGGAGAGCGGCTTGACAGAACTGCTGCGTACCGAACTGATGTTGCAAGCAACTGGCGACTATGACGGTACAATCGCGTTCTTCGAGCAATATGCGCATTTGGACGAGCACGCCGAGGCCGCGATTGCGGGGATGGCCAGCATTCCGGTGGATATTCGCCCGCTATATCCGGATGAGATTTGAAGGAGATGCAATTTTTGGCCGACACCTTGCTGCCGCATTAGCATAGAACGTAGAGCTTCCGTTTCTCTCAGGTGATGGTGGAAAGGCCGCGAAGGCGGATGATCACTATACGAAGGCTGGCCCCGTCCTGCACCTCTCGTTACAGGGCTATGCATGAAAAGCCTGTCGCCAACCCACAATTCTCCATTCAGCGTCGCAGCGCTCTACCGTTTCGCGTCCTTCTCCGACCCGGAAAGCTTGCGCGCGCCGCTCCAGAAGCTTTGCGAAGACAAAGCCATTCGCGGCACCTTACTGCTCGCCTATGAGGGTATCAATGGCACAATAGCGGGGTCGCATGAGGGCATCGCTGCAGTGCTCGATCACATCCGTACTTTGCCCGATTGCTCCGATATCGAGGTGAAATTTTCAAGCGCCGAGAAAATGCCGTTCCACCGCATGAAGGTGCGGGTGAAGCCGGAAATTGTGACGATGGGGCAGTCAGCGCTCGATCCGGTAAACAATGCAGGCACTTATGTCGATCCGCAGGACTGGAATGATCTGATATCCGACCCTGGCACTATCGTGATCGACACGCGGAATGATTATGAGGTCGCTGTCGGTCAGTTCGAAGGTGCCGTGAATCCGAAAACGCCGACGTTCAGCGATTTCCCCGAATGGTTCCAGGCAGAGCGAGAGCGGTTGCTGGCCAAGAATGACGGCACGGCGCCCAAGGTCGCAATGTATTGCACCGGCGGCATTCGCTGTGAAAAATCGACCGCCTTCCTCGCCAGCGAAGGCGTGGACGAAGTGTTTCACTTGAAGGGCGGCATTCTCAAATATCTGGAAACCGTGCCTGAAGAACTGAGCCTGTGGCGCGGCGAATGTTTCGTTTTCGATCAGCGGGTGAGTGTTGGCCATGGGCTGACACAGGGCAGCTATGGGCTCTGCCACGCCTGCCGCCTGCCGGTCAGCGCCGAAGACCTTGCAAGCCCGCTTTACGAAGCAGGGGTCAGTTGTCCCGCCTGTCACGATCAGCGGACCGAGCAGCAGCGCGAATCCTATCGTGAGCGGCAAAAGCAGCAAGTGCTTGCAAGGCAGCAGGGCCGTGAACATGTGGGCGCGGTGCTGACCAAGAAGAAAAAAACCGACGATGACTGACCGCGTGCTCTACAGTTTTCGCCGCTGCCCCTACGCGATGCGCGCCCGTATGGCGCTGGTCGTCAGTGGAACGCGGTGCGAATTGCGCGAGGTGAAACTGTCGGACAAGCCGCAGGCGATGCGCGATGCTTCACCTAAGGCCACCGTCCCCGTGCTGGTTCACGGCGATGGCACCGTGCTGGATCAGAGCATCGACATCATGCGCTGGGCGCTGGGTCATACCGATCCCGAGGGCTGGCTGGAACGCGATGATGCGGAGTTGATCGCCGCCAATGACGGGCCGTTCAAACACGCTCTCGATCGCTATAAATATCCCGATCGCCATGACAGCGACCCGGTGGCTCACCGCGAAGCGGGCGTGAAATACCTGCGCGAACTCGAAGCGCGGTTGGAGAAGGGCGCCCAGCTATGCGGCGAAACGCGCGGGTTGGCCGATGCGGCAATCATGCCATTCGTCCGCCAATTCGCCGCGACCGACCGCGAATGGTGGGGCAAGGTCGATCTTCCACGCGTGAAGCAATGGCTGGCCGATCACCTGGAATCCGATCTGTTCAAGACCGTGATGCAGCGAGAAAAGCCATGGCAATCGGGCGATGCGCCGATTGCCTTGGCGCTTTGACCCAGCCGCTCTAATCCAGCCGCGTCACCCAACCGTGCGTGTCTTCGACGCTGCCGCGCTGAATGCCGACAAGCTTTTCGCGCAGGGTGCTGGTCAATTGCCCCGGTCCACCGCTGCCGATGATGAACTCCCCATCGCGTCCAGCAACCTTGCCAACCGCCGTCACTACCGCTGCCGTTCCGCAGGCGAAGGTTTCGACCAGTCTCCCGCTCGCGGCATCATCGCGCCACTGGTCGATCGAATACATTTCCTCACGCATGTCGAGGCCCTGTTCGCGGGCGAGGGTAATGATCGAATCGCGCGTGATACCCGGCAGGATCGTGCCGCGTAATGGCGGAGTGATGACCGAATCATCATCGAACACGAAGAACAAGTTCATACCGCCGAGCTCTTCAATCCACTTATGCTCTGCAGCATCAAGGAACACGACCTGATCGTGGCCCTTTGCAAATGCCTCGCCCGTGGGGACTAGGCTGGCTGCATAATTGCCACCGCATTTCGCTTCACCCGTGCCCCCGGGCGCGGCGCGGGTAAAATCGCTGACCCACACGGATACCGCCGGCGCGCCGGATTTGAAGTAATTTCCTGCGGGTGAAAGGATCACAAGAAATTTGTATTTTGTCGCCGGACGCACGCCGAGGAAATGTTCATTGGCGAACATAAAGGGGCGGATATAAAGCGAGCCGCCTCCCACCGAAGGAAACCAGTCGGCATCGGCTTTTACCACCTGGCGTACCGACTCGATAAACACATCTTCCGACAGTTCCGGCATGGCGAGACGCGCTGCAGACTTATTAAACCTCTTGGCATTCGCATCGGGGCGGAAAAGCGCCATCGTGCCGTCTTCCAGCCGATACGCTTTCATGCCTTCGAAGATTTCCTGCGCATAATGCAGCACGCTAGCGGCAGGATCGAGCAGGATCGGCTCTCTCGGGCCGAGTGTAGGCGAGTGCCAGCCCTTGCCCGCATCGTAATCGATCGAGATCATGTGATCGGTAAAGACCGTGCCGAACCCCGGATCGGCAATCGCCTGATCGCGCGTGGCACCGGGTACCGGGGCAGAATGGGGAAGGCGGGTAAATTCCATGTGCGTGCTCACTCCTTGGGCGCCGATTAGGCGGCAGAGGTGTGGGAGGCAAGAGGGTGTGTTTAAGGAGCGGGGTTGAATGGCCGCTAACGACACAGGTTCAGGGCATGTGGTCCGTTAGATTTTCCAGGCCGCGTTCAAATCGGCTTGTCATATCTTTTTCCTCATCAGGAACATTGCCAGTCTATGCATGTTCGGAGCAAGCACCAGACTGATGAGCGGGACGAGAATTGCTGTAAGGATGAATGTCTGAAAACCTAGTGCGAGATCGCGTGCAAATGCGGCAAGCAATACAAGCATACCTGTGGCCAATGGCCAGACTATAAACCAGACGAGGAGGGTCCGCAGCATCACGACGCGCATTGCCAAGCCCCTCTCTCTGACCTTGAGGCGTGAAGGATTGCAAAATAGCCCGGCAGAACTTCATTGAGTTTACCGTGTCCCAATTGTGTGAGGGATATTTCCTTTGATCGGGCGTCGTTCTCACTGCTGACGACATTGACCAGTCCGGCAAGTTCCAGGCTTTGCAGCGTTCGCGTAACCACCGGTCGAGAGACATCGAGCCTGTCGGCTATTTCGCTGGCCGCAAGAGACGTGCGCTCAGGCTCTCGATCGATGAGGATAAGGGTCAGAAACCGAAGCTGCGACAGGTCATGCGTCATAAAATAGGTGTCGATTTCGCGTATGAGAATGCTGGCGGCGCGCATGTGTTCTAACGCTTTGAGCACTTTGGCGGGATCAACATTACCGAAGCGGTCCGCATAACCCCTGACCATTCGCTGGCTAGGCAAGTCTTTGAGAAAAAACATCAGCTAGGCAAACCAGTCTTAGAGGGATGAATTGCGGCTCCTCGGCCAAATAGTTTCTCGTAAGCCCGAAGTGCCGATTTGGTGGCAGGCTGATCCTGATGCGCAGCTTGGGACGCCTCAGCGCCATTGCTCGTAAAGATGCAGACTTCCGTCATCGGTCTTCGCGCTCCCGGTGCGGTTTGAACCATGCGTTTATATTCAACTGACCAGCCAAATGAGCTTCTTTGGTTAGCATGGCAACCATATCGTCAAACCAACCCCGGTCAAGCTCGAACAGGTCTGAAATCGTAATTCAACCATATGAAGCGAACAATCTCCAAATCGCCCAACTTCCAGATCCTCGCTCGGATTGGGTGGATCTCCCTCCAGGCGGCCTGAGCTTACGTTAGAAACCGCAGACCAAACCAGCCGCCGACGCCAGATATGAGAAGGGCGGCCCTGCCTCAGCAGTGACCGCCCTTATCATGGTCAGCGGTCAGTTAGACCGCCCACGTAGCCTTACTCGGCGCGTTGGAAATTACCGAATATGCTCCGCACGGGTCATCACCGACCTCCCTGCTGAACCATGAGACATCGGATCACCTCCTTTCGCGCTATGAGAGCCAGGAACCTCCGCTTCACCGGGGGTCCAAGACCTGCCTTCACTGCTGGTCTTGTCACCCTTTGTGAATCGCTAAGCCAATTAAGACAAGCCTTGTATTTTTCTTTTTCACAGTCACAATACCTGCCTCTTGTCGCATGACCCTAAGTTACCGGGAGTACGACAGAACCCTGCGTCAGCGCCGGCATTCCTCTATCACGCGTGAAACTTCCGGCCACGCCGGTAGATAAAGGGTGCTTTCACCGGGCAGCTCTATCGCAAAACGGCCCTTGGAAAGCGCCATCGCGTCAAGAAAAGCATCCCCTGCAGACAATTGCGCAGTCACGACCGATCCCGCTTGTGGGCCAGCGGTCAGATCCTTGTCCGCCGTTTCGGTACGTATACGCATCGTGAGTGCGGATTGCGCGCTGCTGCTACGCGATATCGCAACAGAGCGGCTTGCCTGATCACAGCGCATGGAAAACAGCGCCGTGCTGCCCATCGGCCCGAACTGTGCCATGGGCACGCCGCTGGGCGCCGAATAACGCCAGTCACCCGTCGTTTGTGGAGCGTCCAACCAATCGTCGAAACTTGGCGTGATGACCTGCGGCGGAACGGGCTGCGCGGTAGAAACAGGCGGAGGTGCTGGTGTAGGGGCAGGTGTCGGCTGCGGCGAAGGCGGAACGCACGCAGCCAAGGACATTGCGCCAATGATGGCGCTGCTGGTTGTGAACAGGCGGAAACGATTTAATTGCATGCGGAAATAACCCTGCGAATACCTGGGTGCGAAGGGAACTGGAGCCGTTCGCCCTGCGGTGATGTGAGTGTGAATACTTGGCCTTGCTCACCCAGTGCGTGGATGATGCCGAGGCCCTGATCGATCTGCGCGACCATATAGGGGAAATCGGGATTGCCGTCGGTTTGCAGATCGATCCGTGCTGCTTCTCCGCCTGCATCGAGACGCCATGCCTCAGATGCGGCGGAATCGGATCGGATGGAAATCGTCAGTGCATCGACTGAGCTCTTACAGCTGATGATGATCGAGTTTTGGCTAGGAGACACGCCGAATTTCGCCTGCGCGCCATAGGCATCCTCAGTTATATCCCACGTGCCCGGTGCCAGCGCGGTGCCATCGGCGGCGGCAGTTGCCACGGGGGTTGGGGTCTGGACGGCAGCGGGTTGCTTTGCGACCGGTTCGGTCTCTTCGCTGGCATCGCAGCCTGTTAACAGCACAATGCAAAGAAGGGCACATGTCAGGCTGGGCATTTTCATGGAATGTCAGACCTCATCAGATTGCAACGAAAAACGTCTGTTCCGGCAACAAGCCACTGGCACTGCCGGTTCCGGCCTTCTATCGCGGTGCCCATGGCCGAGCGCAAGCCTTCCCGCACCCGTATCGATCAACTGCTCGCATCGCGCGGCGAGGCGGAAAGCCGCACGCGAGCGCAGGCGCTGGTGATGGCGGGGCTGGTCTTTGCCGGTCCATCGGGAAAGCTCACCCGTATTGACAAGCCTGGACACCAAGTGCCTGAAAACTGGGTGGTCGAAGTGCGCGGACGTGATCACCCCTGGGTTGGGCGCGGCGGTGTGAAACTGGCCCATGCTATCGAGCATTTTGCGCTGGATGCTTCTGGCGCAGTGGCAATGGATATCGGCAGTTCGACTGGCGGCTTCACCCAGGTGATGCTGCACCACGGCGCGACGCATGTTTTTGCCGTGGATGTGGGCACCAACCAGCTTGCGTGGAGCCTGCGTCAGGACCCGCGCATCACCGTGCTTGAACAGACCAATGCCCGTGCGCTGACCCCCGATATGATCAACAGGCCGTGCAATTGGGTGGTGTGCGATGCCAGCTTTATCGGCCTTGCCAAAGTGCTGGAGATCCCACTGGCGCTTGCCGCGCCACTGGCCCGCGTCATTGCGTTGATCAAGCCGCAATTTGAAGTTGCGAAGGCGGAGGTCGGCAAGGGCGGCATCGTGCGCGATCCGGCACTACATCAGCGCGTGTGCGACGAAGTGACCGGCTGGCTAGAGGCGAGGGGATGGCGGGTCGACGGGCTGGTGGAAAGCCCGATTACCGGTACAGAGGGCAATGTCGAATTCCTTGTAAACGCCTCTCGCGGCATGATCGATGCCGATATTGACTGACCCGCAAACGGACAGTCTCGGCCGGAATGCTTGCCCAATGGCTACCACGCCGCCAAAACCGATGCGCACCGATTCGATGCTTCCGGAGAACGAATGAACCGCCTAGCTTCCCCAGGACAATTGCGCGCCAGTATGATTCGCTGGGCGCTGTTCATCGTGCCATCTGTCATGCTGCTCGGATTTTTGTCCGGGCAATTGGGTGGGACGGCACAAAGCCAGTGGTTTCAATCGCTCGCCAAGCCGGGCATTTACCCGCCGCCAGCCACTTTCGGCATTGTTTGGTCCATCCTTTATGCAATGATGGGTTTTGCCTTTGCGATTGTGTGCGCAGCATGGGGGTCCACTGCGCGGCGATGGGCCATCGTGGCCTTCATTGTCCATCTTGCAGTTATTTTGGCATGGTCGCCGGTGTTTTTCGGAAAGCAGGATATACAGCTGGCATTTACCGTTATTCTAGTACTGGATGTGCTGGCGATCATTACGATCATGCTGTTCTTCAGGGTGCGTAAATTGGCAGGATTGCTGATGCTGCCCTATTTGGCGTGGATCATCTTTGCCACTGCGCTTAACTGGCAATTCCTCCAGCTTAATCCCGGAACGGATCAGGCAGAGGCAGTGGAAGACGGCGCTGCACAAAGCTATGAGTTCTGATCTTGAGATCAGCGCACACAGGGACCACATAGACACCATGCAAAGTGAAAACCCGATCATCGCCGACTTCGTCAAAATCGCCAATTCCGCTGCCGGGACTCTGGCGGGCATGGGGCGTGAAGCACGTGAGCAGACGCGCGCCCGCATGGCAGAGGCGCTGGGCGGCCTGGATTTTGTCAGCCGCGAGGAATTTGACGCGGTGAAGGATATGGCAGGCATAGCGCGCGAAAAGGTAGAAATACTTGAAGCGAAGCTCGCCGCGCTTGAAGCGAAGCTGGCCGATAAGCTCTGATCGACTAGTGGCCCTGTTGTCAGGGTCAGGCTGCTCTTGCTCTGTGACATGGCGGCATTAGGACAGCACCTTTATGCACGTCCGCGCCCCTGCCATTTTCCTTGCCGCTCGCCCACATGGTGAAACCGCGGTTATCGGGCGCTTTCTGACCGGCGAATATGGCCTCCTTGCTGGCTATGTCGCGGGCGGACGCGGCCGGAATTTGCGACCTGTAGTCATTCCCGGAAATGCGGTGGAGGTCCAGCTTTCCGCCAAATCGGACAGCCAATTGCCTTTTGCCAAGGTGGAACTTGTCCAAAGCCGTGGCCCGTGGCTGGGAGAGCCCTTGGCGGCCGCTGCGATTGCCTGGGTCTGCGCGCTCTCCGCGACGGCGCTGCCCGAACGCCAGCCATATCCTTCGCTTTACGATGCGCTGGGCGGTACCTTGGATGCCATCTGCCATGCCCCCAGTGCGCGCGGTTGGGCTGGGGCGCTGGTGGGATTTGAAGTGCTGTTGCTGCGCGAACTTGGCTATGGCGGGGCAGGGCAGCGGCCTTTGGGCGATCTTGCGCAGATTATAGAGGTCATGGACGATCTGGTGGAGCCGCTTGACCACTACTTGCTTGCCGATAGCCGCGGAGACGTTATGGCCGCGCGTCAACGCCTTAGAGATTTACTCGGACGGATGATCTGACATGAAAATTGCACTTTTTCCCGGTGATGGCATCGGTCCCGAAATCATGGAGCAGGCTCGCCGCGTGCTCGATGTATTGGCGCTGCCGGGGCTGGTCCTGTTCGAAGGGGACGTTGGCGGAGTAGGCTATAAACGCCAAGGCCATCCCTTGCCGCAGGATACGCTGGAGATGGCGAAGGCGGCCGATGCCATTTTGTTCGGCGCGGTGGGCGATCCTGAATGTGATTCGCTCGAACGTGATTTACGCCCCGAACAAGCGATCCTTGGTCTGCGCAGTGCATTGGGCCTGTTCGCCAATCTGCGCCCGGCAACCATGTTTCCTGGTCTTGAAGATCTTTCCGCCCTGCGTCCCGAATTTGCCCGCGCCATCGACTTGTTGATAGTGCGCGAATTGAATGGCGACGTATATTTCGGCGACAAGGGCACGCGCGTATTGGATGATGGCAGGCGGCAGGGTTTCGACATCATGTCCTATGCTGAAGACGAGGTGCGCCGCATCGCGCATGTCGGTTTCCGCGCTGCGCAGGGTCGGGCGAAGGCTGGTGGCAAGGGCCGCATGTGCAGCGTCGACAAGGCCAATGTCCTTGAAACCAGCCAGCTGTGGCGCGACGTTGTGATCGATACCGCCGCTGAATATCCCGATGTGGAATTGAGCCACATGTATGTCGATAATGCCGCCATGCAGTTGGTACGCGATCCCGGTCAGTTCGATGTGATCCTTACCGGCAATCTGTTTGGTGATATTCTATCCGATCAGGCAAGCATGTGCGTCGGTTCCATCGGCCTGCTCGCCAGCGCAGCGATGGGGGAAACGCAGGGTGAATTCGGCACCCTTGGCCTGTTTGAGCCGATCCACGGCAGCGCGCCTGATATTGCCGGGCAGGGCAAGGCCAATCCGCTTGCAATGATCCTGTCGCTGGCCATGCTGCTGCGGCATTCGCTGGGCAGAGAGGATGATGCCGCGCGAGTGGAAAAGGCCGTGGCCAAAACGCTGGAAGACGGTATTTTTGGCGGCGATCTGGGTGGCAGCGCGGGCACGGCTGAAATTGGCGATGCCGTGCTGCAACGCATGTAGTTAATGCGCGCGGTAACCTTATGGTTAACAATCGCCCGTAACGCGGGGGCATGGACATGAGCCAGAATGAATTTCACCAGCAGGTGGAAACGGCAGCCACGCCTGTCGGGGTGCAGCGCACTGCCCCGCTGGAACTGGCCATTGTGCTGCCCACGCTGAACGAGTGCGGCAACATTAGGCCGATGGTCAATCGCTTGGAGGCTGCGCTTGGCCCCACTGGCTGGGAAGCTGTATTCGTCGACGATAATTCAAACGATGGCACTGCCGAAGAAGCGCGACGTATCGGGCGTGGCGACAGCCGTATCCGGGTAATCCAGCGCATTGGCCGCCGCGGCCTTGCCAGCGCCGCGATAGAGGGCATGTGCGCCACCGCCGCACCGTTCGTTGCGGTGATGGATGCCGATCACCAGCATGATCCGGCACTGCTTGTTGAAATGCTGGAAGCGGTGAAATCGGGGGAGGCGGATCTTGCCTATGCCAGCCGCTTTGCCATTGGCGGCAATGCCGATGGCCTTTCATCCAAGGGCCGCGAAAAAGGATCGCGCCTCGCTAATGCGCTTGCCCGCCGATTGACCGGCACCGAATTGACCGATGCGATGAGCGGATATTTCCTGCTGCGCACCGATCAGCTGCGTAAACAGGCTGAAAACCTTTCGGGCATAGGGTTCAAGATTATGCTCGACATTCTTGCGACTGCCGAACCGCGTCTCATCGTAAAGGAATTCCCGTTGAAATTTGCAGAACGCCTCAGCGGAGACAGCAAGTTGGATCACGGTGTTGTGCTCGATTTCATAGCAGGATTGGCGGAACGCTACTTCGGCCGTTACGTACCCACGCGCTTTGTGCTGTTTGGCCTTGTTGGCGGGCTAGGGGTCATCGTCCACATGGCGGTGCTGGCTGCAATCTACTGGCCGCAAAGCGTGGCGTTCGGCTGGGCGCAGGCGATTGCCACAATGGTAGCGATGACATTCAATTTCTGGCTCAACAATCTTCTCACCTATCGTGACAAGAAGCTGGACGGGGCTGACGGATTGTTCTGGGGGTGGCTCAAATTCTGCGGCGCATGTTCGATCGGCGCATTTGCCAATGTTGCGGTGGCCACCGTGCTTGAGGATCAGGGCTTCATCTGGTGGGGCGCGGCGCTGATCGGCGTGGTGATTGCCTCTGTCTGGAATTACGCCTTGTCGAGCAGGTTCGTCTGGGGGCGTTTCCGCTAGACATTAGCTGATCGCCCGCAGCCGCTTCATTGGGCGCAGCCTTTCGGTATGGCTTGCAGAATTTGTCCGCAGCAATCATCTAAGGGCGATGTCAGACGATTGCTGTTCATCCAAGGGTTCCGAGCTTGAACAACTTGCGACACAGGCCGATCAGCGCCGTGTCCTGATTGTGGTGCTGGTCATCAATGCGGTCATGTTCGGCGTGGAGTTTGTAGCGGGTATGATCGCCGGCTCCGCCGCTCTTATGGCGGATGCGACTGATATGTTGGGCGATGCGCTGGTTTATGCAGTAAGCCTTTTCGCGCTTTCTCGTGGGGACCGCTGGAAAGCGCGTGCAGCCCTGTTCAAGGGTATTTTGATCCTTTTGCTAGGCATTGCCATTCTGGTGAATGTGGCGATAAAGCTGACCAGCGGTGTTCCGCCTTCATCAACATTAATGCTGATATTCGGTGCCATGGCATTGGTCGCAAATCTGGCCTGTCTTGCGCTTTTGTGGCGCTTTCGCGGGCAGGATATCAACATGGCGAGCACGTTTGAATGTTCGCGCAACGACGTGATCAACAATGTCGGTGTTCTTGCCGCAGCAGGCGCAGTCGCTGCTTTTGCCTCCCCTTGGCCGGACATATTGATCGGTGGTCTGATGGCGGCGATCATCCTGAGATCCGCGGTGCGCATCCTGAAAGAATCAGTCACGCAATTGCGCACGCGAAGCACCGATCCTCGCTGAACGCGCATTGGCTGATTTCCCACAAATCGACCGCAGTGCTACATAGCTTTGAAGAGGTCGCTAACTGAAGGGGATGAGATATGCGTAAATATCTGTTGCTTGCAGCGCCACTGGCGCTTGCCGCCTGTAGCGATGACGCTGCCGAAGCGCCGATGGTTGAAGAAGAAGCGATGGTTGAAGAAGATGTCGCGGCAGTGACCACCGCCAATGGCACATTGCCCGGAACCCATGAGGTAACTGGTCCCGATGGGATCATCACCACCGCAACGCTTAATCCCGACGGCACACATTCGACGGTCGATGCAGACGACAACGTGTTAGAAGAAGGCACTTGGAGCGTTGTAGATGGAAAGACATGCTTCACAAATTCGCTCGATGTCGATCAGGAAGAACCAATGTGCTGGGAAGAATCTGCGCCCGGCGAAGACGGTTCGTTCACTGCGACAAATGAAGATGGTGTTGAGATCACTGTGCGGCCCAGAACCATGTAAATAATCTTGCAGGCGGCGTGCGCCAAGTTGGCGGTCCGTCGCCTGTCAGGTCACCGCCCGGTGGCAGGCTATTGCCAGCCGCGCGTCCACGCCCAGTGGAGGAAATCTTGCGGATCATCTAGCGGGGCGGCAGTGAGTATGGGATACCAATAGACAAAGAAGCCCAATGCCCCGAGGATAAGCGCCCAGGGCACCAGCCGCTCTCCTTTTTGCCACAACCGCTCCACGCCAAGCGCCATCGCCCCTGAAAGGAACATGGCAGGAAGAAAATAGTGGAAATAGAATTGCACCGCCTTGGGTGTCACGACCCACATTGCCAGGCTGGCGCCATAAAGCAGCACGACAGCAAGACAGTCCATCCGCCTTTCGCGCCAACCTGCCCAGGCGCACCAGAGCAGCGCGATCAGACCGAACCACATCGTAACCGGATTGCCGATCAACATGATGCCGCGCTGTGCGCCATCGGCAAATTCATAGAGATACCAAATGGCCCGCTGGTTCCCCATCCATTGCCACCATACACTTTGATAAGGGTGCGGTTCGGGCACCTGTGTTTGCAGCGCAAGCATGGTGGAATGCAGATCGATCAGGCCGGTGTGATTACCAGCAGGCACTGTCCAGAACAGGAACGGCCAATATGTCAGCGCATAGAGGATGAGTGGCACCAGACCCAGCCAGATACCCGCTTCCCACAATGGTATTCCCGCGACCGGCCAGCCGCGCCGCGAAAGCAGAAACCTGCGCCGTCCGCTCGCCAATCGGGCAATGAGGAACGCCAGCCCCGGCAGTATCGCGACGGGTATCGCATTCCACTTCGCCGCCATCGCGCCCCCCAGCGCCACACCCGCAATCGCCAACCGCCAGCGCCCCGTCTCGTTTTCGCGCACGGCACCAGCAAACATCCATAGGGCCAGCATTAGCAAGCCGACCATGAATACATCCAGCATGGCGACGCGCGCATGGACAAACAGCAAGTAATTGGTGGCTACGAAAAGGCCCGTCAGCATGCTCGCCAGGCGGGTGCGGCTGGAAAACCACGCTGCGCGCATGACGGCGAACAGCGCCAAGGTGCCAAAGGCAAGGCTGGGTATGCGCCAGCCAAATGGCGTGTCGCCAAACAGGAATATACCCAGCGCGATAACTTGCTTGCCGAGCGGCGGGTGTTCGATATTGATGGCAAATTGCAAATCCAGCACAGCGCGCGCCGCGGGCAGGTAATGCACCTCATCAAAATAGGGGGCGGTCGGAATGGTTATCCGCACCAGCGCCAGCCCAACAAAGGCCAGCGCGATGATGATATTCCAGACAATTGGATCGCGGGGTTGATCGGGCGGAGGACTCATGCTTGGGCAAAGCGATATCGGGGCAAGTGCGCAAGGGCAATTGGCAAAAGCCCATCTGACACCTAAACCGCGCCCGGAAACGAGATTGCGATGAAAAAGACGACCGGATCAAACCCTGCTATCACGTCCAAATGGCGTCCTGCCACACAGGCAGTGCGTGCAGGTACATGGCGAAGTGAACATGGCGAAACGAGCGAGGCGCTGTTTCTCACCAGTGGCTATAGCTACGATTCGGCAGAGGAAGTCGCTGCGCGCTTCGCGGGTGATGCAGACGGAATGCAATATTCGCGGTTCCGCAACCCCACTGTTGATATGCTGCAAAGCCGCATCGCCGCGATGGAGGGGGCTGAAGCGTGTCTGGCGCAGGCAAGCGGCATGGCGGCGATGACCAGTTCGCTTCTATGCATGCTGTCAGCAGGCGATCACGTGGTCGCAGGGCGCGCAGCGTTTGGATCGTGCCGCTGGATCCTCGATAATGTGCTCAATCGTTTCGGTATTACCCACACCGCGATTGACGGGATAGATAATGCCGCCTGGGAAGCTGCCGTGCAGCCAAATACCAAGGTATTCTTTTTCGAAACCCCGGCCAATCCGACGATGGATCTTGTGGATCTCGAATTTGTCTGTGGTCTTGCCCGGTCGAAGAATATCAAGACTGTGGTGGACAATGCTTTTGCCACGCCAGCGCTTCAGCGGCCGCTGGATTTTGGCGCTGATATCGTCGCCTATTCGGCTACCAAGCTTATGGATGGTCAAGGCCGCGTGATGGCTGGCGCCGTATGTGGCAGCAAGGAATGGATTGAGGAAAAGCTCAGCCCGTTCCAGCGCAATACCGGCCCGATCTGCGCGCCGTTCAATGCATGGGTAGTGATGAAGGGCCTAGAAACTTTGCCCCTGCGCGCAACCACGCAAAGCGCCAACGCGCTGCAGATTGCAACCTTCCTTGAAAACCGGGGGCTCTCTGTGCGTCATCCGGGCCTTGCCAGCCATCCGCAACATGCATTGGCGAAAAAGCAGATGGACGCGGCGGGACCGATTTTTGCGTTTGAAGCACCGGGCGAGGGCGATGCAGCGCGTGAAAAGGGGATGGCCCTGTGCAATGCGCTGGAACTGATCGACATCTCCAACAATATCGGCGATTCCAAGACGCTGGTCTGTCATCCTGCTACCACAACCCATCATAATATGGGCCCTGAAGGCCGTGCCGGCGCCGGCATCGGTGATGGCATGTTGCGCATCAATGTCGGGCTGGAAGATCCGCTGGATCTGATCGAAGACCTCGAACAGGCACTCGACAAGTCAGGCATTTGATGGAGAGAGGTTTTCGGGAAATCGGATGCCTGACTCTTCTTGATACTTGTCTAACGGGAGCACATTGACGCCGGATGATGGCGGATACCGGACAAACGGCCCTTGTAGCCTCGGCAATTCGCGCTAATCTTGTAGCCATGTCCACCAATGCCATCCATTCGCTGTTTCAGCATGTTGCGATTACCGAAGGCGTGACCATTCGCGTATCAGTCAATTTCATGCCCGAACAATCACGTGTGGGTGCTGGCCGGTGGTTCTGGGTCTATCATATCCGTATCGAAAATGGCCGCGATGAACGTGTGCAGTTGAAAACGCGGCACTGGCGCATCACCGATTCCAATGGGATGGTCAATATCGTCGATGGTGAAGGTGTAGTCGGGGAAAGCCCGTTGCTAGAGCCGGGGCAGACGCATGATTACGTGTCGGGCTGCGAATTGACGACCAATCTCGGCGCGATGGAGGGGCATTACGGTTTCGCCCATGCCGATGGGACACTCTTCGAAGTGGCGATACCCCATTTCCCGCTGGCTGCTCCAGCAGATTTCTCCGTTTAGATGTAAACCCGGCCTTTATTGTTTATTACTGAAAGCTTGCGTGTGCCGGCATGGCGGCGCGCCTGCGGGTAGGTTGTGATCAAGCGACTTGCCGCACGGCTCGTTGATCCATATTGGCTGGCTTCAGGATATCCCGATGAAACGAACTCACCTGCCTCTCAACGCCTTGCGCGTCTTCGATGCTGCCGCCCGCCATCTGAGCTTTACTCGGGCCGCGGATGAGCTGGCAGTGACGCCAGCTGCGGTGGGCCAGCAAATCCGCGCACTGGAAGATGTGCTAGGCGTGGTCCTGTTCCGCCGCACGTCAAGGGGACTGGAACTGACAGACGAGGCTGGCGCTGGCCTTGATTCGCTGCGCGCGGGTTTTCTGCATTTTGAAGAAAGCGTGCAGGCTATGCAGGCGGGACAGGCAAGCTCCAATTACGCCATTGCCGCACCGCGCGAATTTTACGCCCAGTGGCTTGCGCCAAGGCTGGCGCGTTTCCGTGCCGAATATCCGGACATCAGATTCCAGCTCGCCGCAGACGAAGCCGCCGATTTCACTGAGACCAATCTCGATCTCGTAGTGCGTCTGGTCGAAGGGCCGGGTGAAATGGAAGGGCTGCAACTTGAAGACGGGCAACGCATTGCCGTCTCGGCGAAGGGTGCGCCGGAAAGCTGGATAAGCTGGCCTACGCATGAACCAGATGATGGCACTGACATTGGCCTTCATGTGGGCAATTCTGGACAGGCGCTCAGCTCTGCTCTGGCGGGCCTGGGGCGCGCATGGCTGCCGCTTCCGCTGGTGGCCGAAGCGCTGGCAGACGGGCGGCTGGAGGCCTTGGGCGATCCGCAGCAATGCCGCCGGGCCTATTGGCTGCTCGCACCACGTCCGCAATGGCGGCAAAAGAAGGTCAAGGCCCTGGTTGATTTTCTCTCTGCTCAATGACGCAGACGCCGGTTCTACATAGGGACCGTTTCTTCTGTCGTGACTTGATGGTTGTGGGTCCGCTGAAGGAAGAATGGCGGGGTTAGGGAGGATTAACCTGGATCGGCTAGAAAGGCGCGTCTGCCGTCGATAGGGTCAGGCTACTTTGTTTCATTAGGGGAATTTCATGCGATTCGGATTTCAAAAGACTGCACTTCTGGCAGGGGCGGCAGCCCTGATAGTTCCGGCAGGGGCAACGGCACAGGCGGTCAATCTCGATTCGCAGTCCGGCGACGTGCGTGCGTTCCAGGGCAACGTCGATGGCGCTGCGGCCACGTTTGAAGTGACCGTGCCTGCCAGCTCGATCATGCAGATTGATGTAATGACCACTTCCGATCTCGATCCCATTGTCACCGTCACCGATGCCGCGACGGGTGAGGTAATCGCAGAGGATGACGATGGCGGCGGCGATCTGAATTCGCGTGTGCGAATCCGTGGCGAAAACGGCCGCCGTATCATGATCTCGGTCGACAGCTATGATTCGACCTGGGTCGAAGCCGGAGAAGCTTATGGCGGTACATTCGACCTGCGTCTGACCACCAGCGCCTATACCGCGCCCGTCACCCGCGTAGTGGGGTATGGCGCGCGCGAAATTGGCACGATCATAGGCGAGCCGCATGAGTTCATCTTTACCGCACAACCCGGCGACACTCTGGAAGTGGCCCTGCTGGCCGAGGGAGACCTTGATCCCTATCTCGAACTTAAGGACGCCGAGGGCGAAAGTATCGCCTACAATGATGATGGCGGTGAAATGCTCAATTCGCTGCTTGTCCATACTTTCGAAAGTGGCGGGACCTATACGATCCTTGCGTCAGCCTATGGCGAGACCGAGGGTGATTACACGCTGCGCATCCGCGAGCAGCGCACCCACAGCGCACAATTGCCGCTCCAGGTGATCGGCCTCGATGACGAGGCGTCGGGCGAGCTAGCATCTGAATGGCTGGAAAACTCGCTGCTGCCGTCCTCCATCGATTATCAACTGAGCGAGCAGGCGAAGGCCGCGATCATGGCGGGCAATGGCGAAGTCACCATCCGCATGAGCGCGGTTGAGGGCGATGATCCCGATTTCGGCGGCGATCTCGATTCCTATATTGAACTAGGCTTCGAGACGCCGCTGGGCTTCGCAGTGGCCGATAGCGATGATGACGGGGCCGGTGATCGCGACGCGATGCTGCCGGTAAACCTTGGCCTGCTGGCCTCATACCCAGACATGCTCGATATGCTGCGCATCAGGGTGAAGGGCTATAGCGGCTCCATGGGGCAATATGTGGTGAAGATCTCACAGGGCATGGAAGCCCGCGCCCAGGGATGGGAACAGGGGATGGAAATACCTCCACCCCCGGCCATGTCGGTTCCTTCCAACTGATTGCTGCAAACTTCGCTTAACGGCCATGTACGGGGCGGGAGGGAAACCTTTCGCCCCCTATGCCGTCAGCTTTGCGGTCAGACCTGCGCGTCTATCCCCGCTTCTCTAGGTCCATCTCGCAACCCCCCGCTGCCTTCCGAGCGGCGCGAAAACCATTGCGCCCGGGTCTTACGTAGCTTGTAGCGCGTTTAGAGCGTTTTCCACACGATCCGACTCGACGGGGATTCCTATTGCTGCGCTGATGTGATTCACGCTGCCTGCTGGTGGCAGGAGGCCAGCTTGGATGGCACGAACGCTTTCACAGGACCTTCGAGACAGAGTTATTGCTGCGATTGATGGGGGCATGAGCTGCCGTGCTGCTGCGATGCACTTTGGGGTCAGCGCATCGAGCGCGATCCGCTGGCGGCAACGGGCACTTGAGCTTGGTCAGGCAGTTGCAAAACCGCGCGGCGGTGACCGGCATTCGGGCAAGATCGAGGCGCATGGCGGCTTCATTCGGGAGTTGATTGCTGAGCAGGGTGACATGACCCTGGTCGAGGTCCAGGCGCGGCTGATGGAGCGCGGCACGTCGGTCGGGATCGGCACGGTGCACCGCTTCTTCCAGCGCCACGGGATCACGCGTAAAAAAAGACCGGGCACGCGATCGAGCAGGACCGTCCCGA
>OJBY01000214.1_pt1 | contig 36511 bp, 44 predicted proteins | sample 1591731 | NCBI WGS metagenome assembly OJBY01 (sample SAMN05416837, study PRJEB24817) | seawater metagenome | isolation source: Sea water | place: Canada:Atlantic | collected 2013-07
CTTTAATGACGATCGTGGCGGCGGCAACCGGGGCGGTGGCTTCGGCGGCGGCAATCGTGGCGGCGGCTTCGGCGGCGGCGGCGGTGGTGCTCCACGCGGCGGCGGTGGCGGCGGGGGTATGCCTGCTCAGGTGGTTGGCACCGGCCAGGGCAAGGTAAAGTTTTTCAACGCTCAGAAGGGTTTTGGCTTTATCCAGCGTGATGAGGGTGGCGAAGATGTTTTCGTTCACATCAGCCAGGTCGAGCGTGCCGGTCTGGAAGGGCTCGCCGAAGGTCAGGAATTGCAATTCAACCTTGTAGATCGCGGCGGAAAAGTTTCGGCTGCCGATCTTCAGGTCGTTGGCGATGTGATCGCAGTCGAGCAGCGCGCTCCTCAACGCGAACTGACGGGCGAGAAGGCCGTCGGCACGGTGAAATTCTTCAACGCCATGAAGGGATTTGGCTTCATCACCCGTGATGATGGCAAGGAAGATGCCTTCGTTCACATCAGCGCAGTGGAGCGTTCGGGCCTGCCCGGAATTGCCGAGGGTGACCGTTTCGAATTCGATCTCGAAGTCGACCGACGCGGGAAGCATTCGGCTGTCAATCTGGTCCCGGTTCAAGGCTGAATTTGCAGGAGATGCGGCCGGATGTTTGACCGGCCGCCCACTCCATCTTAGAGAAGAGGGATCAGGCGGTCGGCCCAAGGCTCGGCCGCCCTCTCTTTATTCTGGGATGGAGTTATCCTCATGACGATTACCCCGTTGATGCCCGTATATCCCCGGTGCGGCGTGCGTCCTGTGCGTGGGGAACATTGCCACCTGATAGACGAAGATGGCACGCGTTATCTCGACTTTGCCTCGGGTATCGCGGTCAATCTGCTGGGTCACAGTCACAAGGGGCTTATTGGAGCGATTCAGCGACAGGCGGAAACGCTGATGCACGTATCGAACCTCTACGGTAGTCCGCAAGGTGAGGCTCTGGCTTCACGTCTTGTCGAGAAGACTTTTGCAGATACCGTTTTCTTCACCAATTCCGGCGCCGAGGCAGTTGAAACTGCCATCAAAACTGTGCGCGCCTATCATCAGCATGCCGGGAATGACGAAAAGTTTGAATTGATTACCTTCAAGAATGCCTTTCACGGACGCACGATGGCAACAATCAGCGCCTCCAATCAGGAGAAGATGCACAAGGGCTTCGAGCCATTGCTGCCAGGTTTTCGCTATGTCGATTTTGATGATCTGGAAGGCGCGAAGGCTGCCATCGGCCCTAACACAGCAGGCTTCTTGGTAGAGCCGATACAGGGCGAAGGAGGGATCCGTCCGGGGTCGCAAGACTTCATCAAGGGTTTGCGCGAACTGGCCGACGCGCATGATCTGATGCTGGTATTCGATGAAGTTCAGTGCGGCGTCGCACGCACAGGCACTCTATACGCATATGAGCAATATGACGTGCAACCCGATATCATGGCGACTGCGAAGGGCATCGGCGGCGGCTTCCCGCTTGGCGCCTGCCTTGCGACAGAGAAGGCTGCGCGCGGCATGACCTTTGGAACGCATGGCTCTACCTACGGTGGCAATCCCTTGGCGATAGCAGCAGGAATGGCTGTCTTGGATGCGGTCGCCAATGATGATTTTTTAAGCGAGGTTCGCACCAAGGGAGAGCGTCTGCGCAGCCGCCTGGAACAGTTCATCGGCAACTACCCCGATCTTTTCGAGGAAGTACGCGGAAAGGGATTGATGCTGGGGATGAAGATGAAGTGCGAGCCAAGGCCGTTTATGATCCACTTGCGAGATCACCACCAATTGCTGACCGTAGCGGCAGGTGATTCCACCTTGCGGCTTTTACCCCCGCTGGTAATCGGTGACGCGGAAATGGACGAATTTTTCGACAAGCTGTCTGCAGGAGCCGCCAGTTTTGAGCCGGAACGGGCTGCATGACGCAAGCACGTCACTTCCTCGATCTTTCCGACGCTGGCGGGAATGACATTGCGGCCATGCTGACCGACGCTATCGATCGCAAGGCAAAGCGTGGCGGGTGGCCCAAGGGGCGAAGCGATGCCGACGCCCCGCTGGCGGGCTACGTGCTAGCTCTTGTTTTCGAGAAGAGTTCTACCAGAACGCGCGTCAGCTTCGATATGGCGATGCGCCAATTGGGTGGAAGCGCTTTAATCCTCGATGCCGGGACGTCGCAATTGGGTAGGGGAGAATCTGTCGCCGATACGGCTCGCGTTCTCAGCCGAATGGTCGACGCGATCATGGTGCGGACGGATGATCACGCCAAGATCGAAGAAATGGCGCGCCATGCTACCGTTCCTGTCATCAACGGACTGACGGATCGTTCGCACCCGTGCCAGATCGTGGCCGATTTACTCACGCTGGTCGAAAACAAAAAGCCCTTACCCGGGCTTGAAATCGCCTGGTTCGGGGATGGCAACAATGTGCTCCATTCCATCTTGGAAGCTGCGGCCTTGATGCGTTTCAATGTGCGTGTAGCAACTCCGGAGGGTTTCACTCCGGAACAGGAATTCGTCGAATTGGCGCGAGAAGCCGGTTGTACGATAACCCTCACTCAAGATGCAGGCGCGGCAGCATCAGGAGCGGATGTCATCATCACCGATACATGGGTTTCCATGGGGCAGTCCGATTCGGAGGAAAAACTGGCCCTGATGCAGCCATATCGCGTTGATGATGCCTTGATCGCAATGGCAAAGGATGATGCCATCTTCCTGCATTGCCTGCCAGCCCATGTTGGTGACGAAGTGAGTGCGCAAGTCTTCGAAGGACCGCAGTCGGTTGTGTTTGATGAAGCCGAAAACCGGATCCACGCCCAGAAATCCATTCTGCTGTGGTGCTTCGGGCTACTGGGTCGCTAAACCTTCCAATGGGCCTCGCGCTCCCCATATCGCGCGCATGAGAGATTCACAAATCCAGACCTATTCGGATCGCCTGCTCGGTTTCACCATCCCGGCGCGCAACAGCCGCGGTCGTGTGGTCAGGCTGGAACGGGTGCTGGAAGAGATCCTTTCAGCGCACGACTATCCGGTCGCCCTCAAGCATTGCCTAGCAGAGGCACTTGTGCTGACGGCCTTGATGGGGGGGCTATTGAAGGGCGAAAGCGATCAATTGACGTTGCAAGCGCAAGGCAAGGGCGGGGCAGCAAGTCTGCTGGTCTGCGATTATCGAGATGGCGAGCTTCGCGGCTATATCCAGGAGAATCCGGATTGCGATTCGCATGCAGGTGCCAGCGCTTCCCTTGGCACGTTGTTCGGTGCCGGACATTTGGCGATTACCTTCGACATCGCGAAAACGGGAAAACGATATCAGGGTATCGTGCCGCTCGAAGGTGAATCGCTGTCAGCAGCAGTTGAAAGCTATTTTGCGCAAAGCGAGCAGGTGCCGACACGGATAATAACTGCGGTCCAGTCGGCGGGGGAAAAGGCGTTCGCTGCCGGTTTCCTGCTTCAATATCTTCCTGATGGAGAAGAAGGCCGCGAACGTTTGCATGTCCGCATGGACGATTCCGAATGGGAGCATGTCTCTATCATGGCTGAAAGCTTGCGGCATGAAGAGTTGGCAGATGCCCAACTTCCTCTGGAGGATCTCCTGTGGAGGCTTTATCATGAAGAGCCACAGATTTTGGTCGATCCCGCTCTGGAGGAGCTCAGCAAAGGCTGTCGTTGCACGCGAGTACATTTTGAGGAGGTCTTGGCGCGTTTCCCGAAAGAGGATCGCAGACAGATGGTTGATGACGACGGGATAATTCTGGTCGATTGCGCGTTCTGTTCGAAGAAATTTGCGATTCAGGATTGAGATGGATTGCATTCAACGATTCGTCGCTCGGAAAGAGCAATTGGTCGTTCGCCAACAAATATGCTAAGAAGGCCAGAATGCTGATGAGGATTTTCAAAATGCCGATTGGGATTGCTGGCAGATTGGCCGGAGGCGCATTGGCGGCTGCTTTCGCCGTAATGCCTGCTACGGCGCAAGCGCCCGAGCTCGCGATGTTAAGCACTTTAGACCGGGGAAGCTGGACCTTCAGCTTACGGTCAAATGGTCCGACTGAACGGATATGCATGCGTACTGGCCGCGAGTTCATTCAGCTTCGTCATCGACAACCAGGGTGTGAACAATTCGTGGTGCAAGACGAAGCTGACGAAGTCACCGTTCAATATACCTGCCGTGGCAATGGCTATGGCCGCACTACCATCCGCAAGGAAGGGGACCGGTTGGTGCAGATCCGGAGTCAAGGCATTAGGGCTGGCTCGCCATTTTCTGTGGAAGGCGAGGCGCGGTACGCCGGTCGTTGCTAATTGCAGCCTACTTGCCCCGCGGCTGCCGCGAGTTTAGCCCAGTATCATGACACAGACTGATAAGATCGCGGTCGTACTGCTGTCCGGTGGGCTCGATTCCATGGTAACAGCCGCAATCGTGCGCGAAAATGGTTATCGGCTGCAGGCACTTTCGATCAATTACGGCCAACGGCATTTCTGTGAATTGAATTCAGCCAGCACTATCGCCGATAAGCTGGGGGTCGAACGCCATGTCGTTCTGCCTCTTGATCTAAGGCAATTTGGCGGGTCCGCACTCACTGACGATATCGACGTGCCCAAGGCAGGCGTAGCGCAAGATGAGATCCCTGTTACTTACGTGCCAGCCCGAAATCTGTTGTTTCTTGCGTTGACCACCGCATTTGCGGAGAGCGCGGGTGCGAGCGACATCTTTATCGGAGTCAACGCACTCGATTATTCCGGATATCCTGATTGCCGGCCTGAATTTATCGCCAGCTTTGCTGAAACGGCCCGTTTGGGTACTAGGCAAGGCGTGGAAGGGACGCCATTCGTGATCCACGCCCCGCTCCAGCATTTTACAAAGGCTGATATTGCTCGCGAATGCGCCCGACTGGATCTTGATCCAGCCTGGAGCTGGTCATGCTACGATCCTACCGCTGACGGTATTGCATGTGGCCTGTGTGATAGCTGCAGACTACGTCGCAAAGGGTTTGCGGAGGCCGGCGTGATGGATACTACCGCTTACGCGGCTCCCTTTGCCGCTGACTAGATTTTTTACCACCCTCTACAGATGGCGGAAATCAGCTTCGTGTCAAAATTCCGCAAGCCACGCGGCTACCGGCAGCCCCTGCAGGATCAGTGCGATTATCGTCTGCCTTCTCGTGTACAACGATTGCAGTGCCATCGGCATCAAAAACATTGTCTTCTACCGAACTGAGAGTGCCCCTTAAAATCGTACTCATGGTTCCCGAACCGTCGCTAGCAATAGTCACATTGGGCAAGTCCCCCAGATGGGCACCTTGAGGATTGCGCAGGCCGTGTTGTGCATTGCCTGGATTCAGATGGCCGCCAGCTGAGGTAAAATCGGAAGCGCTGCAATCGCCGGTCGTGTGTAGGTGCACCCCATGTTCGCCCTGAGTCAGCCCGGTGAAACTAGCGTTGATAGTCACTTCCCCGCCCAGCGAAAACATTCTTGCCGTTCCAATCTGTGCCCCCTGTCGGTCGCGTATCATGGCGGTGCCGACTTCTGTAGCGGCGGTTTCATACGCTGTCTGGCAGCCAGCGAGAGCCATAATGACTAAAGGGAGGGAGATCAGCGTATGACGTGACATATCTTGCTTTCCTTTGCTTGAAGAAAGGAAACTCTCCGCGGCCCAAAAGTGTTCCTAATTTTCAGGTAAAATCCCTGCGGTCACTAGAGCCGAAATCAAGGCAACAATCGTTTCGCGGGCTTCTGTATCTTCGGTGGCGCCAGCCATTGGTGTGGGGATAGCAGCGATGCGTTGCCAAGAGCCATCAAAATGCACCACTGATCCGCTGGCAATTTCCGTAACAGACATGCCAAGCTTTGGTTGGAGGTAAATCCAGTTTGCCGACTGTCGGCACGCGATGCCGCCCGAATTGGTGGCCCACTCGCCAGTGGGTTGTGTCCCGATGATCCAGCAATCACCTTCATTGGGGCTGGCGGGCGGATCATTCGCTTCACCTTCGACCACGGGATGGATCAAGCTATCAAGGCGCGCCAACGCTTCGTTGATTGTGAATTCCTTTTGCGCCTGCGCCACGAACAGATTCGGTAGGTTAAATCGGGGCGTGGTCGATGTGAAACTGATGGGATTGGTCATGGTGGGCCTCAGTGTATTGTGGTGAGGAGAAGAGGGAGCGAACGTGCATATGTGCCAATCTGTCGTACCCAGATCGGCTCACCCAGATATTGGGCGCGCAGATTATTGAAGGCAGAAGCCTCAATGGTGTGTGAGGAAATTGGGCTCTGCCAGCGTGTCAGTGGAAGATCTGGACTACCGAGGCCAATTTCATAGCTTTCGACCTGCTCTGCCAGCGGAACTTCGACATCAGCCGGCCAGGACCACGCGCCGCGCGCGCGCCTGATCCATTGCAGTGCCAGGCTGCCATCCTGCATGATTTTCGCTTTCGGATGGACCGGGGCAAGCGGACGTTGGGTAATGCCCGGGGATGCGCCTCGGCGCCGTGTGCAAGCCAGTAGTAATCTTCCAGCTGCAACCGGTCATAGGCAGGCCATGCCCATCCGGCGGGCATATTCGCGCGTTGAAGCTCGGGGCGCGCCGGATCGAGGATTGTTGGTGTGAACAGCAGCAGCAGCACCTTTGCGGCACCTGCCGCGTGCGCCCTGATGGCGTCACGCAAATCATTGGTTGAAGTAGCCAGTTGCGATCCTGCCCAGTCGAGCAGGGCCAGTTGGTCAGCGTCAAGCGGCCCTGAAAGGTCTTCGATCTGCGCAGCCGCCGACTGCAACTGCATCGCTGCATCATCGTAAAGACAGATTTCATCTTCAGCGGTTACCCACCACCAAGGCTCCCCGATCTGTACGACGACCGAAACGCCCGATGTCATCATCAGGTCAACGAAATCCAGCGCCATCTGGCGCAGGAACGCCATCGCTTCGTCCGATGCTGGCGACAGCAAGGTGGAGGGCGGGACCCATCCGGTTAGGGCGGGCGCACCCGCAAAACTGCGCTGTTTCCAGGCAGAAGGACAATTTTCGTCGAATAATTCGTAGGAAATCGACGATATGGGTTCGAAATCCAACTGCTTGCACCGGGCAAAAAAGTCGGCACGCCAGGCCATGCACGGATCGCACAGCCCGTCTCCGGCGCTTGGCAGAAGTGAGCCGTCAGCCTGCTGCACAAGCCGATAATAATGGCTCATCCCGACATAGTGGACGAGCGATCCGCGATAGCCGAGATGCAGCGTATTGCGCAGCAATCGTGCAGGCGTGAGGTTATAGCTGTCATCATAGGCAGTTGCCATTCCAAGGCCGTGGGCAGGAAGCACAGGATCGCCGATAGTCAGCATCGCCCCTGCGCCGTCGCATGCTATGTCCTGCAATTCGATCCAGCCATTTGCGCGCGCAATCAGCAATCCCGTCTCGGCGGGATCGTAATCCATCGGGGCAAGCGAAATGAAAATGCGATCAATGTCCAGTGGATGGACCAGCGCGCCATCGGCAAGCCAGCCTTCGCGCAGATCCGAAAAGGGCAGTATGATCAGGCGTCATCGGGGTTCCCGCTGGCGTAATTCCACAGCCGCACATACCAGGTCCGTGCATTGCCTGCGGCGTCACGGCCCTTGATAGTGAGTGTGGGGCCGTGCACTGTATCGAGCGGCAGGACACCGCCAGTCCGCCAGTGGAAGGACAGGCTGGTATGGGCATAATCGCGCTGCGTGTCATAGCCAAGCAGCGAGTGATCGCAGCGGTCCTCGCTTTCCCAGATCAGTCCAGCAAGTGCATTGCAATGGTGGAATTCGCAATCCACACGCAGCGCATCAGGCGCGGTTGAAACCACGCTTGCCATCATCGGGCGCGGGAAATCGACTGTCCAGAAACGCGGATCGAAGCGCTGGATGAAATCAGTGTCCTGACCGTCGCAACCTGTAACGAGCCAGTAAGCCATAATCTGTCCCTCTCAATGGTCGCGCATGACGCGGGCGAGGGCGCTGGCGATTTGGCGTGTCGATCGGCGCAGCATAACCGGCCCCTCAGTTCCGCGCGGCGCGGCAAGGTTGATTGCGACCCGCACATCGCGTGTTCCTGCGTTACTGCCTGGGCCCGCTTCAATCCTTCCCGAGCTTGTCGGAACAAAGAGTTCTGGTCCTTTTTCACCAACGAGATAGGCAGAACCCGGTCCCACAGGGCCGCCGGTGGCACGTCCGGGAAGACCCAGCGGAGACCCGAAAAGGCCGCTCAGCGCTGATCCGAAGCCAGCGCTGCTGGCCGAAGATCCACCAAATAGATTTCCGATACCCGACTGAATTGCCTGGGCAGCGATTTCGCTCATTGATCGCAAAGCAACAGATTTCAGGTCATCGAAGCCCAGCTTGCCGCGCCTGATGGCCGACAGCAGTCCGCTTTCCAGCACGCTTCCGGCCTTGGTAAAGCCATCCAGCAGCGATCCATCAAGCGTGCTGCGCATCGCTTCGATGTCAGATTTGAAGCCGCTGGTTGTGGCGCGCACATCGACCATCAGCGTTTCGATTTCATCATCCATGGCTGTCACGCTCCATCATGTGTTCAAGGGTTTCACGGCTGACTGAATGTTCTGCAGGTGCGTCTTTGGCGAACAGGATTGCGGCCAGCTCTGACGGAGTGGCATTCCAGAACCATGGTGGAGGCCAGCCAAGCATTCGGCCTGCAGCGTCTGGCAATCCTCGTGCCGCGTCAGTGAAAGTCTCGCTCACACCCGACCCTGGAGGATTTGTGCGAGCAGGATGCGCAGAGGCGCCATTGCGGAGGCAAGTCCGGCTTGCATCACCGCTTCACCCACGTCTTCGCGGGATATTTGGCCTTGTTCTACGAGACAGTGCCAGAACAGCGCCGCCAGGTCGGCGAGGCGCAATTCGCCTTCACTTGCCTGTTCTACCAGGGCGAATAAAAGGGCCGAGCTCTTCTTCGGCGGCTACCAGTGCAGTAAAGCTCGGGCGCAGGATGCGCATGGTTCCGGCAATCATGAAGGCTGCTTCGCCGCGTTCTGGATTGGCGCTCATGCAGGCACAACCGCGCCTGAACTTTCGAGCTGCAATGTATAATTGCGTTCACCATTGAAATCGCCGGCATAGTCGAGCCGTTGGACAAGAAAACGTCCGCGCAGGCGCTCGCCATCTTCGAAGGACAGCTCATATTCCTCGATCGTGCCGGCCAGTGCATGGGCGCGGATGGATGTTTCAGCAGCGCTGGCGAGGAAAATGCCTGCGGCGCTAACCGATACAGAACGCACGCCCGCGCCGGAAAGCAGATCACGCCAGCCACCCGATTCCTTGTGCGTCACGCCAACGGCATCCCCGTTGATCGACATTTGCGTGGTCCTGAGACCGGCAACGGTCTGGTAGGTGGGTGGCTGGGCGCGATCCCCGATCTTGAGCAGGAAGGCAGAGCCTTTTTGGGCTGTCATGGATGAATTCTCCGTTGGATTGATCAGGCTTCGAGCAGGCGGAAGCGGTATTCGAGCAGCACGGCGCGGCGGTTTTGCGGACGCTGTTCTGCACGGGCGCGCAGAAATGCGGTCGTGACAATCTGGAAGCCGTCCTGCGCGGAAGGCAGCATTTCAATGCGGCTTTCGATGGCGGCGACCAAATTGGCGGTTTCATCAGGCTCTTCGCCGAGATTATGCAGTTCCAGTGCGATCCGTACTTCGCGGCCCTTGCGCTGCTTGGTGCTCCAGTCGGTGCTGGCGCTGGCAGCCAGACCGAGCCACGGAAGCTGGGCGCGCGAAGGCGCTTCCTCCGCTACATCATTGAGAGCGGCACCAAGGGCCGGATCACTTTTGAGCCATTGAATCAGGACATTGCGCAATCTGGTTTCCATAGTCAGTCATTCCTGCTGAAAAGCGGCCAAAGCAGCCGAGCATCGCGCCAGTGCGCGCTGTCGCCATTCCTGATGCGCAGTCTGTTTTCGGCATGTGCCATCGCCAGCTTGGCCGCTTGGCTGGCGAGACGGGCGATGAGCCTGCTGTCCGATCGCGAGCTTGTGGGAATCATACGAGCCGCAGCCTGCGCCATGGCTGCCAGAGTGCGACCATAGCTGCGGGCGGTGTGCCATCAGAATCGCCCTCATTGCGCATGCGATGGGAATGTGCGGCAAGCCGGATGATGCCGTGGCGCAAGCCCACCGGGAGGCTTTCCCAATCCACTGCCAGACCAGCGACAAAACCGACTGCAATCCGCCCTTCTTCGACAGGCACCAGAAGATTGACTCGCCCACAACCATCCGCCGTGATGTCAAACAGGTAATCTCCGGTATCGAGCATGCGGCGCGTGCCATCAGGCGCGATGGCGTGAACCGAACTGATGGCCTGCACCGGATTGGTCGACAGCCTGTGCCATCGGCGCAAGGCAGGCAGCATTTCCTCGCATGTCGATTGCAAGGACATCTGCCGCGTAAAGCCCTCGCAGGCTTCTATTGCAGCGCGCAACAGGGCAATGAGCGCGGCATCGTCCCGTGTGGTGGTGATGGCGAGCCATTGCTTGAGCTCATTCAGAGCAGTTCCCGCCAGTAAGGCCGGCGCGACGATTGCCCGCTTCATGGCGGTCTCCTTCGAATGATGGAAAAAAAGGGCGCACCCGTCCGCCGGAGAAAGGGTTTGGCTCGACGGCGGACGGGTGCGCGGAGAGGGCGCGCAGGGTCTGACACAGGCATGGCCTGACCAACCCTCGTGGATCCTCCCGATACAGTGCGCTGTTAGGCTTCGACCTTCAGCAGTTTGATGGCTGAGCTATCGAGCACTTGTCCGCTGATGCGCTTCGTGGCGTAGAAATGCACGAAGGGCTTGTTGGTGAAGGGGTCACGCAGCACCTGTGTGGCGCTGCGTTCTGCGATGACGTAACCCGCCTTGAAGTTACCAAAAGCAATCGGTACCGTATCGGCAGCGACATCGGGCATGTCTTCAGCTTCGACCACGGGGTAGCCGAGCAGACGATCGGGCTGGCCTTCGACCATCCCCGGCTGCCAGAGGAACGCGCCATCAGCGGTTTTGAGCTTTCGCACTTCGGACAGGGTGGAGGAATTCATCACCCAGCTTGCGCCCTGGCGATGACCGGCCTTCATGGTGTGGACCAGATCGATCAGGCGGCTTTCCGGATTGGCAGAAAATCCCTGCGCATCGCCCGAGCCGATATACTGGATTGAACCAAAGGGTCTCACCACATCGCCTGCAAGCGACTTTGGCGAGGATAGGAAGCCGAGCGGCTGATCGATACCGTTTCCGCCCACGAAGGCCGCGCCTTCTGCGCGGGCAAATTCCATCGCGATTTCGCTGGCCAGCCAAGCCTCCAGATCGAATGCAGCGTCGTCCAGCATGGCCTGGCTCGCCGCAGGATTGGCGTAGAGCTCGCCTGACGGTGGCGCTATTTCGGCAAATTCGGGCGTAGCTGTTTCGCGACGAAGCGCGGTTTCGCCGACCCAGCCCGATGCTGTGCCCCCGGTGGTGACCAGCTTGCGATAGCCGGCGCTGCCGACCTGTACGATCTGTGCAAGCTGCCGGATCGGAGAAATTTCCTTTAGCTCGCTGGCAATCATCGCGTCGATTTCCTGCGGGACGGCAAAGCCGCCATCCTGCGGCACTACGCCGGAGATCGACTTGATTTCGCTTTCACGACCGCGGCGCAGATAGCCGTCAACGAAGCCCTTCACCTCTGCGCTTTGGCTTTCAGCATCTGGGACATTGCCGATGGCGGGGCGCGCGGCAGCGCGGCTGACCTTGTCGAGTCGGGCCTTCACGTCATCGACATCGGTACGCAGGCCCTTGATGGCAGCATCAGCGATATCCTGACGCTCGACGATATCGAAGCTTTCGGTCATCACCTGGTCGGTGTTCCGGGAAACATTCAGGGTGGAATTCTGGAAATCCATAGGGGCATTCACCTTTTTGCTGGGTGGTCGTTGGGTGGAGAGAGTGGTTGAGTTCAGGAGACGAAATGGACGCGGGCCCCGTGCTGGACTGGGTGGCTGACAATGCTCACTTCGAACAGGTCGATGTGTTCCAGCACGCGCCCGCCTCCTGCATCGGGTGGTATATGGAGAAAGCCGCGCGCCCGGTAACCGAAGCTCAGGCCGTTCACAGTCTTGGCAAGCAGGGCTGTCACCGCGCGGCTTTGCGGATTGTCTATCCGGGCAATGACCCTGAGGCCGCGTGCATCCTCATGGGCGAGTTCAACCGTGCCGATGCGTTGTTCAGCCCGGTGTTGCCAGTATAGTGGAATCGGATCGCGCCGCTCTGCCAGTGTGCGGGCAAATGCGCCGGGCAGGATGGTATCGCGAGCACCATCGGCAATGTCGAACAGGGCGGCATAACCCGCAATGCGCAACGCTGCTGGCCGAGGTGCGGCCAATTGCGCAACATTCATCGCAGGACGTCCGCAACACCCAGTCGAACGGCTATTCCGATTAGCAACAAGGCTCCTATGACGCGAACAAACCAATCGATCGCGGCCTTCCACGCGCTGGCCTTGGCGGTGCGCCATGCGGCCAGCAGATCGCGCAATTCATCGAGATCGTCATGGGCATTCTCGTCAGCGAGACCAAGCCTGTTGAGCACGCGGCGTGCGCCCACCTCGCTCGATTCCTCGACGATGGCGCGCAGCGTCACGAGATCGGCACCGCCTTCTTTGGCCTGCGCCATCAGCGCGGCAAGCATATCCTCGCGTGTCATTGCATGCCTCCTTCGCGAATGCCGAGCATGGCGCGCTTTTCGTGGGTTTCGAGGAAATCGGCCTCGCTAACCTGCTTCCAGAGTTTCTCGCGGTCTTCCGAAAGCGCCGGAACCTTGTCGAGGTCTACGGCCAGAGCGAGGCCGGGGAACCATGGCTCCAGACCCTCGGCGAGGCCGGACAGGATTTTGCCCGCCAATGGCAGCAGGGTAAGCCGCCACAAGGCGCGATTTGCCTCGCGATAATTGGCGTAAGTGTTATTTCCTGACAGCCCGAGCAGCATCGGCGGTACACCAAAGGCCAGCGCAATATCGCGGGCCGCAGCTGCTTTCAGTTCGGCAAAATCCATGTCGGCTGGCGACAATGACAAGCTCTGCCACTTCAGACCGCCTTCGAGCAGCATGGGGCGACCGGCATTCCCGCCGCCCTGATAGGCCTGTGCGAGTTCGGCCGTCAGGCGATGGTCGCTCGTAAGGCCGGCAGCATCAGCGCCGCCATCATAAACCAGTGCGCCTGATGGACGCGCCGCATTTTCAAGCAGCGCACGGTTCCATGCAGAGGCCGCATTATGGATTGCCACCGCTTGTTCAGCAGCAGAAAGGCAGCCTGCGCCATAATGGTCGTCCGCCGGATGATACGCCTTGAGGTGAATGAGGCTTGGCCAGCCATCCTCGTCTTCCACCGGCAATTCCAGCGTGCGCTCGCCCAGTTTGTAACGATAGCTCTGCGGCCAGCCATCGGGGCTGGGCACAACGCTGACACGTTCCGGACGCAGCGCGAACAGTTCGATCGGCTTTCCCGAAGCATCGCGGGCAATCTGGACAAAGCCATTTCCATGCAGCAGCAAATGCGCAGCAAGCGTCTCCAGCAGAGATTGGCCTGCACTCGTCGCCCGCACCAGCGCCAGCGCATCTTGCGCAGCAGAATCCACGGGCGCATTGCCCACGCCTTCCGCCACGATCCGCACCGCGCGCTGCGCCACCGGATTGTCGAGAAAGGCGTGGTTGACGGCCTTGCGATAATCGAACGCAGGGCGCGCGCCGCCGGGTTCGTAAGTCCACCCCCAGGGCGACTGGAAGCTGCGTGCCAGGGGCACACGGGCAGCGCCACCGCCCTTGAAGGCAGTGCGCAGCGTGTCGATGAAAGACATCGGCTTTCCTTTATGTATGGTGTTTCAAATCCGGCGAACGGCCGGCTTGCCCCTTTGGGAGAGCATCAATTCGGTCATGGCCCAGACCATCGCGTCGGCCCGGTCAGGGCTATTGCCCGGCCCTTCGTAAGAGCCGCCTGTCATTATTCCGCACAGCTGGTCTTCCAGACTGGCGAACTGGCCGACATGGCGGATGCGGCCCGTTTCGTAGAGCGCGGCAACCGGCTCTGCGCGGGCTGATTTGCCGCGACTGGCATGGACCAGCCTGATAGGCATCTGGCAGTCGGCGGCGCGCAGCACGCTCGCCACCATGTCGCCGCCCTGATTGGCCTCCGCAATCACGCGGTCCGCCTTCCATTCCGCACATATGGCGGCGACCTTGCTTGCCCAGCGTTCCGGACTGGCCCCGCCGATGGAAGCATCGGCCAGGACATGGCCGTTACCATCGGCGCAGATGCCGGCCACCACGATACCGCAGTCATCGCCGCGCGCCGAAGCTGGGGGATCGACCCCCACCACGATGCGCACCATGTCTTCGAGGCAGGCGGGCAAGCGGCATCGTTCAAGCAATGACCGGGTCCACAAAGCACCCTCGATATCGGTCAGCAATTCGCCATCGAGTTCCTGCCGCCCCAGCGCGCTGAAGCCATATTGCGCATGCATCGAGCGCACAAAGCGTGACGGAAGATTGTGCGCATTGTCCATCGTGCGCCCGCGTGTCAGCACTGCATCGCCCTTGTCGGCTTCTGCGAACAGGCGCTGCACCAGCGGCACGGCGCGCGGCGTCGTGGTGGCAAGAGCCTGCGGCAGTTCGCCGAGGCGCAGGCCCATTTGCAAATTGTCCCATGCCTGTGCCGCCCGGTTCGAAGAATTATCCCATTTGCCGATTTCATCGCACCAGGCATGCGAATGTTGCGGACCGCGCAAGCTTTCCGGTTCACCTGCCGAATATAGCGTTGCCTGCGCGCCATTGGGCCAGACCAGCCTTCGGCGCGAAGCTTCGAACAGCGGCCGCGCGCCGCGGCCATGCACCGCCATGATGCCGCTTTCGCCATCGACCATCACGGCGCGCGCTTCGGTCAGCGAACTGGCGACAAGCGCGATACGTGAACGCGGATTGCTATATGCAATATTGCGCACCCATTCAGCGCCCGTGCGGGTCTTGCCGAAGCCGCGTCCGGCGCAGACCATCCAGTTACACCATTCACCCCGCGGGGGCATTTGTTCGGGCCGGGCCCAGAAGGGCCAGTGTGCCTCCAGCTTACGGCGTTCGTCTTCGGATAGTTGGGCGAGAAGGGCGTAGCAATCGGGGGGTTCCAGGCCGACAATAAATTGACGGTGATCGCTCGTCGTCATTGCGGACTGGCGACCTTGTCCTGCTCCTCCGCCTGCATCTGCTTCATGGCAGCATCGCGCTGGCGCATGAGGTCGATTTTCGCATTGAGTGATTCCAGCACGCTTTCCTCGTCCACTTCATCCTGCAAGGCCCGCTCGCGCGCCACCGTGTCCCGATGAAGGGTGAGCAGGCGCAGCGCGTTGGCAATGTCGAACTTGTTGTCATCCTTGCCCGTGCCTGCCCGCAGGCGGTGCAGCGTTTCCATTTCCAGATGCTCGTATCCTTCGAGCAGTGCCGCATTCCAGGCGGCGCGGAATTCGGGGTCGAGACGCCTTGTCTTATAGGCCCGGCTGGTAGACGCGCCTGACATGCGTGCGGCTTCTGAAACATTGGACGTTTCAGCCAACGTATCGAGAAACAGACCGCGCCAGCGACGATCGATATCGGGTCTCTCGCCAATTCTCTGCGTTGCTCGTAGTTTTATCTGGGTGCCCATCCTGTGAAAATCCCCGTTTTCGGTGGTGCGAGTTGCAACGAAAAAAGGGCGGACCCTTCAAGAAAGGGCCGCCTTGGCGACTCGGTTTTTTGCGATGTTCCGTTTCTCTAACCAAACAGCGTCACAATGTCAATATAAAAGTGCCAAATAGGTCATATTGTAGGACTTGCGCCGTGTTGCGCGCTAGCCTAGTGGCGCATTTCTTCTGCCGAGACGGGAATGTGCGTATGATGGGCTTGCTGCGCGGGCTTTACGATTGGACAATGGCCAAGGCATCGCATCCCAAGGCGGAGTGGTGGCTGGCGCTTTTCGCTTTTGTCGAATCGAGCTTTTTCCCGATCCCCCCGCATCCGCTCCTTGGCCTGATGTGTCTGGCAGAGCCGACCAAGGCGATCCGCTTTGCGCTGATCTGCACCGTTGCATCGGTGGTGGGCGGGTTGTTTGGCTACCTCATCGGATATTTTCTCTATGAGGCAGTCGGCGTCTGGCTGATCGGCGCGCTGGGCCTGACAGAGAGCTTTCCCGTTGCCGCCTGCTACATCCGCGAGCAGGGCGCTGCTGCGGTGTTCCTCGCCGCTGGAACGCCAATTCCGTTCAAGCTGATGACGATAACCGCGGGCTTCATCGAGATGAACCTCGTCACTTTCACCATTGCTGCAATTGCGGGAAGGGCGCTCATTTTCATGGTGGTGGGCGTATTGTTCCGCGTGTTCGGTGCGCCGATCAAGCGGATTATCGACGAATATCTCGGCACGGTCACAACGATTTTCGTCGTGCTGGTGGTGGCAGGCTTTGTAGCGATTACGCAATTGCGCGGGGACGGCGATGGGGCAGCGGACCCCACTGATCCCTGCGCCAGTATGACTTCACTCGAGCAGCTTTAGCGCAGGCTTTCCCGCCGCAGCGCAGGCCGGCGCTAGATAATTCCGACTGCCTTGCCAGCCCGTTCGAACATGTCGAGGATCTCGCCCACTTCTTCATCGCTGTGCTCTGCGCATAGCGAGCAGCGTAGCAATGTCATATTGGCAGGCGTTGCTGGCGGCCTTGCCAGATTGACGTAGAGCCCTTCCTGCAGCAGCGCGCTCCACATGGCGGCACCACGTTCCAGATCGGGCATCAGGACGGCCACGATGGCACTTTGCGGCTCATCGGTACCAAGTTCAAAGCCGAGGCTCTTCAGACCACCATGCAGTCGTCCTGAATTCTTCCAGAGATGCGCGCGCTTTTCCGTCGCGGTCATCAGTTTGCGGATTGATGTTGCCGCCGTTGCGACCACCGAAGGCGGCAGACTTGCGGTAAAGACATAGGGGCGGCAAACTAGGCGTAATATCTCGAACTTGGGATGGTTCGACACGCAGAAACCACCAACCGTGCCAACGCTTTTCGAAAAGGTGCCGATGATGAAATCGACATCATCCAATACGCCAGCATCTTCCACAACACCGCGACCGTGTTCACCGATGAAGCCCATGGAATGCGCTTCGTCCACCAGCACCATTGCGCCATTGTCCTTGGCGACCTTCACCATTTCTTTCAGCGGAGCGATATCGCCCAGCATCGAATAGACGCCTTCAAGCACCACCAGCTTTCCCGCGCCTTCGGGAATGCGCTTCAGGCGCTTTTCCATGGCTTCTATGTCATTATGTTTGAACGGTACGATTTCGGCATTGCCCATCGCGCAGCCATCCCAAATACTGGCATGGCTATCGATATCGAGCACCACATAATCGCCTTTGCCAGCGATGGTGGAGATGATCCCCAGATTGGCTTGATAGCCGGTCGAAAAGACCATGGCGTGTTCCATGTCATAGAACTCGCGCAGCGCATCCTCGCATTCCTTGTGGCCCTGATAGGTGCCGTTGAGAACGCGGCTGCCCGTGGTGCCGGATCCGAAATCCGCCAATGCCTGTGTTCCAGCCGTTATCACATCGGGATCGAAGGTCATGCCCATGTAATTATAAGTGCCGAGCAAAATGGTTTCACGACCGTTGCAGATCGCCCGCGTAGGCGACAGCACCTGCTCCATCACCAGCGAAAACGGGTCGTCCACGCCGCTCGCCAGCAAGTTGGTGCGCATGGCGATTGTAGAATCGAACTTGGTGAACAGGTCAGTAGCTTCACCAGCCGCAACATCGGTTTCCCCAGCCAATTGTCCTGTAGACGCGCCTGCTCCGGTCATTTGCAGTGTTACTCCCCGACCATCTTGGCGACAGCATCGACCAGATGGCCATAGGTTTCAATTTCGGCCTGCTGGTTCATGGAAATGATGATATCGAACTCATCCTCGATCGCGGCTACGAAATCCATGACCGTGAGGCTATCGAATTCAAGATCGCCGGCAAATGTGGTCGCATCACTGATCTCTACACCCTTCTTGTTAAAGGGCTCCAAGATAGCGCGGATGCGGGTGTCGACTGCGGCACGATCCATTAAAGGTCCAATCCTTGAGGCTTATAATTGCGCACCACATAGTGCGCGCGCCGGTCCGCGGCAAATCTTTACAGACCGAGAGGTGTCGAGAAGCAGGTGTGCAGCGCCGCGTGTGCGTGGCGAAGCGACTACGCCAGCAGCAGAGAATCAGGCAGACAGCTGTTGCTGATCGCTGTCCATCAGGCCGCGCACGGCAGCCATGAATGGCCCAATGCTTACCGGCTTGGACAGATACCCTTCAGCGCCGGATTCGCGGATACGTTCTTCATCGCCCTTACCGGCATAGGCCGTTACTGCCAGCACGGGCACTTTGGCGAGGTCATTATCGCATTTGAGCATGGCAATCAGGTCCAAACCCGAAACATCCTGAAGCTGGATGTCCATGACCACAAGATTCGGATAAAAGGCCCGCGCGGCCTCAATGGCGAGCTTGCCATCGGCCACGGGTTCAACGGAAAATCCGCTTGCCTGCAAGACATCGCAGAAAAGTTTCCGGTTGAGATCGTTGTCCTCGACAACGAGGATTCTCTTCGTCATTGCGCCCCCAACGGCCCGTTTAACACGGAACCTTGTTATTTCCCTTATACCCTAAATAAGGAACGTTACAATTCGCCGAGAATGTAAAAATTTGTATAATGATAATTCCACTCTCGCTCTCGCCGCGCTGGGCTGGGTGCTGGCTGAGCCGGATCGGGCACACCGCTTCCTTGATCTCACCGGCCTGACGCCAGAGAGCCTGCGTGAAGCAGCTGACGATCCGGCAACGCACCGCGCTGTATTCGATTTTCTGGCCGCGCATGAACCCGATCTCATCGCCGCAGCGGCAATGCTGAATGTGGAACCCGAGAGCCTGATCAGGGCGCAACAGGAGTTACAGGCATGAACCGTCCTCTGTTGGTGACCGATTGCGATGAGGTGCTGATTCACATGGTCCGCCATTTTCGTGATTGGCTGGACTGCGAGCATGAAATCGATTTTACGCTGGAAGGTGAACCCTTCATCGATTCAATGAGGCGGCGCGGAGAAAAAAATCCGGTTGAAAGCGAGGAAGTCTGGCGCCTGCTCGGCAAGTTCTTTGATACCGAAATGGACTCGCAGAAACCGATCGCCGGCGCACTGGAATCAATCGCCGAAATTCAGCGTTATGCGGATGTGGTCGTGCTCACCAATCTGGCCGATGCGCGCAGTGCTGCGCGCAAAATGCAATTGCAGCGGCTGGGAATGGAAGCCCCTGTCTTTACCAACCAGGGGCCGAAAGGCGGCGCGCTAAAACGGATTGTCGAAGAACACGGCGCACGGCGCGTGGTATTTGTAGATGATATCGCGCAGCATCATGCCTCTGCGAAGATTGAAATTCCGCATGTCCACCGACTGCATCTATGTGGAGAGCCCAAGATTGCGGGCCATATCCAATGCGCACATGTTGCAGGCGATGCCCATGCCCGGATAGACAATTGGGACCAGGCGCTCCCATGGATACTTGAAACCTTGCACTCAGGAGACTGACATGGCCGATACTGCCAGCAGCATTGCAGACCGCTTGACCCAGCTTGGCATCACCTTGCCCGAAGCTGCCGCACCTGTGGCGGCATATGTCCCGGTGGTTGTCGCGGGGAACATTGCGCATGTTTCAGGCCAATTGCCTTTCATTGATGGCGCATTGGTGACCGGACGACTGGGAGAGGATGTCGCGCTGGAACGCGGGCAGGCCGCTGCTCGGGCATGCGGTTTGATGATCCTGGCCCAACTCAAGAATGCCGGCATCGCGCTTGATCGGGTGGAACGGATCGTCAAACTCGGTGCCTTCGTCAATTGCACCGCCGAATTCACCGATCAGCCCAAGGTTGCCAATGGCGCGTCCGAATTGATGTTTGAAGTTTTTCAGGAAGCAGGGCGCCATGCCCGTGCGGCTGTGGGCGTTCCCAGCCTGCCACTTGGCGCAGCGGTAGAAGTCGACGCGGTCATCGCGCTTGGCGATGGATGACACAGGCTCCTGGCTGACGCGGCAGGCCTATGCGCATCGCGGCCTGCACGATCGCGCTGTTCCGGAAAACTCGCTCGCCGCATTTTCCGCCGCGATAGAACGGGGGCTGGGGATCGAATGCGATCTTCGCGTCAGTATGGATGGCCGCGCGATGGTGTTCCACGATGCTGCACTGGAGCGGCTGACCGGGCAAGCCGGGCTGACGCAGGCGCATAGCGTGGGCGATCTGACTGCACTCAGGCTGGGCGGAAGCGACCAATATATTCCAACCCTGCGCGATATGCTGGACCTAGTGGCAGGACGTGTGCCGTTGCTGCTTGAGCTCAAGACTGACCGGCGGGAAAGCGTGCACAAGCTGTGCCGTGCGGTGCGGCGCGACATCATCGGATATGAAGGCGATATCGCAGTAATGAGCTTTGATCCGCGTATCGGGAACTGGTTTGCAAAGCGCCTGCCCGATATGATGCGCGGCCTTGTCATCACAGAGGAAAACGCGCGGACAATGTCGGGCGCGGCGCGGCGGCGGCTGGCGGTGCGCCATGCAAAGCCGCACTTCCTTGCCTATGATGTGCGTGACCTGCCCAGCAATTTTGCCGCACGGCACAAGCATAAGGGTTTGCCTATACTGACCTGGACTGTGCGCAGCGCCTCTCTGCTCGATACGGCGCTTGAATTCGGCGCTGTGCCGATTCTCGAAGGCGAGGGGCTGGCGGCGTGGGCGCAGGCTTCCTAGATTGATCCCCATGGCTGATGGCGATCTGACCGCACGTATCCTTCCCGCGACAGGCGGCATCGAAAAAGCCCAGTGGGACAGGCTGGCAGGCGCCTCCAATCCTTTCGTATCGCATGATTTCCTTACCATCATGGAGGACTCGGGGAGCGTGGGTCCCGGGACCGGATGGCAAAGCGCAACGCTGGTGCTGGAAGACGGTGCGGGCACGCTTCTGGGGGCCATGCCGAGCTATCTCAAGCAGCATAGCCAGGGCGAATATGTCTTTGACCATGCCTGGGCTGATGCCTTTGAAAGGGCAGGCGGCGCATATTATCCCAAATTGCAGATTTGCGCGCCATTTACGCCTGCGACCGGGCCTCGCCTGCTGCTTGAAGACCCGCAATATGCTCTGCCATTGCTGCGTGGAGCAGAACAATTCGTGGTCAATAATAACTGGTCGAGCGCGCATGCAACCTTTGTCGAACCTGCGCAGATCGATATGTTCGCCGAGGCTGGATGGCTGGAACGGCACGACATCCAGTTTCACTGGACCAATCGCGAATTTGTCGATTTCGAGGATTTCCTCGCTTCGCTAACGTCCAGAAAGCGCAAGGAGCTGCGCCGCGAACGGCGGCTGGCCAATGACGGGATCGAAATTCGCCAAATGTGCGGCGCTGATATCCAGCCCGAACATTGGGATGCCTTCTGGCTGTTCTATCAGGATACCGGCGCGCGCAAATGGGGCACCCCCTATCTGACACGGGAGGCTTTCGATTTGATGGGGCAAAGGATGGGTGACCGCCTCCTTTTGTTGCTCGCATTCGAGGATGGCCTGCCGATTGCAGGTGCACTCAATTTCATTTGCTCAGAAGCGCTATATGGCCGCTATTGGGGCTGTCTCGTGGACAAGCCATTCCTTCATTTCGAGTTATGTTATTATCGCGCGATCGACGCTGCGATTGAACGCGGTCTCAGCCGGGTAGAGGCGGGTGCGCAGGGCGGCCACAAGCTGGCGCGCGGGTATGAACCGATTGCCACTACGTCGATGCATTTCATTGCCGATCCGGGCTTTCGCCAGGCCGTGTCCGACTTTCTTGAACAGGAACGGCGCGGCGTGGCGATGGATCGGATGCACCTGTCGCGCCGTATGCCTTTCAAGAAGGGCTGACCGCTACGCCAGTTCAGGCCGCGCGGGCGTCTCCGCAGCGCAGCCATTCGCGGGCGCGGCGCTGGGCTTCGCAAATATCGCGGGCGGTCATTTCATCGGAGATATCAGCGCGGCACCAATTGGCCTCCTCATGACCGCGGCTTGCGGCTAGATTGAACCATTTATGCGCTTCGATAAGGTCGCAATCGACGCCGTGGCTGCCAGTGGAATATACCACGCCGAGATCGTAATAGGCATCAATGCAGCCATCGGCTGCGGCTGCGAGACAGTTTGCCACCAGCATATCGCTGCCGCTAACATCGGCGGGTTGAATTTTTGCGAAAGTCTCGATCTTGGCAAGTTCCATGATCTTTGGTCCCCAGTTGCTGCCAAACGCAATGTCCGGCTTTCCCTGCGCCAATGTTTGACCATCGTGGTCAAGAAATGGTTAACGCCTCGCCGCCTTTTCTCACAAGCGCCCCTCGCGCGCCGGGTAGCGCCCCCTGTGGATGACGACAGATATGACCTTTATCCCTTCATCTCGAACAGATTGCCGCTTGTGCCACCTGTAAACGATCCTTATAGGCGCGCCCCTACTACTGGCTTTTGTGGCGTCCCATTCAAAAGCCCGGCGGCTGAGCAAGAGCCGCAACAATGGGCAAGGCCCAAGGAAGGGATCCGGAGCACCCGATGGCAAGTGCCGCGCATGACGACATAGATATTCTGACCAAAGCAAAGCGCGCCTTGCCGCGCGATTACACGCCCAGTGACGACGAAGAATACATGTCTCCACGGCAGTTGAATTATTTCCGTGTTCTGCTGCTCGAATGGAAGAAATCCGTTGTCGCTGCATCGGAGGGAACGCTGCAAAGCCTGCAGGATGGCCCGATTCGTGAACCCGATCTCAATGATCGTGCTTCCAGTGAAACCGACTGGGGCATTGAATTGCGCACGCGCGATCGGCAGCGCAAGCTGGGCGCAAAGATTGATGCGGCGATGCGCCGGATCGACGAAGGCGAATATGGCTGGTGCAGCAAAACCGGCGAACCTATCGGCATCAGTCGCCTGATAGCGCGTCCGATCGCCACCATGACCGTGGAAGCGCAGGCCGCGCATGAACGGCGTGAAAAGATTTCGCGTGATGATTGACCCGAATTGGGACAGGCTGTTGTTACTCCCCCAGAATTAACCCATGGTTAGGCGATCTGCGCAAAGGCGAAGGTTGCAATCCACGCTCGCGCTATTGTGTCGGGCAAGTTCTTGAGGGCAAGGTAACGCATGAGCAATGTCGATACTCGTCAGGTAGGGCGTGACAGCTTGTTTTTGCTGGCACAGGTGCGCCTTGATGGCCAGGACACCAATGCCCGCGTGAAAGTGCGGAATCTTTCCGCCGGCGGGATGATGGCCGAAGGCGATCTCAAGGTCGTTCGCGGCGTGCGCGTCGAAGTGGAATTGCGCAACATCGGCTGGGTCGAAGGCACGGTGGCCTGGAAGCAGGGCAATCGTTTCGGCATCGCTTTTATCGATGAAATCGATCCCAAGCTTGCCCGCGCTCCCGTAGCGGCATCTGCGGCGAGCCTTCCCAGCAATGGCATGCGCAAGATCTGAAGCCCGCTTCTCGTCTGCACATCGTCGCCTGCGGCGCTTTCACTGACGACAAATCATGGGCATGCCTTTGAAGGCCGGAGCTTGAAGCAATTTGCGCCCGGGCCTATCGCAACGGGCGATGGAGATGCCCCGACAAATGCACTGCCGCCGTCCCTTGGCCTTTAGGGCAATCGCCATGGCCATATGCCTTGCGATGGTGACAGCCTGCGGATCAAGCGATGACGGGGCGCTCGACGTTGTGCTGATCGGCACGCCCGAGTCGGTGTATACTCAGGATCTGCGCCTGTCTCCCGGCGCGCAAATCCTGCGCGCCGCTACACAGGGCGGGCTGGTTGCCCTTGATGCTCATGGCGAAGTGGTTCCCGCGCTGGCAGAAACATGGCTCCCGACTGAAGACGGGCTGAGCTATATCTTCCGCCTGCGCGATATCCCCTGGCCCGACGGCAGCGAAATGACTGCGGCAAGTGCACGTGCGGCGCTGGAAAGAGCGATCGGCGGCCTGGAAGGGACAGCGCTGGCGCAAGACCTTGCGCCTATAGAAGAAGTGCGCGCCATGGCCGGAAGGGTGATTGAAATCAGGCTTTCCGCGCCAGAACCGGACCTTCTCAAGCTGCTCGCCCAGTCAGAGCTGGCCTTGCGGCATGAAGGCGGTTTCACAGGTCCGATGATTCTCACCCGTGAAACCGCTGATGAGAAGAACACGGGAGAGGGCGATGCAGCGGCTGGACGGTTCGCAAGGCTTGATTTCAAGCCGCCGCTTGAACGCGGGATGCCCATGGCCGATAACTGGCAGGACCACGTGCGCGAAGTGGAAATCACCGTGGCGCAGGCGCGCGAAGCCATCGCCATGTTCGAAGCTGGCGATGTGGAACTGGTGCTGGCAGGCGATCTAGGCGGACTGCCACTGGTTGATACAGGGCCGCTTTCATCAGGGACCTTGCGCGTCGATGCGACCTTCGGCCTTTTCGGTCTGCATGTGCGGCGCGATGGCGGGCTGCTCGGCAACAATGGCGTTCGCGAGGCGCTGGCCATGGCCATTGATCGAGAAGGGCTGCTGGCGACTTTCAACATCGGCGGCCTTGTTCCGACAACGCGGCCCGTTTCGCCCGGCCTGCCCGGCGATCCCGGTTTTATCGCTGAACGATGGCGTGACATGGTGCTGGCTGAACGGCGGCAGGAAGCTGCTGTGCGAATCGACGCCTGGCGACGCCAGTTCGACGATGGTGATCTGTCGCAGCCAGCACGGCTGACGATCACAATGGGCGAAGGGCCGGGCTGGGATCGCCTGTTGCAGGAACTGGACGCGCAAATGGCGCAAATCGGCATAACAATCGAACGGTCCGAAACTGCACGCACCGCCGATCTTGCCCTGATGGACAAGATTGCACGCTATCCGGCCCCGCGGTGGTTTCTCAACCAATTCCATTGCGGGCTGGAGTTGGGCCTGTGTAGCGAGGCTGCGGATGAGCTGGTGGCACAGGCCATGCAGCAGATGGATCTTTCCGCGCGCGCCAGTCTGATGGCGCAGGCAGAGGCCGAACTGATGGCGGAAAATGTCTATATTCCGATTGGTGCACCGCTGCGCTGGTCGCTGGTGCGCGGCGGAGTTGAAGGGTTTGAAGCCAATATCTACGGATTTCATCCCTTGCCGCCGATGGCGCAAAGACCCAGATAGGGAGCAAGGAGAGTTTAGTTCATGGCGGAAAATCAGAAGCCTGTCCCGATCCGGCCTGCCCCCGAAGATGATCCCGTGCGGCCCGGCCCGATGGTTGGCGATCTGCCGCTGGGCAATGATCCCCAATCCATCAGGCGTCGGATAGAGGCGATGGAGCAGGTGCTGGAACGCAGTTTCGTCATTCCCGGCCTGGGGCGCCCCGTTGGCCTTGATGCAATTATCGGACTGGTTCCGGTGGTGGGTGATATCATCGCGATGGGCATGGGTGCCTATATCGTGTGGGAAGCGCGCAATCTGAAAATGCCCAAGTGGAAATTGCTGCGCATGGCGGGCAATGTCGCTTTTGACAGCGCGGTAGGCGCAGTGCCGGTTGTGGGCGATGTATTTGACTTCATGTTCCGCTCAAACAGCCGCAATCTGCGGATTGTGAGGAAGCATCTCGACAAGCATCATCCGCACACCAAGGTGATCGACCAGTAGAGCAGCGGATAGTTTCTTTTGCACCCGCTTTGGCTTAGGTAAATGCATGGCCAAAACCGATGTAACCTATTCCTCCTATCTCGATCTCAACCGTATTCTGGCGGCGCAGCATCCCGCCTCCGATGCGCATGACGAGTTTCTGTTCATCATTGTCCACCAGGCGAGCGAATTGTGGCTCAGACTGTGCCTGCACGAATTGGAGGCAGCGCGTGAACTGGTGATTGCGGATGATCTTCCGCCCGCTTTCAAGATGCTCAGCCGCGTGGCGCAGGCGCAGCGCCAGCTGATCGCCAGCTGGGATGTTCTCGCCACGATGACTCCGCATGATTATTCACTCATCCGTCCGCATCTGGGCGGGTCGAGCGGGTTTCAGTCGGCGCAATACCGCTTGATGGAATTCATCCTTGGCGGGCGCAATCCGGATATGGTGACGATGCATGAAGCGACGCCGAACGTGGCAGAAAAGCTGCACGCCGAACTCGCCCGCCCAAGCCTTTATGGAGAAGTCTTGCGGTTGCTGCGCAGGCGCGGGTTTGCCATCCCGAAAGGCTTGGTAGGGGTAGAATTCAATGGTCCACATAAACCCATGGATGAAGTGACCGAAGCATGGGCGCAGGTCTATCGCCATCCCAGGACCCATTGGGATCTGTATGAACTGGCTGAAAAACTGGTCGATCTGGAATATCATTTCCAGCGTTGGCGTTTCGGCCATCTGAAGACCGTGGAGCGGATTATCGGTTTCAAGAAAGGTACCGGCGGCACAGCTGGCGTGCCTTATCTGGAAAGCGTGCTGAAGCTTGGCTTCTTCCCCGAACTGCTGGCCGTGAGGACAGAACTTTGAATGATCTGGCGCAGGAAGCCGCACGGCGGGATGCAGCCGATCCGCTGGCCATATGCCGCAGCGAATTCCTGATCGATGATGATCTGGCCTATCTGGATGGCAATTCGCTGGGCGCATTGCCCAAGGCGGCGCCGGCGCGGGTGGCACGGGTGGTGCAAAAGGAATGGGGCGAGCAATTAATCGCCAGCTGGAATGATGCCGGATGGATTGGGTTGCCGCAAAAAATGGGTAGCAAGATCGCGCCGTTGATTGGTGCGCAGACGCATGAGGTGATTGCTACGGACACCACCTCAATCAACCTTTTCAAGCTGATATCGGCGGCGCTGGCGATGCGGCCGGGCCGCAAGCAGGTGCTGAGCGAGCCGGGCAATTTCCCCAGCGATCTCTACATGATCGAAGGGCTGGAAGCGCAGGGCCTTGCCGAGCGGCGGCTGGCGGAGCGCGGCGATATTGAAGCTGCGCTGGATGAGAATGTCGCGCTTCTGCTGCTCACCCATGTGCATTACAAGACTGGCGAGATGTTCGACATGGCGCGCCTGACCAAGGCCGCGCATGATGTGGGCGCGCTGGTCCTGTGGGATTTGTCGCATTCGGCAGGCGCAGTGCCGGTTGATCTGAATGGCGCCAATGCTGATTTCGCGGTTGGCTGCGGCTACAAATATCTCAACGGAGGCCCCGGCGCGCCAGCCTTCGCATTTGTTGCCGAGGGGCATCTGGCGAACCTTCAGCAACCACTGAGTGGGTGGATGGGGCACAACGCGCCATTTGCTTTTGAAGATGATTATCAACCCGCACAGGGCGCCGACCGCCTGCTGTGCAGCACGCCGTCTGTCATCGCCATGAGCGCGTTGGGAGTGGGCGTCGATTTGATCGCGAAGATCGGTATGGGACCGCTGGTCGAAAAATCACGCGCCCTGTCAGAATTCACCCGAGCAGCGATGGCGAGGCACGTCCCCGAACTGCCTTGCATCAGCCCTGCCGACCCGGCGCAACGCGGCAGCCAGCTCTCGTTCCGCCACGAACATTCCTACGAGTTATGTCAGGCGTTGATCGGCCGCAAAGTGATCGGAGATTTCCGCGCACCCGATGTACTGCGCGTAGGCTTCGCCCCTGCCTACGTCCGCTATGCCGACTGCGCGCAGTTGGTCAGTGAATTACGCGATATTCTCAACAGCGGGGAATGGCAGAAGCCGGAATATGCGGAGCGCGGGGCCGTGACCTGACCTGACCTGAGGAAAAAGTCTCTGCATGGAAATCGAAGACACGACCGCATGCGGGTTGAGCCAACCTCAAGCCTCCAGCTCGATGTCCCAGTAAAGCCAGTCTCGCCACGTCTCATGCAGGAAGTTGGGTGGGAAGCTCTTGCCTTGTTGTTGCAATTGCCAGCTTGTCGGGCGGATGGGCTGATATTGCAGATGCATGCCTGCCTCTTTCGGGGTACGGCCGCCCTTTTTCATGTTGCACGGCGCGCAAGCGGTGGCGATGTTTTCCCACGTGGTTTTGCCGCCCTGCCGTCGGGGTACGACGTGATCGTAGGTAAGGTCCTTTTGCACGCCGCAATATTGGCAGGAGAATCTGTCACGCAGGAAGAGGTTGAACCGGGTGAAGGCAGGGAACTGGCTCGGCTTCACATATTGCCGCAGCGCGATCACGCTGGGCACTTTCATATCCAGCGATTGTGAATGCACTGCGCGGTCATAGGTGGCGACGATATCGACCCGTTCGAGGAATACCGCCTTGATCGCCGTCTGCCACGGCCACAGGCTGAGTGGGTAATAGGATAGCGGAGTGTAATCCGCATTCAACACCAGTGCGGGGCAGCTTTCCAGCCGCCGGTGTGGATCTTCATGGGCGCTGCGGAATACGGCGGCCCGTTCAATCAGTTCGGTTTTGAACACGTGCGGTGTCCTCCCAGATGGAAGTAAAGATGCACTTGCACGAAAAAGCGTCAACCCTGTTACAGACAGGTTATTCACAGGGATATTCACATGGATACCAACAAGCCACACCTTCTGGCATGAGTTTTCAAGGCTAATGATCACCACGCGCTTTGCCCCCAGCCCCAACGGCCCGCTCCATCTGGGCCATGCATATTCGGCCATTGTTGCGCATGATCTTGCGGCAGAGCCAGATGGGAGATTTCTGCTGCGGATCGAAGATATTGACGGAGAACGATCGCGGCCCGGGCTTGCCGATGAATTTCGCGAGGACATGCAATGGCTTGGCCTTGAATGGGAAGAGGTGCCTGCGCAATCATCGCGTATCGCCAGCTATGCCGCGGCGGCAGAGCGTTTGAAAGCGCAAGGCTTGCTCTATCCCTGCCGCTGCACACGAGCCCAGATTGCTGCGGCAGCACACAAGATTGGCCCTGATGGCCCGGTGTATCCCGGCACCTGCAAACATGCAGAAATCGATGATGGAGAGCCGGTCGCATGGCGGCTGGACGTTGCGCGCGTGATGGAACGCTGCGGCCCGCTGACATGGCACGATGCACAGGCGGGTGAACAGCAGGCACGGCCCGATCTGGCAGGCGATGTCGTGCTGGTGCGCAAGGATGCAGATACGCCGGCCAGCTATCACCTTGCCGCCACGCTGGATGATGCAGCAGATGGTGTGACGCTGGTAACGCGCGGGGCAGATCTGTTTGCCGCAAGCCATGTCCACCGCCTGTTGCAGGCCTTGCTGGGCTTGTCTGTGCCGGGCTGGCATCATCATGCGCTATTGCTGGATAAAAACGGCAGGAAACTTGCCAAAAGGCGCAATTCCCCATCACTGGCAGACAGGCGCAAGGCGGGAGAAGATGGCAAGGCACTGGCGCAATGCCTGCGAATGGGCCAAATGCCGTGTGGCATTATTCTCTCAGACTTCCCACATGGTGTAACATGAACACATTCCTTATCATCCTGCTCGCCCTGTTTGCCATCATGGTGATTGTTTCGCTGGTTCGCGGAATCATTGCTTTCTTGCAGACCACGAAAGTGGACCTCGAAAAGGGTGGCGAAAATTCCGAAGCGTTGCAGATGAAGCAGAACCAGGCGATGTTTTCTCGCATCAAGTACCAGGCGCTGGCCGTGGTTGTGATTGCCATTCTGCTCGCGGTGAACAGCTGACCTACAAAGACCGGCCGGACTGCAGCAAAGGGGGGATGATTTGGTAAAGCTCAATCGCATTTACACCCGTACTGGCGATGATGGGACGACCGGCCTTGTTGACGGGTCGCGCTTGCCTAAACATGCCCCGCGTATGGAAGCGGTGGGCGCAGTGGACGAAGCCAATGCCGCGCTTGGTATGGCGGCACAGGTGCTTGATGGCGGATTGCTTGCCGATATCACTCGCCTGCAGAACGACATGTTCGATCTAGGTGCGGATCTGGCCACCCCCGCCGGTGAGGATGACGATTTCGCTCCGTCCGAAATGATATTGCGGATCGTTCCGGCGCAGGTTTCCTGGCTGGAAGATCGTATTGATGCGATAAATGCTGATCTTGAACCGTTGACCAGCTTTATCCTGCCCGGCGGCAGCGAGGCGGCCGCACGGCTTCATCTTGCCCGAACGGCCGCGCGGCGGGCCGAACGCAGCATTGCTGCGCTGGTCATGCAGCAGCCGGTTAATCCGGCTGCAACCGCTTTTATCAATCGCCTGTCCGATTACCTTTTCGTGGCATCGCGGGCGGTGAATGATGACGGGGCCGGTGATGTGCTGTGGACACCTGGGGCAAACCGTTAGAGCGGGATCAGGCGCGGGAACATGCGATGCATCCGGACCGTTGTTTTCTCAAAGGAGAATTCAATTGGCCCACAAGGACCCCAAATCGCAGGAAGAGCGCCAGCCTGAGCTTGCGCCCGAAACCCACAATGACGAACAGGATGATCATCGCGCGCAGGCGCAGGAGGTCGCCGAGCAGGCGCAGGATTCGTCGTCTCGTAAATCCAGCCCTACTGAATCGAAAAAGGGCCCTAATAAGAGCGACCTTTTAGGCGATTCGACGCAGGACACAGTCGATCATATGCGCGACATGGAAAGTTCGGGCAGGGTCGACATGCACGCCTATGATGGTGAGCCCAATCATGACGACAATGTCGATAAATATGGCGAGGCCGCCAAGCCTGACGGGCTGCGTGGCGACGGTACCTGATCTGATATTCGAAGTAAGCTAACCGGCCGCCCGGGTCGTGACAGATGCTTTGGCTGACATGTGGTACTACCCGCATGTCAGCCACTTATGCTTCCGTCATTCAGGAACCACAGTCCGAAGGTCAGCAGAAGCGCGCCTGCGGAAATCGACCACGCAATGAGCCTGATGTTGGGCAATTTGGGTGAATCCACCGCATGGGAAGACAAGCGATCGAAGGCCTTGCACGCGCGCCTTTCAGCACCCAGCGCGAAAACAATGGCCAGCAGAATGAACAGCGTGGCAATGGCTTTTGCCAGCCAGGGCGGATCAAGCTTGCCAAACAGCGCATTGAAACCGATCCCTATGGCGATGGCGGCAAAGGCGGTGCGCATCCAACCCGCAAATGTGCGTTCCAATGCCATGATTGTGCGATCTTCGGCCCAATTGGTGCGGTTTTCCGCCCACTTGGTGTTCTTGTCATCGCCCTTATCGGCTGGATCGTCCTGCGCCATGCAGGCAGATTAGGGCCGCACCGGCGAATTGCAAACTGCTCGGCTACTTCTCATTCGCCTCGCGCTTCAGATCATACAATAAATCCAGCGCCTCACGCGGGGCGAGGGCATCTATATCGAGCGATTGCAGCCTTTCGCGAAATGCGTCGCGAGTATCGGCAGGCACCTCCATGGCGGCAGCAAACAATGGCAAATCGCCGAGCCCTGCGGCAAGCCCGCCTGTTTCGGCGCGGCCCTTTTCGAGCTTGTCGAGCACAGAGCGCGCTCGCTTGACGACCGGGGCAGGAACGCCGGCCAGCTTGGCCACCGCAAGTCCATAGCTGCGGTCCGCCGCGCCCTTTGTAACTTCATGCAGCAATACCAGATCGCCCTTCCATTCCTTGGCGCGAACATGATGCAGGCTCAACGCCTCGCAAGTGTCGGCGAGCCGCGCCATTTCATGATAATGGGTGGCAAAAAGGCAGCGGCTGGTGTTGGTTTCATGGATGGCTTCGGCCACCGCCCATGCCAGCGCGAGCCCGTCATAGGTGGACGTGCCGCGCCCCACCTCGTCCAGAATTACGAAGCTGCGCGGCCCTGCCTGGCTGAGAATGGCGGCGGTTTCGACCATTTCGACCATGAATGTGGAACGTCCGCGCGCCAGATTGTCCGACGCGCCCACACGGCTGAACAATTGATCTACCAGGCCGATCCGCGCCGACCGCGCCGGCACGAAGCCACCTGCCTGTGCCAAAAGCACGATCAGCGCATTCTGTCGCAGGAAAGTGGATTTACCGCCCATATTTGGTCCGCCAACCAGCCACAGCCTGTCTTCGGCTGAAAGCGCGCAATCATTGGCGACGAAGCGTTCCTTGCACGCCTGCGCGGCCAGCGCGCCTTCCACCACCGGATGGCGTCCGGCCTCGATCGCAAGGATGGGTTCCTCAACAATTTGCGGGACACACCATTCAGCCTCGGAAGCGCGTTCGGCCTGCCCCGCACTTACATCGAGTCGGGCAAGCGCGGCGGCGGTAGCGGCGATGGCTTCGCTGCGCTGGGCCACCCGTTCTGTCAGCTCCTCGAAATGTGCTTCCTCGGCAGCCAGCGCATGGCCGCCCGCCTCGGCAATGCGCGATGCCTCTTCATGCAGGGTGAGGGAATTGAAGCGCACCGCATTGGCCATGGTCTGGCGATGGGTGAATCCACTGTCTGCTTCCATCAGCTTGTCGGCATGCTTGACGGGCACTTCAATGAAATAGCCTAGCACGCCATTATGCCTGATCTTGAGTGCAGGCGTGCCTGTATCTTCGCGATATCGCGCTTCCATCGCGGCGATTGCTCGGCGGGCATTGCCCGAAACCTCGCGGAGTTCATCCAGTGCGTGGTCGAAGCCTTCAGCGATGAACCCTCCGTTCTGCCGCTCTGTCGGCGGTGCGGGGACAAGCGCGCGGGTCAGAAGATCGGTCAATTCCGCATGGCCGACCAGGTTTGGCAGGAGATATTCGAGCAAAGCCGGTCGATCGGGCTTTGCGCGCATCATCTCGCTGATCTGTCGCGCCTGAATCAGTCCGTCACGCACTTGGCCAAGATCACGCGGTGAGCCGCGCCCTGCCACGAGCCGCCCCAATGCGCGGCCAATATCGGGCATGTTGCGCAAGGCCCCGCGTAAATCGGCGCGCAACAGCGGGTCGTCGTGAAAATATCTCACCGATGCGAGGCGTTTTCCTATGCGGTCCCTGTCGGCCAACGGGGCTGACAAATCCTCTGCCAGAAGCCGCGCACCTGCGCCTGTCACACAGCGATCCACTGCGGCGATAAGCGAATGGGTGCGTGTGCCTTGCTGATTGGCGAGAATTTCAAGGCTGGCACGGGTCGATTCATCCATTGCCATGAATTCAGCCGAAGGGCGCGCTACAGGTGGCAGGAGCAGCGGCAATTCGCCGCGACCGGCATGTTCAAGATAAGCGATTAATCCACCTGCCGCAGCCAACATGGCACGGGAAAACTGGCCGAACCCATCCAGCGTGGCAACGCCGTGCACCGTCTTCAGTCGTGCTTCACCTGCATCGCTGGCGAAACTGGCAGGCGGTCGTCTCACGCCATCTGCAGGGTCATGTGACCAGTCTTCGGGCACCACGATTTCGCTTGCCCCGATCCGTGCCAGTGCTGCGCCCAGTCTTTCGGGCGGAAATTCTTCAAGCACCATTGCGCCTGTCGAAATGTCGCAAGCGGCAAGCCCGCAGCTTCCGCGCAGATCGCACACCGCCGCAAGCATGTTTGCGCGGCGCGGCTCAAGCAGAGCCTCTTCGGTCAATGTGCCTGCAGTCACAAAGCGCACGATGCTGCGTTTCACCAGCGCCTTTGACGCATGCCCTTCTGCGCGAGCGCGCTCTTTCGCCTGTTCAGGAGTTTCCACCTGCTCTGCAATTGCGACACGGCAGCCGCCCTTGATCAGCCGAGCGAGATAGCCTTCTGCCGAATGCACTGGCACGCCGCACATCGGCACGGGCCTGCCTTCATATTCCCCCCGCGTGGTCAGCGCGATATCAAGCACGCCGGCCGCTGTGCGGGCATCATCGAAAAACATCTCGAAAAAGTCGCCCATGCGAAAAAACAGCAGGCAATCCCCAGCCTCTGCCTTGAGGTCGAAATATTGCTGCATCATCGGAGTTGCTGTGCCGGCCATGGATGACGGCGGCGGTAGCGGGAAATGGAATGATTCGGGAAGGGGCGAGATGCCAGCTTTCCCCTATCCCCGCGCGCCAAGTGCCTCTATGCGGAGTGAATACAGGAGAACAAGCTTGGAAGACGAACCCAATCAGAGTTTCACGGCGCGCGAGGCGCTGTTCTATCACGAGACGATCCGCCCCGGTAAAATCGAGATCATCGCATCCAAGCCGATGACAACGCAGCGCGATTTGAGCCTCGCCTATTCGCCCGGCGTAGCGGCCCCGGTTGAAGCGATTGCCAAAGATCCCGCACTGGCTGCGAAATATACCGCGCGATCAAACCTCGTGGCGGTGATTTCCAACGGCACCGCAATCCTTGGCCTTGGCAATCTGGGCGCACTGGCATCCAAGCCGGTGATGGAAGGCAAGGCTGTCCTGTTCAAACGCTTTGCCGATGTGGATTCGATCGATATCGAGCTCGATACCGAAGACCCTGACAAGTTTATCGAAGCGGTGGCTTTGATGGAGCCGTCCTTTGGCGGCATCAATCTTGAAGATATTGCTGCGCCTGAATGTTTCATCATCGAACAGGCCTTGCGTGAACGGATGAAAATTCCGGTCATGCATGATGATCAGCACGGCACCGCGATTATCGCTGCTGCGGGCCTTCTCAACGCGGCACATCTCACCGGACGCGATCTGAAGGATTGTCGCATGGTGGTAAATGGTGCCGGTGCCAGTGCGCTGGCCTGCACCGCCCTGATCAAGGCGATGGGTATACCGCATGAAAATGTCATTGTGTGCGACAGGTCGGGCCCGATTTACATCGGCCGCGAGAATGTCGATCAGTGGAAAAGCGCGCATGCGGTCGATACGCCGCACCGAACACTGGAAGAGGCGCTGGTAGGCGCGGATATTTTCCTCGGCCTGTCTGCAGCTGGCGCCTTGAAGGCCGAATGGGTGGAAAAGATGGCGGAACAGCCAATCATTTTCGCCATGGCCAATCCCGTGCCCGAAATCATGCCAGATGTTGCGAAAGCCGCACGTCCAGATGCCATCATCGCAACCGGACGCAGCGATTTTCCCAACCAGGTCAATAATGTGCTGGGCTTCCCTTTCATTTTCCGTGGTGCGCTGGATGTGCGCGCCACCGCTATCAATGAAGAAATGAAAGTTGCTGCTGCCCGCGCTATCGCCACGCTGGCGAGGGAGCGCGTGCCTGATGAAGTCGCCGCGGCCTACGGCATCAACCACAAGTTCGGTCGGGAATATATCATCCCCGCACCATTCGACCCCCGCCTGATGGAGCGGGTGTCCTGCGCGGTTGCCAAGGCGGCGATGGATTCAGGCGTTGCCCAGGATCCGGTTGCAGATTTTGACGAATATACGCTGCAATTGCGCGCACGTCTCAATCCTACGACATCGGCGCTGACCCGCGTTTATGAAGACGCCAAGGCCAATCCCAAACGCTGGGTTTTTGCCGAGGCGGAAGAAGATGTCGCGCTGCGTGCAGCGATCCAGTTCCGCGATTTTGGCTATGGCACCCCGATTTTGGTGGGTCGCACCGAAAAGGTGCTGGAAAAGCTGCGCGAACTTTCAGTCGATGATCCCGAGAGCTTTGAAATCGCCAATTCGGCCAATTACGACCAGATCGAACCGATGGTGGACTATCTCTACAAGCGGTTGCAGCGGCGCGGCTATACCGAACGAGATGTGCGGCGCATGGTCAATCAGGAACGTAACGTCTTCGCCGCGCTGCTGGTGGCGCTGGGTCATGGTGACGGGATGATCACCGGTCTTACCCGCACTTACAGCCAGGCTGCGCGAGAAATCAGCCACGTTATCGATGCAAAGCCCGGGGCAACGCCTTTCGGTGTGCATATGATCATCGGCAAGAACCACACGACCTTTTTGGCTGATACGACCATCAATGAACGCCCCACCGCCGAACAGCTGGCCAATATCGCGGTGGAAACGGCTGCGGTTGCGCGGCGTATGGGGCATGAACCGCGTGTGGCATTTCTGTCCTACTCTACCTTCGGTAACCCTTCGGGCAAATGGCTGGGTGCGATCCGCGATGCCGTGGCGATCTTGGACGAGAACGACCCGGGTTTTGAATATGAAGGCGAAATGGCGCCCGATGCCGCGCTCAATCCCAAGGTGATGGCAATGTATCCGTTCAGCCGCCTGTCCGGACCTGCCAATGTGCTCATTATGCCCGGCCTGCAGAGCGCGAATTTGTCTGCCAAGCTGCTGCGTGAACTATCGGGCGATGCGACAATCGGGCCGTTGATGATCGGATCGGAAAAGCCGGTGCAGATCGCCCCGATGACAGCCATCGCACCCGATGTGCTGACCTTGGCTGTGTTGGCCAGTGCAGGGATTGTCGGCTGAGAAAAATCTGTGGCACGTCGGATGCTGTTTAAGCCTCCGGCGTGCCATTTATCGCCGTGTGACCATTTATTGCACTTAGCGATAGCTGCATTTTACGGCAGGCATGCGCTCATTTGCCCTGTTTTTTAGTCCTCAAGAGCCCTTTAGGTTTTTCTGAGCATCGTCACGATGAAAGCCATGACGGCTACGATCGCAATGCTGATACCAACCGTAATCGACTGCTGCGATACAATCGCCGCAGCGACAAGCGCGCCTGACGCTGCGATGCTGATAGCAAGCTGACGCCCCGACTTGCGTATCGTGGCAGCGATCAGC
>OJBY01000217.1_pt1 | contig 36416 bp, 34 predicted proteins | sample 1591731 | NCBI WGS metagenome assembly OJBY01 (sample SAMN05416837, study PRJEB24817) | seawater metagenome | isolation source: Sea water | place: Canada:Atlantic | collected 2013-07
ATCCTCTTCGTCGGCAGCGTCAGATGTGTATAAGAGACAGACACCGTACTGGCTGCTTACCTCACCACTGCCTTCGTGGTGGGCGGGGTGGGGGCATGGCACCTGCTGAAGGACCGCGCGAACCTCCACGCGCGCAAGATGTTCTCGATGGCGATGTGGATGGCGGCCATCGTCGCGCCAGTTCAGATCGTGGCGGGTGACATGCATGGCCTGAATACGATGGAGCACCAGCCGCAAAAGGTAATGGCGATGGAGGGGCATTACGAAAGCCATCCCGATGGTGCGCCGCTTTACCTGTTCGGTATCCCCAACGACAAGGAGCAGCAGCTGGATTACGCCTTTGGCATTCCCAAGCTTTCCAGCCTGATCCTGAAGCATGAGCTGGATGCCCCCCTGGCCGGGCTGGATACCATCGCCGATGACGAGCAACCGCCAGTCTTTATGGTGTTCTGGGCCTTTCGCATCATGGTCGCCATCGGCATGGGCATGATGGCCGTGGGTGTGTGGAGTCTGCTGGCTCGCTGGCGCGGCAAATTGTATGACTGGCGCTGGCTGCACCGCGCCGCCCTGGTAATGGCGCCATCGGGCTTTCTTGCCGTATTGTGCGGCTGGATCACGACCGAGGTCGGCCGCCAGCCGTACGTGATCTACAACTTCCTACGCACCGCCGATGCCGCCAGTCCGTTGGCCGCGCCTGCTGTTGCGACTTCGCTGTTGGCATTCGTGATCGTCTATTTCGCCGTGTTCGGGGCAGGCGTATGGTATATCCTGCATCTGCTGCGTGTCTCCCCGCATACAGGCGAACTGGGGGCGAAGCGCGGGGACAAGGGGCCGATCCGTACCGCAGGTATCACGCCGGGACTGACGCAAGACCCATCCGATCAAAGCACGCGCGATCTTTCGAGCACCAAGGACGAGCCGGAGGAGGCACCATGAATATCGACCTAACGATCGTATGGGCCTTCATCATTGCGTTCGCCGTGTTCGCCTACGTGGTGATGGACGGGTTCGACCTTGGCATCGGCATTCTCTTTCCTACCTTTGCGCCAGGGCGGGAACGAGACCGGGCGATGAATTCCATTGCACCTGTCTGGGACGGCAACGAAACATGGCTCGTGCTGGGCGGCGGTGGCCTGCTCGCCGCTTTCCCCCTGGCTTATGCCGTCATTCTGCCCGCCACTTATCCTTTAATTATCGCCATGCTGCTGGGCCTAGTCTTCCGCGGCGTGGCGTTCGAATATCGCTGGCGTGATCCTTCGCATCGCGCCTTCTGGGATGGGGCGTTTACTCTGGGCAGCCTGGTGGCCGCGATGGCGCAGGGGATGACGCTGGGCGCCCTGCTGCAGGGTATCGAGGTGGAGGGCCGTTCCTATGCCGGAAGCTGGTTCGACTGGCTGACGCCCTATACGCTGCTGACGGGCCTCGGCACCGTGGCGGGTTATACCCTGCTTGGCGCGACCTGGCTGATCTGGAAACTGGATGGCGAGGCGCAGGACCATGCCCGTAAGCTGGCAAAGCGCGCTGCTTGGGGTACGCTGGCCTTGATGGGTGCGGTGAGCGTCTACAACGTGCTGCTGAATCCCGAATATGCGGAGCGCTGGCTGAGTGCGCCGGAAATCTATTTCGCCGCGCCTGTGCCGATTTTGACTGCCGTGGTCGCCATCGTGTTGCTGCGTGCGTTGACGGCGGACCGTCACTCCAAGCCGTTCTGGCTGGCCCTGATGCTGTTCTTTTTCGGCATGGCCGGGCTGGGCGTGACCATCTGGCCGTTCGTGGTGCCGCCCGACGTAACCATCTGGGATGCTGCCGCTCCTGCACGCAGCCAGATATTCATGCTGGTTGGCGTGGCCATCACCATGCCCTTGATTATCGCCTACACCGCATGGGCATACTGGGTCTTTCGCGGAAAGGTGGGGGATCAGGGGTATCATTGATGCGTTCAGGTGGCGAAGCGGAACCGCAGTACAATAGGCCTGAGACGGAGGCTTCCGGCCCCCTGTGGAAGCGTCTGGCGTGGATGGCCACAATCTGGCTGGGCAGCGTTAGCGTGCTGGGCGCGGTGGCCATGGTGATCCGCTGGTGGCTTTCTCCCTAGAGTTGGTCCTTTAAATTTAATGTTCGAAGGCCTACCTCCCGCTGCCGATAAGCAACAAGGGGAGCACCGCGTGGCAGATAAGCCTGACGAGACGGACCACGACCTTCAAGATCACAAGTTCTACCACGCCGACATGGAAGCGGGCTTTGCCGATTCCATCGATGACGATACCCCGCAGACCCGCCACCCCGCCTATCGCCTCGCTTTCCGCGACGAGGATTTTCTCCTGCGCGAAGAACTGCGCCCCATCCGTTTCCAGCTCGAATTGCTGAAACCCACCATGGTGCTGGACGAGGCGCGCGTCGGCTCCACGTTGGTGATGTATGGCTCTGCCCGCATCCCCCCTCCAGAGGCGACCGAAGAGGCATTGAAACAGGCCGAGAATCTGCCCGAAGACGAGGCGCTGGTGGTACGCAACCTGGCCAAGAAGGCGAAGTATTATGCCGAGGCCTATCGCCTTTCGCGCATGGTCAGCGAGAAGGCCATCGTCGAGGATGGCAAGCGTCAGTTCGTGGTGTGTTCGGGCGGCGGTCCTTCGATCATGGAGGCCGCCAATCGCGGAGCCAGCGATGCTGGCGGAGAGAGCATCGGCCTCAATATTATCCTGCCGCATGAGCAGGCGCCCAATCCCTATGTCACACCTTATCTCTCGCTGAACTTCCATTATTTCGCGCTGAGAAAAATGCACTTTCTGATCCGCGCGCGTGCCGTTGCGGTGTTTCCCGGCGGGTTTGGTACGTTTGACGAGACGTTCGAGCTTTTAACTCTTATCCAGACGGGCAAGATGAAGCCAATTCCCGTCCTGCTTTTCGGCAAGGATTTCTGGAACCGTGTGATCAATCTGGAAGCCTTGGCCGAGGAAGGCACAATTTCGAAGAAGGATCTGGATCTCATCACGTGGTGCGAAACCGCCGAGGAGGGCTGGGAAGCGATCCGCGAATTCTACTGCCTGAAGGAAAATGGCGTGGTGGGCATAGACTGCGAAGATTGATCCCTGGCGGCTGGACATTTCCGGTCCGAACGGGTCGTTCGCATTGTTCAGAATTCTCGCGGACAGGACTCCGACGCCAACATCACGCCGCCCGCAGTGCAGCGTGACGTGACGCCGAAGGTTCGTGCGCTCAGGAAATGTCAGGAGCGTGCCGGCACCATCGTAACGGCCAGCACGTGCGGATCGAGTTCGCCCGAAGCGATCAAGGTGGCAGTTTCCTCTGCCACGCGATCGGCCAGCCTTTCAGCTTCCCGCTCGCTGGTGGCGAAGATAATGTTCAGCAATACCGCTTGTCTGCCATCAGTGGAGTGTCGAGGCGATCCCAGGCCGTGAAGGCGATTGACAGCACGCAGGGCTGCAAGGTCCATCCTGCGGTTGCCGGAATCTTCGAAAATGGAAACCTGTTCGGCTTCCCCGGTGCCGTTGGCCACGAACCGAACCTTCACCACACCAGACTGGCGAACGCCGCCGGGATAGCTCACCCGGTCGAGTTCTCGTTCAAGCCTATGACTCAGAGTGGTTACGAAAGCATCGTCACTGGGCTCCACGATGATGTTCCGATCCTGCGCATAATCCTGCGCATAGAGCGGGGTGCCTAACATGGCGGCGGCGATTGCAATTGAGACAAGTTTTTTCATTGGATCATCCTTCCTTGGAGTGGATGACCGGCCACAGTTTAAAGCGCGCCCAGCGCGACTTATACGGGCGTGTTTGACCTCAGGTCGATCACATCGGTCGGCGACTGCGGCTCGCTCCCGATCAACTGTTTACTTGGCTGAAATTGTGTCAACATTGTGCCATGGGTAAAAATAGAACGAATTCTATCGTATAATCCTCCTTTAGTTCTAGGTTAACGTAATAATATTTATATGGGCTTGTCAGTGATTGCTGCTTTGCCAGAAACGTACTCAGAGTCCACCCAGGCTGGTTCATGCTGTCCCGATTCGGGAATCGAAACCATGGCGACTCGGGAACTACTGGTGACCGGGATGCACTATCGCACCGCCTGATGCCCCAGCGGTCCATTGCCAAAGCCGAAGCCCGGCGCGCTTTTCATTGCCTCGCGCACGAACAGGCGGCCCCCGGCAATCGCCTCGCCCAGTTCAAGCCCGTGACCGAGGCCCGTGGCAATCGCGCTGGAAAGCGTGCAGCCGGTGCCGTGGGTATGCTTGGTAACGATACGCGCATCGCTCCATACCGTGTCCTTTATGTCGGGCCGCACAAGACGGTCCTCGACCATAGGCCCATCGGCATCGCCGCCCTTGGCCAGATAGGCGATGCCGCGCGCTTTCATTCCCGCTGCGCCCCCCAGCGCCTTCAATTCGGGAACATTGGGCGTGGTAAGCGTGGCGATTTCCATCAGCCATTCGAACACTGAGATGGTTGCCGCATCCGCCAACACGCTGCCGCTGGTTGCTACCATCACCGGGTCGAAGACGATGGGTTTGCCCAAATCCTCCAGCCGGTCTGCCACGACTTCGGCGATATCGGCGCTGCCCAGCATGCCGATCTTCACCGCGTCCGCACCGATATCTTCAAGGCAGGCGTCGATCTGTGCTGCAACCATATCGGGCGAAAGTGCTTCTACCGCGCGAACCCCTCGCGTGTTTTGCGCGGTAACGGCGGTGATGGCAGTCATGGCATAGCCGCCCAGCATGGCGATGGTCTTGATGTCGGCCTGTATCCCGGCTCCGCCCGAGCTGTCGGAACCGGCAATGGCAAGGATACGGGGTGGGCGGGCGCTCATGCGATTAGATCGCTTCTCGCACCGCGTCGCAAATACTGTCCACCACGCGTTCCACCTGGCTCTCGTCATCGCCTTCGGCCATGACGCGGATCAGCGGTTCGGTGCCCGACTTGCGGATCACCAGTCGACCCTTGCCGCCCAGTTCGCCCTTTGCCGCTGCGATAGCGTCCTTCACGGTTTGCTCTTCCAGAGGGTCGCCGCGTTCATAGCGTACGTTCTTCAAAAGCTGCGGCACGGGATCGAACAGGTGCAACACTTCGCTTGCGGGCTTTCCCGTGCGTACCAGCGCGGCGAGCACTTGCAGCGCGGCGACCGTGCCGTCTCCGGTGGTGGCATGGTCCAGCAAGATCATGTGGCCCGATTGTTCCCCGCCGACATTGTAGCCACCTGATTTCATCGCTCCCAGCACATAGCGGTCCCCCACCTTGGTGCGCACCAGTTCCAGCCCCTTGTCAGACATGAAGCGTTCCAGGCCAAGGTTCGACATGACGGTGGCCACGACGCCGCCGCCCTTCAATCGGCCATCCCTTGCCCAACGGCTGCCGATCAATGCCATGATCTGGTCGCCATCGACGGTGCGCCCTTTCTCGTCGATCACGATAAGGCGGTCGGCATCTCCATCCAGCGCGATACCGATGTCCGCACCTTCTTCCACGACGCGCTTCTGTATCGCTTCGAGATGGGTGGAGCCGACCCCGGCATTTATGTTAAGACCATTGGGCGAGACGCCCATGGCGATAACCTCTGCACCCAGTTCCCAGATTACCGTCGGGGTCACGTCATAGGCTGCGCCATTCGCGCAATCGATCACGATCTTCAGCCCGTCGAGCCGACAATCTTGGGGCAAGGACTGCTTGACGGCGTGGATATAGCGTCCGGCCACATCGTCGATCCTGCGCGCCCGGCCTATGGCATCGCCTTCCGCCAGGGTCTGATCTTCGGCCATGGCAGCTTCGATCGCCTCTTCATCCTCGTCCGACAGTTTGAAACCATCAGGGCCGAACAGCTTGATGCCGTTGTCGTCGTAGGGGTTGTGACTGGCCGATATCATGACGCCGATATCGGCGCGCATCTCGCGCGTCAGCATGGCAACCGCAGGCGTGGGCAGGGGGCCGGTCATGATGACATCCATGCCCACGCTGGTGAAACCTGCCACCAGCGCATTTTCCATCATGTAGCCCGACAGGCGCGTATCCTTGCCGATCACCACGCGGTGCTTGTGCGTACCGCGCTGGAAGTGGATGCCGGCTGCTTGTCCTACCTTCATTGCGGTGGCCGCATTCAGCTTCCTGCCATTGGCGCGGCCACGGATGCCGTCTGTGCCGAAATAGGAGCGTGCCATAATCTTCCTCGTGTCTGCCTTTGGGCTTGCCAACGGGCCATGCCGCCAATCGCGCCTCTTGTCACGGGGGGAGCTGATGGCCATGTCGTCCTCTGCGAATTTAATCCGCAAAGCTGCAACGACCCGCAGCCTCACGCATTGGTTACATGAAGACCGATAAACAGGAGTATTCGATTATGGCCTTTTCCCTGACACCGCTTCCGTTCGACAAGGAAGCTATTGCCCCGGCAATCACTGCCGAGACTTTCAGCTATCACCATGGCAAGCACCACCAGGCCTATGTCGACAAGACCAACAAGGCGATCGAGGGCACGGCCCATGCCGACAAGTCACTGGAAGAGGTTATCGCGGCCTCGCGCGGCAGCGACCAGGGGCTGTTCAACAATTCCGCGCAGACGTGGAACCACGGGTTCTACTGGCATTCTCTGACACCCTCCACCAGTGGCCCCTCGGGCGATCTGGCCTCGAAGATTGACGATGCCTTCGGTTCGCTCGATGCGCTGAAGGATGAACTGAAATCCAGGGGTGCGGGGCACTTCGCCAGCGGCTGGGTGTGGCTGGCCGAAAAGGGCGGAAAGCTTTCCGTCGAAGACAGCCACGATGCCGACACGCTGGCCGATGGCGATTTCAACCCGCTGCTGGTGATCGATCTGTGGGAACACGCCTACTACCTTGACCACCAGAATGCGCGTCCGAGCTATCTCGATGCGGTGGTAGACGGACACCTGAACTGGGATTTCGCGGCCGACAACCTGTCGCGCGGTAGCACCTGGCAGTATCCCGGCTAACCCGGTCGACAATCTGCAAGGATACAGGCCTGCAACCTCAAGGGGTTGCAGGCCTTTTCCTTGAAAAAAGCAATGCCCTCAATTCTCGTCCGAAGGATCCAGTACACTGGTTTCGAAAAGCGGCTCTCCAAAAAGGAAGCCGATCAGATTGGGGCGACCCAGATGATCGACCAGTGCCGTCAGCGTTAGCAAGATCGGCACGGATAGCAGGGCGCCTGTCACCCCCCAGATCCATCCGAAATAGGACAGGGCAAGCAGGATCAACACCGGATTCATGGTAAAGCGCGCGCCCAGCACAGTGGGCGTCACGACGTTCGCCTCTACCGTGTGAAGTGCCAGATAGGCAGCTGCCGGTACCAGACCCACGAACACCGCATCTGCCGATCCGATGCCGAACAGGCCCAGCAGAACGACCATCATGAGCGGGCCGACATAGGGGATGAAGTTGAGCAGCGCAGCCAGGCCGCCCCACATGATCGGAGCCTCCAGCCCCATTATCCAGGCTCCCAGTGCCACGATGATGCCAACGCCTGTATTGATAAGGCCGACAGTCAGGATATAGGCTGCCACCCTGTCCTGCACCTCGCGAATGGCGCGCGCCGCCCTCAGGCTGGCGCCAACCTGCTGGCGCTCCAGTAACAGGCGACGGCGAAGACGGATGCGCGCCTCGATCATGAAGAAAGCGAGCAGGAAGGTAAGCAGCACTTCAAGCACGACGGTTGGCGTGGCAAAGGCAAGTTCTTCCAGCATCGTGGGTCCGGCCAGCACGACCTGCTGGGTTTGCTCGCCCCCGGTCAGTGCCGCCAGCCTTTCGTTCAGTTCTCCCACCCATGCAAACGCCACCTGCAGGTCGGAGAAATGCCTCCCGACCTGCTCCGCCATTACCGGAATATCGTCATACAGCGAGACCGCCGGGCCGAGTACTGCGCTGAATGCCAGGGCAAGGACGGCGAAAAAGGCCAAGAGTGCGAGAATGGAAGCGAGGAAATTGGGCAGCCACGTTGCCAGCTTGTCCGCCAGCGGTGACAGGATGATCGTTAGGATCAGTGCTGCCACCAGCGGCAGAAACACAACAGAGCCGATCGAGAGGACAAATGGCAGGGCCAGGAACAGGCCGATTGCCATCAGAACGACCAGGGCCGAAATGAGACGCAGTTCCTGCGCCGCAAACGTCATCCTGCGGCTGCGGCCCCGTGGTTTTTCTGCGCTATCCTCCTCGGCACCCATCGTCTGCACTGACTTTCTCTTGTGGAACCGTTGGCGATACGTTCCCTTGCGTAGTCGCGATCAGGTGGCAGGCCGGGTTATTTCCCGGCAGCAGCCTCACCGCGACCGGCGGCCACTTCGTCAAGCTCCTCGAGGATTGCGCGATGAGCCGAGGGATCGGTAAGCTCACGATCGGGGATGTCGCCATCCTCCATCATGCTGGACAAGGCTGCACGGGCACGGCCCACACGGCTCTTGATCGTACCTACTGCGCAGCCACAAATATTGGCAGCCTCCTCGTAGGAAAAGCCTCCGGCACCAACCAGCAGCAACGCTTCGCGCCGTTCCGGTGGCAAGGTCAGCAACGCACGATGCAGATCCGAAAGGTGCAACGGCTCTTCCTGGCCGGCAGGTGCCGTCAGGATGCGCTCGGCCACGGTCTCGTCATACTCGCCGCGAAAGCGATTGCGGCGCATGTCTGTAAGGTAGGCATTGCGCAGAATTACGAATGTCCATGCTCGCATGGATGTGCCCGGTTCGAAACGTTCCTGTGCGGCCCATGCCTTCAGCAGAGCTTCCTGGACAAGATCGTCGGCCATGTCGGGGCGACCGCAAAGACCGCGCGCGAAAGCGCGTAGATGCGGGACGACTTCGGTCAGCTCGCGTTTGAAATCGCGTTTGTCCTCGGCGCTGCGCTCAGGCAGCTCGCGTTTTTTCTGATCCTTGCTCATTTGCCCTCGTCTTGATCGAGTTGCGAGAGCAAGTTCTTGAAAGAATCAGGAAGTGGCTCATCCACCACGGAATTGTACAGCTTCTTCAGCCCTCCGGCCCATTCTGGATCCTTGGCTCTTGTTTTATCTTGATTTTCCAGGCCCTTGCGCGGGCCGTTTTCGTCTTTTGACGATGACATGAGTTGTGTTTTTCCCGTCGTCCTACAGATTACCGCGCTTACGATCCTCGAATTATCCCGAGGCGGCAATCCAAAATTTCATCAGGTTGCGTGTGAGTGCGGAACGAAACCGGCGGCTTCCGGTTCCCCGCATGTGGGATTGATTATGTCGCGAGGTTTGCATTCTGGCAATGCCCCGGACTATGCGCCATGGAACGGGGCCGACCCAGTTCTGAATGACCATTTCGGGTCGAGGAGTTGATTTGCAGCAGAAGGTCAGTCGACGCAGCAGGACGAAGCGCTGGCTGATGCGCTATCCGCGGGCAATGCCTCTGGGCATTTTCGTGCTTATCGCCGCGATCACGATCCTGTCGATCTTCGCGATCGAGCGTGGCGAAAACGAGCGTCAGGCTGCGCAGATAAACGCCCGCGCGACTGCCATCGCTTCTGCTTTGGAAAGGCGTGCGAATGCCAGCAGCGCCTATCTGCGTGCCGGTGCCGCGCTGCTCTCCACCATGGACGAAATTCCAGCTGACGATTTTCGCCGGTTCGTATCGGAATTGCGGCTGGATGCCGATTATCGCGGCGCCGAAGGTATCGGCTGGGCCAAGGTCGTGCGGCCATCGGAAATAGAGGAATTCGAAGCGCTTCTGGCCCAGAATGCGCCCGGCGAGACGCAGTTTTATCCGCCCATGGATGGCAGCCAGCCCTTCGCGGTACCGGTCACTTACCTGCAGCCGGATACCGAACGCAACAGGCGGGCATTGGGGTATGACATGTATTCTGATGCGCAGCGCCGCGAAGCGATGGTGGAGGCCGAGGCAACATCACGCCCCACGGCAACCAACGGAATTGTCTTGCAGCAGGAGGGTGAGGAGGATGCGCCAGGCTTCCTGATCTTCATGCCCGTGTTCGAAGCCGGTGTGGGTGGCCGGTCGCTGAAGGGCTATATCTACTCACCCTTCAACGTCGGAGATTTCCTGCAAAGCGCGCTGGAACTGGAAGATGCGGGCAATTACGGCGTGCGCCTTTACGATAGCGACGACGGCCAGGGCACTCTGCTGGCCACCACGTTCGGAACCGATACCGACAATCGCGATACGACCACAAAAACTGTCACGATCGCCAACAACCCCTGGCGTCTGGCAGTCAGCATAAACGAAGATCCCGGCATCTCGGGCCTTTCGATGGCGACCCTGATCTTCGGCTTGCTGGTGGCAAGCCTGCTGATGCTGCTGGTACGCATGCTGACGCAGCAGGCCCAGGAGGATGAAAGCGCGCTTGCCTGGTTCGAAGAGCAGGCATCCATTCGCAACTCGTTGACGCGGGAACTGAACCACCGGGTCAAGAACACGCTGGCCAACGTTCTATCCATCATCGCGCTGACGCGCCGCCGCGCCGACGATGTCGAAGATTTCGCGACCGGTCTGGATGGACGTATTCGTGCGCTCTCCGCGACCCACGATCTACTTACCCAGTCGGATTGGGGATCGACCCCTGTCAAGGCCGTGATCGACGCCGAACTGTTGCCTTATGCACAGGATGAAGATCATGCGGTCGAACTGCTTGGCCCCGACGTCGAACTTGCGCCCAACGATGCGCTTTCGCTGGGCCTTGCGGTTCATGAGCTGGCCACCAACGCATCCAAGTACGGCGCGCTGAGCCAACCTGGCGGGAGGCTGAGTGTGCACTGGCGGCTGCTTTCGCCAGAACTGGTCCGCGTCGAATGGCTTGAACGCGGCGGGCCGCCGGTCAAGCAGGAGCGCAGCCGCGGTTTTGGCACGGATTTGATCGAGCGTATTGTCGCGCACGAGCTGCGCCATCCGGTGGAACTGGATTTCGACCCCGAAGGCGTGCGCTGCGTCTTGCTGATACCAGTGCGCCGTCCCAGCGAGTTCATGATCCGCGCCAATCGCAAGTCGCCGGTGGATACAGACGATAGCTGATCGGTGGACGGTCAAGGCGACCGGCTATAAGAGACACGGCATGTCGGCGCGGCGTCTTCCAGGTGTGAAAGCGGCAATCATGTGCTGCGTCCTGCTAACATCCTGCTCTCCTGCACAGGATGGGGGACCCGTAGTACTGGCCGCCGCCAGCATGCAGGAGGGTTTGAGCGCGGCTGCTGACAGTTGGGCCACTACGCATGGGCAGCCTCCACCAATCCTTTCCTTCGCCTCGAGCGCGGCAGTGGCGCGGCAGGTGGATGAAGGCGCACCTGCTGATCTTGTGGTAATCGCAGATGATCGCTGGATCGACTGGTTGGTATCGCGCGATGTCCTGGCAGGTACCCCCGTGTCGCTGGTATCAAATGCACTGGTCGTGGTGGCGCCACTGGGGATGGAAACACCGGAAAGCCTGGTTGCCTTTGCCGATGATAAGGGTGCAGGACGGCTGGCCATCGCAGAACCCGGCAGCGTTCCAGCGGGCCACTTCGCCAAGGCGGCATTGCAAACCATGGGCCTTTGGGATGCGCTTTCCACGCGCCTTGCACCCGGCGACAATGTGCGCGCATCGCTTGCCCTTGTGGAGCGTGGAGAAGCGACAATGGGCATCGTTTACGCCAGCGATGCTGTAGCCAGTGACCGCGTGCAGGTGGTGGAGCAGATAGCGCCAGAAATGCATCCGCCAATCATGTACTATGCCGCGCGCGTATCAGGCGCGCAGCATGAGAGTGCGCAGGACTTTCTCGACTACCTGACATCGCCCCAAGGGAGGCAGATAATTGTCGAACGCGGGTTCACCCTGCCGTGACCGGGGTGGAGTGGACGATTGTCGCACTGTCGCTGAAAGTTAGCGTTGTCGCCGTGCTGGTGACCATGCCGATTGCCTATGGACTTGCATGGTTGATTGCGCGGCGTCGCTTCCCAGGCCGTATGCTGCTTGATGCCCTGGTTCATCTGCCGCTGGTTTTGCCGCCGGTCGTCACCGGCTGGCTGCTGCTGATCCTGCTTGGCCGGAACGGAGCCATCGGAGGATGGCTGCATGATGCGCTGGGCATTACCCTGGTGTTCAACTGGACAGGTGCCGCCGTGGCAGCGGGCGTGATGGCCCTGCCGCTGATGGTACGCGCCATGCGCCTGTCAATCGAAGCTGTCGATCGGCGGCTGGTGGGCGCGGCGCGCACTCTGGGGGCATCGCCATTTCACGCGTTCGTTACGATCACCCTGCCGCTTAGTCTGCCGGGCATCGCTGCAGGCGCCATGCTGGGTTTTGCCCGTTCTCTGGGCGAATTCGGGGCGACGATTACCTTTGCCGCCAATATCGCGGGCGAAACGCGCACATTGCCGCTGGCGATTTATACAGGGCTGCAGGTGCCCGGATCTGAAAGCGCAGTCGCGCGCCTTGCGGTGATCGCCATCGTCCTGTCATTGGGCGCGCTGCTGGTGTCAGAATGGCTGGTGCGCAGGTCGCAGGGGACGCGTGCCCATGTCCTTTGAAAGCAACAAGTCTCCTGAAAGCATGTCTCTTGAGATCGACATGGAACTGGTGGTGGACGATCACACCATGGCGCTGGAGTTCGCCTCCAACGCCAAGCTGACGGCGCTGGTCGGCCCGTCGGGCGTCGGCAAGTCGAGCACGCTGAATGCCATTGCCGGGCTGCTGCGGCCACGCACAGGACGCATCGCGGTGGCGGGCAGGGTGCTGTTCGATAGCGCGGCGGGAGTTGACCTGCGGCCCGAACAAAGACGTGCCGGATATGTCTTTCAGGAGCCGCGGTTGTTTCCGCACAAGCGGGTTGCGGCCAATCTCGACTATGGAGAGAAACTGGCACCCGACAATGCGCGCTTTATCACGCGGACCGAAGTTGTTGAACTGCTGGAGATCGAGCATTTGCTGGATCGTCAGCCGCCGACGCTGTCGGGCGGGGAGGCGCGCCGCGTTGCCATTGCGCGCGCCCTGCTGTCAGCCCCGCGTTTCCTGTTGTTGGACGAGCCGCTTGCCTCGCTGGACGAAAGCCGCGCCGAGACCTTGCTCAAGCTGATAGAGCGGCTGCGGGACGAACTGGACCTGCCGATGCTGCTGGTCAGCCACTCGACTGTGGAAGTGGAGCGGCTGGCGGGCCGGGTGGTTGCGATGGCGCCGCCCAACCAGTCCTGATCGCTCAGGCGAACACCGCCGGATCGATCGGAAGCGATCGCACCCGTTTGCCCGTGAGGGCGAACAGGGCGTTGGTCAGCGCCGGGATCACCGGTGGCAGGGCTGGCTCGCCAAGGCCGGTGGGCGCGTTATCGGACAGGACCCACTCCACATCGATCTGCGGCGTCATGGGCATGCGCGGCAGCGGGTAATTGTGAAAGTTGGACTGCTTGGCAGCGCCGCCCACGATGTCCACCGCCAGCTGCATGGCCTGTCCCAACCCGTCGATGATGGAGCCTTCCACTTGGTTGAGCGCGCCGAAGGGGTTTATGATCTGACTACCCACATCACCGGCGACCCAGACCTTGTGCACGACGGGGCTGTTCCGCGAATCTAGGCTGGCCTCCACGACCTCGGCGAAATAGCCCATGTGGCTGTAATAGAACCCGAAGCCCAGCGCATGACCATCGGCAACCGGCTGGCCCCACTTTGCCATGTCCATCACCTTGCGGGTTACGGCCTGCAAGCGGGGGGCCGAGAAACCGGGCTGTGAGCCGATGAAGCCTTGTGTCGGGGGTTCGGGGGCCACGCCGTCGGTCAGTTCCAGCATCAGCTGAGGCAAATCCTTGCCAGTGGCATGCGCCACCTCGTCAAGGAAGCTCTGCATCACGAAGGCCAGCGCGTTGGACGTGGGCGCCCGCAGCGCGCCCATCGGCACGGCGGAGGCCAATTTGGTCTGCTCGAACTTCAAATTTTCAACGTATTTGGCGGGAAATTCCTCTGCAGGCATGGCGGCAGGATTGTAGGCGCCATCTCCCAGATCGAAGGTGACGAAGTGATCGGCCCAACCGGTCAGCTTGCCTTGCGCGTCTACGGCAGCGCGCACCTTGTGCCAACCGGCGGGGCGATAGAAATCGCTGCGCAGGTCGTCTTCACGGCTCCAGATCAATTGCACCGGCGTGCCGGGCATTTCTTTCGCGATCGCGGCAACCTGCACCATGTAATCGTTGTTCAGCCGCCGTCCGAAACCGCCACCCATGCGGGTGATGTGCACTTTGACGCGGGCTGGCTCTATGCCCAGATAATCGGAAACGGCCTGCTGGCCTCCCTGCGGCGTTTGCGAGGGCGCCCACATTTCCATCGTGCCGTCTTCGTGTAGCAAGGCGGTGCAGTTCATCGGTTCCATCGCGACGTGGGCGAGGAACGGATAACTGTATTCGGCTTCCAGCACACGATCCGCGTCGGCAAAGGCGGCATCCACATCGCCCCTGTCGGCGAATACCTCGTCACTGACGCCTGACCTCCACGCCTCCTGCGCGGCCTGCGCATATCCAGCGGTGGAGTGACTTTCCCAATCGCCAGTGTCCCACTGCGCGGCCAACGATGCGCGTGCCTTGTTGGCCAGCCACCAGTTGTCGGCGACTACGGCGATACCTTCCACAAGCTGCACCTGCGGGTTGGCCGCGATGGTGAACGCGTCGATCACGCCGGGCTGCGCCTTGGCGGCTGCAAGATCGGCGGATTTCAGCGTTGCGCCGAAAACCGGCGAACGCTCGAACGCGGCATAGACCATCCCATCAAGCTGCGTATCGACGCCGAAGATCGGTTCTCCGCGAACGATCTTGTGGCTGTCAACGCCGCCGATGGCGCGGCCAATTATTCGAAAATCGCTTTGGTCCTTCAGCGTCAAGCCGGCAGGATCGGGCACCGCCATCATGGCGGCATCGCTGGCCAGTTCGCCGAACGTGGCAGAGCGGCTACTGCCGGGCTGAACGACACGTCCCGGTTCTGTCGCAAGGCTGGCAGCGTCCACGCCCCAGCGCTGCGCGGCAGCAGCCATCAGCATGGCGCGCGCGGCTGCGCCTGCCTGGCGCATCGGGATCCAGTTCATTGGTGTCGCGAAAGATCCGCCAGCCAGCTGCGGCCCGTATTTCGCTGCATCGGTGATGCCCTGTTCCACGGTGACACTACTCCAGTCGGCGTCCAGCTCCTCTGCAATCAGCATGGGCAGCATGGTCTTGATGCCCTGGCCGATCTCCGGGTTCTTGCCGATGATGGTGACGGAATTGTCGGGATGTATCGTGATGAAGGCGTTCAGGTCTGCCGGACCCGATACCGCGGTGGCGCGGCCCGCCATGGGGAAGGTGGCAGCAAGAACAAAGCCGCCGCCGGCAACGGCACTGGCCTTCAGCAAGGTGCGGCGCGAGAGCTGGACGGTATCAGGCATTAACCGTCTCCTCGTCCCGTGCGACCTTGGCGATGGCGGCATGGATACGCTTGTAGCAGGCGCAGCGGCATATATTTCCCTGCATGGCAGCATCGATCTCGCCATCGCTTGGGTTCGGGTTGCTGGTGAGCAGCGCGGCAGCGTTCATCAATTGACCCGCCTGGCAATAGCCGCACTGCATCACATCGTCTTCCAGCCATGCCTCTTGCAAGGCCTTACCAACCGGGGTCTGCGCAAGCGCCTCCACGGTTGAGACCTGCTTCTCGCCAACGGCGGACAGCGGCAGGGAGCACGAGCGGGTGGGCTGCCCGTCCACGTGCACGGTGCAGGCGCCGCACATGCCGATGCCGCAGCCGAACTTGGTGCCCACCATGCCCAGTTCATTGCGCAAAGCCCACAAAAGAGGCATGTCGCCGGGGGCATCAAACTCGCGCGTTTCGCCATTGATGGCGACACGATAGGCCATGACGCCGTCTCCTCCTGTTTCGTCCAAGGAAGCGCAACGCAAGCCGCGCGGTTCGACAATGATTACAGGACTTGCAGCAAACTGCCAACTGGGCTGAATGGCTAGAGCCGATCGCGCGTATCGACCTGTTTGCCAAGGCAGATCAGGAATCATCCAGTCAATATGGGTCCGGAACGTTTCCTGATGTGACGGCGTTTTTGCCCCATGAGGATGAACTGTGACGAGTCGGATTTCGGAGTCCGGAAAAGTATATTTGGCCGGTCCGATACTGGCATTGCAGCCCGACTCGGCACCTTCGAATCCCGTTTGACGAACCTTTCCAGTCACGCTTCTACCCTGGAACTGGAGCGGTTGGTCTGTGGCACGCGAATGTTCGAGCGCGATCATTTCGCTGTGACAGCGCACGGTGATCTGGAGAACATCTTCGTGCTCGAACAAGGCTGGGCCTGCAAGCTTATGTACCTTACCGACGGGCGGCGGCATATTTCGGAATTTTTCGGCCCCGGCGCGATCTGCAACTGGTCGCGACTTTCCGATTTCGAGGAGCAGGATGATATCCTGTTCAAGTCAGGCGCAAGCGTCTGTATGCTTGATGCCTCGTCGCTAGGCGAATTGCTCGAAAAAAGGCAAGAATTGGCGGCAATCATCAAGCAGCACGAAACCGAACGTACCAAGCGGACAGCGCAGCGCGTACGCGCGGTAATTTCTTTGCCCGCGACGGAAAAACTGCTCTTTCTGCTGCTTGACCTCGATAACGAGGCGATGGCTGCCGGACGCGATCCCATCTGGATGGAATTGCCGTTCTCGCAAATCGAGATTGGCGATATTCTGGGGCTTACCCCTGTCCACGTCAGCCGAACTTTCACGAAACTTGAGGAGGACGGGGTAATCGCAAGAGACGGGCGGCACATCCGCTTCGCCGATGTCGATGAGCTTCGAAAGTCCCTGTCATACAGGCAATTTTTCATCCCCGCGCCACAGAACTGAGAAGCTGACGGAACGTACCGGAGAGGTATGGCGCCGCAGGTCGCTAGTGCTGCTTAGAGGATTTGAACCTCTGACCCCGTCATTACGAGAGCGAGGAAGCGAATGGTCTCTACCCTTCAATGACATTGCGCGAAAACTTGAAATGATGGCGGAGGGCGAGAAGCATATGCGGTCCGGCATCCTCGGGCAGATACCCGGCTTGCGGACTGAAAGGGAATTGCGCCATCGACCCGAACGCATGTCAATGTGCGTCGACTGAGCCCGGGGGCGGAACGAATTTCGGTTCAGGCCAACCGGATTGCCAGATGATGACATGTTCAGACGTAGACGGTTCCATCCATCAGCTTGCGCGCGGTTCGCAGCAGTGCGTTGCTTGTCGCCCCTGCTGGAGCCAGCTGGATCTCGAAACGCGATGGAAATGGGGACGTGTGTCTGGGTGTACCGTCGATGGCTGCTGTGCCGTAATAAGTCGCGCACCTGCCGAGGATCTCGACCGAGGCTACCGCAACTCGTCCGGTGTTTTCCCTGTATACGAATACGTTGGTTCGATCACTCGTTGCCGCGACCGATCGTTGAAGACCTGCGACGTTCATAGTCATGATCTAATCGATGTCGCACAGATGCTTTTGCTCGGACCAATCTGCCAAGATGTCGCAACGCGGCCTGAGTGACTACTAGCCAATTCCCTACGATTGGATCGGTACGAAGTCACATCCAGCAATCAGCGTTCTATCGAAAACGTTACCGAATACCGCCGTGGTTCGCTGTAGAATGCTTCCAGGAACCCGAAGCTAGCACGACCATCGAACCCTGCGACGATGAATTGCTTGTCCGTCACATTATCCACTCCAAACCTCAACGCAGTTCCATAAATGGGCAGATCGAATTCTGCGCTTAGGTTCACGATGGCGTAGTCAGGGGTGCGGAGGGGCGAATTTTCTACATCGACAAAAGTTTGCGTGCGGTAGCTGACGTCAGAGCGAACCCGCGCGTCAAGGTCATCCGTAATCGGCAGCGTATAGGCAAGGCTCAGGCTACCGGTGACCTCCGGGGCATTCTTCAATTCCCTATCGGCGAGGTCGGTTAGCACCCCGTTTACGAAAGATTCAAATTCGAGATATTTGGCATCGAGCAAACCAAGAGCTGCGTATATCTGAAAGCGGCGGCTCACCTGCGTCGCCAGTTCCAGTTCAAGTCCCTGAATACGCGAACGTCCGGCGTCTTCGTAAGTAACGTTCAGATTGGTCTTGTTCACCAGCAATTTCTGATCGGTATATTCGCTTCTGAACAGTGCAAGATTGAGCACGGTAGGGCCGAAGCTGGATTTAACGCCTACCTCATAGGCGGTGAGGAATTCCGGATCGTAGTAGCCGATTTCCTCAGCCGCCGTCGGTCGACCGTTGAAACCGCCGCTACGAAATCCGCGCGACCATGATGCGTAGGTCATGACTTCGGGTGTGATGTCATAGGATAGCGATGCGCGGGGGCTGAAAGCGTCCCAATCCTCCTCTAGCGTGTACGGGGTAACGCCCGGTATCAGCGGCGCACCGCTTGCGATCCGAACCGCATCCTGAGTAAATCTCTTTCGCTCGAACGTGTAGCGTCCGCCTATCTCGGCGCTCAACGCATCGGTGATATCATAGGTGAAATTGGCAAAGGCCGCGTAATTCGTGGTTTTCTGACGATTGTCGAAATCGATATTGAAATCGAGAAATGGCAGGATGCCAGGGGTGAAACCAAATGCATCCAGCAGCGGCTGCGGTGCGGACTGCAAGGCATCCAGCAAGCCATCCGCGACGATCAACCGGGTATCATCGGTGGTGTTTTCACGAAAGAAATACGCGCCGAGCAACAGATTGCCCCGGCCAGCAAAAACAGGAGCGATAAGCTGCAGTTCCTGACTGAATTGTTCGGCGGTTTCGTCATGAAAATCGCCCGCGTAGTTGATAGTCGAAGAGGCATCGCCATCCCGGCCGAATTCCGCACTGACCCAACGATAACCGCTGATCGATTTCAAGGTGGCATCGCCAATATCATAGGAAACCGTCAGCGCTGCGTTGAAAGCGTCCGTATCGTCGCGGTTCAGTTCCGAATTCGTATCGGTTTGGTCGATACGATCGGAAACGGTGCAGCACGGTTCGAGGAACGTATTCTGCAGTATCGGAAAAAATGCGTCGGCGTTGAAGGCAATCAGGGAATGCGGCGCCGCATTTTGGCGGCGATGCAATCCGTCGAACGACAGCACGACGTCGAAAGGAGCAGCATCGTAATGCAGCAGAGCCCGCCCAGCTACGACGTTCTTGTTGCCCAGGCCATCGCCCGAGGGAATTTTCTGCCAGCCTTCGCCGAATTCTCCCAAGGCGGAGACACCAAGCGACAGCGTATCGCTTATCGGTGTCTCGACACTCGCGCGCAATCGTAGCGTATTGTAGGAGCCGTAACGAATGTCGCCTTCGTATTTCGCGACAGCGCCGGGTATATTGCTGACGACATTGATCGCACCCCCAATGGTGTTCTTGCCGAACAGCGACCCCTGCGGTCCGCGTAAGACTTCGATGCGATTGATGCCTAGCAATTCCGTCGTGGCACCGAAGGTACGAGCAACGTACACGCCATCGATATACAGGCCCACGGCTGGATCCGCAGTGATGATGAAGTCGTTTTCGCCTACTCCTCGAATGAAGGGCGCTATGCCGCCGCTGTTTCCGCCCTGCCCTGGGGTGAAAGCAAGGTTCGGAACAGTCTGCTCGACATCGGTAATGGCATCAAAACCGCGTGCATCGAGCGCGTCCTGACCAAGAGCGCTGACGGAAATAGGAACATCCTGAAGCCGTTCTTCGCGCCGTCGTGCGGTTACGACGATTGTGTTTTGCGCAGCTTCTATGGGTTCGGGTTCATCGGCAACTGCTAAGGGTTCAGGGACGATTTGTGCATGAACCGGATCTGCGATCGCCACGAGGCCGAGCAATACCAGAACCGAGACGGATCTTTTTCTTTGAACTTGCATAATGACCCCTTCACGACCGCTCTTACTGCTTCGACAATTACGTATGTCTACGAATTCCTGTCCTTTCAAGCGTAAATACCGAGTAAACGCGTCGCGTCGTTACCGGTTTGTAACGCAAAATCTTGGCCCATCTCTCGTTCTACCCATTGTTGTTCGGTTGTTACGGGGGGTTTCTAGATCGGTTGGCATTCCGAGGAGTGACCCCCGGTCGCTTCGGTTGCTGCAGGTTCGCGCCTGGATGCTTTTTCTCGCGGCCAACACCACCACGGTAATGTTCGTTTGGCGATGACAGGGCGCTTTCACGATACTGCCAATCACTTCCCAAACGGTTCTGAATGCGTTCAACTGGTGATCTGATGGGAGGCCATCATGGAGACTTGCGATGAGCTGTTGGCAGAGAGCAAGTCACGCACGGGGCCGGTCGTCGGGCAGGTCAACCCTACCTAACGCTGCGCAGGGGCGCTTGGGGTGTCACCGCAACTCCGGCCAAGACGGAACGCTGCTAGACTGTGCTGGCGCTTCCCAGGATCGCGGTCGCCTGACTGGACAGGGTGCCGCCATTCGCATGTGCCAGGCATAGATGCGCATCGTTTTGTTGGTTGGCCGCCTCTCCCCGTATCTGGCGCGCAGCCTCCACGATGGCGAACATGCCGTACATGCCGGGATGACAGCAACTCAGGCCCCCGCCATTGGTGTTCACCGGCAGACTTCCTCCTGGTGCGATACGGCCGTTGGCAATGAAGGCCGCACCTTCACCCTTCTTGCAAAATCCAAGGTCTTCGAGGAAAATCAGCGTGTTGATCGTAAAAGCGTCGTAAAGCTGCACCGTGTCCATCTGGGTAGGAGTGACGCCGGCGTCCGACATGGCACGCTTCCCCGATTCCTGCGCTGCGGTGCAGGTCAGGTCCGGCATGGCGGTGATGGAATTGTGCCAGGTTGCAGCAGCGGCCCCCAGGATGGGTACAGCCGGTTTGGGGCCGTCTTTCGCACGCGGGGTGGATGTGAGGTATAGTGCCGCGGCACCATCGGTTACGAGGCAGCAGTCGGCCTTGCTGAGCGGCGAACTAATCATGCGCGAAGCCATGCAGTCCTCTATCGTCAGCGGTCCTCGCGCAAATTCTTCCGGATTGGTGTTAGCCCATTGGCGGGCAGCTACCGCGATTGCCGCAAGATCCTGCCTCGTCGTTCCGAACTCGTGAATGTGTCGCGCGGCTACGAGGGCATAGCTGCTCATGGGAAAAATGGGATCGTAAGGCGCTTCCCACTCCGAACTCTTGGCTGGCGTCGCCAGCTTGCCACCTGCGCTTCTCTGGTTCGATCCGTAAAAGATTAGCGCGTTGTCGAGATATCCGGCATCGATCATCACGCTGGCCGTGATGATGTGGCTGATGAAGGAGGAACCACCGGTACGATTGTTGTCGGTGAAGCGGGGTGTGATACGGAAATACTCCGCCAGCGACAGTGTGCTGAACAGGTCCGCTGGCAGGCAACCGAACAAGCCGTCCACCTCTCGCAAATCCGCGCCTGCATCGTCCAATGCCATAAGACTGGCTTTCGCTGCCAGTTCCAGGGAGCTGAAACCGGGCATTTCGCCGATGCCGAATGTAGCAAGGCCCGCAATGGAAGCTGCACCCCGGGGAAACCTTTCGCTCATTCCGATGCCCTCCAATTGACGGATGCCTTACCGCCCCATATTCCCGATCCATGCACGACATCGAACCTGTTTCGCCCAAACGCAAGTTCACCACTGCGCTGAAGGACGGCAAGATAACCCTTCCATGCGATCCGCGAACCGGCGAAGCATATTTTCCGCCGCGCGTTCGGGCGGACAGCGAAGGGGCGCAGGAATGGATTGAGGCATCGGGGCGTGGCATCGTCCAATCCGTAACCGTCATTCATCCAAGGCCACCTCGGCAGCCTTACAACGTGGCGCTGATCGATCTGGAAGAAGGCGTGCGGATGATGAGCCGCGTGGAAGGCGTGCCGGCTGAAGAAGTCACCATCGGCATGACCGTTGTCGCTTCCATCTTGCGAACCGACGGCGAACCGTTGATCGTTTTTCATCCGGCCTGAGTGCCTTTCTCGTCCCGTGCGACCAGGCGCGCCACTTCCTCCGGCGTGAAGTTCGCTTCTTCCAGTATTTCGCGGCTGTGCTGACCCAGTCTTGGTCCCGGCTCTCCCGCCTCGCCCGGCGTCTTGGAGAAACGCACCGGCAGTCCGGGCATGCGTATCTCACCATCGGCTGTTGAACAGCGGTGCCAGAAACCCACCTGTTCAAGGTGAGGATCATCGATAAGATCATCGATCGATCGCACAGGCATGGCCGGACATTGCGCTTCGGTGAGGATATCCATCCACTCTTGCGTCGTGCGTTGTTCGAGAACCTCCGACAGATGGCCCAGAACCTTCGTAATATTCTCCGTCCGTGTTCGCAGACTTTTGAACATGGGGTCTTTCGACCATTCCGGATTACCGATCGCATCAAAGAAATTGGTCCAGTGGCGATCGTTGTAGATCATCACTGCGATGTATCCGTCGCTGGTACGATAGGGGCGGCGCTGCGGCGATAGCGCGCGCGGGTATCCCGTTGGTCCTATGGGAGGATCGAACATCGCTCCACACAAATGTTCCAGCATCGAGAACGAGGTCAGCGTTTCGAACATCGGAACCTCGATTTCCTGTCCGCCGCCATTGCGTTCACGCTCGAACAGGGCGGCCATGATCGCATAGGCTGCCGTCAGTCCTGCTACCTTGTCCGCCACAACGGTGGCCAGGTAGGTGGGTTCCCCCTGCGAAAGCGATGCCTGCAGCGCCACGATGCCCGATGCAGCCTGTACGATATCATCGTAGGCGGGATAGTCGGCGTAAGGGCCTGTCCGGCCATACCCGTAAAGATTGGCATAGATCATATCCGGGTTGGCGGCCCTCACGTCGTCATAGGCCAGGCCCAGTCTTCCTATCGCACGTGCACGCATCGAATGGATGAAGACATCGGAATCCTTGGCGAGCCGCAGTAGTGCGTCGCGCCCCTTTTTATCCTTAAGGTCCAGCACAATGCTGCGTTTGCCGCGGTTCACGTTCATGAACATTGCGCCCAGATCGTCTTCAGGTCCAGGCGGCAAGGAGCGCGTGGTATCGCCCGAAGGTGATTCGACCTTGATTACATCCGCACCGAGGTCAGCCATGATCTGTGTGGTATAGGGCCCCATCAGAACACTGGTGAGATCGAGGACGCGAACGCCCGCCAAGGGGCCCTTTCCGGCACCGGTCATGGGCATTAGACAAACTCCAAAAAAGCACTCATGCTTGTTTTTGCGTCAGGATTGCCCGAAGTGCAAGCCCAGCGACGTGACGAGACAAAAATTTGGGAGAGCAGCCTTGAAGGTACACCTGGTAGCAGCGGGTAAATACCACGATATCGACTTCGCAAGGCTTGAGCTGCTCAAGCTGCTCGGCGAGGTGCCACAGATCCGTACGACCGTCGCCGCCAGCTACGCCGATGAGGAATTGTTGCGCCAGAGCGATCTTCTCATCACCTACACCTGCGACCTAGTGCCTAACCCTGACGAGGTTGAGGCCCTGGCCGGATGGCTGGCCGACGGCGGGCGTTGGCTGGCCCTGCACGGCACCAATTCGATTCTGCGATTCACCCGCGACGGCCGTGTGGAAACGCCGGATGAAGCGCCCGAATTCATGGAATTGCTGGGCACTCAGTTTGCGGGGCACCCGCCGATCACCACGTTCAAGGTAAAGGTGACGAACGACGAACACGAGATGACCAGGGGTCTGCGCGATTTTTCCGTCATCGACGAATTGTACCTGACCCGTCGGTTGGGCGAGTTCGAGACGCTTTTGCACACCAGTTTCAGCGGCAAGTGCGACGAGTTCGGCGATACCGAGTGGGACGAGGACGAGGTTCCGGTCCTCTACGAACGGAAGGTCGGCAAGGGGGCGATAATGTATCTGACCCTTGGGCATTGCAGAGGGCATTACGACCTGCAACCTCTTGCGGGATACTATCCGCACCCGGAGAGGTGCGCGTGGAACTACCCCGTGTTCTACGAACTTTTGCGCCGGGGAATCCGTTGGGGCACGCGTCTTGGCTGAGAACCTGTCAGTTCGGCTTCGGCCGCAGTTCAAGGATGATCTTTTCCAGCTGGTCGAGAAGCAGATTGATTGTCTCTTCGTCGATCCCGTAGGTCAGACGATTGAGGGCCATCCCTTCCAGCGTGTTGTGGGTCAGGCCCAGAGCGACCTTGAACGCTGTGGGATCATCGCTCCATTCCGGAAAGAGTTCGATCGCCAGGTCGTGCCAGCGCTCGTTGAATTCCTTTCGTACCGGTTCGAGCGTCTTGGCCAGTTCCTTGTCCGTGCGCGAGGCGATGGCAAGCTCCTGAAAAGCAATGAACGTGGGTCGCAGCAACTGGTCCCAATAGGCTCTCAGCAAGGTCCGGGCATCGTGATCCAGCGTACCTGCCGCCCTGCGAAACGCGCGCAGGCGCTTGTGATGCAATTCAATCAGCGTCGCCTGCATCAATTGTCGGCCATTCTCGAAGTGGTGCAGCATCGCACCGCGCGAAAGGCCTGCTTCCTGCGCAACCTTCGGCGTTGTCGTATCGGCATAGCTGTACTTAACAAGGCAGCGGATCGTCGCCTCGATCAGGCGGGATCGGGTTTTCGCGCTTTTCAGAGCCTGCGCGGTTGGTTCGATCAGGGGGCGGGTGCTCTCGGCGTTGGTCGAACTTGGCGACGCCTTGGGTTTGCTGGCAGGCATTATGGTCTATCCCGGTAATTAAAGCATTCAGTTGTGCTTGTAATATCCTAGGTAGGCGTGAAGCAAACAGTCAATCGATTCATATTGGGAGAATGTAACAATGAAGAAACTGCAGGATCGCGTCGCGTTGGTAACCGGGGGTGGTTCGGGCCTGGGCAAAGCCGACTGTATCCATCTCGCTCGCGAAGGTGCATTCGTATATGTGACCGACGTCAACCTCGAGACTGCACGGCAGGTCGCGAGCGAAATCGGCGAGCGCGCCATCGCCTTGCGGCACGACGTCGCCTCGCAGGAGGACTGGGCGAGCGTTTACGAACGGATCGAGAGTGATCATGGCCGACTGGACATTCTGGTGAACAATGCGGGCATCGTCGTCGTCGCCGATCCAGAAGCCACGACCATCGAAGAGTTCGATCGTGTCATGGATATCATGTGCAAAGGTGTGTTTCTGGGCTGCAAATTCGGCTTGCCGCTGCTTGCAAAGTCGAAGAACGGGTCGATCATCAACATGAGCTCCACAGCCAGCCACCTTGGATATTCCCCCTTCTTCGCTTATTCCGCAGCGAAGGGGGCCGTGCGTTCGATGAGCAAATCCATCGTCGTCCATTGCCAGGAGCAGGGTTACAAGATCCGTTGCAACACGCTGCACCCGTCGTCGATCGAGACCCCCATGGTGCAGGGTGCAATGGGCCGAGCGGGGCATGAGGAAGAAGTGCCCGAAGGCGTTCTGCCGGCCGAAGCCATTGGTGCCCCTTCGGATGTCGCGAACCTCATCGTCTTTTTGTGTAGCGACGATGCGCGCTTCCTTACCGGCGGTGAATACCTGGTGGACAACGGCCTGGCCATTCGCCCCTAAAAAACAATCATGCCTGACTTTTTCCTTGCGGTAACCGACACAATGCGTAGGATGGCAATATGACGCGTACCAAACGAAAAGCGCTGGTTTTAGGCAGTTCCAGCCCCGGTGGGCTGGGCGAAGCCGTGGCGCAGAAGCTAGGCGATGATGGCTATGAGGTCGTCGTTGCCGCGCGGAGGGAGGCACTTGTCGCCGACCTGGCGAGTCGAATTGGCGGCAGCCATCTGATTTGCGACGTGACGGATGAAGAATCTGTCGAACGGGCATGCGTCGATGCGGGGCCGTTCGATGTCCTTGTAAATGCTGCGGGCACAACCTGTGCCGGCGGCCTTTCCCGGATCGAACGGTCGCAGATCGAAGATCAGATGGAATTGCATTTCACCGCCAATGCGCTGCTGCTGAAACACGCATTGCCAGCAATGCCCGATGGGGGCAGCATTGTCTTGTTCTCCTCCGTCACTGCAAAGCTCGCCGGTGTGGGCCTTACGGCTTACAGCTGCGCCAAGGCCGCGCTTGAGCAATTGGTGCGGGTTGCGGCGGTAGAGCTGGGGGAACGAGGCATTCGCGTGAATGCTGTCTCTCCCGGTTTCTCCGAAACGCCGATGACGAAGGCCATCTTCGAAAATCCGGCGCTTACCGATTTGTATCTTGGCCAAGTGCCATATCAGCAGCGGGCGGTTCTTCCGCAGGAAGTTGCATCTACCGTGGCATGGCTCGCGTCACGTGATTGTTTTTCGACCGGTGAGATCGTTCAGGTTTCAGGCGGGGCGCAATTGGGCCGATTGCCCAATTCCGCCGAACTTAGAGAATTGAGGAAGGCGTGAATTATGGACCTTGGGCTTAAAGGCAAAAAGGCAATCGTCGTCGGGGGTGCCCGTGGTATCGGTTATTCGATCGCCGAACTTTTTGCGCGCGAAGGTTGCGACGTGGCGATCACTGCGCGCAACGACGATTCGGTAAAGGATGCGGTTGCCGATCTTCGCAAGTACGGCACGAAGGTAATCGGATCTGGCTGCGATGTTTCCGATGCGGAAGGATTCCGTCAATGGATGGAAGACACTGATGAGAAACTTGGCGGATGCGATATTCTCGTCCCTGTCACTTCGGCTTCGGGCGGAGTGGGCAGTCTGAAATACTGGGAAAAGAATTTCGCGGTGGACGTGATGGGGCCGGTGCGCGCCATCGATGCCGTGATCGAGGGGATGAAGGAACGGGGCGAGGGCTCGATCGTGATGATCGGAACCACATCGGCGCTGGAGGCGATGGGCGGTCCACAAGCCTACAACGCATTGAAGGCATCGCTCATCATCTACGGGAAGCAACTGGGGTTGGCCCACGGCAAAGACGGCATCCGGGTCAACGTGGTTTCTCCCGGACCGATTGAATTCGAAGGTGGCAATTGGGAAATGCTCAAGGGCGCGATGGAGAAATACTACAATTCCCTCATTCGCAAGCATCCGCAGGGCAGGTTCGGTAAACCGGAAGAAATTGCGCGCTGCGTCGGCTTTCTCGCCAGCCCGGCGGCCAGTTGGTGCAACGGTTCGCACCTCGTGGTCGACGGCGGTTTCACCGACTGCACCCATTTCTGATCGACAGGCACGCAGGACAGTTCGATGGATGTGAAACGCCAGCAGAAGATCGTTCGCCCGGAAGAGCCGTTGCCGGGCGGAACGCCTATCGAAAAGGCGCCGGAGCCTGATCTTGGCTACGGCCTGATACCGGCGGAACGATATACGTCGACCGACTTCATGCAACTTGAATGGGATCGGTTGTGGACGAAGGTTTGGCTGCTTGGCGGAAGGTCGGACGATATTCCGGAACCAGGCGACTATATCTGCACCAATATCGGCAAGGAATCTGTCCTGCTCGTGCGTCAGCAGGACGGTTCGGTGGGCGGCTTTTTCAATGTCTGCCTTCATCGTGGCAACCGTCTAGTGCCGGAAGAAGGTGTGGGGTCTGTCGCGGAAGACGATGGCGTGTTCCGCTGCAGCTATCACCATTGGGCCTATTCGAAGTCCGGCAAATTGCTGCATATCCCCGATCGCGATACCTTCCCGCAGGGCAAGCCCCCATGCGGTCGCGTAAGGCCAATCAAGGTGGACGAGTGGGGCAGTTTCGTGTGGTTCTCGCTCAACCCCGATGTCGAGCCGCTGCGCGAGTATCTGGGTGTGATCCCGGAACATCTCGATCCCTATCACATGGAACGCATGGCGTGGACGCGTGACATTACCGTTGAATGGGATTGCAACTGGAAGGCCAGCGTGGATGCCTTCTCGGAAACCTACCACGTGCAAGGAATCCACCCCCAGCTGAAGTGGTATCTCGACGATGTGAACGTGCAGTACGACTGCTACGACAAGCACAATCGCTACCTGATACCCTTTGCGGCCGTAAGTCCGCGCGTTGCCCTGCCATCCACCATTCCGCCGCTGATCGCTGGGATGATGGAAGCGGCGGAAATGGATCCCGCTGAATACGAAGGTCCGATAGACGGTATTCGCGAAGCGCTGCAGAAGCACAAGCGCGAGCACGGGAAGTCGCAGGGCAAGGATTATTCCGACCTCAACGACGAGCAGCTTACCGACGATTACCACTATACGATTTTCCCCAACGTATCGTTGAACGTCCATGCGGACGACGTAATGATGTTCCGCCAAAGGCCGCATCCGACCGACCCGAACAAGATGCTTTACGACATCTGGATGTTCGAACTGGTGCCCGAGGATGAGAAGTGGCCGGAGCGACCGCGCCATCAGGTTTTCCAGCACGGTGACAAGACAATCGGCCAGGTGCTCGATCAGGATGCTTTCAACCTGCCGCATGTACAGGCGGGTATGCGAAGCGAGGCTTTTGATGGCCTGTGGCTTGGCGATCAGGAAGTTCGCCTGCGCCACTTTCACAAGACACTGAACGATTACCTCTATGGTCACAACGGGCCGGGCGAAGGAGATCTCTAGAATGGAATATACGAAGGAGGGACTGCTTCGAGCGTACAGGCGCATGGCCACGATCCGGCAGTTCGAGGAACGGTTGCACGAGGAAATCGCAAAAGGCGAAATTCCCGGCTTTACCCACCTGTACTGCGGACAGGAGGCGGCCGCCGTGGGCGTTTGCGAACATCTCGATACCGACGACAAGATCGTATCCACGCATCGCGGCCACGGCCACTGCATCGCCAAGGGATGCGACGTGATTGGCATGATGAAGGAAATTTACGGCAGCCGCGAGGGCATTTGCAAAGGCCGGGGCGGCTCGATGCATATCGCCGACACCTCGATTGGCATGCTTGGCGCGAACGGCATCGTGGGCGCTGGCGCCCCGCAGGCCGTGGGCGCTGCAATCTCGGCAAAAGCACAAGGTCAGAGAAAGGTGGCAATCGCCTTCTCGGGCGACGGTGCCTGCAACCAGGGTACCACTTTCGAAGCCATGAACATGGCGGTGGTGATCGATGTTCCCGCCATATTCGTGTTCGAGAACAACCACTATTCCGAACATACAGGTGATAGCTATGCCGTTGCCACGGGCAACGATATAGCCAGCCGCGCAGAGGCTTTCGGCATGAAGGTCTGGCGGGCCGACGGCAGCGATTTCCACGCCACTTACGAGACAATGGCCGAACTGCTGGAATATGTACGCGAAACCGGCAAACCGGCGGCGATCGAGCTCGATACGGAACGGTTTTACGGTCACTTCGAAGGTGATCCGCAGCGCTATCGCGGCAAGGGCGAACTCGATCGTATCCGAGAGGAGCGCGATGCGTTAAAAATTTTCCGCAATGCGCAATCCATCCGCGAACTTCTGGAAGAAGCCGAGCTCGATGCCATCGACAAGGAGGTGGCTGAACTCATCGAACGGGCAGTGGAAGAAGCGCGCGCCGCAGCCCGCTGCGATCCTTCGCAGATAGATGAAGACGTCTACGCGACGTACTGAAAGGTTTGATTCCGATGACCGTTATGAACGTTCGCGATGCGATCAATCAGACGATATACGATGCGATGGAACGCGATCCCAGCGTAATCCTTCTGGGTGAGGATGTGGCCGGCGGCGCGGGCACGGCCGGCGGGCAGGAAGCGATTGGCGGTATCTGGGGCACAAGCACCGGACTTGTCGGCAAGTTCGGTCCTGAGCGCGTGATAGACACGCCCATTTCGGAAAGCGCCATCGTCGGCGCGGCCGCCGGTGCTGCGTTGTCGGGCATGCGACCGATTGCGGAACTGATGTTTGCGGACTTCATCGGGGTGTGCGGCGACCAGCTGATCAACCAGATTGCGAAGTTCCGCTACATGTTCGGCGGCAATGCACGCTGCCCCGTAGTGATCCGGCTAGTCTACGGCGCGGGGATGAATGCAGCGGCACAGCACAGCCAGGCGTTCTACAATCTTCTCACGGCCATTCCTGGCCTTAAGGTCGCGTTGCCGACTACGCCCGCCGACGCGAAGGGTCTCATGAACGAGGCGTTGCATGGCGACGATCCTGTGATGTTCTTCGAACACAAGGCGCTTTACGGTCGCAAGGGCGAAGTTCCCGATGGCGTGCACCGGGTGCCGTTCGGCCATGCCCGCATGGCGCGCGAAGGCGGCGATGTTACCATCGTTGCACTGGGCCGTATGGTGAGTTTTGCCGAGAAAGCTGCAGACAAGCTGGCGGCTGACGGGATCGGCTGCGACATCATCGATCCGCGAACCACAAGTCCGCTCGACGAAGAGGCCATACTCGACAGCGTCGAGCAGACGGGGCGCCTCGTGGTGGTCGACGAAAGTCCGCCGCGATGCAGCGTCGCCACCGATATTGCCGCGCTGGTTGCGCAAAAGGCGTTCACCAGCCTCGACGCGCCGCCACAGTGCGTGACTGCACCGCACACACCGATCCCCTTCGCTCCGGAACTAGAGCGCGCCTATGTTCCCGGCCCCCCGACGATCGTGGATGCTGTACGACAAACGCTGGACTGGGGGTGAGTACATGACTGCTCTCAAGCCATTCACCATGCCCAAATGGGGCATCGAGATGACCGAGGGAACCCTGGCCGGCTGGCAGGTGGAAGAGCGCAAGCCTTTCGCCAAAGGCGATGTCATTGCCCTGATCGAGACTGACAAGATCACCAATGAGGTGGAAGCGGAGGCAGACGGCTGCCTGGTTAAGCTGATCGCCTCGGAACAGGATACCCTCCCTGTAGGAGCCTTGCTGGGAGTGATGGGACCAGCTGATGCGGATGCTGGAGAAGTCGAGGCGTTCATCGCTTCTTACAAGCCTTCGGGACAACGCAACGATGATGCCGAGGACGAAGACGAGGCAGACGCATCCGGCAAGGATGCGCCACAGTCATCCCCACCAGCGCCAACAGGCGAAGCGGCGACGACGAGCACGCGCAATAGCGTGATACCCGATGACGTCGCAATTTCGCCCGCTGCCAAGCGCGCGGCGGAGGCTGCCGGACTTTCGGCGCAGGATATCCAGCCCAGTGGCCGCAACGGCCGTATCACCCGGCAGGACGTGGACAAGGCGATTGCGGGGAAGCGCACCCCGGAACTGAAGGGGCCGATCGAAGTCGAAGGGCAGGAAAATGCCTTCGCTTCACCGCTCGCGCGAAGGATCGCCGTGCAGAATGGTATAGATCTCTCGGCCGTTGAAGGCAGTGGGGCCAGAGGCCGCATTTGCAAGGCCGACGTTCTTCAAAAAATTGAAACGCCCGCGCCTGCCTATGGCGAAGCGACACAATCGGCCGCGCAGCCTGCATCCGCTGGTACAACAGGCGCAAAGCAAGTCGTGCCCATGAGCTCCATGCGGCGCACGATCGCCCGAAGGCTTACAGAGGCGAAGCAGGCGGTTCCCCATATCTACCTGCGTCGCAAGGTGCGTGCCGATAAACTGATCGCTTTGCGCGAACGGGATGGGAAACCGGGCACCATCAACGATTACATGATCCGCGCCTGCGCGCTTGCGCTCCGCGAGGTTCCGGCGGTGAACGTCCAGGTCTACGAAAACGAGATCCATCAGTTCGAAAATGCCGACATCGCGGTTGCGGTGGCAACCGATCGTGGGCTTATCACTCCCATCGTTACCAATGCGGACGACCAGAGCGTCGCCAAAATTGCCGCCGCGACAAAAGGGCTGACCCAGAAGGCGCGAGCCGGGAAGTTGCAACCGCATGAGTTCCAGGGCGGCAGCTTCTCGATCTCCAACCTGGGCGGGTTCGGTGTCGAAAGCTTCGATGCGATCATTAACCCGCCTCAAGGTGCGATACTCGCCGTGGGCAAGGCGAGCCCCGAGCCCGTCGACGACGACGGCGCGATCCGGATCGTGTCTGTGCTACACCTGTCGCTAAGCTGCGACCACCGCGCAATCGATGGAGTTGATGGCGCGCGCTTCCTTGAAGCCTTGGCACAACTGCTGGAAAACCCGGAACAACTCTGAACCAGGAAAGGGCCACTTCGCAAGAGTAGCCCTTTCCCGGTTCAGTTTCGCGCATCTCGAATTATACGGTGACAATCCTGACAGGTCCGATTTACGTGCAGGAGCAGGCAGCTAGATCGTATCCCGCGTGACTGGTACTGTGAAGGTCGCCGCAGATTCCGGAAGATCTGCATCGCGTTCGTCTCCATACGCACGCATGCGCTGGCGGGTATCGATGGCAGTTAAATATTCATCGATGGGCAGATAGTAGAAAAAGCGCAGCACCCGGTCAGCGAACCGCCAAACGCCATCCTCGCGGCAGTAACTGTCGGCATAGCGCATCGCGACAATCATTGGACGTCCATCTCGCACAACTTCGGCATGAGATGAAACCGTGCCTCTGGCCCTGTCCCGGTCGTTGGGATCGAGTACGACAAGGTTATCATGCGTCACGTGCAATCCGAAACCTAACGATTTGAAACGATCACGAAATTGGTTGCAGATTGCATCGCGGCCCACTGCATCCATCACACCATCTGCCGAACGGAACCTGCCTTCCCGTGCGAAAAGGGGTGCTATCGATTCAAGGTCGTGCAGATCAATCGCCAGAACATATCTGGCTTGCAGGTCAGTGATTTCCTGCCGATCTTCAATACGCCTGATACGATCTTCGATTGTTGGCTGGCTCATCTTTTATGCGCCCGGAAGAATGCAAGCTGCATTTCCTCTGCCAGACAATCGAGTATCGGTGGAACAAGGCGGTCGTGGAAATCGATCTGCATGTGATGATCGAACGCGGCCTCGTCCCGGAAGGTTGCGACGCAGTAGAAGAGGTCTTCATCCTCCTCCGCCTGCAACACTTCATACACGTAAGCGTCGGGTTCGTGTTCCTTCACAAGTGATCTGAGCTCTGTTTGCAGCGCGATGAAGTCATCCCGTTTCTCCGGCTTCGTCCGCAAGGTTGCGATAAACGACTTGCCGGGCGCAGCGCCCGGTTCAGCTTTTGACATCGAGAAGATACTCCCGCTTGTAGGTGCCATCGATGCACTCGACCATCTTTTCGATGACCGGCGCATTCTCCGGGTTTTGCTGGTGGGCAAGATCGGCGTCTTCATTGGTGAAACTTTCGAAGACGGCAAAAGCGTGCGGCTCGTCCAGGCGATAGAACTTGTAGGCGAGCGTATCGGGTTCACGCTCTGCATTTGCCTCCATATCGGCGATAAGGTCGAGAAACTCCTCGTCCTTGTCGGGCTTTACCTTAAACCTTGAAAGAAAGGTGGTGGGCATCCTCGTCTCCTATTTTTCGCCGTCAAGATAACGGTCGAGTTCAGTATGAAAGTGGCGCAGGCGCGCTTCCTGTTCGCTCCACAGCGGGCCAGCAAATCCGCGCGAGCGCGCGCCCTTCTGAACGATCGGCAGCAGCTCGCTATCCTGGTCGAGCACTTCGCCCAGTTCCGGCGGTACGCCGACGCCAGTGTGGACGATTTCCGGTCGATCAAGCCCGGAAGTATCGGCATCTTCGGCCAGCCCCATCCATGCAGGCGGGCCATAGCCTGGGATGTCCTCGGGCTTAAACAGGATGATCGTTTCATAGGTGAACTGGCCGGGATCATCGGGGTGCGGCAAGAATCGGTGAATGAACACTGCCTCGGGGTGGCAGCCGATCTGGATGTTAGGGAACAGGCCGTAGATCGTGGAATCGGTTAGCTGCGTATCGCTGAACTTGTCATAGCCAAGCCCGTACTTTTCCGAACGTTGGCGCTTGGCCTGCTGAATTGCCGCGCGGCTATCCTGGGCGGTGCCTTCGAACGAATCCGGATCGATACCGGCGTCGGCCAGCATTATGCGGATGCCCTCGTTCACGGATTCCTGATCCGGGAAACGCGGGCTGGGCTGGGCGAAGGGCACGAACTGGCGGCTCATGCCATTGGGAAAGAGGTCGATCTGGGTGCGATCGTCCATCACCGCTTGGGTTTGGGGGTGCACGGAATGAAGATGGTAGATCTCGTAGAAGGCATCCACGCCGCCTTTCCAGTTTGCCGCCCAGTCCGACTTCTTGTGCTGTACCACCACCATCTGGTCGATATCGTAGAGCGCAAGATGTTCTGCCACCTCGCCCAGGTATTCCGACAGGGGCACGATATCGTCATTCATCGAGATGAAGATCAGACCCGCACTTTCCTCGCAGCGCACTTCGGTAAGATCGGTACCGTGACACAGGACATCGGGATTGAAGGTCTCCTTGTCGGTGATGCTCTCGTTCTTGCCATCTAGCCCGAAGGACCACGAGTGGAACGGACACACAAAGCTATTCGCCGACCCGAAATCGGCAAGGGCGATCTGGCTGCCCCTGTGAGGGCATACGTTATAGAAGGCCTTTATATCACCATCGGGCTGCCGCACGACGACAAAGGATTCGGTTCCGATTTCGAACCTGAGCCAGTCGCCTTCTTCTGGAATGTCGCTTTCGACGCCAGCAAGCAGCCAGGTTTTTGTGAAAACTTTCTCCCATTCCTGCTGCCATACATCGCGGTCATAATAGCGCGCTGGATCAGGGCGTTTTGTGCCATTGTCCGGGCGCGGCCGCTCCGCGTTGAAGGGGTGGGGGTCTCCCACGTGAATGTCCCAGTTCCGAAAATCGAAGTTCATGCTCCTGCTCCCGTTTGCGTTTTTTCTCTCTGCGTTCGGAAAAAATGCAGATAAAAAACAATCATGATTGATTGTTATATTCTGCTATGGCAGGAGGGCGAAGTCAACCGAATAGCGGCCAATGGAAGTGCTGCATAAGTTGCAGGGAGAGCGATAATGAAGAGATGCATGCTATATAGTGGAGCCGCCGTGGTGGCGATGGCCGCCGCCATGTCGCCGGGAGAAACGTTTGCGCAGGATCAGGTGACCGAAGCCACTGATTCGGAAGGTGTTGCCACCCAGACCCAGGACGAGGGCGTAGGCCGCATCATCGTGACGGCGACCCGTCGGAACACCGATCTGCAAACCACGCCTATCGCGGTCTCTGCAATCGATCGCTCGCTGATCGAAAATGCCAACGTCGACAATATCGGCGGCCTGGCGACATTCGTGCCCAACTTCTCGGCCGAGACGATTCCCGGATTCAACGCAGCCAGCTTCGCCATGCGCGGCGTAGGCCAGAACACCATCATCGTCTATTTCGAACCGCCCGTTGCGGTGCTGGTCGATGACTTTGTCGTTCCCAGCGTGCAAACTCAGCTGCTCGATACTTTCGATGTGGAACAGATCGAGGTTCTGCGCGGACCGCAGGGCACCCTGTTCGGCAAGAACACGACGGGTGGCGCGGTAACCGTTCGGACAATCCGGCCGGAAATCGGCAGTTGGGGCGTTGATGGCCGCGTGCAGGTCGGCAGCTTCGGCACGGCAAGTGCCAAGGCGGCTATCAATATCCCGGTGGTGGATGACGCGGTGGCTTTGCGCCTTGTCGGTGGTATCGAGACAAGCGACGGCTATTACAAGAATGGTGCATGCTATGGGCCGGTGGTCAGCTTCGTGCCCAATCAGTTTGCAGGTGCCGAAGGTTGCCTGAACGGTGAGAGCATCGGCGGGACCGAAGTCTATTCGGCGCGTGCCAAATTGCTGGTGGAGCCGACAGCAAACATTTCCGCGCTTTTCCAGTACGAGTTCATTCGAGATCGTTCGGACTCCGTTCCCTCGGTGAATGAAAACTATCGCTATGAAGGCAATGCGCCGTTCCTGACGGATCTCTTCAATACTGGCTATTTCAACCCGGAAAGCGACGATCCGCTGGATAACGCGGCGATAACCTTGCGTGACGATCCGCTGCTATTTGCAGGCCGTGGTCAGCGCATCGATGTCGACGGACTCTATGCCAATATCGATTTCGATTTCGATGTCGGTACCATCACCTCGGTAACAGGCTGGCGCAGTCAGCGCTCGCGCCTCCCCAACAGTTATCCAGGCCATGCCCCGATCGACGACAATGGTGAGGTCCTGTCCCTCTTCGACGCAACGCGCGACGATGATCGCGAAACCTTTCAGCAGGAACTACGCTTCTCCAGCGATTTGGGCGGTCCGTTCGATTTCATCGCCGGTGGCTTCTACCAGACAGATGATACCGACTTCTGCGTTTCACAATTGCTCGGCTTTCTCGATCTCAGCAGCGGTCCACTGCCATTCGGGAACTGGAACGATACCCCCTATATCCTGTGCAATGCGCAGGAAGCGGAATCCTACGCATTGTTCGGGGAGGGGACTTTCGAAATTACGCCGGCTCTCAGCCTGACGGGCGGCCTTCGCTACACCTGGGAAAACAAGACCTGGTTTGGCCGTCAGCAAACCTTCATTCCTGCACTGGAAGGCGGGTTCGACCCATCGATCAGCATTGATGAGGCTCTCGACGCCAGTGTCTACGAATATCCAGCCGGCGTCATCAGTCTTGAAGATTCCGCCGAAGAACTGACCTGGCGCGTAAGCCTTGGCTACCAGGCAACGCCCGATCTTTACTTCTACGGTACGGCTTCGCACGGGTTCAAGGCGGGCGGCTTCAACGACCAGATCGGCGGCTTCGCTCCGTTTGGAAA
>OJBY01000218.1_pt1 | contig 36400 bp, 37 predicted proteins | sample 1591731 | NCBI WGS metagenome assembly OJBY01 (sample SAMN05416837, study PRJEB24817) | seawater metagenome | isolation source: Sea water | place: Canada:Atlantic | collected 2013-07
GTGACATTCACGTTGGCAACGTGATGCTCTACCAGCTGAGCTACAGCCGCTTCATCTGCTGACTCCCTGTCAACTGGGAACGCATTCTACATTGAAAAACCGATGAGTCAACCATTTAATTTCAATTTTATTTCGACTGCTTAAAAAGCGACTCATCTGGTGTTTTTTTAGCTAAAGCGAGGCTTTTTATAGCTAATTTTATCACTAACTACTTAGTTAGCTCTGGCCAAGCTGCTTTAAAGTAAACAATCATAGACCAAAAAGTAAGCACTGTGGCGATAGCATAAAAACTATATGCCGCAAAAATTAATATTTCATGTGGAAATTCAAACAAAATTAACGGAATGTCGTAAGTTGGATACCAAATTAATCCCATAATGCCGAGCATTTGTGCTGCAGTTTTATATTTACCTAATTGAGAAACTGCAATATCGTCTCTTTTTCCGCGAGAAGACATAAATTCTCGTAAGGCACTAATAAAAATTTCTCGAGAGATCATTAAAATTGCCGATACTGATATCCACCAAACCTGTAGATCTTGAATTAAGATAACTAAAGCGGCAATTACCATGAGTTTGTCAGCTACGGGATCAATAAATGCGCCAAATGCCGATGACTGGTTAAGTTTTCTTGCTAGGTAGCCATCTAAAGCATCGCTGATGGCCGCAAACCAAAATACCGCAAAAGCGCCAAAATGATTCCATGATACCGGTAGATAAAATATTACGATAAAAACGGGAATTAAAATAATTCTGAATAATGTTATTTGGTTGGGGATTGTCCACATAGTATTTCTAATACTCTTATCTTTATTTTATCAAAAATGAATGGTGCTGTTACACATTTTACACAGATCACGTTCTAATTGTCATGCAAGGCATCATAAATATTTTCTGCTAATAATTTACTGATCCCCGGCACTTTTTCTAATGTTGCTTTATCTGCTTTTAGTACTTCTTGTAATCCACCTAAGTATTGTAAAAGCGCTTGTCTTTTCTTAGCCCCTATTCCAGGAATAGTCTCCAATGTTGATTTTTTACTGGCCTTTTGTCTTTTTGCTCGATGACCCGTAATTGCGAACCGATGCGATTCATCTCGAATATGTTGTACTAGATGTAATGCTGGTGATGTCGCAGGCAAAGAAATCAATTGATGGCTACCCGCTAGAATTAGCGTCTCTAGTCCAGGCTTTCTAGACTCACCTTTAGCAACACCGACAAGTAAAGGTGTTTTCACTTTCTCTACGCCGGCAAAGAACTCTTCTGCTTTAGACAACTGCCCTTTACCACCATCGATAAAGATAATATCAGGCATCTTTTCTTCACTTGTCACCTTGCTATAGCGTTTATCTAACGCAAAGGCCATGGCGGCATAATCATCACCGGGTGTAATGCCATGCACATTATAACGTCGGTAATCACTTTTTAACGGCCCTTCTTGGTCAAAAACCACATTAGACGCCACAGTTTGCTGCCCCATGGTATGGCTAATATCAAAACACTCAATACGAGAAATGCCATTAGTTAATTCAAACACCTCATTTAATGCCGAGAATCTCGCTTGCATGGACTCCTTATGGCTATTCTTGGTCATCAATGCAGTTTGGGCATTGGTACAAGCTAATTTAATATATTGCGCACGCTCAGTACGAACATTATGAGAGATTTTAACCTCATGCTCTGCCTGGGCACTCATCACCTCGAGAATATCGTCTATATGTTCTATTGCTTGAGGAATAATAATTTCTTTTGGTATTGCCCCTGCGTTCATTTCATTACCAACATAATGCTGAGTAATAAAAGCCGCCAATATTTCACCATCGCTGGTTTCAGCTGGTACAGTAGGAAAATAGCTTTTACTGCCAAGAATTTTTTGTTCTCGTACAAACAATAAATGAATACAAGCTTGCGATTTATGTCGATACAAACCGATAATATCCATTTCAGCGGCACTACCACTGACAAACTGTTGTTGCTGTACTTTTCTTAGCGTTACAATTTGGTCGCGATATTTTGCCGCATGCTCAAAGTTTAATTCCTTGCTTGCGACATCCATCTTTTCAACTAAATAGTCAATAACCGCCGAGCTTTTGCCTTTAAGAAATAGCTTCGCAAGCTGAACTTGTTGCTGATAATCGTCTAGCGATATTTTATCTACACAAGGTGCTGAACATCTGCCTAATTGATGCTGCAAGCAAGGGCGACTACGCGCACGATAATAGCTATCCTCACATTGTCGCAGCGGAAAAAGCTTCTGCATTAAGCGCAAGCTTTCCCAAACTGCACCTACCGTTGGATAAGGCCCGAAATAATCACCTTTTATTTTTTTACCACCACGATGCAGTCCAAGTTTTGGATGTTTATGATCGGTGATCAGTAAGTAAGGATATGATTTATCATCTCGCAGTAAAATATTGTATTTAGGTTGGTATTTCTTAATATAGTTATTTTCGAGTATCAGTGCTTCACCCTCGGTATGTGTAACAGTAACGTCAATTGCCGCTATTTGTTTAACAAGTGCGCGGGTTTTATTACTGCCAACATCTTTTCGAAAATAGCTTACGAGACGTTTTTTCAGTTGTTTAGCTTTGCCGACATATATTACCGTTTGGGTGCTATCGTACATACGATAGACCCCGGCTTGTTCAGATACGGCAGCTAGAAAGGCTTTATGATCAAATGCTAATACTTCATTTGATGGGAGATCTTCAGACAATGCTATAAGACTTCGGTTTTCAACATTCCGTGGCGAATAGCCAAATGCGTTAACTCAACATCATTCCCAACATTAAGTTTTTCAAACATCCGGTAACGGTAACTATTAATGGTTTTAGTACTCAATACTAATTGCTCTGAAATATCAGGGACTTTCTCACCACGCGTTATCATAAGCATGATTTGTAATTCACGTTCAGAAAGGCTACTGAAAGGGTTTTCATCAGCAGATTTAAATTGACTTAAGGCCATCTGTTGAGCAATTTCAGGAGTAATGTAACGTTGACCGCTATTTACTGCACGTATAGCGTTGATCATTTCATCCGGGCCAGCACCTTTAGTCAGGTAACCTGCAGCGCCAATTTGCATTACTTTCGTTGGAATTGGGTCTTCACTGTATACCGTAAGTACAATGACTTTAACATCAGGTGCATAGCGAATAATTTTCTTTGTGGCTTCTAAGCCACCAATGCCAGGCATGTTCATGTCCATTAGCACAACATTAGGCTCAGTTTTTCGACAAAACTGTACAGCTTCTTCGCCCGTTTTAGCTTCACCAATAACCTTAAGCCCTTTTACTTCGTCTAGGATTTTTCGTATTCCAGTACGAACTAACTCATGGTCATCAACTAACAAAACATTTATCAACGTAAAATACCTTATATTTACTTAAGAAACAGCGCAATATTTAGCAAAAAGAATATAGCTAATTGCACTTTAACACAATCTAAATTGCGCTTTTTATCTATTTAAGTTACTTATCAAACTTAAATTTGTTTATTACTATAGTTCGTTCTTATTTAACCAGCTATTTAACAAGCCAATTTGACCATTTTTATAGGCAGCGTATGTTAATCGAACGGCATTGCTCAAAATAATACTATCATTCCACTTTGTTTGCTCGGCAATTAATTCGTAGCATTTTTGTGCTTCCGGCGACAAGTAACCACGCATTTCTTTTTTACCGCGATCTTTTTGTCGTTCTCGGTAACGCTTTTGCTTCTCTGCATTGGTTAATGCTTTCTTTTTTATATTCATCAGTACCTTACCTTTTAAAAACTGAATAACCACACAGTTATGCTGAGCCGATTCTGACAAAATATAGAGCCTTTGTTAAGTGAAAGCTGTATTTATTTAACTGTTCGGAGTTGTTTAGCGTACAACTGTTCGCTAAAGTAACGCCTTTAAAATTCTCAATAGATGTAAGTGACCCCATGGAACAACAAAATTCGTTCTCGAAAGAAGACCTAGTAAAAGCAGGTACTGGTGAAATGTTTGGTGCTGGTAACAGCCAATTGCCTTCTGACAACATGTTAATGATGGACAGAATTGTTAGTATTACTGACGATGGCGGCGAACATGGTAAAGGTGAAATCATCGCTGAATTAGATATTAATCCAGATTTATGGTTCTTCGACTGTCACTTTAAGGGTGATCCGGTAATGCCTGGTTGTCTTGGTTTAGATGCTATGTGGCAATTAACTGGCTTTTTCTTGGCATGGTCAGGTGGTCCAGGCCACGGTCGCGCACTAGGTGTGGGCGAAGTTAAGTTTACGGGGCAAATTTTGCCAACAGCAAAGAAAGTTACTTACAAAATTACCTTAAAGCGCGTTATTAAGCGTAAATTATTTATGGGTATCGCTGACGGTACTGTTTCTGTTGACGGTCGTGTAATTTACACCGCAACAGACTTAAAAGTAGGTTTGTTCACAGATACTACCAAGTTTTAATCACTAGCTGATTTAGCCTTACTTTATGAAAGGCTACTTGAGTGGAAGTTAAGTCCAACACTTTGACTTAAATTATCAAAGCTTCTGAATTTATTCAGAAGCTTTTTTTGTGCCCGACTAAGACACACTTACTAATAACACTCCCCTTAATAATTAGCTGTAGCCGACATAACGAATTGGTTTAATGCACATTCACTTGCCTGTCATTTTATCGAGAAAGTCTCAAATTCAGCTCATATACTAGCTATAAAAAGGCTATGACTTATTGTTAGCAGTACCCAAATCAGGTCAAACAAGCGCCCTACTAAAAAATATAGTCAAGCTTTAATTAACCTAGCAACAAAAACCAAATGAGATTCTTTTTTGTTCCCCCGCATAAACTATACATTGCCAACTTATTGCAAATTTGTAACAATTTGAAAAAAGGAATTATCCTTAGGTGATAATAAGTTAGCTTAAGAGATAGTAAAATAATAATATCGGAGTAGTAAATTGACGTTAAATAATTGTAGCTTATCTGTTTTAGCTACCGCCCTCATACTAGCAATGCAACCAAGCATGGCGGAAGAAAATAGAGCTAAACTTGCACAGCTTGATATTCCTCATGTAAAACAAAGTATTAATGTTGATGGCGAATTAAATGAAGCTATGTGGCAACAAGCACTCAACGTTCCTCTTGATATTGTTAATAACCCTTGGAATAACAAACCTAGCCCCGTTAAAACCATGGTAAAAGTGGTCGAAAATGGTGAGTTTCTTTATATGTCCTTTATCGCACAAGACCCAAACCCTGAACTTATTCAAGGCTTTTTAGGTGACCGTGATAGCCGCTGGGGCGATGATCTGGTCGGTTTTAAGCTGGATACTTACAATAACCGTCGATTGAATTACGAGTTCTTTGTTAACCCCTACGGCGTACAACACGACAGTATTGCCAATGAAATGACTGGTGACTCAGACTCTGCATGGGACGGTATTTGGGAGTCTGCTGGTAAGGTTACCGAATCTGGTTTCCAAGTAGAAATTGCGATTCCTTATCATATACTAAATTTTGACGACAATAATGACGTTAAAACATGGGCAATGGAGCTTATTAGGTTATACCCGCGTGATGCGCGTTTACGTATATCGCACATAGAGCTTGATCGAGACAACCCCTGCTGGCTATGTCAAATGCCAGAAGTCATTGGTTTTAAAGAAGCTAAAGCCAGTAAAAATTTAATGTTAACGCCAACACTCGTCGCCAATAGAAATGAAAAACGAAATATTTTTAGTGCTAATGATGATTGGCGTAGCGAAAACGATGTTGACGCCGGACTTGATCTTCGTTTGGGTATTAATGCAAATACGCTTTTAAATGTTACCGTAAACCCTGACTTTTCTAATGTCGAATCAGATGCAGGCCAATTAAGCGTAAATAAAACATTTTCATTGTTTTATGATGAAAAACGTCAATTCTTTGTTGAAAATTCTGAGTATTTTTCCAGTAACTTTGATTTAGTTTACACGCGAAATATTGCTGATCCAGAATACGGCGCCAAACTTACTGGCACTCAGGGTGATCACAGTTACGGTGCGTTCATGACTAATGATACGCAAACCAATATCATATTACCGGGCAATACGGGCTCTAGATTAATTTCTTTACAAGAAGAAAGTGAATCAGGCGCGATAAAATATCGTTATGATGTCAACGAAGACCTATCTTTTGGCGTCATTAGCACACTACGACAGACTGATAATTACCATAACTATGTTTCAGGTATTGATTCTAAATTCCGATTAAACGAATCCAATTCTTTCCAAGCACAAGTACTTTTTTCTGATACTCAAGACTCAGCAAATATGACCTTAAGTGGCAACGAAGAAGAGTTTACCGATCAGGCATTTAAAATTGAATATGAACACGAGTCAGAATACTGGGAAGTTGATGCCCAACACCAAGAAATTGGTGAAAGTTTTCGTGCTGATTTAGGTTTTATGCCTCGCGCTGATTATCAAAAAAGTAAAGTATTGGTTAATCGACTATTTTATGGCGAGCCAGAGAACGTTTGGCAAGAAATGAAGTTTGCAGGCCAATGGCAAATTCTACACAATGAAAATGGCGAGTTACTAGAGCGTTCAGTTTCCAGTAGTTTTAACATTGATGGGCCTATGCTCTCTTTTGTAGATGTAATGATTGTTGCTGCAGACAAAGTTGGCTTACGTCGACATGAGTTAGATAGTAGTTTAGCGATTGATAATAGTATTGATGGCAACACAAAACGCTTTCAAGAAAACCAAGCGGTAATATACGGTACGTTTCAACCAACACCACAAATTTCAACGGAATTGGAATTAACCATTGGTGATAAAATTGATTACGATAACGACAGATTAGGCGATATTACCTCAATTTATGGCAACATAAGCTATAACGTGAATAAGCATTTAGAATTTGACTTCTCGCACACTTACAGTGACTTAGAAGCAGAAGGAGCTAATGCTTACACCGAAAATTTGACAGAATTGCGCGTTTCATATCAATTTAATATTAATAGCTATCTTAAATTTAATATCGTTTACACTGACATTGATTTCAATTTAGAAAACAATGCTGCAGCATATACAACAAAAGATAATCGCCTTTCAACACAGCTCATCTATGCTTATAAATTAAACCCTCAAACAGTTTTCTACCTCGGTTACTCTGATAATAGTTATCAAGATGATAGTTTGAAAAGTTTAGAGCGCAGCCAACGCACAGTTTACAGCAAAATTAGTTATGCGTGGTTACCTTAACGTTTACATAGCAGGGTATACATACCTATAAAGTTGTGGTTTAAAGCCCGCTTAATATAGATATAAAAAACGGACAATAAAAACGCTAAAGCAATGATAAAATAAAATTAGTTGCTCTAGCTGTTTTTATTGGACAAGCAATATTGTCTAGGTAAATGATTGCTTCAAGGAAAGAAAACAATGCCAAATATAAATGTTTTAGCGTTTAAGTTACTAACGACATTTACACTTATATTCTTAACATTTAATCAAGCGTATAGCCGTGAACTCGTTATATTCAGTTCAGACGCGCCCCCTCATATGATTGCCGCAAATAATAGTGGTATTGATATCGACATTGTAAAAACAATTTTAACGGAGATGGGTCATAACATCAGTATTGAGTTTTCACCGCTAAAACGTGCTATGGAACAAGTAAAGAAAAAGGAGGCTGATGTTTTTTTACCTACTTTCTTTCAAGAAGACAGCGATAACATTTTTATCTCTAACACTTTCATTCAATATCGCCCGATGATTTTTTCACTAAAAAAGAGTCGGTTAGCCATTAACAGCTTTACTGATTTAAAAGGTTTGCGCATTGTTAGTTTTCAAGGTGCTACGGGATATTTCGGTGAAGCGTTTCATCAAGCAACAAAACAAGCTAATTACACCGAACTACATGATATGTCGAAATTTTCAGGCATGTTATTAATGGAGCGATATGATGCGATTGTATTAGACTATTACATTTTCTATTATTTTCTAAAGATGCACCAAGAACAAAGTGAGCTTGCAGGCAACAGCTTGTTTCCATTAGTCGATAACTATTCTTCACTCATTAAGCGACATGACTTAATACCTGAGGTTAATGCTTATGTTGGCTTTCATGATAAAACACTACGAGACAATTTTAATGTTAAGCTCAAAGCTTTTATTGAAGCTAACCGCCAGAATAAAATTATCGAAAAATATATTGGTACAATTAGCAGTCGAATATTCGCGTTAAACACTCAATATCGTAGCGCAACTTAGCGTAAAAAAGTGTCGCTAGTTTGCCAACCTAATTGGTATCGCTAATTTTCCACAGCACAAATTATAGAGTTCACTATTTCAACGCTCTTTAGCGCTAATTACAGCTAATTGCCGCTAATTTCATCTTCAGTTATTTGCTTAGTATTATCAGTCATTTGCTCGCGTGCAGCTTCTGTGTCATTAATAACAATGGTTGCCGATATTTTATCGTGAATTGCTTGACGGTTAGGATCCCAATAAATTTGAGCAAAGCCTAACAACCCTGTAGCGATACCCGCGCCATAACCACCATACCGGCCAAAACTATCCCATACTGATAGCGGCGTACCATCAAGTTGTAACACTCTTATACGGAATAGCTTCTTACCAGGAGTTTGACCATGCCAAATAGCAGTAAACATAGTAAAGTAAAATGCTGCCCAACCAAAACCTATCCCTAGATCTTCTATTAAACCTTGTAACCAAGCAAAGCCTTTGTATACGGGTGAAGGGCCTGCACTACTTTCCGTTTGTTTCTTTAACGCAGACAAGGTTTCATTATCACCTTCCACCGTTGGCTCGATAGACTCTATACTGCCCGGATTTAGCAACTCATTCGAATTATCATTAATTTCATATTTTTCAGCAAATTGCTGTAATGCTAAAACTAATTTAGCATTTTCCTCAACACTTAAAACCTCTCTGTTTGAGATGTTTTTAAGCAAACTATCAATAAACTGTTCCGATTCTTTTATCGTTGGTGCTTGCTCCTGATGAGCACTATATAAGTCCATAAGTAGCTGTTGCCAACAATCATAACCAGTACAGTCACTTTGCGATATGGCAAAGGATGAAGCTACAGTTAGCCCTGTTTTGACTAAACTGCTACTGGTATCGTCTCTTTGCTTATCGTTGCCATCATCATTCTGCAGAGGTTGGCTCTGTCCTGCCTGTTCAACATTGCTAGTAAACTCATCCATTTTAGAAAAAACATCAGGTAAAGTATCAGCTAAAACAACAAAAACAATGAAGGCGCCAACCACTCTCAGCCCAGTTTTTCTAATGCCTGGTTTTTTACCAAATTTAGCCGCTCGCTTTTTACTTCCTAAACGGAATAACGTAATAGCAACTAATATGGCGAGTAATTCACCGGGTGTATCACTAAGAATTGCAATAAAAAATAAATCAATAAGTAAGGCAGCCCCACGTCGCCAAGGTACAGCTAACTCTATGCCTAGCAGTGTTTGATCTATTTTAAAGGCAAAAGGCGTTAATATTTCACGGGTTTCTTCTGGGGACATATTGCTAGCTTTAGCTTTCATCCTTGCCAATAAAGACATGTTATTAGGACTATTCACAGAGTTTTCTGATCCGACTTCACCGTTTAACTTATCTGTCACCACAACTCCTTTATATGCCTAACGAATGTCAAAACTATTTTGATAAAATTAACAATATCAACCATCTGCTCTCACTTCAATTGCTTTTATAAAAGCTAGTTTTTTCAAAATATTCGGCGGTATCCGATATTCGTATAGTCTTTTAATATTAAATAGTTGGGTATCTATTCCTTTTTGGCATATAAGATATCTAAATATCACTTCTTTTTCTGCCATAAAGCGTTAATCTTATTACAAAGAGTTAACTAAACTGAAATATCAGTATTTAACTCGCTCATACAATAATTAATGATTCAGTATTAAAAATACGATTAATGCTGATGAAAACAGGATCAAACATGTCGACAATATTTGAAGATAACTCCACAGCTATTGGTAATACTCCACTAGTAAAACTAAATCGCATAATCAGTGGCGACAATGGCACAAATATCTATGCAAAAATAGAAGCTCGCAACCCTAGTTTCAGTGTTAAGTGTCGTATTGGTGCCAATATGATTTGGGACGCTGAAAAGAAAGGCCTATTAACTGCCGGTAAGTCTATTGTAGAGCCAACCAGCGGTAACACCGGCATTGCGCTAGCATTTGTTGCAGCAGCCCGTGGTTATGACATTACCTTAACTATGCCAAGCACCATGAGTTTAGAGCGCAGAAAGCTATTAATTGCTTTAGGCGCAAAATTGGTCCTTACTGATGGCGCTAAAGGTATGGGCGGCGCAATCGCTAAAGCGCAAGAGATTAAAGATGCCGATCCTGACAATGTTGTGCTTTTAGGACAATTTGATAATCCTGCCAATCCAGAAATTCATGAAAAAACTACCGGCCCAGAGATTTGGCAAGACACTAAAGGCAATGTTGACTTTTTTGTTGCTGGTGTAGGCACTGGTGGTACGATTACAGGTACCAGTCGTTATTTAAAAAGCGTTGCAGAACAAAAAATCATCTCGGTTGCTGTTGAACCAACTGACTCACCAGTTATTACTCAAGCAATGGCAGGCGAAGCATTAAAGCCTGGCCCTCATAAAATTCAAGGTATTGGCGCCGGTTTCATTCCTGGTAACTTAGACTTATCTATTATTGATGCGGTTGAACAAGTTTCAAATGATGATGCTATGGCTATGACTCATCGCTTAATGAAAGAAGAAGGAATTCTTGCCGGTATTTCATCAGGTGCTGCTGTAGTTGCTGCGAAGCGTATTGCTGAAAGACCGGAAAACAAAGGTAAGAATATTGTGGTCATTCTACCTAGTTCCGCAGAACGTTACCTTTCAAGCGCATTATTTTCTGATTCATTCACTGATGAAGAGCTTGTGCAATAGTCGAAAGCGCGACTAAATATGGTGTGTTAATTTATTAAGTTCACTTTAGCTGATTATAAAAGACGTGGTTTGCTACAAACCACGTCTTTTTCTTTTTTAAAATACTAGGTATCACAACAACAATTACGCTAATATGTGATTAATTCCACGTAGATACCTATATTTTATGAATTATTTAAAAATTATTTCTCTAAGCTTTGCGCTATTACTTTTCGGTTGTGGCGAGCCTGACAAAGATACTATTAGCAATGTTGACAACCCTGAAGTTGTTGCTATTGAATTTTTTAACGCCTTGTATAACGAAAAAAACATTAAAAAAGCAGCGTCAGTATGTAGTCCACAACTATCTAGAATAATCCTGCATTACAAGTCAACTAAAGCTGTTGCTCGCCATTTATTTAATATGTCGTACGATAAAGTTGTAGCGAGCCCAGATGACAGCGGAGTAAAAGTAAGAGAGCAATTTAAAGACGCCGCAGTGATCACTATTTATTTCGACGGCCACTATAATGATGAACACATTAAAGACGTTAAACGTTTATCACTAATTCAAATTGATAATAAATGGGTTATCGATAAAATTTTAAAAGACCCATTTTAAAGCTAGCTGTACAACAAAATAATAAGGCGCCTTAACGGCGCCTTTTTAGTTTTTACAGCGTGTTAGAAACCTAATGCAACACCTTCACGGCGTTGATCTGCACCACCGCGTAAACCTTTACCTGTTACTTCAATTGCTTGAATACCACTGTTTAAATCACGTACAAGGACTTTATGGCCTTTTGCTTCAAGCTCAGCTTTAATCATCACTAAGCTGGTGTCTTTTTCTAAAGTCGTCACTTTATTGCGGTTGGTTAATCGCGGTAAGTTGATTGCTGCTTGCGGGTCTAATTGCCAGTCAAGCATTGCTATCATTGTTTGTGCGACATAATTAATGATACGACTTCCACCTGGTGAACCTAGTACAAGCTTAAGCGATTTATCTTGATTAAACACCATCATAGGCGCCATTGAACTACGTGGTCTTTTACCTGGCTCTAAACGGTTAGCAACCCAATGGCCATTTCTTTTAGGCGATAATGAAAAATCGGTTAGCTGGTTATTGAGAATAAACCCTTCAACCATTACTGCCGAGCCAAAGCCCATTTCAACACTCGTCGTCATTGAAATAGCATTTCCGTCCTGATCAACAATTGAAATATGACTAGTTGATGGCAATTCAAATGCATTATCATCAGCTTGAGCAAGCGCTCCTTGTGGACTGCCCGCTTGAGCATTGCCCATATCTTTATCAGCATTAATTAGCATCGCACGCTCTGCCATGTATGGCTTTGCAACCAAGCCTTGGGTCGGTACAGACACAAAACTACTGTCGGCAATATAACGATTACGATCGGCAAATGCTAAACGAGAGCTTTGGGTGAATAAGTGAGCAAACTCAGCATCCGCCATTGATAACTTAGCAATATCAAATTTTTCTAGCTGACCTAATATTTGAATAACGGCTACACCACCTGAACTTGGTGGTGCCATGCCACAAACCTTAAATTCTCTATAAGGCCCGCAGACAGCTGGTAATTCTTTTGCGTGATAGTTTTTCATATCAGCTAAAGTTAAGCGGCCTGGTGCAATAGTTGAGTTTTGCACAGCATTCACTATTTTTTTTGCAATCCAGCCTTGATAAAAAGCACTAACGCCGTCTTTTGCCAAACTGCGATAAACACTAGCTAATTTAGTGTTTTTTAAGCGCTGCCCTGCTTTTATTGCTTTACCGTTCGGAAAGAAATAATTTTTAATGGTCGCTAGCTTAGTAATGCCAGGGTTAAATTCCATGGCCACTAATTTTTCTAATCGTGGGGAAACAATAAATCCATCTTCTGCCAAGGCAATTGCGTCTTTAAACAGCACTGCCCAAGGCAATTTACCATATTTATCATGAGCCTTTTTAAGGCCAGCTAGTACCCCCGGTACGCCGACAGAATGTCCACCTACAACCGCTTTTATCCACGGCATAGTTCGGCCATTTTTATCTAAAAACATATCGGTTGTCGCTGACGCTGGCGCGGTTTCTCTGCCATCAAAGGTCGTTAGTAGTTGAGATTTTTTATCCCAATGCAACATAAAGGCACCGCCACCTATACCTGAAGATTGCGGTTCTACTAAAGTTAATACTAGTTGCACAGCTATAGCTGCATCAACTGCGCTACCACCTTGCTTAAGAATGTTAAAACCAGCTTTACTGGCATAAGGGTTCGCGGCTGCCACCATAGCTTGCTCAGCGTAAACCGTTTGTTTTTCGATAACCCCCGTAGCAGCTTCAGGTTCACGGTCTTCACGCTTTTTATCTGGCTCGGCAAACACCATCAAGCTTGTCGAGATAAGCAATAGGGATAATAGCCCTTTAGCGGCTGAATTTGGCATGAGGTTCCTTATTTAACAATTACAGTTTGAATAACTCATTAATACATTAGCACTTACTAATATACATTTAAACAACAAGTTTTCTTAGGGTGTATTTAGAAGAGTCTCATTTCGTTTATTAAACGATTGCTGAAACTGATTAAATTTTACAAAGTTACTTAATAGCGGCTGATATTTCTTTTGATCATTTTCAAGTCGAGCCAAAGCATGACAGCATGCCTCTAATGATGATAAAGCATTATTTTTTTTTGTTTTACGAATGTTATAAAGGCTTTCAATACCTTCGGGTAAAATAAGATGTTTAATATCATGCAAGCTTGGGTTTAGCATAAACATACGGTAGGATTTTTTCCAAGTACCATCGAGTATAACAATGCACTTAATGGTATTAGGGTCCATCAGCGACTCACGTTCAAAAGAACCAGATGCTTGCTGAGCAGTAAAATCAATTACCTGTGCGTCTTCACTTGGGTATAACAATGCTATTTGAACACCATAATGGCTTAGCAGCGTATTTAAGCTGTCATTGTCATCAAAGGATTCGCCAATGATAATCTGACAATTTTCTAACGATTGCTGTAATAAGGCCACAGTGCCCTTACTTTGTTTCACTTCACTGGGGTGCTGTAAAACAACAACATGAATGTGATTGTCAGTTTTAACCGAGAAAGCGCATATACATGCTTTTTCAGGTCGATGGCATTGTGAGCAAAGTGTTCTAGACATTGTGGGCTAATTGAAAATGATAATTATGCTAAGTTTACGTAACTTTAATAACGAGTTTAAGTAATTTCTGACATTACTATCCGTTTGTATCATTTTCATGCAAGGAGTTTATTTCTTAAAACACTAAGTCATAAAAGTTGAAGTAATCACACGAAAAATCGTATAAATATCATTCACTCAAGTGCATTCTCATCAACGGCTGTTCCTAAAGTTAATACCAACTGCTAGAGTGGCCTACATTACTATATGCCTCTAGCGAAAAATAAAACTTAATATGCTACAAATTAAATCGTTGCCAACGCAAATCACTCATATTTTAACCCCGTTAATTGTGCTCGCTTTCGCTTTTATTGCTTTTACATTTGATGAAAAGTTGTCTGATTTTCTTATTTATAATAGAGACCTAGTGTCACAAGGTGAGTATTGGCGTTTAATTTCAGGACACTTCCTTCACACCAATGGCAACCATTTTATGCTGAACGCTGCTGCCGTTGTTCTGCTTTGGGCATTACATGGTCAGTACTACAATCATAAAAACTACCTGATGATTTTTCTTACCAGTGCCATGGTTTGTGGCCTTGGTATTCATTATTACTCGTTAGACATTTCGTTGTATGTCGGATTATCTGGCGTGCTGCATGGCTTTTTTATTTGGGGTGCTTTAATGGATATAAAGCATCAAGAAAAAACCGGTTATCTGCTGCTCATTGGCGTTGTATTAAAAATTGCTCATGAGCAATTCTATGGCGCTAGTGCTGATGTTGAATCATTTATTGAATCAAGTGTTGCCACAGATGCTCATATGTTTGGTGCTATCGGTGGCTTGTTGGCATTTCTTATTTGTTACATTATCGATAAGAAAAAAACTCATTAACTTTATTATTCGTCTGTTTTCTTATAAGGATATAGCTTATCTAATGCTACCGATAAGCCATTGTCTTGAATAATGCGAACATGACGGCGCTCTAATTTTCTTGCATGTTTAACGCCACACGAATGCGCTAACAAACCAACACCGTATTGAATGTATTTATGGTAATTTGCCACGCGCTCGGCTTTATCTGTAGGGTCTAAACCTTGCTGTAGCTTAAGATTGTGCGTTGTTATACCCGTTGGACAAGTGTCCTTATTGCATTGTAGCGCTTGAATACAGCCCAAGGAAAACATAAAACCTCTGGCAGAATTAACCGCATCAGCCCCAACGGCCAGTGCCCAAGCTACTTTTGATGGCGTAATAAGCTTACCTGCACAGATCACACGAATATGATCACGTAAACCATATTCAACTAGCAAGTTAACCACTAACGGTAGGCTTTCTTTCAACGGTAAACCGACATAATCCATCAAAGGTTGTGGTGCTGCTCCTGTGCCGCCATCAGCGCTATCAATAGTGATGAAGTCAGGTGCAAACTCAATGCCTTGCAAATTAATTTCTTCAAGTAATTCTTTTAACCATAACGATTCGCCAATCACCGCTTTAAAACCTACAGGCTTGCCAGTAATATCCCTAACGTGATTAACCATCGTTAAGATACCTTTTACTGATTTAATTTCTGGATGTGCATTGGGGCTAATTGAATCTTTACCTTGCTCGATGCCGCGTATTTGCGCTATTTCTGCCGTAACTTTCTTACCAGGTAAAATTCCGCCCTTTCCTGGCTTTGCTCCTTGGCTCATCTTAATTTCAAACATTTTTATTTGCGGTTTTTCGGCCATTTCGATTAACTTTTTATCGCATAGTTTTCCGTTTCGGTCACTAACACCATATTTTGCTGTACCGATTTGATAAATAATATCTGCGCCACTGGCTAAGTGATGCTCACTTACGCCCCCCTCTCCTGTATTCATCCAACAGCCAGCTTTTGCAGCACCATTTGCCAATGCTTTTACAGCCGGTGCCGATAAAGCGCCAAAGCTCATCGCTGAAATATTAAATAATGAATCTGTACTGTAAGGATTTCGGCAATCTTTACCAAAAGTAATTGTACTCGGTGGCACCGCATCTTCTTCTAAAGTCGGGAAAGCACAATTCATAAACATGATGGTGCCCGTGGGCTCAAGGTTTCTAGTTGAACCAAAGGCAATGGTTCTATCTACATTTTTTGCTGCTCGATAAACCCAGCTGCGCTCTGCACGATTAAATGGCAATTCTTCTCTGTCCATAGCGAAAAAATATTGGCGGAAAAATTCGCCCTGTTTTTCAAATATATACCGGAAGCGACCAATGACGGGATAGTTTCGTCGAATAGCTTGCTTATTCTGCGTGCGATCAACAATGTACATATAAATAATAGCGAAAACGCCAAGTCCAAAAAGAAAAATGAAAAACGCAGAGAGTGTTTCTAAATAGCCAAGCATGTTGTCCATGTTTACTCCGTTGGTGCTATCGCTTTAATATGAATTATAAATAAATGACCCGATACTAAGGTTTTAATTTCACAGCCGTAAATTTTTAGCTAGCTCCACACCAAAGTACAGGAAGTATTAATACATTCATATAGCAATAATATTTGAGTTGTATATGATAAAGTGAAAGATTAAAAAACAACCAAACCAGTTGATACTTGCTTGTGTCTAAACTACAAGATTGAGTTGAAAAAAGGATACTTAAGTGCGCATCTATAAAAATAACAGCGTTACTAAATTTAAGGCAAAACAAATTATTGGAGCTATGCTCGCTCTTTCTTTGTTGGCACCTTTATCCATCAAGGCTGAAAACACCTCCAACCCCGTCATACACATCGTGACTGAGCACTTACCACCTTATCAAATCATTTCAGAAAACAAACCTATCTTGGGTTTTGCTGTCGATATAATTAAAGAAACAATGGCGCGCAGCCATTTCGCATACTCCTTAAAAAGTTATCCATGGGTGCGCTCTTATAAATTAGCGCAATTAAAAGCCAACCACTGTATTTTCTCTATTGCTCGGTTGAAATCACGCGAGCACCTTTTCAATTGGGTAGGTCCTATTTCTCAAATAAACAATACTGCGATGTGGGCACAAAAAGGTAAAAATATTACCGTTAATAATATTGAAGATGCTAAAAATTACACTATTGCAGTTAACCGTGATGATATTGCTCATACAGGCTTACTAGAGCGCGGCTTTAATGAAAGTGAGCATTTATATGTATTAGATGACGCAAAGTCTTTAGTCAATGTGCTGTTAACACGCCCTGAAATTGACTTAATTGTTGCTGACGACACTACCATTAGCTTTCGTACCGAACTGGTAGGAGCAAATATAAATGATTTAGAGCGCGTGTTTGAAATTCAAGACTTACCTCTAAACTTCTTTTTTGCTTGTAGTAAAAAGACACCCGATGAGACTGTTTCCGTCTTGGCTAAACAATTACAAAGTATTCACCAAGATAATACTTACGATAAAATTTGGCAAAAATGGCGTAGTAAACTCACAAGCGCAAAATAACCGAAAACTCACTCCTAGCATGTTAAGAACAAGCCCCATTGAATAATGCTTTCAATTAAAAATCTCACCTAATACACCAAAGAAATTTAGCAAGTAAAAACTACTAGGTGCCACTTCTGAGTACAGAAACGTTAGTACATAAACTTTATACATTGTACCTATAAGAGCGAACAGGGAAAGTATTACAATTAGATTGAACGTGCTTATGATTTCAACACTCAGATGCTGAAATAAAATAAAGGCTTCTAAGAAAACTTAGAAGCCTTTATTTGATAATTAGATTGTCATTTAGCCAATTTTTTTGCTTAACTGATTGGCTCTTAGACTTAGGGAGTTGTTGCTTTTATTTTTTATTTATCATCTTGTTAAATAGCTAACAGCTAAACGCCGTAAAAGTATATTCAACAATAAAACAAATTAGTTTAATAAAATAGCGTCAACAGTGCCTTGTGCTAAAGGATGGTAACCAGGGCGTGCTTTCTCATAAACGCCTTGTGCCCATTGCTTTCCTTTAGCTGATTTAGCTAATTCTTTATATAAAGGAACAATAAGTTTACGACGACCAATCGACTCTAAGTAGTCTGCCATTGCAGGATACACCACGTCATAACCAGAACGTAATGCTAACAAATACCACGCATGTGCTACTTCAGCATTCGTGCTTTTAGTTAAGTTATATGCGTTATCTAAACTTTCCATACGTTGCTTAGAAATATCTAATGGTAAGTTATTAATAAAGTGCAACCATTCATGTAATGTCCAAGCTTTAGTTGGCATTTGTGCCAATTCAAGCTGACCGCTAGTCCACTTAGTAATATAATCATCAACAATAACAAAGGCATCTGAAGTAGGTTTAGGAGTGTAGCTTGGTAAACCTTGTTCGTAAATCCATTCGTTAACTTCAGCATCGCTAACAATACCTGCATATTTGTCAGTTAAATTAGCTTTTAAATATTTAACAAAGTTTTTAGTGCCTAAGCTTTCGAACGCATGATCATCAAAATATTGCATGATAAAAGTATCAAACTTTGCACGACCAAACTTTTCTTCTAAGTAAACTAAAAACAGCTGACCTTTAGTGTAAGGTACACCTGAAAATGCATCATCTGGATCACGTCCATTCAAATCAATAAACAGTTGTGTATCACCTGGTGGTAATTCAGCAATTTCATAATTTAAATTTTGAGCATCAAGTGCACGCTCCATTACCGCACGATCAGCACCAAATACGGCTTCCATAATACGGTTTTCAACATAGCTGGTAAAACCTTCGTTTAACCATAGATCATGCCAGCTTTCATTTGTTACTAAATTACCTGACCATGAATGCGCAAGTTCATGAGCAATTAAGTTAACTAAGCTTTTATCACCCGCAACAACAGTTGGCGTAATAAATGATAACCTTGGATTTTCCATGCCGCCAAACGGAAAGCTTGGTGGTAAAATAAGCAGGTCGTAACGACCCCAGCGATAAGCACCGAAAAGCTTTTCAGTTTCATCAATCATTTTTTGCGTATCATCAAACTCGGCAACAGCGCGATCTAAGATATAGTGTTCAGCGTAGATACCGGTTTGTTTACTCATTGCCTTAAACTCTAAATCACCAACACCAATGGCAATTAAATAAGCAGGAATAGCTTGAGGCATTGAGAAAGAGTAGTCACCATCACGTGCGGTGTCCGGCTCATTATTCGCACTCATTACTGCCAATAAATCATCACTCGTTGTAATACGGGCATTGTAAGTCATACGAACACTTGGAGTGTCTTGAATTGGGATCCACGAACGCGCATGAATAGCCTGACTTTGACTGAACATAAACGGTTTTTCTTTACCTGCAGTTTGCTCAGGAGACAACCATTGTAGGCCTGAAGCTTGCGGTAATGAATTATAATAAATTCTTAGTTTTGGCGTTTGAAATGAAGTTTTAACGGTAAGCTTTGCCCCCATAACATCATCACGTTTACCTAAAGTAAACGCTACGTTGCGCCATTGGCCGTTAGCCGATTTTGCCATCACACGATGAACTTCTAAATCACGAGTATCCAAATATACGTTAGCAACATCATTGCTAAGCCAATTTAAACTTAACTCTGCAAAACCTTTTAATGATTTTTCTTCAAAATCAACGGCTAAATCCAAATACAGGTGACTCACTTTAACCTGATCATAGTTAGCATAAGTTAACGCATCATTTACTTGCGCCATAGCTAATTGGGCCCAAGCTAGCTGTGCAACACAGCAAATGGTGGCGACAAGACGAATAAAAATTTTCATAAATTGTATCCAAAACTAAAGAGGCCTGTAGATTACAGGTAATCTACAGGCCTCTTCAAGTACTAATTATGGCTTAAATGACTAAGGTTGTTCCATTCGAATAACTACTCGACGGTTTTTACTACGACCAATGATAGTTTGGTTCGATGCTACGTGGCGCTTTTCACCATAACCATTCGCATCAATTCGACTCGCATCAATGCCACTACTAACAATTAAGTCTTTCACCTTATTTGCTCGGCGTTGCGACATTTTCAAGTTGGTATTCCGGCCACCGTAACTATCAGAATAACCATCAACTAATACTAGGTCTAATTCAGGATCGAGCGACAAATACTCAACAATCATATTCATTCGCTTTTGTGATGATTTAGTTAACTTGTCTGAGCCAAATTGATAATTAAGCACCGTATATGAAATATCATCGAAACTAAAATTTAATAAATTGCCTACACAGCCAACAAAGTCTTGATATGCTTTTTGAAAACGAGCAGTTGATAGGCCAACACTAATTTTTTCATTATCACTATACCAATCATTGTAATAGAACGTTGGGCTCATACCTTGGTCAAGCTCATTAAGCATGTTCCAAGCAATTTTCTTCGGTAAACTGGGAGCGAACTGCTTATGCAATTTCATGTCCGCAATTGTTCTTCCGGAAATTCCAGGACGCCAGTTTGGCGCTTCAGAGCGAACTTCCGCTAATGAATAACTGTCGGGTAAGCGCATCATATCAAGTTCAAATTCCATGTTCATTTGACGATTGGCGGAGCTATAAAATTTAGCTTCGCCGTAACGAGGAATTTGATGCGACAAGGTGCATTGTAGACGAGAATTATTGGTTAACTGCCAATTAGAGTCTTCTATATCGGCACGGTATTGCCTGATGCCAGCATTTGCTTGGGCAACAATAAGCGATAATATAAATAAGGAAAGCAGTTTTTTCATAACAATAATTTTCATGCCCATTAATCTATTCTAAATAGCGACAATCACTCTATCGACATAATTGTTAATAACTTTAGCAGTAAAATGACATTTGCCAAAATTAAATTGCCTGCATTGCACTTTCGTGATGCCTTAGTCGTGAATCTCTGAGATAATCTAGCAAATTTATAATCTAAGTAAAATTTATCTATTCTATGTCTGACAATTCAAGCTCTACAAAATCAATTTCCGATAAATCATTATTTGCGCAACGCTTTCGCGGTTACTTCCCTGTTGTTATTGACGTTGAAACAGCAGGTTTTAATGCAAAAACTGATGCACTACTAGAAATTGCAGCTACAACATTATCGTTAGATGAAAATACAGGTCAATTTAGCTTAGATGAAACCATCCACTTTAATGTTGACCCGTTTGAAGGGGCTAACTTAGAAAAAGCTGCACTAGAGTTTACAGGTATTGATCCAACAAACCCATTGCGTGGCGCTGTTGATGAGAAAAAAGCAATGACTGAAATATTTAAGTTAGTGCGTAAAAAAATGAAAGCTGCAGGTTGTCAACGAGCAGTTATGGTGGCTCATAATGCTGCTTTTGATTTAGGTTTTGTTAATGCTGCTACAGAACGCTGTTTAATAAAACGTTCGCCATTTCATCCATTTGTCAGTTTTGATACCACAACCTTGTCAGGCTTAGCACTTGGACAAACTGTACTTGCAAAAGCGTGTGCCACAGCCGGAATTGATTTCAATAACAGCGAAGCCCACTCTGCACTTTACGACACAGAAAAAACAGCTGAACTATATTGTTATATCGTTAATAAATGGCAACAACTCGGTGGCTGGCCTTTAGCTGAGGTAACAGGTGAAACTGACTCAGAGTCCCTAGAAGGCTAATACTCTATAATTGATATTACCCAGATAACTATAGAAACTTGTGCGTAAATTCACGTGCAAGTTTTAAAACAACGATTTAGCCTTTTTGCGATGATTAGATCTTAACAGTAAATTTCTCAATGCAATAATCATTAAACCAAAGGCTAAAAACTGCAAAGCCGGAATATTTGTTTTTAATATCAAGGTCATCGCTACGGCAAAATATGCGTAAGGTAAATATTCATAAATGAAAAATGGTAACATTTGTTTGTTATTTTCATTGCCTTTAAAACGATCAACTCGGCGATACCCTGAACGCCTGACCAGCATAAAGCAACCTACTACGTAGAATAAACCTGCCGATGCATAAACGGCCCAATCGCTATAAAATGCTAATAAATAAGCGCAAATAAAAAAATATAAATAAGGCAGATTTTCATAAATAAATTTAGGATAAAACACTAACCTCTCCTCATCTTTTCATTTAATGTCGTTATTGATTTTTACAGCAACCAATATAAGCAGCCTTATTATTGGTTTAGCACAAATATAGGAATTGACTAAGTTTTTCCTAATATATTGTTTTAAAAAACCAACGTAACAAACATCTTCAGTGGTCTGAGGTTACCCTTTATTAAGCTTTTATTATTTTATTTTTGTTAGTAACAAGACATAGGCTAGAAGAAACTATTTTGCTTTATCTTTTAGTGTTTTCGTAAAATTTGGGCACAAAAAAGCCGCGATAACGCGGCTTTAAACTGATAATCTATTTAATAGCGAAAACTATTAATTAAAGTGTATCAGCGTTATCAGTAAGGTAAGAAGCAACGCCTTCTGGAGAAGCTGTCATGCCTTTATCACCTTTGTTCCAACCAGCTGGACATACTTCACCGTGCTCTTGGTGAAATTGTAATGCGTCAACCATACGGATCATTTCGTCAACGTTACGACCTAGTGGTAAATCGTTAACTACTTGATGACGAACACTACCTTCTTCATCAATTAAGAAAGAACCACGGAAAGCAACACCAGCTTCTGGATGCTCAACGTCGTATGCTTTACATATTTCATGTTTAACATCAGCAACTAATGTGTATTGAACTGGACCAATACCACCATCGTTTACTGGTGTGTTACGCCATGCGTTGTGAGAGAATTGTGAATCAATAGAAACACCAATTACTTCAACACCACGGCTTTTGAATTCTTCCATGCGATGATCAAATGCTAAAAGCTCTGAAGGACATACGAAAGTAAAATCTAGTGGGTAGAAAAATACTACCGCTTTTTTACCTTTAATCGCTTGTGCTAAGTTAAAGCTATCAACAATTTCACCTGAACCTAAAACTGCTGCAGCTGTGAAATCAGGTGCTGGACGACCGACTAATACACTCATTATATTCTCCAATTTTTTAAAATATTATTATTTCTTTAACGTTAACACCACCTAGTATGGTGGCGTTAAGTTGTAATTCAATAGCTACTCAGCACTTTCTTCTGAACTATGCTTAGCAGCGGTTTCTTTAACTAAAGTTTGTAATTCACCTTGTTGGTACATTTCCATAATGATGTCACAACCGCCGACTAATTCGCCGTCAACCCATAGTTGTGGAAATGTTGGCCAATCAGCATATTTTGGTAATTCAGCACGAATATCAGGATTTTGTAAAATATCAACATAAGCAAATTTTTCACCACAAGCCATTATTGCTTGTGACGCTTGTGATGAGAAACCACAGCTTGGCAATTTCGGGGAGCCCTTCATATAAAGAAGAATAGTGTTTTCGCTGATTTGTTCTTTAATACGTTCGATAGTATCCATAATAACCTCTAAAAATTAATACCTATTGCGCTCAATACTTAATGAAAACTGACTAAATACACAGAACAATAAATACTAAAGCAAAAAATTTATATATTAAAACAAAATAGCCTTGATAAAATCTATGGTAATACCTATATACTTGGGTAAACTATGCAAGCTTTAATACCCGAGTAGTTTACTAGGTTTTAGAAAAAAACAAACTACTTCTTTACGTTTGCATAAGAATAAATTTTTATAATAATATCCTGGAGAATATAATGGCTATCGAATTACCTGCACTACCATATGCAATGGACGCCCTAGTACCACACATTTCACAAGAAACATTAGAATTTCACTACGGTAAGCACCACAACACTTACGTTGTAAAATTAAACGGTCTTATTGAAGGTACTGATTTCGAAGGTAAATCTTTAGAAGATATCGTTAAGTCATCTTCTGCTGGTGTTTTTAACAATGCTGCACAAATTTGGAACCACACATTTTACTGGAACAGCCTAAGCCCAAATGGTGGCGGTGAACCAACAGGTGCGTTAGCTGACGCAATTAATGCAAACTTCGGTTCTTTTGACGAATTCAAAGCTAAATTTACTGATAGTGCTATCAACAACTTTGGTTCAAGCTGGACATGGTTAGTGAAAAACGCTGACGGTAGTCTTGCAATTGTAAACACTTCAAATGCAGCAACACCATTAACTGAAGAAGGTGTAACACCACTTCTAACAGTAGATTTATGGGAACACGCATACTACATTGACTACCGTAACCTTCGCCCAAGCTACATGGCAGGTTTCTGGGCATTAGCAAACTGGGATTTTGCTTCAGCAAACTTCGCTTAATTGCTCGCTAAAACATTTTTCAAAAATAAAAAACCAGAATTTATTCTGGTTTTTTTTTATCACTAATTTTTTAATACCCACCAAAGTTAACCATTTATTCAATAACATAGCTTCCTATCTTTTTTTCTATCGTTACAATTTATTTTGCTATTTTTTAACTGCTTTATAAATTTACAACTACGCTTATAAATAGAAATTGTAAAAAACACGGTCTAATTATTTATGTAGAGTTTGATAAGTAACGCATACGGTCGAATTATCAGCTCGGTCTGAACGATTTATCTTCTGGAGGCGGTTATGAGTATATTTCAGCATTACCAATCACGTTACGATGAAGCACAAGAAGAGTGCTATTCAATTCAAGACTTTCTAAGCTTATGCCAAAGCGACCAAACAGCGTACGCAAGTGCCGCACAACGTTTGCTCAACGCCATTGGCGAACCTGAAATGGTCGATACATCTTCCGAGCCTTGTCTAAGTCGAATTTTCTCTAATCGTGTTATTGCCCGCTATCCAGCTTTTAAAGAATTCTATGGTATGGAAGAAGCCATTGAACAAATTGTTGCTTACCTAACCCATGCCTCACAAGGGTTAGAGGAACAAAAACAAATTTTATATTTACTTGGCCCTGTTGGTGGTGGTAAATCGTCATTGGCTGAAAAGCTCAAAGCGTTAATGCAGCAAGAGCCAATTTACGTATTAAGTGCCAATGGTGAGCGCAGCCCGGTAAATGATCATCCATTTTGCTTATTTGATGCCAGTTCTGACGGTAAAATTTTACAGCAAGAATATAATATTCCTGAGCGTTACCTCAGTACTATCATGTCACCTTGGGCTGCAAAACGTTTGCATGAATTTAAAGGCGACATTGCTAAGTTTGACGTAATTAAAGTTTATCCATCGATTCTCGATCAAATCGCTATTGCGAAAACAGAGCCTGGAGATGATAACAATCAAGACATTTCAGCTTTAGTTGGTAAAGTTGATATTCGCCAACTAGAACATTTCGCCCAAAACGACCCTGATGCTTACAGTTACTCAGGTGCATTATGTCGAGCCAACCAAGGCTTGATGGAGTTTGTTGAAATGTTTAAGGCGCCAATTAAGGTTCTTCACCCACTTTTAACCGCGACACAAGAGGGGAATTACAATCCAACAGAAGGCCTTTCTGCCCTGCCATTTAATGGTATTTTACTCGCTCACTCAAATGAATCTGAATGGAAAACCTTTCGAAACAACAAAAATAATGAAGCATTTTTAGATCGGGTTTATATTGTTAAAGTGCCTTACTGTATGCGGGTTTCTGAAGAAGTTAAAATTTATCAAAAACTATTAGAAAACAGTGAATTAAACAACGCACAATGTGCACCTGACACCTTGGAAACCTTAGCGCAATTTTCAGTGTTATCACGGTTAAAAGATCCTGAAAATTCCAGCGTTTATTCAAAAATGCGTGTTTACGATGGTGAAAGTTTAAAAGACACAGATCCAAAAGCAAAATCGTATCAAGAATATCGTGATTATGCCGGAGTAGACGAAGGTATGTCGGGGCTTTCAACACGTTTTGCTTTTAAAATTCTGTCCCGTGTTTTTAACTTTGACCACCTAGAAGTTGCAGCAAACCCAGTGCACTTATTTTATGTACTTGAGCAGCAAATTGAACGAGAACAACTGCCACAGGAATCAGCAGAACGCTATTTAGAGTTTATTAAAGGCTACTTATCACCACAATACATTGAATTTATTGGTAAAGAAATTCAAACCGCATACCTAGAGTCATATTCAGAATACGGACAAAACATTTTTGACCGTTATGTTACCTACGCAGACTTTTGGATCCAAGACCAAGAGTATCGCGACGCTGAAACAGGACAACTATTTGATCGCGAAGCACTAAACAACGAGTTAGAAAAAATTGAAAAGCCAGCAGGCATAAGTAACCCGAAAGATTTCAGAAACGAAATTGTCAACTTTGTACTGCGTGCTAAGGCCAATAACAACGGCAAAAACCCATTGTGGACTAGCTACGAAAAATTACGCACCGTTATTGAGAAAAAAATGTTCTCTAACACTGAAGATTTATTACCCGTTATTTCTTTCAATACCAAAACCTCAAATGACGACCAACAAAAACATGATGACTTTGTTGAGCGGATGATGACTAAAGGTTACACCAAGAAGCAAGTCAGGTTACTTTCTGAGTGGTATTTACGGGTTAGAAAATCTTCTTAAGTTGTACTTAGTTACAGCCCTTGAACTAAGTTGGGAGCAATTATGGCAAACTTTATTGATAGGCGGTTAAACAGCAAAAATAAAAGCACTGTCAATCGACAGCGTTTTATTAGGCGCTATAAAAGCCAAATTAAAAAATCAGTTGCTGATGCGGTGAATAAGCGTGGTGTTACTGACGTAACCAGTGGTGAGAGCATTACAATTACTAAAAAGGATTTAAGTGAGCCAGTTTTTCATCAAGGTAATGGTGGAATTAAAGACCGAGTACATCCTGGTAATGATCAATTTAGTGCCGGCGACAGAATAGCGCGTCCGCCACAGCAACAAGGACAAGGTGGTGGTCAGGGCGATGCAAGTAACTCTGGTGACGGTAATGATGACTTTGTTTTTTCTATATCTAAAGATGAGTATTTGAATTTACTTTTTGAAGATTTAGAGTTGCCAAATTTAGAGAAAAATCAATTAGATAAAATAATTGATTATAAAACCGTACGCGCTGGATATTGTGCTGACGGAGTACCATCAAACATTGATATTGTTAAGTCTTTACAAGGCTCTATTGCCCGCAGAATTGCGATGACAGCAGACAAGCGCAGGCAACTCAAAGAACTTGAAGCAGAGTTGACGCTACTTGAACAAGACCCGCATGACAATGTTCAGGCCAAAATAACTCTTAACAAAGCCATTAAAGACATTAAGGAAAAAATCAATAAAGTGCCATTTATTGACTCCTTTGACTTACGTTATCGCAATTATGCCAAGCAACCGGTGCCAACTTCAAAAGCCGTGATGTTCTGCCTAATGGATGTTTCAGGTTCAATGGACCAAGCAACAAAAGATATCGCCAAACGCTTTTATATACTGCTATACCTCTTTTTAAGTCGTACTTATAAAACGATTGATGTGGTCTATATTCGCCATCATACCCAAGCCAAAGAAGTTGATGAGCATGAGTTTTTCTACTCGCAAGAAACTGGCGGTACTATCGCATCAAGTGCACTAGAGTTAATGATTAATATCATTGCTGATCGCTACAATGAAAATGAATGGAATATATACGGCGCACAAGCATCAGACGGAGATAACTGGGCTGACGATTCACCTCACTGTCAAAACCTTATGCGCAATAAAATATTGCCTAAAACTCGATACTTTAGTTATATCGAAATCACGCAGCGTGCCCATCAAAGCCTATGGCAGCAATATGCTCAACTTGCTGACGGGGATTCTTCATTTTCAATAGAACACATAAAATCGGTAGAAGATATCTATCCGGTATTCCGCTCATTATTTAAGAAAAAAATAGAACAAGCAGCCTAATAGCATTTCAGTAAGGGGGTTTTATGACGAAACGTAAACCACTTGACGACAACAGTGATTGGACATTTAAAAAGCTTGAGCAGTATCAGAGCGAAATTGCTCGCGTGGCTGAACATTACCGCTTAGATACTTACATTAACCAAATAGAAGTGATCACCGCTGAACAAATGATGGATGCCTACGCTAGTGTCGGCATGCCTATCGGCTATAACCATTGGACATTCGGGAAGAAATTTATTCAAACAGAACAAACTTATAAGCGAGGTCAAATGGGACTAGCTTATGAAATTGTTATCAATTCAGATCCCTGTATTTCTTACCTAATGGAAGAAAACTCCATGGCAATGCAAGCCTTAGTCATGGCTCATGCATGTTATGGACATAACTCTTTCTTTAAGGGTAATTATTTATTTAAATCATGGACTGATGCCAGTTCAATTATTGATTACTTATTATTTGCTAAAAAGTATATTGCTGACTGCGAGCACAAACATGGCATTGATGAAGTAGAAGCTTGCCTTGATGCCTGCCATGCACTGATGAACCACGGTGTTGACCGCTATAAACGTCCACAAAAAATATCCATGGAAGAAGAGTTAAAACGCCAAAAAGAACGTGAGTCATATTTACAGTCACAAGTGAATATGCTGTGGCGCACCATACCAGATAACGATAAATCGCATGATAAAGCGAAAGTAAGTTTTCCTTCTGAGCCGCAGGAAAATATTCTTTATTTTATCGAAAAAAATGCCCCATTACTAAAGCCTTGGCAGCGAGAGCTGGTGCGTATTGTTCGTAAAGTCTCACAATATTTCTATCCACAAAAACAGACACAAGTCATGAATGAAGGCTGGGCTTGTTTTTGGCATTACACTATTTTAAATCATTTATATGACGAAGGCTTAGTGACTGAAAAGTTCATGCTAGAGTTTTTACATAATCACACAAACGTAGTTGCACAGCCTGAATATAACAGCCCTTATTATTCGGGTATAAATCCTTATGCCCTTGGCTTTAACATGTTCATTGATATTAGAAGAATATGTGAACACCCGACAGAGGAAGACAAAGCTTGGTTTCCCGAAATTGCCGGTAGTAATTGGCTTGATACCGTACACTTTGCAATGGAAAACTTTAAGGATGAAAGCTTTATTAGCCAGTTTTTATCACCTAAATTGATGCGAGATTTTAAACTATTTCATTTACACGATGACAATAGTAATAACTATATTGAAGTTGGTGCTATTCATAATGAAAGTGGTTACAAAAAAATTCGTATGCAGCTCTCAGAGCAATACAATTTGAGTAATTTAGAAGCAAATATTCAAATCACTAATGCTGACGTTACTGGTGACCGTTCATTAACTTTACGTTATATCCCTCATCAACAAGTCAATTTAGCTAATTCAAAAGATGAAGTACTAAAGCATCTGTACTATCTATGGCAATTTGACGTGAAACTTATTCAGGAAGACAGCCATGGTGTTGATGAAGTAATAGCTCAATGTCCAAAAGCTAAAATTCAGGTAGAAAAAAAGGCAACGGCGTAATCATATAAATATGATGCGTCAGTTGCCCTATTATTTTCTCAACAGCTAATTATTTTTGATCAAACACTTGTTCTGGTTAATAACTAGTGCATGTAAGAAATAAAGAATAATTAGTTGAAAATAACTACTCTGCTAATTCTTTCAGTACTTCGTCTTTTAACTCAAGCCACAGTTTTCCTGATTCAACACCGTATTTTCTAACTGCAAAAACCGACTCGTCGAATTGCCCTGCTTCTGCAAGTTCGATTAGCTTTTTATAATACTCACGAGAAATTTCACGACCACTTGGGTGCGCGAAATACAAACTACCTAAGCGCGAATATAAGCCTCTAAAGCCGTTTAATATTAACAAATAAATTGAATTACCTGATGCTACAACCAACTCTTTATTTAACTTATAGTCAAACTCAGCAAAGGCTTCGCCTGTATCTTCAACATCATTAATCGCAGTTAATAATTCGATAACTTTTTCTGGGTTATTCTTAATTGCACCACGAACATAAATAGCACTGATATTTGTTCTTGCAGACATTAAATTATCAACTAAGTCTGGAATACCTTCCTGATCTAACTGTGCCAACGTTTCGAGAATATTTAGGCTTGATGTTTCCCAGAAATTATTAACTTTAGTTGGCTTACCATGTTTTATCGTCAACCAACCATCACGGGCTAATCGCTGCAAAACTTCTCGTAATGTTGTACGAGTAACACCAATAAGCTCTGATAATTCACGCTCAGCGGGTAATATTGTGCCGGGAGGAAAACCTCCATTCCAAATAGACTCGACAATATATTGCTCGGCAAATCCAGCTGGACTATGCGCTTTTATAACCATGGGGCTCCACATCACTTAGAGTTGACTGTAATTGAAACTGATTGTACCAGAACAAGCATTTCAAACAAGCGCTATAAAATGCTGTTTTTTTGTGGCGAGTGCCACTTAAGTTGAGAATTCGAGGCAGATCGAGAATTTTTTAAATCACATTTTAGAAATTAGTTACTTTTTACCAACAATTAAATAAATTTTGTCCTCAGAGTACCGCACATATTGAGAGCACCTTAAAAAGTAAGCTTTTGATTATGTTTAAATTTTAATACAAAAATAATCCCCCCCCCCTCCTTTTTAAAAACAATTACTGGGATTATATGCAGACTGTAATTAATCACACATATCGAAATAGAAGATAATTAATCACGTCTGTGGTTTTCAGTTTAAAAATAAAAAAATCCGGCATGGTTAAACTTTAAATGTAGATTTACTTTCAAAAATATAGAGTTCATCTATGTAATTTTTGATAAAGCAATAAAACTCTCTTACAAAGAAGTATGTACTTAACTAGGGGAAATTGAATTAACAGATCAATAATCAATAGAGAATACTATTTATTTTGACAACAGTGACAATAAATCATTCATTGGTAACGCCCGCATAAGGGGCTGTAAAATGTGAAGCGAAGCGGAACCGAGCAAAATGTTAGCAGTCCCACTCTTAACACGCTTGTTAGAAATACCTTTATGCTAGGTTAGAGTATGCCCAAACAACAACTCCAAACGCTAAGGAATAAAACACTATCGGTAAAACCACAAACCAAATTAGAGCTTTCCACTTTACTACAGTAAAGTTAGCTAATATTCCTTTGTAGCTTACAAAGACTGCCCAGAATGGAAAAATAATTATTATAGAAGACCAATATTCATCTGCTTTAAAGGTAGCTATATAGTCTTGATATAAAAACACACTAACTAGTAAAATTGCTATATGCGGAATGACTGCTATTAAACTTGAAAATACGTAAATAAGCCTTCCATTCACTTTATCGAATTCCCCTGTACCGCTCCAAGAAAGCCTTAAATTATAAAACCAACCACCAATCAGCCAAACAAAAAAGGCACCGAAAGCTCCTATTCCTGCGATTATAAGGAAAAATACAAGCCAACCTCCTGAGATTGCATCTAGCATCATCTGATTAGAGTTAGTTGCTGTTCCAAGATCTGATTTCATTAACTTTTGATCTATTCTATCAACTGCATTTGAGATACCGATTAACCATAGTGATGCATGAACTAATAGAGGGACATTAAGTAAATCCAGATCTTTAAAAAACAGACTAGGTTTGAAAAAAAGTAGATGGAAGTTTTTGAAAAAAAACTTAAATCCAGCGTCTTCTTTAATGCCTGATAAATCTTCCTTAATTACGGTATCCATTGAAACTCCTTGGTATTTCTAACGCCCTGTTAAGGGGCAAATTGTAGTTGGCTAAAATGTTGAGGAACGAAAACAGCCAACTGTAATTTGTCCCTCTTGAACAGCTTGTTATAAATTACCTGCTCCCCACCGTATTTTAATAAACAGCCCCAAAATAGCACAAATCATTGAAGATACGACAAGTAACAATACATATAAAGAAAGTAACTCTAACTTTCCGTTTAAACCAAACCCAATAGAAAAAAGTAGTAATAAAAAGCCAAACCAAATTGCGAATGAGCCTATAGAGTTAGACAAAGCTTGTTTGAAATTATTACTTATTGGGAATGAAATAAACAAGGCAATTAAATATAAAACAGAAGATTGAATTACCATGGATAATGTTGAAGAGGTATTTCCGAATAATTCAGGCATTATTGCATTTATACAAATGTATGCTGAAAACAAGCTAATAATTTCGACAATATTTTTATATGGCACAAATCTTCCGTAATTTATAACGCCTCACTAAGAGGCAAATAATAGTTGGTTAAAATAAGCGACGAAGGAGCAAAAACCAACTGTTATTTGTCCTTTTGAGTGACTTGTTAGCTTTACATTCAATTATCGCGAACATAAATAAATACTTTGGGGTAAAGGTCAAAAAATTGTTCTGCAGACTCAATATTGTGAGTTTCTCTTAATAAATTCTCACCCGAATATTTATCATCGACTATTAAGTCCAATCTCCCATTTTCAGAGACTTTAACTACACCCAAAAACTTATTCGTATCGAATTTAATTGATAAATAGTTATCACCATTTCCTACTACATATTTGTAAGAATACCCATGTCCACCAAACCTAGCTTTTAGGCCAAATTGGTAGCGTTCAAATTCTCTGCCACTAATAAGGTTTACGAGAGTTCTCATATGGCTCCAAGTAAAGCTAACGCCTCATTAAGAGGCAAAAAATTGTTGGTTAAACTTGTGAAGCATGAACAAAACCAACTGTTTTTTGTCCTGCTTTAATGCCTTGTTAGGTGCACTTTATTACCTGTACGGATGAATTACAATACTCTAAGTTTCCTATTAATTCGTTATTATCTGGATAGTTAGGACAATTACCAATATTAACAGCATGAACATTACCATTTGGTTTTATCTCTACATCGACAAAAGATGCAACAAACTTGTCACCTAATTGACGACTCCAAGTAAAGTGATAATTGGTATTATGTGACTTTAGAAATGCTCTATCAGGCACGTTAAACTTACTAGTAAAAGAAGTTAAAGCCATATCCTGACTCTTTACATTTATACTCGCAGAACGTGCTGTCCAGGAGTACGGCCAAGATCTAGTAATATCGACAGATATTTTGCATTCGCCAAGCTCCGAGGTTCGCGATAGTCCAGAAACTATATCTCCATATTCAATGTTCTTTAAACTACTTGAGCCTGCTTGACTAAGCCAAACAAAAAGAATAACTATTGGAATCCATTTACGGTTCATGATGAATACGCCTCACGCCCTTTGCACCTAACGCCTAATTAACAGGCAAAAAATGGTTGGCTAAAATGAGCGACGAAGGAGCAAAAGCCAACTGTTTTTTGTCCTTGTTTAATTTCTTGTTAGGTGTTTTTAACACTAAAACTTCTCCCAAAACATACCGATAAATACAGAAAAGAAGTAAGCCATTGGTATAAAATCCCAATATTTATAATCACCATATTTTTTGTAGCTTCGAATTGATAGCTTAACGGAAACACCAAACACTATTACATAAAAGCTAATTAGCCAGATAAACAATATGGGATAAATAGCTTCACCATCTGTAAATCCATAACCAAACCCAATAAACATTAATAATGCATAAAGAGCTAGTGGCAGTAAAATTAAACCACTAATTAATAGAGCAAGATTACGACTTAGCCACCGAAACAAATTAAACACCTAACGCCCAATTAATGGGCAAAAGATAGTGGGCTAAAATGGAGCGAAGCGAACAGCCCGCTGTTTTTTGTCCCTGTTTAATTACTTGTTATGTTTTTACTACACTAAACTAGCTGAATAGATCCACTAGCCAGTCAAAAGTTAAAACTGTGGTGAACACTTTTAGTCCGATTAAGGCTATGAATAATAAGCATAAAGCTATTTTAACTTTCACACTTTGAATACTATTCCAAAAGAGTAATTTAGCTTTGAACTCACTTTTAAGTTCGTTGATAGATTCTTTCATAAAAGTCCCTTTTATTCACGAATAGTTGAAATTTAAAAAGAAAGTTTGATGAAAACATAACGCCCTGTTAATGGGCAAAATATTGTTGGCTAAAATGTTGAGGAACGAAACGCAGCCAACTGTATTTTGTCCTGATTAAACAGCTTGTTATGTACTTGGTATTTAAGCGATTTACATTACCAAAAAGCATTAAAAGTTGATATACAAACGAAGGAATAAATAACAACCACCGCCTAATAAACATTGAACCTTGCCTTTGAGCCAATACAAACAACCGATTTAACGCGACACCAATAAACTCGATGAACAAAAAAGCCTTGCTCGCGTTTTACCACTAACCAATACTTGGCGAAAACTGAAAGGATACAAACACAAAGCTAGTTTGAAGCCATTAACGTTTTACCAGTATTTACCCTAGAAAATAAGGCGGTACATAACGCCGCATTAAGCGGATAAAAATAGTTGGCTAAAATGTGAAGCGAAGCGGAACGTAGCCAACTGTTTTTGTTCCGTTTAAATGCCTTGTTAGCAATACCTGCGCTGAACTATTAGTAAGAAAAAGTATTTAAAATAATCTGTTCAACAGGGTCATAATACAAAACAATATTGAAGTCTGCATTAAGAGATACACGTTTTTTATTTTCGTCATAAAACGTAAAATCAGTAACATCAATACTGCCAATATATTTAAAAACTCTACCATCTTCGGTTAAAGGATAATTAACATTATCACCTTCATTAAGCCTTACAGGAAAGCTCCCATCAATATATTTATATGGTTCTGGAAAGTCTTCAAAATACTTAAGCAGTCCATTCGGTTGTTCTAAACAATTAGAATACTTACTTTTCATTTTTTGATAATTAGATTTTATTTTAGATATTTCAACCGCTAAAGTTTCAGGTAAGTTATTTAAATAACTATCTACGCCATCGAAGTGCTCTTTAAAATCAGGGTGTGATTTAACATATTCAAGTTGAAAGAAATTGAAATCAGGCTCTAGTACACATTTCCCATTTATTACTTTATACGCAACCCAATTACATCGACTGTAATAACTGTGATATTTATTTGTCTCTAACCCGAGAGTGTCTAAAGGCTCTAACGGTAAGATAAAATGTACTACTCCCGAGAGAGTTGGATCGACTTCACTTAAATCTATAGTTAATAGTGGTAATAGAAGCTCTGAATGTTTTTCGATATTATCAAAAAAAACGTCTTCGATATTTGGTAAAACTTGTAAATTATCCATAAACCCTAAGTATTGCTAACGCCCCATTAAGGGGCTGATAAATGCTTGGCTAAACTGTGAAACGAAGTGGAACTGAGCCAAGCTTTAGCAGTCCCGCTTGAATGGCTTGTTATAGCTCACTATACAAGCCTGCCTCTTTTAAATAATTTCTAACATTATTAATGACATACCTGTATTTAGTTTGACATAGGCCACCACTTCCATCAGAAAACGTAAACGCAATCCCAACATCAAATTCGTTGCTTAGTGGTAGACAAGCTTGAGTGTGTTTTTTATTGTCTCCGCTATACATGATAGGAAAATCTAGCTGAGTTATTAATTTATTATTTCGTGATATGCGCCCTGAAATAATAATATATTTTGCTTTCGGATGTTCAGTTAGATGTTGCGGAAATTCAATTTCAAAATACACACAATCACTAGATTTTTTGAAATCTTCGATATCTAATTTATGCCAAGAATCCCAAGGTTTAAACTTAAAACCTAACCTTTCCGCTTCTTCCGAGGTTAGCTCTACAGAAGAACTGGCATACGTTACAGAAGAAAAAAGCACTGAAATTAAAAAAAAGATTTTATTCATCTACACTTGACCACCCCTTGAGCTATAACGCTCTGTTAAGGGGCAAATTGTAGTTGGCTAAAATGTGAAGCGAAGCGGAACCAGCCAACTGTAATTTGTCCCGCTTGAACAGCTTGTTATGTTTATCTTGTGCTGTTTTTCCAAAATATGAACTTACCTTTAAAAGCGCAAACTATAAAATAAACTGAAAATATTAATAAAACAATAGGATACAAGACCCAATATTGATTATGCGATTCAGGATAGTAGTGATTATTAATTTGAACGACAAAGTATCTTTCGATCGCAATTACAATTAAAGCGAAAGAAATAAGAATAGAAATTATGCGCTTCGCATTTTTAGACACAACCGATCCTTCGATAACATAACGCCCAATTAACAGGCAAAAAATTGTTGGTTAAAATAAGTGAACGTAGTGAACAAAAAGCCAACTGTTTTTTGTCCTTGTTTAATTTCTTGTTATGTTTCAAGAGCACCCTAATTATTCTCAGCTCTTTCTTTTAATCCTTGAACATATTTTGAAACAGAGCCATCCCAACCACATTTAATACAGTAACCGGAAGCAATTTTATGTTCACATTTTGGATAGTCATAAAGGATATAAGCACACTCACTACATAATGACATCATACTTGATGATGTTGGGATAAACGTACTGCCACATTCATTACAATTATTATCGTTTAAACTCATACTATCCCTGAAACATAACGCCGCTATTAAACGGCATAAAATAGTTGGCTATAATTTGTGAGGCACGAACAAAGCCAA
>OJBY01000219.1_pt1 | contig 36208 bp, 31 predicted proteins | sample 1591731 | NCBI WGS metagenome assembly OJBY01 (sample SAMN05416837, study PRJEB24817) | seawater metagenome | isolation source: Sea water | place: Canada:Atlantic | collected 2013-07
TTGCTCGCAAATCCGCCGCGTGATCGACCAAGAGCGTTCGCACAAGCCCCTCCTTTTCCGCCCGCTGCCGAGACGTGGCCGCGAAGGCTGGTGCTGTCGATGATGTGCTGCCAGTCGTCGGTGAGACCCAGATCGACCAGCGTTTGCAGCAAAGCATCCGACACGCCTTGTTCGGCCCAGCGCCGGAACCGCACGTAGACCGAGTTCCACTTACTGTATCGCTCGTGCATGCCGCGCCAGGGGCCGCCAACCTGCAATAGGTGGAGCATGCCGTTGAGGAAGTGCCGGTTATCGCCCGCTGGTCGTGCGTGGCGACCACGCTCAGGCGGCAACAACAGCCCGTTCAGTTCCCACTCAGCATCCGACAAATCCCCGCGACCCATGACTGCGCCTCAAAAAGCAGGCTTGAATCAGAAGACGGGCCCCTTAGGAATCCCTCTTGTCAACACGGCCTAGAGTATTCAAGATCAGGAAACGGCAAAGGTTAGCCCTTCAATTGAGGGATGCGAGAAGGCCGCATTCTACGCTGACTTTCATCCCTATTGGGAGGAATTAAGCCGTGAGCTAGCTGAAGCACGAAGCGCATTTAGTATCCTCCCGATCATTCCCGCAAACTCAGCCGGTGAGACAAGCTCACCGGGTCTAAGAAAGGCGAAAAACTCAAGACCCGATCGATCCAGAATTGGGTAGCAGCGCAGGAGGAGCCCCGTTCCTTCGCTCTGATGAAGCGACCCGGCCAAGACTTTGGCCGAGCCGTCCATTTTCAGAACCTCAACGCTACACCAACACCGATTTCGCGCGGCTTCTCGTAAGAGGCATAAGTGGACAAGGTGCCTGGAAGGGCAAATTGATAAACCGGCTCGTTGGTCAAGTTTTTTCCGAACAGGAAAAGGTCAAAAACATTGGTCTCATTCGACCACCTAATCTCACCCGAAACCAGCGAATAAGGGTCTTGGCTAACTGTATTCGATGGGTTGTAGTAAACCCTTCCACTGTAAAAGTAGTTTCCCGAAAACCGGATTTCGCCAGCCCCCAAGTCCACTGTATAATCAGCCGCAAGAACGAAAGTGACATCTGGTGCCCTGAGTACCTGATTTCCTGCGGCATCAATGCTGGTTACCAAATTTCCCCCGCCTGGCAGCGGGACATAATCTTGCGCCGCTGGAAATTCCTTATATCTTGCATGACTATAGGCTAACGCACCACGAATGTTGAAATTGGATGTTGGAGCGAGTGTAACTTCAAGTTCGCCACCGTAAATTTCCGCCTCGGCGGCATTCTGCAGCACAAATGCGCTGTTGACGTCACGCGAGGAGGCTTGAAGATCGGCGTAGTCATAATAGAAAACTGCAATGTTTGCGCGCAGCCATGATGCCGGATCAGCCTTTAAACCTGCCTCTAACGCCGAAATCGTTTCTGGGTCCGTCGCATTTGGTGAAGTCCCGATTCCGTTATAGACGCCGCTCTTAAAACCGGTACCGTAACTGACATAGGCGCTAGCATCCGGAGTAAATTCATAGCGGAGCGCACCTCTATAGGTAAATTTATCAAAGCTAGATTTAACCGTACCGAAAAGATCATTGCCATTTACGGACTGGCTAAACGAACGCTCTTCGTGGGTGAACCTCCCACCCAAAGTAAGAAATAGGTTTTCGGTCAGCTCGTAGGTGCCTTCCGCATAGGCAGCGTATGACTTCGTCGAAACAACAGGATCCAGGAATATGATCTGATCATAACCGGGATTGGTACCCACACCAATAGAAATTGGTTGGCCGCCTTCCAGTTCGAAATAATAAAGCCCAGAAGTCCAGTCGAGTCTGTCGTTGCCATTCGAGAGTAGGCGAACCTCTTGGGTGAAATGTCGTGGAGTGACACGCATATCCGTGAATCCCAGCTCAATACTCGAAACATCGGTATCTGTGATCTGGTGCACGTCCGTGCGTGTGTAGGCAGTTGTCGATTCTAATGTTACGCCGCCGAGATCGATACTGCCGCGCAGCGATAGGTCAAACCGCTCGAAATCTCCGATAGGCTCAAGGTTCGACACTGCCTGCCAAGGCTCCTCAGGAACTATCCCACCATAAGATGCTCCGAGCGAGTTTCCATCAACTGGCTGATTTACATTCAATTCCGCTTTAGTGTCGATGTATGAACCAGTCAGAACTAATTGCACATTTTCACTAGGCTCAAATAGCAATTTGGACCGCAAATTAATGCTTTCACCTCGGCCGAATTGCCCTCCATTCAACAAATCATCGACGTAGCCGTCATTTTGTCGGTACAGTCCGGCAAAATCGATTGCGAGATTCTCAGTCACTCCTGTCGTGAGATAGCCCTTTGCTACGATCGTATCACCGCCTCCGTTCAGCTGCCCATAACGAACAGAAGCGCGGCCGCTTGTGTAAAATTCCGGGTCCGGAGTGATGACGTTAATCAATCCGCCAGTTGCATTTCGCCCGAAAACCGTACCTTGCGGACCACGCAACACTTCAACGCGCTCTACCTCGACGAATTCGAGTTGGGTCGAGTAGGGATCACCTTGGTAAATTCCATCGACATAGATCGCTACATTTCCCTCATCTCCGACACCGACTCCATTTGAGCCGACCCCCCGCATGGTTGGCTGCATGACCATTGACGCTCGACCGCCGTTGTAACCGGGCGCTACTATCGTAAGGGAGCGGACATCAATCACACCGGTCGCTGCCAGCTGATCGCTTGTAACCGCAGTCACCGCAACCGGGATTTCCTGAAGACTCTCTTGCCGGCGTGTAGCGGTAACAATAATATCCTGAATGCCCGCACTTTCAGTCTGCGGGATCTCCGAATTTTCGACCGTCTCTCCTGTCATTGTAGCTTCATCAGTTTGCGCATGTGCAATCGTGCTTGTGCAACACAGCAGCGCAGCAATTAACTTGTCCCTATGGATCATCCGTTCCTCCTCCTCCTCAAAATAAATTAAGCCCGCGCTAGACGCCGAAGTATTCTTCTCTCAACTTCTTAGATGTCCTGCGATCGAGTGCATCTAAGTCTCATTCGTGCACCAGGCACACCCCATCTTTGCAGAGGGGCATTCAGCAGAATCTTCGCGTAAAGGGGCCTCTGGCAGACTTGAAAAGTATGCCCTCAAGGCATCATCCAACCGCCGTCGACATTGATCGTCTGGCCTGTGATGAATGCTGCGTCATCCGAAGCGAGGAAAGCGATCGTGCCAACCAAATCATCAGGAACCTCTGGCCGACCGAGCGACGTATAGTTGACGATTTGGTCGCGCATCTCATTCGAACCAACCTGCTCCAGGCGATTTAGACTCGCATCACTCATGGTAAAACCAGGGGTGACCGCGTTTACGCGAACTTTGTATTTGCCCAGTGCCCGGGCGGCAGCCCGGGTCAACCCAACGACCCCGGCCTTCGATGCGACATAATGGGGTTGGCCTCCCCAACCGAAGATCGTTGCGGAGGAGATATTGATAATTGACCCACCATGCTCCTTCATCGCTGGAAGAGCCTCACGGATCGCTAGGAATGGTCCGCGCAGGTTGATCATCATCGTATGATCCCAGATCTCTACCGAGAGTTCTTCGATCGTTCCATTTTCCAGATCGCCATAGAGCGCAGCATTGTTCACAAGCACATCGATACGACCGTGTGCTTCATGCACATGCTTCATGGCCGCAGCCGTACTTTTTTCGTCACCGATGTCACAAATAATGCTTTCGCCACGGCCCCCGGCGGCTTCAATCAGCTTCACTGTCTCATCGGAGTCCCGTAGGTCAGCTGATACGACATAGGCGCCCTCAGCAGCGAGCTTCAGACAATATTCCCGGCCGATGTTCCTGGCTCCGCCCGTTACCACTGTCACGCGATCAATCAGTCGCATAAAACTTCCTCTCTATTATGTATATTTTAGTAAAACTCGCCCCTGTATTCAGGGTCACGACACCATTTACAGGTCAAAGGCCGTGTACGCTTCGGCTAGAGGCGGCGATCAGTCAGCAGGCGACGGTTCGTGAATGCTTGAATGCCTTCAGGTCCGTAATGAACCCCCAAGCCACTGTTCTTCACTCCCCCGACAGCAATGCCAAAATCGAGGCCACCTAACCCATGTTGATTGAGCCATATTTTGCCGGCCTCAAGCCGACGCGCGACAGCAAATGCTCGCTCAGTATCCGCCGACCAAATTGATGCGCTCAGACCGAAGTGGGTGTCGTTTGCCCTTGCAATCACATCGTCTGTATCGGAAAACTCCAAGATCGGTACGACAGGCCCGAATTGCTCATCGGTCACGAGTGCGGAATCCTCCGGCGCGTTTAGCGCGACTGATGGGAGCAGAAAGTGTCCTTTGTCCCAGCGTGTACCGGGTGCACGCCGGCCGACTTCACGGATAGTCGCACCGGCCTGGTCTGCATCGCGCACCATCATACGCACCTTATCGTATTGCATCGCATTATTCAGTGGACCGATAGTGACCGTCTCGTCCGCACCGTTGCCCACGACCGCTTCATTTGCGGCATCCAAGAACTTATCCGTGAACTCACCGATAATGTCCGAGTGAACGTAAAGCCGTTTGATCGCGATGCAGGCTTGGCCCGTGGTCATATAGGTTGAATCCACAAGGGCGCGGATTACACTATCATCCAGCTTGGTATCGCCAAAGATCAAAGCGGGATCGTTGCCACCAAGTTCAAGCGCTAGCCGTTTGATGGTGCTTTCTCCGGCAGATTGATAGACTTTGCGGCCACTCGCGACACTGCCGACAAATGTAACTTTTCCAACTTTCGGATGCGACACGAGGTGTCCACCGACATCTGCTCCGCCCTGAACTACGTTCAGTAGACCCAGCGGGAGAGCCGATGCCATCGTGCGGAGAGTCTCGGTAACTACAAGGGGGGTATTCGGAGCGGGCTTGACCACCACGGAATTTCCGGCAAGCAGCGCGGGGGCCACAGCATTGATGGTGAGAAGGACAGGCCAATTCCAAGGCGTGACAACAGCCACGACGCCGATGGGATCGTAGACGAGAATGTTACGCCCTTGCTCGTCTTCCGTAACTCGGTCAGTAATTGCAGCATCAGCCAAATCGATGTTTAATCGAGTGACAGGAATGGCGCCGTAGGCATCTCTTCTTGCTTCAGCTAGAATCTTGCCTTGTTCACGCGTTAGCAGGAGCGGAATGTCGTGCTCGGATTGCCACTTTTCTACTTTTTGGGTTGCCTGTTCTAGCAACGCTTTACGCTCCGAGAGGGGTGTAGCTGCCCAGCGCGGAAATGCAGTGTGGGCTGAATCAACAGCAGCATCGACAAGGGCAGTAGAAGCTACCTCCACATAACCGACGATTTCATCGACATTGGCCGGATTATCGACGGCTTCTCGGTGCGCACCTTCTTTCTGTGCACCGGCGATGAGGTTGTAGGCGACAGGATTGTCCATTTGCGAACCTTTCGACTGAAAATATTGGTTGGTAAGATGAGGAGTGGCGAGAGCCCTTATGCCTTTGTAAATTCCAGATTAAGCTCGCGAACGCTTCGTAGGATGCAGCTCGGCAGGTAGCTGAAAGATTGTTCAGAACTGGCGAGCTTTATGTCGGAAAGGCGTTCGGTTAGACGGGTGAAAGCAAGCTTGGCCTGTAGGCGCGCGAGCGGTTGTCCTGCACAAGTATGCGCACCAGTGCCAAACGAGAGAATGCGGCTGGTCGGCCGATCGAGCCGGAATTCCTCCGGTTTCTCAAAATAGTTCTCATCATGATTGCCAGATCCGAAGAGAATCATGGCGAATCTACCCTTAGGGATTGTAACCCCGCCGATCTCGACATCCTCGAGCGCCAAGCGGAAGAGACCCAACGCAGATGTCTCATAGCGCATCGATTCTGAGACGAACTTATCGATAAGCTTCGGATCGTCGCGAAGCTGTTGTGCAACATCGGGGTGCTGTGCGAGGAACTTCATGCCGTTGGTCAGCGTCTGCGGCATGTTTGAATCGCCGCCTGCTGAATAAAGGAATACGCAAATACCAACAAGGTCTGCAAGTGGGACCTCCGAACCATCGGGAAATCGTGCATTGGCAAGATCGCTCAACAGACCGTCAGTAGGATTCTCGCGCCTACTTACTAATTCTCCGGTAAAGTATTCTCTTAGAACCGCGTAGTGCGGCACTTCTACTCGAGGACCATCAGGGTTGCCGAAGAAGTACTCATCCATATGAGCAAATGCATCTTCAAATAACTTCTTGAATTTCGCGTTATCTTTCTTTGGTACGCCTAGGAGGCTGCCGACAACAAGCAATGGTAAGACATGCGAGAATGCCTGGATGAATTCGACTCGCCCCTCGTCAATAAAGGCGTCAATTAATCCATCGATATAACCACAAATCTCTTCTTCTACTCGAGCGAGACGCCGTGGAGTGAACAGGGTAGAGACGAGACTCCGATAGCGACTGTGATCTGGCGGATCGTTATGAAAGAGCTTCTCCAGTTCAGGAGTATCTGCTCGATATTGCGCAATCTTGTCGACATTAAAGGGAAGCGGCACAAAAGGACCGCTTGCAACAGCGATAGAGGAAAACACATCCGTCCGCCTGCTGACGGTCGCGATATCATCGAAGCGGCTGACAAGGAAAACACCATAGTCCGGCTCCTCGAAAACAGGAGCCTCCTTCCGAAGCCGTGCGAAAAACGGATACGGGTCATTCAGGGTTTTCTCGCCAAGCTTTAAGAAATGGAAATCTCTAAGCGCATGTGCCTGCAATGTCTCTGTCACTCTGGCCCCTCTCAAGTAGACGTTTGGTACGCCTGCATTTATCTTGGTCTCTAAACGCCGGTGAATTGGTTTCTCGACCGCCTCAAACCGAACCGTCGTGCTATAAATCACCCTAGTGAGAGCGCATCCCTATGCAAAAGAAAGAGCACGGTGCGCCTCGGGATTGGTCTGAAGACGGTCAGCCCTTAGGGTGCGCAACGCAAGAATGATTTGCTTGCTGTGCACCACGTGCACGCATCCCAAGCTGGCATTGAAATTCCCGCCTACACATGCGTTTCTGGCCGCATACCGATAGCCAAATAGTGATTTTGCGAAGGCGGTGGTGAGTGGTTTGGAGGGAAGGCGTTGGTGAGCGGTTTAGAGAGAAAGATCGCGCTCGTAACTGGCGCTGCTCAAGGTGTGGGCCGGGCGACCGCAGAACGAGCGGCGCGGCTTGGCGCGCATCTTCTGCTGGCTGATCGGCAGTCAGTTCTATGCGAACCGGTGCGTGACTTAATCATAAGTAATGGAGGGACCGCCGAAATCGTCAGTGCCGACTTAGAAACGAGCGAGGGCAATCGAACTGTCGTCCGGGCGGCGATACAGCATTTCGGCCGGCTAGACGTGGCAGTATTCAATGTCGGAGGAGTCATTCGGCCTATGCCCTTCTGGGATTACACGCCTGAAGAGCTCGAGCAGGAAATTTCGCGCTCACTCTGGCCCGCCCTGTGGGGGTGCCATTCAGTTCTCCCGTTAATGCGAGAGCAAGGCTTCGGCGCAATCGTCAACGTTGGCTCTGCGGCCGTGCGATGGATGTGGCGAGTACCCTATTCAGCCTCCAAGGCAGGTATTCATACCATGACGAACTGTATCGCACGGGAACTCGGTGACACGAAAATACGGGTCAACTGTGTCGCGCCCGGTGCGTTGACAATAAATGATCGGATCACCGCGCGATCCCCCGACCCGTTGTCTGATGACGACCGGTATTGGCGTGAAATGGCCGTACGACAATCCTTGGAGGCGACACCGCTCGGACGCGCAGGAAGTGCGGAGGAAGTTGCCGCTGCAATTTGCTTTCTCGCCTCAGATGAGGCGTCGTATATTACAGGAACCACGCTTTACGCTGCAGGAGGCGAAACAGCGTAGCACCCTGCTTTCGAGCAGGTGCATCAAGAAAGTAAAATCTATGATCGAAAACACGCAAACGCTTGAGCAGCCCCTGATTTGGCCAGATGAGGTTACCCATGTTCCTAAACAAATCTTTGTCCGGGATGATGTTTACCAGGAGGAGCTGAAACGAATATTCTATGGCGCGGAATGGCATCCGATCGCGCACGGCTCGGAAATCCCGAACATCGGCGACTATCGCACGACGGCAGTCGGAGAAATTCCTCTTCTTATAACGCGGGATGAAGATAACAAAATCAACGTCATGTACAATTCCTGTTCGCATCGGGGCGTTCAGGTCGAAGTGAATGCGAAGGGGAACAAGCGTCGTTTTGAATGCCCCTATCATCGATGGTCGTTTAACATCCGCGGAGATCTGATTGGATGCCCCCTAAAGCCCGGTGAGGCGGGCGGGTTTTCGCGCAAAGATTACCCTTTGGCCAAGCCAAGGGTTGCGATCATTCATGGGCTCATTTTCGTCACGTTCAGTAGTGAGACGCCCGAGATCGAGACCTTTCTCGATGGTTATGAAGAGAAGCTCCTCAACGCAATGGGTGGCACTGATAAGCTCAAGCTCATCGGTTATCATCGGTATGTTATTCATGCAAATTGGAAGACTTATCATGACAATGATGGCTGGCATGCACCGCTACTCCATGTAGCGTTTCGAATGTTGAACTGGCAGGGCGGCAAAGGCTCCCAATTTGCCAATGATCGCGGCCACCGGGGTTTTGAAAGCACCCTCTCCATTCCTGATAACCAGTCATTGCTGAGCGACCCATCGCTAATAGAGTTTAAGAGCGGCGATCCTGAGCGGGGCTCCTGCTCATTGCATCTATTCCCTCTATTCTCAGCCGTTCGGCACATGGATTCGATCGGACTGCGGTTCATAAATCCTCTTGGCGTAAACAAGACCGAACTGAGCTTCGCTTACTTTGGGCATGAAGACGATAGCGAGGAAATGCTCCGACATCGCGCCCGGCAGTCATCCAATCTTCTTGGGCCCAGCGGACTAGTTAGTATCGAGGATTCCGCTGTTTTCCAGCGTCTTCACATTGGCAGCTTCACACCAGGTGACCAAATCTTCCAAAAAGGTGCGATAGATAGTCAGACAATTCCCAGCAAGTTCGGCCAGAACGATGAGGCTGTTAATATATTGAGCTGGGAACACTATCGTCGTGTAATGGGATTTCGAAAGGCGGATGATCAATAATGGCGCTTTCCACTCAATTATTAAACGATATCGACAACCTTCAGATGCGATACATTCATGCAGTCGATTCGTCCGATATGGAAGGATGGCTTGCAACATTCGGACCAAGAGGGTCCTACATATGCACTACAGCGGAGTCTGAAGAAGCCGGACTTCCAATCGCCCTTGCGCTAGATGATTGCTATGCGCGCTTGGAAGATCGGGTAAAGTTCGTCGATCGCGTGTGGAAAGGTACAGTCCACAAATATCGGACACGACATATTGTCCAGCGCCTAATTTGTGAGGAAATATCCTCAAACAAGTATTTGATCCAGTCCAACTTTATTGTTGCTTATACTAGGTCAGATACCAAAACTACAGAAGTTTATACTTCAGGAAGATACATAGACGAAATTGAATTCGTCGATGAGCAAGCAATGTTTCTGTCCAAAAAGGCAATAATGGACGCAGATTTCTTGAAGTACTACATGGTTTATCCAATGTAGAGATTTTAGTAGCAACTTGGAGATAGTTGATGGCTCAGATTGTATTGGGCGGCGCGCTGTCACATAGTCCCTTGATGAATTATCCGATACCAACCGACGCACGAGAAGATGTCGATGCATATCGGGAAGCAGCATGGGAACTCGGACAACGCTTTAGAAGCGCCGGGGTCGATGTATTGCTGGTATTTGCCCCGGACCACTTTCATGCCCATTTTTATGACAATATGCCGGCCTTTCAACTTGGCTTGGGCGCGGTATCGCGAACGGGCGGATGGCGCGGAACAGCCGGCCCTCTAGAAGTTGCGCCGGAGCTAGCGCTACACTTAGCTAACAATTTGTTCGAGAACGGGTTTGAGCCATCTGTTTCCTACGACATGCAGGTCGATCACGGTACCAGCCAAGTATTGGAACTAACTGAGCTGCTAAATCTGCCAATTGTACCGATTTTCATCAACTGTGCTGCGCCTCCCTTGCCTTCGCCGGCGCGATGTTACGATTTTGGGGCAGCCCTCCACGGCGCCCTTTGTGACTTCTCGCCAGATGTCCGTGTCGGGGTTCTTGGTTCCGGCGGGTTGTCCCACAATCCGCCTGGCGTCAGCATTGAAAGCAAGGACCCGGAACACGCTGGCGCTATACAATATATGATACACGGCCGCGGACAGGCTGAGGCTCGGCAGGAAAGTCGCATCAACATGTTCCTTAGAGATGCCCAGATCATAGGCGAAGACGTCAATCCCGAATGGGATAATGATGTGCTTGACTGGCTGATTGGTAACCGCGCTCGCGAACTATCGAGAGAGCTTAAGTCTGAGGGCATCCGGGCCCAAGCCGGCGCCGGCGGTCAAGAGGTGCGCACGTGGCTCGCGGCCATTGCTGCCTCAGGGGAAGCCAAGGTTGAGCGACTTTTCTACAAACCCGTGTCTTGTCTGATAACGGGTATGGGTATGATTGCCATCGAGCCACAAAAATCGATCGGCTGATGATAGGCATGAATGTCTACATCAATCTTATGAACTGCATTAAAGGTTGGTAGAGTAATCCACACCAATTCATTTAACGCGTCGTAGTATCAAGAATTAAGGAGAATCACGATGGCTGAAAAGTACTGTAGTAACTGGCGCGATATCCAGAACTTGGCCTTCGCTCAGGGATGGATGGATGCTGGTGGAATTCGCACGCGATATCTTCAGGCGGGCGACCCAACCAATCCTCCGCTCTTGTTTCTACATGGAACCGGTGGGCACGCCGAGGCATATATAAGGAACCTTACCGCTCATGCTGCTAAATACAACGTTTGGGCGATCGACATGATCGGTCATGGTTGGAGCGATAAGGGAAATGGCCCCCTCGAAATCAAACATTATGTAGACCATATCATCCGTTGGATGGATGCGCTAAACTTCTCCACTATTGCGGTAAGCGGCGAATCGCTTGGCGGTTGGGTCGCGGCCAAACTCGCAGTCGAACATCCCGAACGTATAGAGCGCATCGTCCTAAACACTGCTGGAGGGATGCGTGCGGACCAAGAAGTGATGAAGAAGATCATAGAAGTGTCCGTGGCAGCGGCCGATGATCCAACATGGGAGCGCATCAAGGCCCGTCTCGAATGGTTGATGGCCGATCCAGCTTCGGTGAATGACGATATGGTGGCCACTCGTCAGGCAATCTATCAACAAAGCGGCATGGACAGCGCAATTCGTCACGGGCTGGCATTACAGAACATGGAAATTCGCCAACGCAATCTTATCACGCGCGAAGAATATATGCGCATTGCCTGCCCGACCATGGTTCTTTGGACTTCACATGACCCTACGGCAGACGTTCCGCATGGTCGCGAGATGGCTGCTGCTATACCGGGCTCGAAGTTCGTAGTCATGAATGGCTGCGGCCATTGGCCTCAATTCGAAGATCCGGACACATTTAACCGTATTCACCTCGCATTTCTGCAAGACGATTCAATTCCCGAGGCTGAGTAGTCGACCGAAGGGGCCGCCAGCCGGCGGCTCCCTACAAACCGAGTTCAATTTGGCGTACGGTTCGGTCAAGAACTGGAACATGACGTCCCAAAGTTTCGGCAGGCCTGAAGGCGCTCGTCAGAAAAACCATATTCACACATGCAACTAGCTTATTTTCGTGCCGCACGGGCATCGCAATACCTGTAAGCCATTTCCATGTGTCGCCGGAACTAACCGCGAAGCCGTTTTCACGCGTCGTGCGAATGCCTTCCTCAAGGCACCGCGCCGTATTATCGCGCCGGGAAGCCGGCTGCCGAACTATCAATTCATCGATGAGCGTCGCGCTTTCATGAGAATCGCAAAAAGCAAGGTAGGCACGTCCCACCGCGGATGTCGCAACCGGAATTCGTGTACCGATCCCCGCATTATGAACGTGGATCCGACTGCGTCCATGTGTAGTTTCACGAATAATCATCCGATGGCTTTGCAGCGTAACGAGGCTCGCGGGCCAGTCGATTTCAGTGATTAACTCACGCATCGACGGCGTTGCGGCGTCAAGGATTGCGCAGTCTTCTTCAAGAAAACTTCCCAATATGTGCGCACGAGCTGTATTATAGTAAGTATCATCAGCCACCCGCCTTCTGACGAACCCCATATTTTCCAGCGTTTCGAGCAAACGGTACACAGTTGTTCTGTGCAAATCCACTCTCTCGGCAATAAGTGATACAGTTGAACCAGGCCTGTCATTTATAACTTCAAGGATGTTTAGCCCTCTTTCTAACGCCCTCACACTCTTGTAGGTCTGCATCTAAAACTCCCGCGATATATCGTTTTTCGGTCGCTTCAACGTATAACTCTCCATGTTGAATCGTAATCGACTTGATCGATGGTGTCAAAGGGATGGCGGGCCAGTAGTCTGGTTCCTAGCTGTGGAGGATGAGCGGCCCCAAAAGACCGTTTAGGTACTCCCACTCATCGCCAAATGTCATTCGGCTCGTTGTGATGATGTATGTGCGTGTTCTGCGGTCATTGCGAAATGTCTAAGACTTGTTCGCAGAGTGTGGAATCAACATCTTCCACGAAACCGTCCGGTATTGGTGCAACAGGTTCGGCCAAATTTTCGCATCTGACATCAAGCGCCAGAGGATTAGTCGGATGCGCGCTTTCATCAATGGCGCTGACATCGGCGAGCCTACTTAAAGTGCTGGTGCCGCTTAGAGGATTCGAACCTCTGACCCCATCATTACGAATGATGTGCTCTACCAACTGAGCTAAAGCGGCATTCCAGCACCGCCCCATAGTTGCACCATCGCCGGTGGGCAACGGTAAATTGGGAGGTGGAGGTGCAGGCAGTCCAAGCACCACATGTCTCCGCCGCCCAATTCCCTGTTCTAAACAAGTTTACAAGGAGAGATTGACGAAGCGCGAAGATCTGATGCGCGCGAGTCATGGCGACCACGCCCGATGTCTTCATTCGGCCCGGTAGCGAACCGTCCGGTTCCGGTGCCGTGCGCCAAAGGGAACACTCGGCGAAAGGCCCGATGCGGAGGGCTTGACGACCCACCCCAATTCATGGATCTTCGCAACTGCAAAAAGAAAACAGTTCGTGGGAGAGTTCCGAAAGCCCGCGCCATCGTTTGGCGCGCAGCGTGGAGTCTCCTGATGCGTCGAATTGCCAGAATTGTTCTTTTTGCCGGCATTGGCCAAATGCTTGTTTCGACTTCTGTCGTTGCGCAAAGCGATCCGCGAACGCAGCTGTTGCGTTGCGGTGAGGAAAGTTGCCTACAGGTATCGGGCTACCGCCGGCATCCGGGAATGGAAGTGCTGATCAATGGGCTGGTGGTCGACGCTGAAGGCGAGAACAAATGGCGAGTTCACCTTTCGATGGATGCCGTGCGCAACATGGCCGAACCGCGCGCGCGGATGCTGACGGTGGCGGTGCGCGACCCCGAGACAAGGGGGCTGAGGGTAGCCGAAGCGCGGCTGCCGACTGGGCTTTTGGGCGATGTATCTTCGTTGGGATCGATTAAGGTTACTGCACCCTGATCACGCGATATTCTTCTGCCGGCTCTTGTATGCGCCACGAGACAGGCATATTTCCTTGCTTAGCCGCCGTAGAGCGGTGTTTTTCGAACGCAGGAGAGAATGATGTTGAAAGCAGGTCTTGCGGCCTTTGCCGCTTGCGCCCTGGCCACGACGGCCATCGCCAAAGATACCCCCGCAGATCCCTTCGCCAAGGAGCAAGTGACCTTGCGACTGAGCGGGCTCGACCTTTCCACTGTCGACGGTCAGCGTCGGCTTGCCATCCGCATGGACAATGCAGCCCGCGCCGTTTGTGGCGAAGGGCTCGACACTGTGCACCTGACAGCGAATGCGCGCACTTCCGAGTGCCGTCAGGAAGTCGTGGCAAATATTCGCGACCAGATCGAAACGCGCATGGCGGCAAACGGCCAGCCGGTGCAACTGGCTTCGATCCGCTAATCGGCAATCAGTTGCGGGGGGCGGCGTGAACACTGCCGACCCCGCAGCCAAATTGTCGCGCGGCGATTTGGAAGCGCGGGCGCGTGAAGCGCTTGGCCGAGGTGAGTTGGGTCCAGCTTCAAGCTTTGCCAAGGCGCTGGTGCTGGACGACAAGGATTGGCCCGAGGGGTATTTTCTGCTCGGCCTTGCCGCAGCCGAGATTGGCGAAGTCGCCAAGGCCGTTCCGCTGATGCAGGCTGCAGTCGAACGCGGACCGCGTGCGGAACATTTGGCCCAGCTTGCCCGAATTTACAGCCTGATGCACCGCGATGGCCGTGCGGCAGAGGCGGCCGGACAGGCTCTCGGCATGAAGCCTGCGGACGCCCACACTCTCGACACCATCGGCTGCGTCATGGCGCGGATCGGCGACCATGAGGGTTCGCTCGCGCCCTTTCGCAGCGCCGTGCGCGCAGAGCCCGAAAATCTCGATTATCGTTACAACCTGGGCGCGGCCTGCGGCTTTACCGGGCAGGTAGAGGAGGCACGCGAGCAATATGAGGCGATCCTTGCCGCAGACCCCGGCAATGCCCGTGCCCATTATGCGCTGTCTCTTCTGTCTCGCGCTACGAAGCAGTCAAACCATGTTCCACGGTTGAAGACCGCCCTGGAGAATGCCGCAGAATCCGCCGCCAGCCTGCGGATCGGCTACGCTCTGGCAAAGGAGCTTGAGGATATCGGAGACAGGCAGGCCTTCGCCTATCTCCAGACCGCGAACGCGCAGCACAAGGCTGCCACCGGTTATGATTTTTCGTCCGACGCGGCCATCTTCGATGCAATCGAGGCGGCGTTTGCTGAATCCCCTCCTGTCGACCTGTTAGGCGCGGCGGAGAGTGCTACCGGTCCGATATTCATCGTCGGGATGCCGCGCACAGGGACGACGCTGGTGGACCGGATCGTATCGTCGCATCCGCTGGTCCAGTCTGCTGGGGAGTTGCAGGCCATGCCCGTCGCGGTAAAGCGGCTTTCCGGCATCGCCTCGCGCACGGTGATCGATCCCGCCACGGTGAAAGCCAGCAGTGGTATTGCTCCTGACAATTTACGCGCTGCCTATCTGGAAAGCGCGAGCCATCATCTTGGACCGGAGGCGGATCGTTTCATCGACAAGCTGCCGGCCAATTTCCTTTATATCGGGCATATCGCGCGCGCCATGCCCGACGCGCGGATCGTGTGCCTGCGCCGCAATCCGATGGATACTGTGTGGAGCAACTACAAGAACCTTTTTGCCAGCCAGTCCATGTTCTACGCCTATTCGTATGATTTGCAGGACATCGCCCGATACTATGCGCGGTTCGACCGGCTAATGAACCTTTGGGACCGGCTGTTTCCGGGCCGGGTTCTGCAACTGTCTTACGAGGATCTGGTCGCCAGTCAGGAACAGGAGACGCGGCGCCTGCTGGATCATTGCGGCCTGAGATGGAACGAGGACTGCCTGCATTTTGAGGATAACCGCAGCGCCGTTGCCACCCCCAGCGCCGCGCAAGTGCGCCAGCCGTTGAATGCCGATGCGGTGGGTAAATGGCGCCGGTACGAGCAGGAGCTGGAGCCGGTGCGACAGTGGTTCGCGGACAAAGATATTGCCATCAGCTGAAACTGATCCGCACCGATTCTAACGCAGCACAATCGGATTGGGGCGCCTGATCGTTTCCGCCAGACGCCCCCATCCTCCTGCGTTTCCTGCCTGTCAGAAGCGGGTGCGCACCTCCACACCAACCGTGCGCGGAGCCAGCGGCACCTGGCGATAATAGCGCAGCCGGACGCCATCGTTCAGCCCGGTGCGTGACCGGTCATTCGCGACAGACACGATTGCGTCATTGTCGAAGATGTTGGTGGCAAACAGGCTGAGCGAGACCGTATCCCACTCATAACCCACCGACGCGCGATGCGTGGTGAAGCTGGGGATCAGATCGCCAAAGGCACGGTCGTAACCCAGCCGCGAGACGACATTGCCTCGGTAAACCGCTGTCCAGTTGGCGATCAGGTCTCCATCCACCATGGGCGCGATATAGGTTACGCCGAGGCTGCCTGAATTCTTGGCGGAGCCCGGCAGTCGGTCCCCATCCAGGGCATCGAGCGAGATCGGTGAGCTGGGATAGGTGCCCGGCGGGTCATTCACCGAAATCAGATCGGGCACGTCCTGCGTCAATCGGGCGTTCGTGTAGGAATAGGTGCCCTGTATGGTCAGGTTGCGGACCGGGTTGATCATGAAGGACGTTTCAAAGCCTTCTGACTTGGCCTTGCCGCCGTTTACGGTAATGCCGGTAACACCGTAGGTCGTGGCCGAATTGACCTGGATGCCGTCCCACTTGATCTGGAACACGTTGAAATTCAGCGACAGCACATCGTCGAACAATTGAGCGCGAACGCCCAGTTCAATGTTCTTGGTGGTGTCTGGTCCGAACTGGATTTCATCGGGCAGCGCGCAGATGATCTGCGGCCCGTTATACTGCGTCGGGTCTTCGGGCACACCAGCAGGGCAGGGCGCCACGCGGTTTGGGCCGCCGAGGCGATAGCCTTTGCTGTATGTTCCATAGACCAGCAGGTCTGGCGTGACATCGAACGAGGTGTTGAACTTCCACACCCAGCCATCGTTGCCGGCATCCCCACCACTAGGCGTCAGGTCGCGCGGATCCAGCGGATCGCCCAGCATCGGCAGCGCCGCAGCACCGGCGATGGTGGAGGTGTAATCAAAGTATCGCGCACCGGCGGTAACCTGCCACTGCGGAATAACCTGGAAAGTGGCCTCGCCGAATACAGCCTTCTCTTTCACCTCGGATTCGATGAAGCTGATGTATTCGAGATATTCGGGGTTGGTTACCGGATCGCCCCACGGATGGTTGGGCAGGCGTTCGGCATAGTCGCTGTTGAACGAGTTTTCGTTATAGAAGCCGCCCAATACCCAGCTGAGTGGCCCGCCATGACGCGACACGAAGCGGATTTCGGCATTTTTCTGCTCGCGCTTCTGATCCGACTGGAAGAAACCGGCAAAGGCCGGGAACAGCTCGTAGCCATAGTCGAGATCGAGCAGCAGGTCGGTAACGTCGCCCAGCGCATCGAACTTGGTTTCGGTATAGGCGCCGGTGGCCACAATATCGAAGATATCGGCGATATTGGCGTTCACCTCTGCGCTAACTAGATGGGCGTGGCGATCGGCCGGCTCCAGGAAGCGGCTGGCGCTTTCGTAAAGGCCCGTGCCGAACACGCCTGCACCGTTCGATCCTGCCCCGTCGGTCTGGGTTTCCTGGTAGGCATAGGTCAGGATAAGCTTCAGGTCTTCGCTGGTCTGCACAAGCAGCTGGTTACGGCTGGTGAAGGTCCGTTCGAAGTTGCGATCCTCCACCTCGTAAAGGTTGGCGGCATAGCCTGCGTCGGTGATTGTGTCCGGCCCATCGGGCTGCGGCAGCGAGACGCCGGGTTCCTGCACCAGCAGCGGATAGTCGATGTAGCCCGGATCGAAATAGTATCCGGTGGCGGTGCGGAAGGCGATGTAATCCTGCACGATCGGAATGTTGAGCATCCCGTCCATCTGATAGCCGACGTTGTCGCTCTCGGACCGAATATAGGCCCGGCCATGGGCTGCCGCTTCGAAATTGGTGGGATCGGGCCTGTTCGGAATGTAGCGGATCGCGCCAGCCAGCGTACCCAGGCCATACAGCGTTCCCTGTGGCCCAAGAAGCGTTTCGACCCGTTCGATATCGATCAGCTTGAAATCATAATACAGCGGTGTTTCGCCCAGGTAGATGCCCAGTGAATCGTCGAAGTTTGAGCCAAAATCGCCCACACCAGAGGCATTGAGGCCGCGCAGTACGATCGATCCTGTCGAACCCGGGCCGGTATCGGAAACCGTCATGCCGGGGGTAAAATCGGCAATGTCGCGAATATCGTCGATACGCTGACGCTCGATCTGCTCTGCGCCGACGGCAGTGATGTTGATGGGCGTATCCATCAATGTCGTCGCGCGGCGGGTGCCGGTAACGATGATGGTATCGTCCGGCATCTCGGCGATTTTGTCGTCCGGTGTTTCCTGGGCGAATGCCGTCGTTGCGAACATTGCGCCGGAGATGAAAGTTGCGGACAGCAGCCCGACCTTGATTTTGGTGCGATCACTCATGTTATTTTCTAGCCCTCTTTTTAGGTCGACCTCGCCCGTGCCCCGGAGCGCGCCGAAACAGGAAACTTGATCAACATTCTTCTGCTTTCAGCCTGCCGTCGCTGTTTGGTGCCGGCGGGCTATTTCCCTCAATCTTGCAGGCTCGACCCCGACTTCACCTGCGTGAAACTCGCGTTATTCATTCCCCCTGTTCCATCTGACCGCCGCCATTCGCGGACTTTCTTTTTAGCCTATCGAGCACGGGTCGAACCGGGAACATGAACTGTTCGTAGATCGACATGCGCTTGCGCTCATCCTGCCCCACGACACCGGATTCGCCTTCGCGATAGGTGCCAAAGATGCGGTCGAGCAGGATGAGTGAATTGGCATAGTTGCACCGCGTGTCCTCGTAGCTGAGGGCGGTGTGATGCAGGCTGTGGTGACGGATGGTGGTAAAGGCGAAAGAGTAGATCGGCGGCGGGTTTGCGCTGATATTCGCATGCGCATAGCCGGAAATCACACTCAGCACGGTCAGCGCGCAGAAAAGGGCCACGATGTCAAAATCGAACAGCGCAACCGCGCTGAGGCTGATGAGAAACAGCTCCACCGGATTGCCCACGAAACCCTTCATCGCGTTTAGCTGGGTGATGTGGTGATGCGGCGCGTGGGTGAGCCACAGCGGGTACCAGTTGTGCATCAGGCGATGCATCCAGTACTGCCCGAATTCGATCAGGAAGATCACCATCGCGACCTGGATTACGAAGGGCATCTGCGTCACCCATGGTGTGGCGATGCCCAGATTCTCCTTCAGCGTTAGTAGCGGCCCATCGGCAAGCGTTTCAACCGCCCAGCCAATGACCGTGTACATCAGCACGAAGTAGAACAGATCGGTGAAGAACTCCTGGCGGTTCAGCCGCCATCCTTCGTACCGCTCGAAAAGCTGCTCTAGCCCTAGCAGGAAGAAGCTGGTCAGAACCCCGGCGAGCAGAAGCGACATCGGGTTTTCGGCCATGTCGCGTGGTGTGAACATCCACGCCAGAACCACTGCAATAACAGTGAGCGGCGGGAGCAGGTTGAGGAGCTGCTGCCTCAGCGAGGTGTCGGACCGGCTCGGCTGGTCAGGGGGGTAAACGGGGATTGCAGCATTCGCCTGGCGCGAAGCGGGTCCATTGTCTGAAGTTCGATTCATTGACAATCTCCATCCCGGACCAAAACGGCCCGATACTGCAGATCCTCAACCCAGACTTTTTATCTCTATGGGACAAGAGGCTAAAGATATTACAGAAGTCGTCAAGAGTATTAACGGAGGTTTTTGCTGCTTTGCACAATGACCACATGGTGCTGAGAAAAAATGATAATACTTGGAAATACGCCCACCCAATCAGTTCAACCTGGTTGTTCCTGCTCACGATGCGTCATCGTTTTGCAACACAGTTCGGCAATTCCACTCGACTCGCTGCGCCGCATCAGTCGTCCTGCGGGGTCCACCATGTCAGCGTCTGCACATCATGCGCGCTCGTCCAGATGCCGGCGTCCGTGTAACGCAGAGCGCCGCTGCCTTCCGGCCGCCCGACGCGGGCGATGACTTCGTTGGTTCGCGCATTGACCACGACGAAGGTCTGGTCCTCCGTCGTCCGGAGCCAGACCTTGCCATCGCCGGTATCGATGTCACCCCATTTCAGCGATTCGCCGATCGGAATCCGGGCGATTACTTGCGGAGTCTGGGGATCAATCCGGGCGAGGGTTCCATCACCCTGTTCCTGAACCCACACCGCGCCTTCTCCCGCGGCAAGAAACCCCGGCGTATCGCCAAGCACCACAGAATGCGTCACCGTCTCGCTTGCAGGATCGATACGTTGCAACAGGTTTTCCGGACCGCTTACCGCCCAAAGCGCACCGTAGCCGAAAACGAGGTAGGATGTGCCGGGTGCAACATCGATCGTAGCAGTCACGCTGTTGGTCGCCGGATCGATCCTAGAGATGACGCCGCCAGTCTGGTTCGGTACCCATACGGACCCGGCCCCGGCCACCACGTTCAATTCCCCGCTTGGCCCCATGCCCGCAGGAATACGGGCCAGCACTTCGGCCTGTGCGGCATCAATGCGGTAGACTTCCCCGCCATCGCAGTTGGCGACCCACAAGGAGCCGAACTCCATTGCCATGGTGCCGCATGGTTTGGGCATAGTGACAGTGGCCAGGATTTCGGTCGTCGACCATTTCTCCACCTGCCCATCGTTGGTGGTCCACACCGCATCGCCATCGACGGCGAGGAAATCGGCAAAGCCGGGCACGTCGATAGCGTTCTCTGTGAAGACCATCGCCACTGGCGGGGGCGGGGCGGTTTGCGGCGCGGTGGTGGTGGAAACCGGGGCGCAGGCCCCGGCAAGCAGGGCGATCAGGACGGGCGAGGTTTTCATGGCAATTCTCCGGCATTGTTGCCCCCTGGGGGCTTGGCGATCAGCTGTAGCGATAGGGATTGGTGTCTATGGTGGTCACGCTGCGCGTCTGATTGCACAGGAATACCGTTCCGGTGAAATAGCGGGACCGAAGTTCGTTTACGGATCTGGCTCCACCGCGTGATGATCGCGTCCACCGTCTCTCGCAGAGGATAATATTGTCATTGGCCGTCGCGCTGCTGTCGATCAGCAAGGCGCCCTTATTGCCGAACAATAGATAGGTAAACGGCGCTTCCCAATGCACGCAGACATTCTGCCGCAGCACGAATATGTCCCCGTTATACTGCACCACCTGGATGCGGGGGTCGGTATTGGCGGCCGCCACGCGCGAACCATGGATCCACCGGAAGGCCAGCCGGCCGGGGGCGGGGCCGTCACAGGCGTAATCGTGCATGATGGGTCCGGCTTGATCCAGCGCAGGGACCGGATCGGTGTAGCGCGTGCCGGGGAGGTTGTAGTCCAGGTCGCTATTCTCGTTGGGATAGCTGTGAGCAGGCGTAGGGGTGGGCGGTGTTGCTGGTGAAGACGTTTGCTGCATCGCATACTCCGGTTGGGGCTGCCATCAGCGGCCCATGCGTGCCTTCGTTGCGCGCCCTCCCAGACGTCTCTTCTCAACCCTGCGAAACCAATCTCGTCCGTGGGTATTACCGGCCAGCATATGGATATTACGATAAATGGCAATGGTAATAAATTTTGATGGACAGGCGCGCGATTTGCGACAATGCTGCACTTGCGAAAGGAGTTTTTCAATGGTGAACGGAATCGGCAAAAAGGGGATCTTGGCACTCGCGGCTTGCGCGCTGGTGCTGGCGGGTTGCTCTGGCTCTGAAGTGGAGGTGGTCGAGGAAAAGACGCAGTTCTCCATTGGCTGGTCTATCTATGCCGGGTGGATGCCGTGGCCCTATGCTGAACAATCCGGGATCGTGAAAAAGTGGGCCGACAAATACGGCATCGAAATCGATGTCGTACAGGTCAACGACTACGTGGAATCGGTCAACCAGTATACCGCCGGACAGTTCGACGGCGTGACCGTCGCAAACATGGATGCGCTCACCATTCCGGCAGCGGGTGGCAAGGATACCACCGCGCTGATCGTGGGCGACTATTCGAATGGCAATGACGGCGTCCTGTTGAAAGGCTCCAGCAGCCTTGTCGATATTTCCGGTCGTCAGGTTAATCTGGTCGAGCTTTCGGTGTCACACTACCTGCTTGCCCGCGCGCTGGATTCGGTCGATCTGGCGATGACGGACGTGCGCACGATCAACACCTCCGATGCCGATATCGCCGCCGCCTTTACTGCGCCGGAAGTTACTGCCGCGGTGGCATGGAACCCGCAATTGCTGACCATGCGCCAGGAAGCAGGTGCCAACGAAGTCTTCAGTTCGGCGGATATTCCGGGAGAAATTCTCGATCTGCTAGTGGTGGACACAGCGGTGCTGGAGGCCAATCCCGATTTCGGCAAGGCGCTGGTCGGCATCTGGTACGAAACGATTACCCTGATGATGCAGGATGATGAGCAAGGCCGCGCGGCCCGCGCCGCAATGGCGGAACTGGCCGGAACCACGCCTGAGATGTTCGAAGCGCAACTGGCCACCACCTATCTCTACCTCGATCCCCAGCAAGCCGTTGCCGCGACAACCGACCCGTCTCTGGTCGAGACGATGGACCGGGTGCGCAATTTCAGCTTCTCCCAGGGGCTGTTCGGTCAGGGTGCAAGCTCGGTGGATGCCGTGGGCATGTCCTTTCCGGACGGCAGGACGCTGGGTGACACGAACAATGTGACTTTACGCTTCAACGATACCTACATGCAGATGGCCGCGGACGGAGAACTGTAGGCGGATGCTGCACAGGTCAATCCAAGGCGGAATTGCGGAATAGTGCGCTGGGTCAATCGCAAGATCGGGCGGTCGAACGCCGTGTTGATGGGGGCAATCCCCATCGTCGTCCTGCTGGTGCTGTATCTGATACTCGCCACGGAAAGAAACGCTCTCAACCCGTCGGATAAGATCCTGCCCTTGCCGGGCGCGATGGTGGACGCGATGCGTTCGCTGGTGCTGGAACCCGATCAACTGTCGGGACGATACCTGTTCTGGGCCGACACATATGCCAGTCTGCGCCGTCTGTTTCTGGGTCTGGCCATCTCCACTACCAGCGCTCTTCTTGTGGGCCTTACCCTGGGTGTCCTGCCGCCGGTTCGCGCCACTTTCGGTGCGCTTGTGACGGGGATTGCCGTCATCCCTCCGATCGCGCTGCTGCCGATCCTGTTCATCGCCTTCGGGCTTGGGGAAACCGCCAAGGTCGCCCTGATCGTGATCGGCATTGCGCCATTCATGATCCGCGACATCACGGCGCATACCGGCAGCATTCCCAGAGAGCAGATCGTGAAAGCCCAGACCTTGGGTGCCAGCACCTGGCAATTGATGCTGCGGGTGGCGCTGCCGCAGGCGATGCCCCGGCTGATCCAGGCCGTGCGCCTTTCGCTTGGTCCGGCATGGGTTTTCCTGATCTCGGCAGAGGCAATCGCGGCCGACATTGGCCTTGGCTACCGCATCTTTCTGGTTCGCCGCTATCTGGCGATGGACGTGATCCTGCCTTACGTCGCCTGGATCGCGATTCTTGCCGCACTAACGGACTTCCTTCTGGTGCAGGCCAACCGCCGCTTCTTCCGCTGGGCGCACGAGGGTGATCGATGAGCGATTTTCTGCGCCTGCATGATGTGTGGATCGAATATGGCGACAAGATCGTGCTGGAGCGGGTCAGCCTCCAGATCGATCAGGGATCGTTCGTCTCGATCATCGGGCCATCGGGGGCGGGCAAAAGCAGTCTGCTGCGCCTTATCCTTGGTCAGGAAGCGCCAACGCGCGGTCATCTGACACTGAACGGCGAAGTTCTGAAGCCGGAATGCGACAGCGACAGGGGCGTGGTGTTTCAGCGCTATTCGGTCTTTCCTCACCTTACCGTGCTGGGCAATACTCTGCTCGGCCTCGAATGCGCGCAGGCGCCGTTCAGCGCGCGGTTGTTCGGCAAAAGGCGCCGTGCAGCTATTGCGCAAGCGGAAGAGATGTTGGACTCGGTCGGGCTGGCCGACAATATGCACATTTACCCGACGCAAATGTCTGGCGGGATGCAGCAACGCCTCGCCGTTGCGCAGGCGCTGATCAAGCGTCCGCAGATACTTTTGCTGGATGAGCCGTTCGGCGCTCTGGATCCCGGTATCCGGTCTGACATGCACAGCCTGATTACCCGGTTGTGGAACGAATATTCGCTTACCGTCGTCATGGTAACTCACGACATTAGCGAGGCGTTTAGTCTTGGAAATCGGGTACTTACACTAGACAAGCGGCGCCACGATCCCCACGCTCCTCATCGGTACGGGGCGACCGTCGTCTATGATCTTCCGCTTACCCGGAAGCCTGCGCACGGCGGCGAAATCGACGCCGCGGCGGATAGCGAGCCGGCCTCTGAAGATAATCGTAGTATTACGATTGACACTACTGATAATAATTGAGAGGACAATCGCATGGCTTCCGATCCAACCAGTCTCGCTCGACTCAGTATGAGCTTGCCGGCCGGGCTTTTCCGCCAGCTTGATCAGATGGTGGAAGAACGGGGTCTGCCTTCGCGCTCGCAACTGATTGCGGAACTTATTCGCCACGCGCTGGCCAAGCACGAGGCACACACGCGTCCCGAAGAGATGCTGGCTGGTACCATCACCCTTGTTTACCGCGGCGATCGCGGCAGCGTTCGGCAACAACTGGCCATGACTCAGTCTGACTATTTGAAGGAAGTCATTTCCTCGCAGCACGTCTTTCTGGAGGACGACCAGTCGCTGGAAGTCTTGTTGGTGCAGGGCCCGGCCGTGCGGTTGCAGGAATTGTGCGACGCGCTGCGCGGTATTCGCGGCGTGCATCAATTGCAGCTAGTCACCACCACGGCGCTGTTGCCGCCGCTCCACGATCACGGCGAGACACCTTCCGGCCAGGGCAAGGGCCGTAACGCTACAACGGATACGAAGAAGAATTCGGAAAGGACCGCCGCAGCATGAGCCAGGCCTTGGTAAGTCCGCTTGCAGCCCGCGACCATGCCCGCGCAATGGCCGGCACGGTCGTGGAAGCCATGCCGGTGCTGCCGCCCGTTGCAGACGATCTGCCAGATGGCGTGGCGGCCGAGGATTTACTGTGGGAACAGACCATCGCCCCCGGCGGATATGCCACGCGCAGGCTGGCTCGCGGCTCTCGGCTGCGGCTGATAGATCTTGATGGCGATGCCTGCGCCTCGATGCTGATTTACAATGCCGAAATGCCGACGGAGCGGTTGAATGTTGCCGACACGGTGAAGGTGCAGTGGATGGCTTATCTCGAAGCGGGAAAGCTGCTGCTGTCCGATATGGGTCGGGTGCTGATGAGCATCGTCGAAGACGAGGCAGGCACGCATGATGCCTTCTGTGGCACATCCAATGCCCATTCGAATGCCGCGAAATATGGCGAGGGGAATAACCATAGTCCCTATCCCAACGGGCGCGACCGCCTGCTGCTGGGTTCGGCCAAGCACGGCCTGGGCCGCCGCGACGTTCACCCGTGCGTGAACCTGTTCAAAGGCACCCGTATTGAGATTGACGGTGCGATCACGCCGGAGATCGGGCCTTTCAAGGCAGGGCGCAAAGTGATCCTGCGGGCGGAAATGGACGTGATCGTCGTGCTGGCCAATTGTCCGCATGTGCTCGATCCCCGCGCCGAATACAGCGTCAGCCCCCTTAGAGTATCCGCCTGGCGTGGACTGGTGACGGAGGAAGACGATCCCATCCGCAACACCGCGCCAGAGGGGCTGCGCGCCTTTCAGAACGTCGAAGATTACTACCGCCGTTAATAGTGAAGGGCCAGCAACCGATGACTGTCGATCCCGCATATACCGGCTTGCCCAGCCAAATCGTCCATGACGAGATCGTGCCTGCAAAAGCCGCTTGGCTCCACCATGTCGCGGCAGGCCAGACGCTGCGCATTGTCGATGTGGAAGGCAACCAGGCGGTCGATTTCCTGCTCTACAGCGATGCCGACGATGCAGAACGCTACAGCGCGCAGGATACGGTGTCTGCCCAGGGCAATCTGTTCCTGCGCAAGGGCAGCGTCCTGCGCTCCAACGAAGGGCGCCCGATGATGACGATCACCGGCTCTGCCGTCGATTACCATGACACGATCGGGGGCGCCTGTTCGTGCGAGTCCAACACCTTGCGCTACGGCCACCACACGAAGTCGCAACACGCCTGTGTCGAAAATTTCCTCGAAGCCAATCTGACTGAGGGCCGCGGCAAGCGCGACATGGTGCCCAACATCAACTTCTTCATGAACGTGCCGGTAGAGCAGGACGGCTCGCTGGGCATCGTGGATGGCATTTCTGCGCCCGGCCTGACGGTGGATCTGCGCGCCGAGATGGATGTAATCGTGGTCGTCTCCAATTGCCCGCAGATCAATAATCCCTGCAACGCCTTCAATCCCACACCAGTCCGGATGATCGTGGCCGCATGAAGCAAGACGCCGTATTGGTCGCAAACCGCGGCGCCATCGCGACCAGGATCATCCGCACTTTGCGGCGGATTGGGATTCGTTCGATAGCGGTTTATTCGGAAGCGGATGCAGGCTCTCTCCATGTCTCGCACGCCGACAAGGCTGTTTGCATAGGCCCCGCTGCGGCGGCGGAAAGCTATCTGGATATCCCGGCGATTATCGCCGCCGCAAAGGACAATGGCGCGGGCTATATCCACCCTGGCTACGGCTTTCTGGCAGAGAACGCCGAATTCGCCGAGGCTTGCGAAGCTGCGGGGATCGTCTTCATCGGGCCGCGCCCTGAACACATGCGCACCTTTGGCCTGAAGCACAGCGCTCGCGCGCTGGCGGCCGAACAGGGCGTTCCGCTGGCTCCTGGCACCGGGCTTTTGACAGACGAGGAAGAGGCCGTTCGGGCGGCGTCCGCCATCGGTTATCCGGTGATCCTGAAGGCCACGGCTGGCGGCGGCGGTATCGGCATGCGCATTTGCGAGGATGAGGCCGCAGTCCGCCAGGGTTACGAAGGCGTGGTCAGGCAGGGCACCAACAGTTTCAGCAACGCCGGGGTGTTCCTTGAACGCTATATCGCCAAGGCCCGGCATATCGAAGTGCAGGTATTCGGCGATGGCGAAGGTCGCGTCATGCCGCTGGGCGAGCGCGATTGTTCGCTGCAACGTCGCAACCAGAAGGTTGTCGAGGAAGCGCCCGCTCCGCAGCTTGTCAACGCCGTGCGCGGCGAATTGATCGCCGCCGCCGTGCGGTTGGCGCAGGCCGCAAACTATCGTTCTGCCGGAACGGTGGAGTTCCTGTTCGACACAGAGCGGCAGGAATTTTTCTTCCTCGAAATGAACACCCGGCTGCAGGTGGAGCATGGTGTGACCGAGGAGGTTATGGGTATCGACCTGGTGGAATGGATGGTGCGCGGTGCGGCGGGCGATTATGCCTTCATGGATGGCCCTGCGCCTGTCCCCAGCGGCCACTCGGTGCAGGTGCGGCTTTATGCCGAAGATCCCGCGCTCGATTACAGGCCGACGACCGGCACAGTGACCGCGCTGCATTTTCCCGATACCGTCCGCGCTGAAACGTGGTGCGAGGCGGGCAGCACCGTCAGCGCGTGGTACGATCCGATGATCGCCAAGCTGATCTCCCATGCGGACACGCGAGAGGGCGCGATTGCAGCGATGCAGCGCGCGCTTGAGGAAAGCCACATCGAGGGGATCGAAACCAACCTTCGCTGGCTGCGCGATGTGCTGGGCGACGACGGGTTCACCTCCGGCAAGGTGACGACCAGCCTGCTGGAGACAGTCGCCCACGATCCGCAAAGCATCCGCGTGGTATCGGGCGGTACCGCCACCACGGTGCAGGATTGGCCGGGACGCGAGGGATATTGGGCGGTCGGCGTGCCGCCGTCCGGCCCGATGGATGATCGGTCGTTTCGTATTGGCAATCTCCTGCTTGGCAATGCCGAGGGTGAGCCGGGACTGGAAGTGACCTTCACCGGCCCGACGCTGCTATTCAACGCGGACGCGCGCATCTGCCTGACGGGTGCGGATTTCGGCGCGAAGCTAGATGGCCATGAGGTCGCCCGCAACGTGCCGATCGACGTCGCCGCCGGGCAAACCCTTTCCCTTGGGCGCGTCTCAGGCGGCGGTATGCGCGGCTACATCTTGTTCGCAGGCGGCTTGAAAGTTCCATCCTATCTTGGCAGCAGCAGCACGTTCGATCTTGGCAATTTCGGTGGCCATGCGGCGCGCAAGCTGGTGGCGGGCGATACTTTGCACCTGTTGGAACCCACGGCGATAGATGGGCAAGGGGCTGCCGAAGTTCAGCCCGCCACGTTCACCAATCACTGGACGATCAGAGTGATGTACGGCCCGCACGGAGCGCCCGATTTCTTCACCGGCGATGATATCGTGTCGATCATCGATGCGGAGTGGCGCGTGCATTACAACAGCAACCGAACCGGCGTGCGACTGGTCGGGCCAAAGCCGGAATGGGCGCGCAACGATGGGGGCGAGGCTGGCCTTCACCCGTCCAACATCCATGACAACCCATACGCTGTCGGCGCCGTGGACTTTACCGGCGACATGCCGATCATCCTGGGGCCGGATGGACCGTCTCTTGGCGGGTTCGTCTGTCCGTTCGTGGTGATTGCCGCAGACCGCTGGAAAATCGGGCAGCTTTCGCCCGGCAACAAGGTGCGCTTCGTCCCCGTCGATATCGATCAGGCAGAAGCTGCCGCGCGGACCAGCATCATGCAACCGACGCCGCAATTACAGGCGCGCGAAATTGCCGATCTGAAGCCGAACCTGTGGGAAAAGCTCGCAGAGGGGCTGTGCCCGCGCACCGTCTATCGGCAGCAGGGCGACCGCAACATCCTCGTCGAATATGGCGACATCGTTCTCGACATCGAATTGCGTATTCGTGTCCACGCCCTGATGACGGTGCTGGAGGCTGAGGCGCTGCCCGGAGTGATCGACATCGTGCCGGGCATCCGCTCCCTGCAACTGCATTTCGATGGCGATACGCTGGATCAGGCGGGCGCTCTTGCGGCGCTGATGGCGGCGGAAAAGAAGCTGGGCGATCTGGAAGATTTTACCATCGCATCGCGCATCGTGCACCTTCCACTCAGCTGGCGCGATCCGGCAATCACCGCCACGGTGGAAAAATACATGGCCGCTGTGCGCGATGATGCGCCGTGGTGCCCGGACAACATTGAATTCATTCGCCGCATCAATGGCTTGCCCGATGCCGATAACGTGCGGCAAATAGTGTTCGACGCCAGCTATCTGGTGATGGGCCTAGGCGATGTGTACCTGGGCGCACCGGTCGCCACTCCTGTCGATCCGCGGCACCGGCTGGTGACAACGAAATACAATCCCGCGCGCACTTGGACACCGCCTAACGTGGTGGGCATCGGCGGTGCATATATGTGCATTTACGGGATGGAGGGGCCGGGCGGATACCAGCTGTTCGGCCGTACGATCCAGGTCTGGAATACCTACCGCCAAACCGATGCCTTCGTCGAAGGCAAGCCGTGGCTGTTGCGCTTTTTCGACCAGATCCGCTTCTTCGAGGTCAGCGCGCAGGAACTGGAGGAATGGCGGCGCGATTTCCCCACCGGACGCCGTTCTATCGAAGTCGAGCATTCCGAATTTCGATTGGCCGACTATCGCGCCTTCCTGCGCGACAATGCGTGCGAGATCGAGGAGTTTCAAAACACCCGGCAGGCCGCCTTCGATACAGAACGCGCGCATTGGCAGGAAAGCGGCGAGTTCGACCGGGTCAGCGAATTGATCGAGGATGTCGATGGCGGGGCGCTCGCAGAGCCAGCCATCGAAGTTCCCGAAGGCGCGCAGATCGTGGAGGCACCGTTCGGCGGCATCGTGTGGAAACTTCTCGTCTCCGAAGGGGACGAGGTTGAAGCGGGCGAAACGGTCGCGGTGATCGAGGCGATGAAGATGGAGTGTCCTCTGGAAAGCCCGGAAGCAGGCCGTGTGTCGGCCCTGTACATGCAAGAACGGCAATCGATAGAACCGGGCGCGCCGCTGATGGCATTGACGCGGCGATCGTGAGCCCACTTACCCGGCAAAGCGTCACGGCCATCGCGACGGCCGTAAACAGCGGCGAAACCACGGCCTATGCGGTCGCGCAGGAAACGCTTTCACGCCTTGAGGCCTATGATGCGGTGCAGCCGCAGATCTGGATTTCTCGCGCCAAGGCCGGAGACATCCTTGCCGCCGCGCGCGCTGTTGATGCACAACTGGCCGCGGGCGAGCGGTTGCCCCTTGCCGGAGTGCCCTTCGCGGTCAAGGACAATATCGACGTCTGCGGCTTTGAAACGACGGCCGGATGCCCCGCCTTCGCCTACCGACCCGATAAATCCGCCACCACCGTCGCGCGGCTGGAGGAGGCTGGCGCGATCTGCGTCGGCAAGACCAATCTGGACCAGTTCGCCACCGGACTTGTCGGTACGCGCAGCCCTTATGGGATACCGCGCAATGCCTACAATCTCGCTTATGTCAGTGGGGGATCGAGTTCGGGCTCTGCCGTGGCCGTGGCTGCCGGGCTGGTGCCATTTTCGCTGGGCACGGATACCGCCGGATCAGGCCGGGTGCCCGCAGCGTTCAACCACCTCGTCGGTTTGAAGCCGAGCAAGGGGCGCTGGAGTACACGCGGGCTTGTCCCCGCGTGCCGGTCGCTGGATTGCATCAGCGTATTTGCAGATAGCGTGGAGGACGCGCGGCTGGTGGATGCGGTGGTGTCCGCTTTCGATGCCGAAGATGCGTACTCGCGTTCGCTGCCGGACCGCGACATCATGGCGAAGCGGATCGGAGTGCCAAGGCCGCATCAGCGAAAATGGTTCGGCGATAGCGAATCGGAGTATCTTTACGATCGCGCGCTGGAGGTTCTTGGCACGCAAGCCCAGATCGTCGAAATAGACATAGGCTTTCTCAACGAAGCGGCCAGCCTGCTGTACAGTGGGCCTTGGGTGGCGGAGCGAACTGCCGCCCTTCAGGCTCTCCTGACCCGGCAGCCTGAAGCGATTGACGATACCGTGCGCACCATCGTCGAGGCCGGTCTGGATGTGTCGGCGGTAGAACTGTTCAATGGCATCTATCGCCTGGCCGATTTGCAACGGGAGGCAGAGAACCTTTGGCAGCAGGTCGACGTGCTGGCCTTTCCCACCACCGGAGCGACCTATCGCGTGAGCGAGCTCAAAGCTTCGCCCATCGCACTTAACAGCAACCTTGGCGCCTATACCAATTTCGTGAACCTGCTTGATATGGCAGCCATCGCCGTTCCTGCGGGAGCGCGCGGAAATTCCACGGGCTTCGGTATCACCCTGATCGGTCCTGCAGGGAGCGATGGGAGCCTGATGGATGCTGCCGATACCTATCTCGATGCCGCCGATCTGCCCGAACTAGACCTGGAGGGAAGAATGGAAACCGTGAAACTCGCCGTTGTTGGAGCCCACCTGAAAGACATGCCGCTGCATTGGCAGCTCACCTCTCGCGAGGCGCAATTCTTGGCCGCCTGCAATACTGCGCCATCCTACAAGCTTTACGCCATGGCAGGCAGCGTGCCACCCAAGCCGGCACTGGTTTATAGCGCCGATGGCGCGGCGATCCCCGTTGAAGTCTACGAACTGGATGTGGCCGCGTTTGGCAGCTTTGTTGCCGAGGTGCCCGCGCCGCTCGCCATAGGCACGGTGACGCTTGAAGATGGTAGCAGTGTCAAAGGCTTCGTTGCCGAACCGCGCGCGACCGAGGGAGCGGAGGATATAACCCAGCTTGGCGGATGGCGCGCCTTCATTGAACGGGGCTGAATCCTGCCGGACGAAAGCCGAGGGATTTCTTTCGTTATTACACTTGACGCGATAATTAATATTGGTAGCCTTTCGGATATAGCAACAAGCATAAAAGTTCGCCGGAGAGATTCTGAAAGATCTGGGTCGACAGTTCGGCCCGGGCACGGAGTCCGATCGTGGAACACGCACAGGACGCTATGAGCGCAGGATCAACAGGATCCCGCCGTTGTGAACCGCGCGTGCCGGATTCCGCATTGAGTTGAAAGCGGAGAAAGCAGCAATGGCCGGTGTTTGCGTTGGAAACAGAATCATAGGTGCAGACTCGCCCGTTACTGTCGGTTGGGAGAACATTCCCAAAGTCGAGGGCGGTCCGGCAAAGCGGTTCATCTTCACTTATTTCCAGCCGTTCTTCCTCTTTGCACTGATTGCGTTCTGGTATTACGCGCCCAATTCCATCGCGACGGCGACAACCGCGATCATCATCGGCCTTTCCTTCCGCGCGCTGTTGATCGGGATTGAACTGATCAATCCCCGCCACCGCAGTTGGCAACTTACCTGGAAAGAATTCTGTACAGACCTGTTCTACGTCGGGCTTGGCTATACGATCTTGCGCATGGTCGATGCTTATATCGGCGATGGCGTGATCGTGGATGCCGTGCTTGGCGCATATGATTGGGACAAGTTCAGCTGGTTTACCGGCATGCCTCTCCTGATCCAGGCGTTGATGATTTCCCTGGTGTTCGATTTCGGCCAGTACTGGATGCACCGCGGGATGCACAACTGGCATCCGCTATGGCTGACGCACGCCCCGCATCATTACATAACCCAGTTGAACATCAATAAGGGCGCGGTCGGCAATCCGATAGAGCTGTTCCTGATCGGCCTTGGTATTGGCGGGTTTTTCGACTTTCTGCCACGGGCGGCGCTGCTGGCGGGTACGTTCGGCCTTGCGATCGGCACCTATCAGCACATCAACGTGCGTTTCAACACGCCGCGCTGGTGGCGTTTCCTGTTCAACACCACCGAACATCACAGCGTCCATCACTCGCAGGATTTCGAAGCCAGCCGCAGCAATTACGGCGCGACCTGGATCGTCTTCGATCGCCTGTTCGGTACTTGTGTGGATGGTGAAGCGGAAAAACTGGGCATGGAAGGTGGCCGGCGGATGCAGATCAGCGAAGCCATGGTCTATCCGTTCTCCGAGGGGTGGAAGACCTCGAAGCAGTGGGTAAGTCAGCGGCTGCACCGGCCGGACAACGTGCCGGCCGAGTAACGCGGCACGTCCGCCGCACGCACAGTGTTCAATGCAACTCGTCTTCTTGTCACTACGATTGGCGGGAAGCCATCTCGCACGCCCCGCGTCCTGACCATCCTGACAGTCGGAGTATCCATTAGGTGATGAAATTGCCCTATATCGATCGCATCTGGACGGCACGCGGAGACATCGAGCTCGATCCGCCACGCACAGCCAAGGAGGCCTTCGCAAAGCTCGATCCAATGCTGCAGGAAAATGTCAGTGAATTCGAGGTCAATGGCGATACGCTGAGATACAGGAAGAACAATCCTGCAGCACAGGATAAGATGGCCACCTTTCCCAAGGGCACCTTGCAGGTGGTGCAAGAAGGCGGGCGCTCGCAGCTGCGTTACGAGCTCATCAGTCCGGCCCTGCTTATGGTCTTTATCGCTCCGCTGTTTTTCCTCGTGTTTGCGCAAGTGGCAACGGCAGTGAACGAAATGGAAAAGTCTTCGCAGGAAGAAGCCGCCGATAAGGACGAAGAGGAAGAGGACGACGAGGAGCCCCAGCCCAATAGCGCGATCGATCAATGGTTGGGTGCGCCTGCGCCGGAGACCCTTGCTGAAAAGAAGGAACGCGAGGAGCGCGAGGAGGAAGAAGACGAGGGCACCCATTCCACCACGCCATCGAAGGTGTTGGCGGGAATTTTTGCAACACTCTGGCTTTTCGGGCGGCTCTTCGAACCGTGGCTCATGCGCAGGCGATTGCGCGCCGCGCTCAACAACCAGGCGAGTCCAGGTCCGCTGAACAGAGTGGAATCGAAGTCATCATCGCCAAGTTGACGTCATGGCCTGTCGGCCAATCACGCCGTCCCTGCTTATTTGTGCCCAGAAACCCTGGGTTCCTGGGTTATAAAATGTCGATGAATTACAGCCGCTTAGCTCTCGGATAATGTCAGGAATCCACTGTGGCGTGTGATTTGCCCTACCAATTTCCCCGAAATATATCTCACAGATATAAAGGGGAAAAGTGTGGAGGTGCAAGCAGTACAGGAACCACTTGTCTCTGCGGCCCATTTCCCTGTTCTGGGCTAATTTACAAGGAAAAATTCCGAAATCGCGGAATTTTGATGCTTACAGAGGCTCCTGTAAGATGCAGGATTGAGCCGTTATCACGTCGAAATTCCCTGCGAAGAAAACAGGGAAATGAAAATGGCGTATTAGGGAACGCAAAACCGAAGATCAGCGAATAGAGCAAATGCGATCAAGGAGTGATTTGCGTTCACCGTTTTTACGAGAATGTCGATAAGGTCATCAAAGCCGCTGGCGAACTTGCTGCCTGATTGATCGAACCCGTTCCAACGCATCCTCCAAGTCTTGCTCAATCTCTTGCAGCCTTAGTCCGATCTCCAGGTCACCATGACCAGTCGCCTCCAGGAAGAAGATCATCACAGGTTCTGAATGAGCTGCGAGCTCGAGCAGATGTAACCCGGTCGGACTGGCCCTGCCATTGAGCCAGGATCGAGCTGTTGTATCGCTGACACCCGTCCATCGCATTACAGTCTTGGTTGCTCTGCGACTCGCCTCCAGCTCAAATCTGAGTGCCTCGCCTATCTGCTCGGCTAGCAACGAATCCGACAGCAAATGTTGTGATTTCCGAAGTTGACTTGCGGTTTTACGAACCATGCTTCGGGCCCTCTTGCTGTAAACAAGGATTTCTGCGGGCTTCGGTACGATCACCAGATTGGACGGCAATGGTAATAAGATGGCTGGATACCGAGGGCGCTGATGGTTCAGGTGATCCGCCGAAATTGCGCGCAGCGGAATATGTGCGGATGTCGACCGAGCATCAGCAGTACTCTACCGACAACCAATCCGAAGCCATCCGCCGGTACGCAGACCAGCGCGGTTATGAGATCGTCCAGTCTTATGCCGACGAGGGCAAGAGCGGCCTCAACATCGGCGGCCGGCTTGCACTGCAGAAGCTCCTGCACGACGTAGAAGGCGGCCACTCAGATTTCACGGTCCTGATCGTTTATGATGTCAGCCGCTGGGGCCGCTTCCAGGATCCCGATGAGGCTGCATCCTATGAGCTGCGCTGTCGCCAGACCGGTGTGCAGGTGCATTACTGCGCCGAGCAATTCGAGAATGACGGCAGGATCGGCTCGTCAATTATCAAGACCGTAAAACGGGCGATGGCTGGAGAGTATAGCCGTGAGCTCTCGGTCAAGGTGTTCGCTGGCCAGGCTAACCTGATCCAGCTCGGTTACAGGCAAGGCGGACCAGCAGGCTTGGCCTAAGGCGAATGCTTGTCGATCAATCAGGCCAGGAGAAGGGTCTGCTGCATGTCGGCGAACACAAGAGCATCGCCACCGACAGGGTCATTCTGGTCCCTGGCCCGGAACATGAGATCAGAATTGTCGGTGAAGTTTATCAGCTGTTCGTCGAGCGCGGGCTCAAGGAACGCGAAACCGCGGACGAGCTGAATGGCCGAGGTATTACTACTGACCTTAATCGGCCCTGGACACGCGGATCAGTGCACCAACTCCTGATCAACGAGAAATACGTTGGTAACAACGTCTGGGCCAAAACCTCTTGTAAGCTCAAGGGCGCTCATGTTCAGAATGACCCAAACGACTGGGTCAGGGCAAATGCCGCGTTTCAGGGCATTGTCCTGCAGGCCATGTTCGACGCGGCGCAAGCCATCATCGCGGAACGAAGCGCAAAGCTCAGCAATGATGAGATGCTCGAGAGACTGGCGCAGATTCTCAAGCTGAACGGTTATCTCTCTGGCCTCATCATCAATGAAGCCGATGACTGTCCGTCGAGCAGTTCCTTCAGATCGCGGTTTGGCAGTCTTATTCGTGCCTATACGCTGGTCGGATTTAACCCTGATCGCGACTACCGCTATCTCGAAACAAACCGCAAATTGCGGGACATGCACCCCGAAATCATTCAGTCAGTGATTGAGGGCATTGTCGGGGTAGGCGGAACCGTTGCCCACGATCCGTCCACTGATCTTCTGACGATCAACCGGGAGTTCACGGCTTCCATCACTATTGCCCGATGTTTCCAGACAGGCGCGGGCAGCCTGCGCTGGAAGCTCAGGCTGGATACGGCGCTCAAACCGAACCTGACGGTTGCGGTGCGGATGGATGATGCCAACAGCCAGCCGCTCGACTACTATCTGCTGCCGCGGCTCGACATGCGCGAAGCCGTTCTCCGGCTGGCCGAATACAACGGCCTCTCTCTGGATGCTTACCGTTTCGACAGCCTCGGGCCTTTCTATCAAATGGCTGCGCGCACCAGCTTCAGGGCAGCCGCCTGATGTCTGCACTCCCGGCCCAGCGTGTCGAGATGATTCCGGTGGACCGCGTCACGGTCGTGAATCCAAGGGTGCGCAACCAGCGCAACTTCAGGGAGATCGTCGACAACATCGCGAAAATTGGGCTCAAGAAGCCGATCACGGTCACTCGCCGCGCTGAAGCAGGCGGGCCATTCT
>OJBY01000224.1_pt1 | contig 35806 bp, 30 predicted proteins | sample 1591731 | NCBI WGS metagenome assembly OJBY01 (sample SAMN05416837, study PRJEB24817) | seawater metagenome | isolation source: Sea water | place: Canada:Atlantic | collected 2013-07
GGGAAGGACATTTTGTCCATGCGTGAATTGCTGGACGAAGATCCGCACATTCCCTTCGCAGTTCTGCTTATCTGCCGCGCGATAGACGACTGTGTTGCCCTGAGCGCGACGCTGTTCCAACCAGATTTGCCGCACGAGAAAGTCGATATCGTCGACGACACGCGCGACGAAATAACCCCCGGAGGTCTGCCCGATGGCCAAGACAACGATCCCGTATAAAACTCAGAACGCGCTGTGGGCAAGAGCTGGCGGGCGCTGCCAATACCGCGGCTGTAATGACTTGCTCGTCGGCGACCTCATAGCGGGGAGGCGGACCGGGACCTATGGCTTTATCGCTCATATTGTCGCGGATGTAGGCGACAAGCTAAAGAGCAAGGCCCCGCGCTACGATCCTGTCCGCTCGCCAAAGCTTGCCAGAGATATCGGCAACCTGATGATCCTTTGCCACCGACACCATAAGCTAATCGATGTCGAGGAGGTGGATGATCATCCGGAAGACGTCCTCCTCCAGATGAAGAAGGAGCACGAAGAGCGCATCGAGCTCAATACCGGCATCGGCGCCGATCGCGCGTCGCATGTCCTTCGCTTCGGCGCCTCGATCGGCAAGCACCCGGTGCTCGTGAATACAAGCGCCATCTTCGCGGCAATGCCGCCGGACCGGCATCCTGCCGAGCACACTACGATCGATCTGCAGATGAAGAACCATGCGGCCCAGGACAACGAGGTCGCCTTCTATGAAACGGAACGGGCTAATCTGGAGCGATTGTTCGCACAGCGCGTTACCGAACGTGTGGAGGCCGAGGATGTAAAACACCTGAGCGTGTTTGCTCTCGCGCCACAGCCCCTATTATTCGAGCTTGGCCGCCTGCTGAATGAAATCGTGGATGTCACGGTCCATCAGTTCCATCGCAACCCTAAGGGATGGGCATGGGCACGCGACGCGGAGCCTTTGGAGTTCAAACTCACTGAACCGCAAGCCAATCGCGGTGGCCCCGTCGCCCTCAAGCTCGCCGTCAGCGCAAATATCGATGATAAGCGCATCCTTTCGGCGCTAAACGCTACGAGCGCCGAAGTCTGGACCGTGACAGTGCCGGCGCCGCACAACGATATTGTTCGCCAACCCGCCGACGTCGCCAATTTCGCAAAAACGATGCGCCGCGCCTATGCGCGTATTCAAGATGCCCATGGCGTCGAATCAGTCGTGAACGTTTTTCCAGCGGTTCCCGTCTCACTGGCCGTCGAAGCCGGGCGTGTTTGGATGCCCAAAGTGAACCCGTCTCTGCGCCTGTTCGACCAGGTGCGGGATCGGGGTTTTGTAGAAGCTTTCTGTATCGGGGGTTAAAAGCGTAGAGTTGCTAACGTCAGCTTTAGCCCATTTTCTGCCACCACTTATATACCGAGAGCGACTGGCTTACGGTCGGTGTGCTCTCAGCGAGTAGGTTGAAGGAGCGGACTTTAAGCACACCGAACGCATCTCCGATGCAGAAAGATATTGTTTACCAATAACTTGCTCGAATTTGTTCCTCGAAAAAGAGGAGCAGATCAATGGATACGAATGGCCATGTGTTACCGCAAAAATCAAGTTCGAATCATGCGCTTTCCGCAGCGCTGAATCAGCGCGAGGAAGGGGATGATCGAGGCGTCCAGCATTTAAGGCTCAATGGTAATATCGCTCGCCGTAAGCCCGGCAAACGGGTGATTGAGTATTGGGATAGCGAACTGCCCGGTTTCGGGCTGCGCGTGCATCCTTCGGGACGGCGGACCTGGTTCGTGATGTTTCGTCAGCGAGGAAAGCAGCGTCGAGCCTCGCTTGGCACTTCCAGACAGGTCACAGCAATCGAGGCGCGGCGTATGGCACGCGATAAGCTGGCCGAGGTTGCGCTTGACGGGCTGCCTACCCGCAAGACCAGCAAAGTTAGTGCCAAGCGATCACCACTGGTGCGCGACTATGCTGAGCGCTTCTGGACCGATTATGCACGACACTGGAAACCAAGCACGCGCCATCGCAATCGGACCGGGCTTGATCGGGAAATCCTGCCTGCGTTTGGGGATTGCCGTGTAGACGAGCTTGTGAAGTCGGACGTCTTGTTCTGGCGCGACGGATTTGCCGAGCGGACGGGGGCCTTTAATCGCACCTTGCCGATCCTTTCGGTGATGATGGGTTATGCCGAGAAGCTTGGCTACCGCCCGCGCGGATCGTATCCATCCGGTGAAGGCCGCGGTGTGACGCCGGCCGAGGCGTAGCCGGAGTTACGCGGCGATTGCGTCGGGGAGCGGCGCCTAGTTCCATGGCAGAAGCTCGTCGAGCCTGGTGGCGGGGTGATCGGCAATGCGGGCGAGGACATCGGCGAGCCAGGCCTGCGGATCGACGTCATTGAGCTTGGCGGTCTGGATCAGCGTGTAGATGATGGCGGCGCGTTGCCCGCCGCGGTCGGACCCGCAGAACAGCCATGCCTTGCGGCCGAGCGGGATGCAGCGCAACGCGCGTTCGGCAGCATTGTTGGTGAGGCAGATCCTGCCGTCGTCAAGGAAGCGGGTGAACGCGTCCCAGCGCTTCAGCATGTAGAGGCAGGCCTTGGTCAGATCATGGCCGCGCGACAGCTTGGCCACCTGCGCGGTGAGCCAGGTGTGGAGCTCGGACATCAGCGGTGCGCTGAGTTCCTGGCGAACGGCAATCCGCTCGGCCGGAGCCGTGCCATTGATGCCCCGCTCGATATCGAACAGGGCGTCGAGGCGCTGCACGGCTTCCAGCGCGATCGGATAGGTCATGCTGCTGCGCTGGCCACGGCTCTTCTTGCGGGCTGAGCTTACGACATCGGCCAGCTCGAAGAACTTGCGGCGCGCATGGGCAAAGCATCCAGCTTCCAGCACGGGACCGGGATCACGGCCTTCGCGATAGAGCTCGTTGTAGCCGCCATAGGCATCGGCCTGCAGGATACCGGACCATGCCGCGAGATGGGTCTGCGGGTGCTCGCCGCGCCGATCGCGCGAGTAATGGAACAGGGCAGCTGGTGGATCAGATCCGGCGAACGGGCGATCATCGCGAACGTAAACCCATAATCGAGCCGTATCGGTCTTGCCCCTGGCCATGACCGGCACGGTGGTATCGTCACCATGGATGCGGTCCGAAGCAAGGACGTGCGCTTCAATCAGCTTGTAGAGCGGCATCAGCGCATGGGCAGCCGCGCCGACCTGATCGGCGAGGGTCGAGACGCTGAGCGGCACGCCTTCGCGGGCAAAGCGCTCGGCCTGCCGGTTGAGCGGTTGGTGCTGCCCATACTTCTCGAACAATAGCATCGCCAGGAAGCTTGGTCCGGCCCATCCGCGCGGGACGACATGGAACGGCGCAGGGGCCTGCGCGATCTTCTCGCAGTCCCGGCACGAGAACTTCTCGCGCACCGTCTGGATCACCTTCCACGAGCGCGGGATCACCTCGAGCGTCTCGGTGACGTCTTCGCCGAGCTTGGAGAGCCGATCCCCGCCGCAGGCCGGGCAGGAACATGGGGCGGGCACCACGACGCGCTCGCGCGGCAGATGATCGGGAAACGGCTTCCTTGCCGGGCGCTTGCGCTCGAGGGCGGTGACGGTGGTGGTCCTGGCTGCCGCTTCCTCGGCGATCAGATCGTCCTCAGCGGCATCAGCCTCGAGATCTTCGAGCTGCAGCTCCATCTGATCCAGCAGGCGGCGGCTGCGCTCGGCGCTGGCGCCATACTGCTCGCGCCTGAGCTTGGCGATCTGCAGCTTGAGGTGGGCGATCACCGCTTCGATGGCGCTCTCGCGGGCATGGGCGTTGGCCAGTTCGGCTGCGACAGTGGCGGCGTGCTGCTCGGCCTCCTCGACTCTGCGGGCCATCGTCGCCACCAGCGCCTTGAGCGCTTCGACATCGTCCGGAAGGGGCGAGATGGCGGCTTCCATGACGCAGAGTGAATCACGTGGGATGCCCTGCTGCAAGAGCAAAATGCCACCTTCTGACGATTATCCTGCGCTCGCCGGGCGCCACGTATACTGCGGGTTGCGCCAGTCGATCCCCTCCAGCAGGCAGGCCAGCTGGGACGGGGTCAAGGATACCGTTCCGTCCTTCGCCGAGGGCCATACAAACCGGCCCTTCTCGAGCCGCTTGGCATAGAGCGACATGCCGATCCCGTCGTGCCAGATGATCTTGATCAGCGATCCCGCGCGGCCGCGAAACACGAACAGATCGCCGCTATGAGGATTACGCTTGAGACCCTGCTGCACCAGCAGGGCCAGGCCCTGCATGCCCTTCCGCATGTCCGTGTGGTCCAGCGCGATCCACACCCGCGCGCTCGGAGGGATCATCGCAGAGCCTTCAATGCGGCAGCAACCAGCGCCGGTGATGCCGCAGGATAAATGCTCAGCCGCTTGCCGCGCGGCAGATCAATGATCATCACGGGGTGCTCGACCGTGCTGGTCGCCGCTGCGTCCTCATCCACCACCGCTTCGGCAAACACCGGCGCCGGCAACGCCTCGGATAAGCTGCTTGCCCGTTCGCCTGCCTCGCGCAGCTTGCGCCGCCAGGTGTAGATCAGCGCCGAAGAAATATCGTGACGTCGGCACACCTCGGCAACGCAGGCGCCCGGCGCGAAAGCATCGGAAAGTATCCGCAGCCGCTCTTCCTCGCTCCAACGTCGGCGCCGCTCTGGCCCCGAAAACACCGTCACCTGACCCATCGACCACTCCATAAGCGCGCTCACAAGAGCACGCTAAAGAGCGCTCAATACCTACCCAGACAAGGCGGTCCCCGCCGGATGGATACGTTCGATCTGTTGAAGAGCCTTTCCTACCGGGAGACCCTTGTCCTCTTTGCCAGCAGGATCTTGATGAAGAGGCAGCTGTGCGGATGTCTTCATTCGACAGTTACATCAGAGGTGCCGCGATGGATCAGGCGCGAACAGCAGAGAACGCTGTTGCGCAGCGTCTTCAATCTCTTCGTCGATTATCATTCAAGAGTTCCGATGAAATCGGAGCACTGCTAGCGGAGGCTGCGGCGCAAGACACAAATGCAAAGGCTCTCGTTTCAGAGGCGATTGCCTATAACGAGGCTCTGCGAGCACGCCGTGATGAACGTCTTGGGCAATTCGAGACGGCTACGATTGGAGACTTGCCTGCGCTGCCAATCAACCCGGTGGTACGTATGAAGGCATGGATTGCGCAGCTTCGCGAGTACGCCAACCAACTCCGCAACTCTGATGACCGGACTGCGGTCGCGTCGGCAAGAGTTTCCGAGCTGGAAAACAGGCAACAGCTTAGCAATCAGATCGAAGAGGCCCTTGTTCGTCGAAATCAGTTAGCGAGCATTCATCTCTGGAAGAAATGCGAGGACGCGCTTGGTACTCGTTCCTTGTCGCGACTGATGAGTGCATTGAGGAAAGAATTGACGTCGCCGGCACTAGAGGCGCGAATAAAGGAAGAGATCGCGAATTTTGGAATGGAACACGTGCCGCTCCGTTTCACGGATGCCACAGACCATGGCACTAGCGTCTTTGAGGTTGGCTTGGCAACGGACCAAGCGGCAAAGAAAGCGCGTATCTTAAGCGAAGGCGAACAACGCGCCCTCAGCCTCGCCTGCTTTATGGCAGAAACTCATGTCGCTGAACGAAGATCAGGCATCATCCTAGATGATCCTGTGACCAGTTTGGACCATATGCGAATTCGCAAGGTCGCTCGGCGTCTGGTCGATGAAGCGGCCAAAGGCCGGCAGATCATTATCTTCACCCACAACCTGGTTTTCTACAACGAATTGATGCTCGCCTGTACGGATCGAACAGTGGCGGTGCCAGCCCTCCCTTGCTTAATCGAACAAGGCGGGACCGGTGAGTTCGGGGTGGTTACGGTCGACAGCGCGCCTTGGGTGGCTCGAAAGGTCAAAGAGCGCGAACAATCATTGAAAGCGCTGCTCGACCAAGTGCCAGAAGAGGTATCGCCTATAAGTGATGAATATCGACGAGCTTGCACGCGGTTTTACGCCGCGCTGCGAGAAACCTGGGAAAGAGCCGTGGAAGAAATCGTGCTAAACGATGTTGTCAGGCGGTTCGGCTCAAATGTCGGAACATTGCGTCTCAGCGGTGTCGACGTAAGTGACGAAGACTATCTGGTCATTCATCGCGCTATGTCGCGCGCTTCTGAGCATTCTGGGCACGACCAGGCCGCAGCAAAGCAGATCGAGATGCCAACCAAGACGCAGATGCAGGCAGAATTAGACGAGCTGGCAGCTTTCCGAGCAAAGAAGTCAAAGGCAAACAAGGTGGCAGAAGCTCGGCGAAAAGAAGCAGCTACGAAGCCACCAAAGGGCGCAACTGGTTGAAAATAGAGGTGAATAGCCTTCGCTATGACATTGGCTGAGCGCCAGACAGTTCAAAGGCCCTTTGAAGTTCGCACATGGTTAGCGATCTTCGTAGAGATGAGATCAAGTCATCGCTTGAAGCAGGTACGCGCAAACGCGGATGGCGCGACATTTCTCGATCCACCCTAAGGCTCCGGCCTAGGCAATGGTTTGCCATGACCTTTTTCCAGTAGGCTGATATCTATCGCTGTAAGGAGTTGATCGAAGAACGCCTCTACGAGCATTAGGTGTTCGGTATAGATGACCAGCTGCTCACCGGCCTTCAAATCAAGCCCTAGCTGAGGCTGTTCTGCACATAGCCGGCCTAATTCATCAGAGACAAGATCTTCTCCATGGGTGACGTGATGGCGAATAAGACCGACGGTTTCTATAGCTTTCGCCCACGATCCGATGTCACTCTGGGTGTACCAACTGGGCCGCTCCAAACCGGCTTTCTTGAAGTATGCAGCGAACACTTTGTGAAGACCGTCGTAAGCACGTTTCCTGCGCCAGCTCTCTAGCCGCTCGCTCCATGCCTCCTGATACTTTGTCGCTGCCTCGGGACTCGTTTCTTGGTCGCGATAGAGTTTGCGAAGGGGCTTGAAATCATCCCCCTTCATCAACTCCTGAGGATGGGCATCGAGATAGATTTCGTACAATTCAAATACTACCTCTTCCAGCGCACCATACATATCCTGAACGCCATAGCCGCCCATGAGAGGTATGCAGGCTTCGTAGTTCCTTGACGCTTCTTGGCCATGCCAAAGTGCCAGTTCGACGCGTTCAGGACCATCCGCGCTCGCTCTCACCGTATCAACGCGAAGACCGAGGTTTTGATGTGATTGATAGCGGTCGCGTGCGACGAAGAGCGAATTTATGGTAATCGCCCAGCGCATATAGACGCTTCGAAAGACTGATCTGAAATCGCCTATCATCTCAGTGGACTTCTCAATCCACTTTTTCTCCTGATCGTCTGTCCGATAGATTATGTTTTGGATCGGTGGCGGTTCGGCGAGCGCAGGATCATCCGCTTCAAAAATGTTCTGCTTAAGGAACTGCACTCGGTTTCTGAAACTTGGTCGCATAAAATGCCCTTAGGTTTTCCAATTTGATGGGCACAGGATAGCGCTGATTGCGATCCCCCCTTGTTCTGCCCTTGTTCTCTATGTAGCGTCCATAGTGACATGGCAAAGCAATCATCTAATTTCAGCTTCTATGAGTTCTTCGCGGGCGGCGGCATGGCGCGCGCTGGGCTTGGTGCCAATTGGACGTGCTTGTTCGCAAATGACTTCGATAAGAAGAAGGGAGCGACATATGCCCGCAACTGGGGCGGGGGCGATATTGTCGTCGATGATATTCGGAACGTCGATCCGCTGACATTGCCGGAAGAGCCAGACATGGTGTGGGGCTCGTTTCCATGCCAAGATCTGTCACTAGCGGGCGGAGGAGCAGGTCTTAAAGGCGACCGGTCCGGAACATTTTGGCCGTTCATCGCAATCATCGATGAGCTTGCCCGCGATGGACGCGCTCCAAAAATCATAGCGCTCGAAAATGTCGTCGGTACGCTGACGTCTCACAAAGGCAAAGACTTCGTGGCCATCTGCGATGCGTTACACGGTCTGGGATATCGGTTCGGTGCCGTTGTGGTCGATGCGTCGCTTTTCGTGCCACAATCCCGTCCGCGTCTGTTCGTCATCGGCGTACGCCACGATTTGGCTGCGACCAACACGAAGCGCGAGCCTCAAAGCCCATGGCATACTCCCGCTATCAAGCGCGCGTATGATTTATTGCCTCAGGTTCTTAAGGAAAGCTGGCTTTGGTGGAGCATGCCGAATCCGCCGGAGCGAAAGCAAGATTTCCGGGATTTGATCCAGGAGAATCCCAAGAGCGTCAAATGGCACACGGCCCGCGAAACGCGCGATCTTTTATCAATGATGAGCGATGTGAACCTGGCCAAGGTTGAGACGGCAAAGCTGGCCGGTGTGCGCATGGTTGGCGGCGTCTACAAGCGCACCCGCTTCCACCACGGAATTAAGGTTCAACGCGCGGAGGTTCGGTTCGACAATATCGCCGGATGCTTGCGAACGCCTGCGGGTGGTTCGTCGCGTCAATTGATCTTAGTCGTGGAGGGCGAGAAAATAAGGTCTCGCCTGATTTCTTCGAGGGAGACGGCCCGACTGATGGGTCTCCCGGACAGCTACAAGCTGCCCGACGGCTACAATGAAGCATATCATCTGACAGGGGATGGAGTGGCAGTTCCTGTGGTTAGACACTTGGCGAAACATCTATTTGAGCCGATAATTGCTCATGCATTGGCCAAAGAGGACGTCAGCGCCGCATGAATGACCCAATTCCGTGCCGAAAAGATCCTGATCTGAAGCGTCAAATCGAAGAGTTTTCAGAAACCCTCAAAACGAGGTCGCATGAGCTGAATACGTTCGGCTTAAGCGAGAAGGACTTTTACGAAAGTGGCATCTTCGAAGGCTCTATTCAGCGCGTCAGAGGTCAAATTTCCGCCTCAATGGCAGAGAAGAAAGCGTTCGTTGCTCACATCCTCAATCACATGGAGGATGCAGGCTACATCAAGAATTGGATTGAGGCGGGCAATGCCAATCGCCACGACTATTCCGTCACTCTCAACGACGACAAGATTGCAGCTATCGAGCTCAAGGGCTGCCTAGACGGTAATAACACGAATATCTCAGCTCGCCCGCCACATGCTAATGAGTTCATTGTGTGGAGTGTATGCCAAAACAAGGGAGCTGATCCACGCCACAATGTTTGGTCTGGTATTCATGTGCGTTTCTCGGCCGATGTGATCTCGGAGAAGAAGCAGGTTGACGGATTAATCGTTTGGGATTGGCTTTGCGGGACGGCCGCTAGAACCTGCCCGAAGATTGACGACGCGCCAGAACGAGTAAACGAGGTCGGCCCCTATCGGCTACCGCCACCTTGCATTTATCTTTTTCCAGCCACCATCCCGAGTCCTCGCAACAACCCGAAACCACCGCCACGGCCTTTAGATGAGGTTGGCTTTCTTAAGGCAATGCAAAGCTGCTTCGGCGGGTTCGATACAGAGTTAAACTCCGTGACCTTCGAGGCTGGGATGGACGGAGTAGATGTAGTTCGTACCACGACGATCGAACGAGATGGCTCTGTGCGAAAGCAATCGAAGGCGACGGCCATCCGCCGAGCTTGATCGAAGCATCGACCCGACAATTTGACCGCCGCTGGCTATAGACTGATTGGCTCATGTGTCCGGTTTCGAGTGATCAATCGCAACAGACAAATGAACGACTTGGACTGGTTAGCAGAATGACCGGATTTCGATGAACTTTGCCGAAACCGGACGGGCCGCTTGCCGCCCATTTGCTGACATACATTGCAAGCCAACGCCAGGGCAGCTTTCGGGCCGATAGCGGACTGTCGGCTGAGAGAGGCATTTCGTTCGAAATCCAACCCTTCTTGAGGATGACTCTGCCAAACTCGGATCTCGTGCCGCAGCTTGCCGATGCCTACGATATCGGCACTATCCGGTCGGCCGTTCGAAGGATTATGGGGACGGGGGTCCAGCCTGCCTGAACAAGCTGTCTCGAGGCCTGCGAACTGAGCTTGTGTTAAGTGGGCGGCGCCAATCGTTCAGCCGATCAAACATAGCATTGGCGGATCAATAGAGACGCTTATAGGGCCTACGTGCCTGGCAATTACTGGATTTTATTTCAGATAGAGGTACACGACCGCATCCCTTTGATTTCACGGAAGTAGCACATGCCGCAGTTCAACGATTGGTGCATTAGTGACGATGTGCCAGTTGGGAATCACTTTTGCCGTGTAATGACCGGCCAGGCAGCAAACCTTCCCACCGGCATTCAGGCAACGGCTGCAATAGTCCCAGCGCACTATGCGTCGGAAGAACATGTGGCGCGGGCGCTCGCACGTCTCGGCAAGCCAGCCGCGGCCGCACTCATCCAAGGCAAACTACCAACAACGAAGGCTATCCGTTCTGGTGATCTGGGAGAAATATATGCGACAGAATGGATCGATGCGCACAGCGGTGGCTATAGTGCGCCGATCAAGCGCCTCCGTTGGAAAGATCATCGCAACATGGCGATGCGCGGCGAGGATGTTATTGGCATCCTCCAAGACCCTCAGTCTCAGCGCCTGCGCTTTCTCAAGACCGAAGCGAAAAGCCGGGTGGCGCTGACCGCGCAGGTTCTCGTCGAAGCCCGCGCCAATCTAGATAAGGACGGTGGCCTGCCATCTGCCCATGCCCTCGCCTTCATTTCGGCCCGCTTGCTCGAACTGAACAATCTTCCGCTTGCGGATGCGATCGACGATGCGCTGCTCAAGCATGGAATCCCGCCGCAGAACGTTCGGCATCTGCTTTTCACATTCTCTGGCAACGCGCCCGACGCAATGCTTGCCGAGTCGCTTCAAGCCTATCCCGGCCAATTCAACCAGTGGGGGGTTGGCCTGCGTGTGGAAGGCCATGCCGCTTTCATCGGCGCCATATATGATCAGGTGATTGCCGATGCCAACAACCCCTGAAGCCATAGCGGCGGACATTGCCGAGGCGGCCACTGCCGGCTTCCGCGGGCGCCTCATAGCCCGTGGACAAGCCCGCGCGATGATCTGGCGCGACGGTATCCTGCCGCCTGAAGCGCCCGACTTTGCCCCCCAATTGAGCTACGATCTTCATTCGCACGGCTATGCGCTATTGGGGCTTGGCCTCCGATTGCGCGAGCTGGGCGGCGATGAGGCGGCCGCGCGCGTTGCCTTCGAACAGGCCGCCACCGCCCTTGAAGCCGTTATAGCAAAAGGCAATCGAGAGGAGGCCGATCGTGACTTCCACTTCGTCATGGCGGCGGCAAGCTACCACCTCGCACATCTCTCTGCCCGCGCTTACTCGCTGCTCGCGATCGTGGAGACAGACGAGAATTTTTCGCCGGTCGAGCGCGTGCTTGCTCAATTGATGCGGCGGAATTTTACTGCCCTTCGCACCAGCGTCCTTGATTACCGATCCTCAGGAGAAGGTAGTGACGCACGCATCGCCGCTGCCATCCAAGCCAAACTAGATCTCATAGGGGACGCGACCGATCCAATTGACGGTGGCCATGACTTCCTTTTCGAGGGGCTCGATACAGCTCTAATCGATGCCTTCTTGGCTGCCATGTCCCTTTTTCTCCTTGCGTTGGAACGCGGTGAGCGGCCGCTGCTGGATCAGGCACTCGAAAGACTGCGCGTCAATCTTTCCATCTGCAGCGAACTCAACCTGCTACCGCAATGGTGGGCCCATCGGATCGCGATACATCTTTTGTCCGATCTTTGGTCGAACACATTCCACCAGCAGGTGCCTTTAGAGCCAGTAGGCGGCGAAGCGGCGGAATGGCCGCAACTCCGCGAACTATTCATCGCCTTGCTTCAGCGGCGACCCAAAGCCGAGATCGACCTCTGGCCCTCTCAGGTTGAGGCCGCAACCCGCGCAGTCGACCAAGGAGACGACCTTGTCGTGTCATTGCCCACCAGCGCCGGCAAAACCCGGATAGCCGAATTATGTATCCTTCGTTGCCTTGCCGGTGGGAAGCGGGTGTTTTTCATAACCCCGTTGCGCGCGCTTTCCGCGCAAACGGAGTCGACCCTACTCAGAACCTTCGGTCCGCTCGGTAAGACAATCTCTGCGCTTTACGGCAGCATTGGCGTCAGTGGTTTCGACGAGGACGCAATCCGGGAACGGCATATCGTCGTCGCCACTCCTGAAAAACTCGACTTCGCTCTGCGCAATGATCCGTCCCTGCTCGATGACGTGGGACTCCTCGTGTTCGACGAAGGCCACATGATCGGCCTGAATGAACGCGAGGTTCGTTATGAAGTGCAGATCCAGCGGCTCCTACGGCGTCCCGACGCTCACGAACGGAGGATCGTCTGCCTATCCGCCATCCTGCCAGACGGAAATCAGCTTGACGATTTCGCCGGGTGGCTCCGACGGGATCATCCCGGTGGCCTGATCAAACATGACTGGCGCCCGACAAGGTTGCGCTTCGGCGAGGTGGTCTGGAACTCACCCACGGCGCGGCTGAACCTCCGCGTTGGTGAGGAACGACCCTGGGTTCAGCGTTACCTGACCGGGTTTGCCCCTCCCGACTGGATTCCACCAAAACGACGACGGACCCGGCTCTTTCCAGGAGACCAGCGCGAACTGTGCCTTGCTACCGCATGGCGGCTGACCGAAGATGGAGAAACAGTTCTCATCTTCTGTCCGCTGCGGAAAAGCGTAGAGCCTTTCGCGGATGTCATCGTCGATCTTCATGAGCGTGGCGCATTGCGCTCTCTGCTCGAAGCCGATCCCGGCGTACTCGAAACGGCGATTGCGCTGGGAGAAGAATGGCTTGGCCCCGACAGCGCGATTCTCAAATGTCTCCGCCTAGGCGTCGCTCTTCACCATGGCGCCTTGCCGACCGCCTATCGCAAAGAAGTCGAGCGGTTGCTGCGCAACAATGTGCTCAAGGTAACAATCTCTTCGCCCACGCTGGCGCAGGGTCTCAACCTGTCGGCGACGGCCGTCATCATGCACTCTCTGCACCGCAACCGTGAGATGATCGAGGTCTCCGAGTTTAAGAACGTCATCGGCCGGGCGGGCCGAGCCTATGTCGATGTCGAAGGTTTAGTACTCTATCCTATGTTCGACAATATCGCGAAAAAGCGCCGCAACTGGGAAGAACTCATAGCCGACATGGGTGCACGGGAAATGGAGAGTGGTCTTGTGCGACTTGTCGCCGCCCTCTTGGCTCGTATGCGTGAACGGATCGGAGGAGACCTAGGCCAACTCGTCGAATATGTGGTCAACAACGCCGCTGCTTGGAATTTCCCGGAGGTTGCAAACGAGAAGCCGGAAGACCGCGCCCGCGCACTTGTTGACTGGGAACGGCATGTTGCCACTCTCGACACTGCTGTCCTTAGCCTGATTGGTGAAACCGATATCGCAGACGAAGAGATCGAAGCGGCGTTGGACACCATGCTCCAGTCCTCACTGTGGCAGCGCCGCCTTCAACGGCAGAACGAGCCGATACAGCAGGCTCTTAAGGCGGGCCTCATTTCCCGTAGCCGGCTCATTTGGAGCCAATCCACTGCCGAACGCCGTCGGGGCTATTTCCTCGCCGGGGTGGGCCTTTCGACAGGCCAAGCGCTGGACGCGATTGCCGCAGATGCGAATCATCTTCTCGTTCAGGCCAATGGCGCAATTCTTCAAAACGATGTGGACGCGGCTATAGCAGCCATCACTACGTTCGCTGAGTTAGTCTTCACCTTCTTTCCCTTCACGCCAGACCCTATGCCGGCGAACTGGCGGGACATCCTACGCGCTTGGCTGCTCGGTCAACCGCTCGCGGCGATCGCCGTCGGTCAGGAATCAGAGACGCTGCAATTCATCGAGGGAGGCCTTGTCTATCGTCTTCCCTGGGCCATGGAGGCGGTCCGAGTTCGGGCGGCCGCCAATGGCGACACGACCGGCGTCTTTGATCTTCCTCTGGAAGATCACGAACTCGGCCTTGCCGTTCCCGCCGTCGAAACCGGAACCCTGAACCGCTCCGCATCGATCCTTATCCAGGCCGGCTTCAACTCAAGGCTCGCCGCCATCAAGGCCGTCACAGATACTGGTGCAACCTTTCAAACCGGGCAGGAACTTCGACATTGGCTGAATTCTGAAGCGGTCCACGCGTGGAGTGCGCAACCCGATTGGCCGACAGCCGAGACAAAAGCGATGTGGACGGACTTTACGCAAAGCTTCACACCGCGCGACAATCGTACGTGGGCCGAGCGACAATATTCGGCAAACGTGGTATGGCTGAATGCCCCGCCACCCCCCGGTACGCCGGTTCAGGTTCACCATTCGGCAGGCCAACAACGGGTGCTTTCGGCCGACGGCACTCCGCTTGGCGCAGTGCAGGGGGCCCTCAACCCGGGCCGCGCCGGATTGTTGCGCGCCCAAGTGGCGCAGGATGTCGGTCGAATTGATATCAGTTATCTGGGGCCAGCGGACTTGTCAGGCGCATGATCGGCCAAACGTGCCCACCGATCTCTCTTGTATGTCGTTCTGAAGTTTAGATCGCAATTTGCGGCACATGTGGTCAATACCGCGCCGCCATTGGTAGAAGGCTAGCTTATGAACGAGTGACAGGCGTGAGCGATTTTTCGCCTAAGAGGAAACCTTCCGGATCATTCAACTTTGGGGTCATTCCCGCTCTACAAGGTCATGTCCGCTCTTAAGCATCAGACGCACCGCCTCTAATGGCGGAAACGGGGGCGCAAAGCTACCAGAAAAGACAGTAAATAACCGCTTCGAAGTTCGATCGCCAATGGACGGATATTCTTCGCTCAACACCGGCGATCAGCGTCTCAGTTGGCGGTCGATTTCATTCCCGACCGTGTTTGCAGCGTCAAGAAGCGAGCTGTCATCAAGGTGGGCGTATCGAGCGGTCGTCGACACTTGCCTGTGGCCGAGGAGACTTCCGATCATCAGCAAAGTCTCGGATGATCGCGCCGCCAGGCTGGCGTAGTTGTGCCTCAGATCGTGCAGTCTGACATCCTCAAGTCCGGCATCTCGTCGAAGCTTACGCCAAAACCAGTCGATCGCTGAAACCACCTGCCCTTTGAATGGAAAAACGCGGTCGCCCTTCTTCCCACGCGGCAAACCATCGAGCACCTCCCTCGCCTCCTGGCCAAGCCACACAATACGCGGGCCTGTCTTGGAGTCGGTCAGTTTGAGCTTGCGTCCCTGAACCTCGCCCCAGGTAAGATTGAGGATTTCCCCGCGCCGGCAACCCGTCAAGGCTAGCAGTGTGACTACCGCCGCTTCGACCGGTTGGTCAGCGCGCCGGTCGGCAATAGCTTCCCCGAGCCGCGCCATTTCGGCGTCGCTTAGAAACCGTTCGATCTTGCGCCCGCGGTTCTTCTTCACACCTCGAAAGGGGTTTGAGTGCTCCGGAATATAGCCCCAGTCCTCGGCCTTGGCGAACATGGCTTTCAAAATTTCCATGGCGCGGTTTGCCGCGCCCGGTCCTGCCGAGCGCGTTACCTCCGCGTGCCAGCGCACCGCATCGGCATGATCGATCTCGTCGATGAACTTACCCGCGAACGCACGATCGAGATGCGTGCGGCGGTAGATGTCCTGAATCTCGCGCGTCGATTTCTTCCAGGTCGGTGCCGCCACATCCCAGTAGGACTGAAGGAACGCCGCGTAGGTCGGCGTCTTCCTGCCGCGCCTCTTCTTGTCTGCCGGGTTTTGCCCGAGCTCGATACGGAGGATCAGACGGCGGGCAACATCCTTCGCGATGCGCTCGGTAAGGATGGCCGCGTCGCCGATCGTGATCAACCGTTGCTTGCCACCGATCGTCCGCTGGAGAACGTAGCTCTTGTGCCCTGAGCGGTGGACGCGCTCGCCAAAGCCCGGAAGCGCATAGTCAAACCGCGTCCGGCGCTCCCCAGCCTCTCCCGGAACAACACGCGCGAGTTCCTCGGCCAAGATATGCTTCAGATCGTATCCTGTCATGGAGCAATGCCCAGCGCACCGGCGAGGTTCGAACAAATCCGCTCGGCGCTCTCCGAAATGACTTCGTCAGCGAGATGCGCATAGCGCGCGGTCGTCTCAGGCAGTGCATGTCCCAGCAGCTTGCCGATGGTCGCAAGCGGAATGCCCTTGGCAATGGCCACCGAGGCAAAGCTGTGGCGAAGGTCGTGAAGCCGGACATCGGGCAAAGCGGCCCTGCGCCTGATCCTGATCCAGTGCTCGCCCAGATTGATTGGGACCTCTCGATGCATCGCCGGAAAGACAAGCTGGTCGTCGGTACGACGGTCGAGGCCATTCAGAACTTCGATCGCTTGCGGGTTGAGATAGATGGTCTTCGGCCCGGTCTTGCAGTCGGGCAAGGCAAGTCGAGGAGTCTGGACGTAGCGCCAGCGCAGTGTCGCGATCTCGGAGGCACGTGCGCCCGTGTAAACGAGCATGAGGAGCGCCGGGATCACGAACGGGTTCGCAAATTCGTGACAGGCTAACACGCGCCCGAGCCTGCGGTATTCGTCGGCGGAAAGGTAGCGCTCCGGGAGCTCGCGCTTGAAGCGGGATACACCGCGACAAGGGTTGGTGCTCTTGGCGCGATACCCGAGCTTCTCTGCATACTGCATCATGACCGACATGATCGGGATGGTGCGATTGAAGCTTCCTTCCTTCTTTGTCATGGTGTCGCGCCAGCGGTTGATGTCGGATCGTGCGATCATGTCCACCGGAAGTGAGCCGAATTGCGGTATCAGCAGCTGATGGATGCGCGAGCGCGAGCTCGTCCTGGTCGACGGCTTCCAGTGCGGCGAATAGTCGGTCCAGAATTCCTCGGCGAAGTCGACGAAAAGCGGGATCTTCTTCTGCTCGGGCGCAGACGGCAGGTCGGCAAGCGTAGCCTTGATGAGCAATCTGCGCGCGGCTGGAGCGCTCAGCGCACCTGCCGCCACTCCCGCGCGTCCCAACGTCACCATCCTCTGCACGCCTCGAGGCCGGTACTTCACTATCCAGCTAAGGTGTCCGGACTTGCGCTTGCGCAGTCCGAAGCCAGGTAGTTCATTGTCCCATGTAATCCCGAGCGGGAGACATGTTCTACGGGCCACATGACCGGTCAGCTTCAGCTTCTTGGACCGCCGTTTCAAGGTTACGGCTGTGCCTTGGCTTCCCCCAGATTCCCGATCGGTTGGAATTTTCAACCTATCTGTTTTTACGTGTTTTTTCTCCATTAATGCAGCTTAGGCTGCGTCCGGTGTGCTTAAAGTCCGCTCCTTCACCCTACTCGCTGAGAGCACACCGACCGTAAGCCAGTAGCTCTCGGTATATAAGTGGTGGCTCAAAATGGGCCGGTTGCTGACTGTCTGCTTTGGGCAGGCAACCAATGCAAATCGGCCATTTTGCTTCCGACCCCATGGCAGACCACCCATGTATGCCCAGCACCTGTTGAATGGCAGCCGTTTGTCGTGTCTCTACAATACATCAGGTAGCAGAAGCCCATGAAGTTCATCACTCTCAATCGCGCCTCGACCCTTTCCGTTGGGCTGAGCTGGCCGGGTTTCCGGCTCGTGAAGCAGCAATGCCGCTCGACCATACGCGCCTAATCGATACTTCTCTGCGCTTGGCGCAGATGCCATTGCCCGCTTCGTTCGCGACGGCTTCGTCTGGGTGGGTGCTGCATTTTCATCCAAGGTGGCCGCAGAAGCGCGCGCGATCCTGTGGGTGGCCACGGGATGCGATCCCGATGACTCGACCACCTGGACCCGGCCCGTCTCGAGCGGTTCGATCAGGCTCCGTTTCACGAAGCGGCAAACACAACCGCCCTGCATACAGCATTCGACCAGCTTGTGGGCAAAGGTCGGTGGCTGCCGCGGGGCGGACTCGGAACATTTGCTGTTGGCTTTCCATCTGCCGAAGAACCTGGAGACGACGGGTGGCACATCGAGGTCAGCTTCGCTTATGAGAAGCCCGACTTCATGGAGTGGCGGGCCAATGTGCACCGCAAGGGCCGCGCCCTGTTGATGCTGTTCCTATTCTCGGATGTGGGTATTCACGATTCCTCAACGCGCATTCGGGTCGGCTCGCATATCGATACAGCGCGACAACTCGCACCGGCCAAGGAAGCCGGTCTGACCCTTCGAGAGTTGGCCTCGGACGGATTCGCCGGATCGGCCCATCGCCTGGAGCAACTGGCAACGGGTCCGGCCGGCAAGGTGTATCTGTGCCACCCTTTCCTCGTGCATTCTGCATATAAGGATTACGGTAAGCAGCCGCGCTTCATTGCGCAGCCGCCACTGCTACCGCGTGAGCCGATCAGTCTCGAGCGTTCCGACAATAGCTACTCGCCGGTCGAGAAGACTATTCTGAGGGCTTTGGGCAGGTGACGCGGTCAGAATTTGACGCAAAGGCGTGTCTGCCAGCATGACGCGCCTTGCAAATTATATATTGCGCACAATATAATTGGATACTATTTATCCTGCTGTCTAACCGTAAGGAGCTAACATGAAAAATCTCTACAACACTCGCGTTAACGCCTATGGTGGCCGCGCCGGAAAGGTCAAAAGCGAAGATGGCATTCTCGAGCTCGACCTCGCTCTACCGAAGGAACTCGGTGGCAAGGGCGACGCGACTAATCCCGAGCAACTCTTCGCTGCTGGTTATGCGGCTTGCTTCGAAAATGCCGTGATCCATGTAACGCGGGCACAGACCGACAAGGTGGGTGACGACGACATTGAAGTCTCCTGCCAGGTCGGCCTCTTGCCGAATGGTAATGACGGGTTTAATCTCGCTGTCACACTGGATGTCGAAATTGCCGGGGTCAATCAGGCAAAGGCTGACGAGATCGTGAAGAACGCCCACGCTGCTTGCCCCTATTCCAACGCAGTCAGCGGAAACGTCGATGTGAAAATTAATGTGTTCGCCCAATGAATGACGGAGTGGCAGCAGCACAGGACCCGCGCGATCCCTTGTTGCTCGATCGACAGGTTTGCTTTCCCCTTTATGCTGCCACCAACCTCCTCAGCCGCCTCTATGGCCCTGTTCTTCGGGAGCTGGGTCTCACCTATCCGCAATATCTGGTCATGCTGGTATTATGGGAGAAAGAACCCCAGACGGTGGGCTCCCTCGGCGCGCGGCTTTACCTCGATAGCGGAACTCTCACCCCTCTGCTGAAGCGTATGGAGGCCGCCGGCCTGGTTCGACGAACACGCGATCCGGAAGACGAGCGCCGAGTGGTTATCGAACTGACCGAGAGTGGAAAAATACTGCGCAACCAGGCAGTGTATGTTCCCGAAACCCTCGCGAGGGGGCGCAAATCCGAAGGGATTGACGAACTGCGGGACAGCGTGCGCAGGCTTGTCGAACTGCTTGCGGAGCAAACCGGCTCGAAGAGGTGAAGCCTCTCAGCAGGTGTCGCACGTCTGCGAGGATTGCCTGTCCGATCTTCGTGGGGCGTCCACTGGGACGCTTGGCGATAGTCGAGCGACCTTGCGATGCAGTTCGTTTCCTCTCGCCCGCCCGCGTAAATGAGGACTGCCGACCCGACTTTACAGACCTATCTCGACCGCAATGTCGCCGGTGCCACTCTACTGGTGGCACCCGAGACCGGACAGCCAACATCGGGCGATCCGATCGAAATCGTCCTGACCGGCCCCGACATGTTGAAGCTGCAAGAGCTGTCGCAGGACGTGCAGGCGCTGCTGGAAGACGAGGTTGGCGTAGTCGACGTTCGCGACAATCTCGGTAGCATCAAAGGTGAGATCGCACTTCAGCCAAACCGCGAGGCTTTCCGATGAATCGGCAAGGTCAGAGACGTCGAGCCGTTCCACCGACCTGGCTCTTGCCGATATCCCGTTCAACCATGGCCGCCGCATTTCTGGAGAATGGCCAGGCGCGGACCCTGTGGCTGTCGGGCGTTCACCGGAGAAGTGCCACGAAGGCCGATGCCAAGATCCTTGCCGGACAGGATCTGGACTATTCGCTCGACCCCTTTGATGACCAGAGCTTCTACCGGTCGGCCGCGCGTTCGCGCAATGCCGCGCTGGAAGTTACCGTGGGCGTGTCGCCCAAGGCCTCGCGGGTCTGGCTTGGCAAGGCAAATTCAATCGAAGGGTTTGCCGCTTCGGCGGCGCTGCTCATCAACGCTGTCGCGGCCGCGAAGCAAGGAACCGCCGAGCCATTCCGCTTTCTCGCAACCCCGGTGCAGGCGCTCGACCCTGCACAAGTCAAAGGCGGATAAAGACCGAACCCAGGTCGCTTTGTTGCCACCGTTCGAGATGTCCTTAAGCCCAATCCATCTCCGTTAAGCCGACTAATCCTATTGTCCGATATGGGCATCGCTCCGACGCCCTCGAACCGACGTCCGCTTTCGGAACGTAACCCTGAATGCTCGGATGACTGGGATGAGAGGGCGAAGCCGACCTGAGCGCATGCCATGCGAACATCTGCTTCTGGCGAACCGCCGAGTTGGTGGTTAGGACCGACATTAGAGTCGCAACCCGCCATTCCACTTTTGACCATCCAGTCTACGCAAGCGCCAAGCCCCAGACTATTTGTCGAAACCCGGGCGGATCGGCGTTTTCTACTTGGACAAGGCGATGCGGGTAGAGTGGGCAGGCACAATCGTTTATGCTAGCCAAAGTGAGCCGGTTCTGTACGAAGTCATTCTGCCGTCGAAATGTGGGATCGCGTCGAACTGCCTTTCTCCTCGCGCACCTGACCCACGAATTCGAGAAGAAACGCAGTGCTCAAACCGAACATGACGAGGCCGTTGGCAGCCACGATCGCAGACAGCAGCCGCACATCCTGCGAGAGGATAACGTCGCCGAAGCCTAGCGTCGTCAGGGAAACCGTTGCGAAATAGAGCGCCGGTTCCAGCGCTTCGAAGGCACCCAATACAATAAACAGGCCCGCCCAAATCCAAGCCGCCAGCGTGATAGCGAGCAGCATCCATATCGTAGAAGCGGCAAGAAGCAAGGTCGCTCCAAAGCGTGTTGTTCGCGTGCGAGGCGGCGTGAAGCGATCATCGACTGAGAAGGCTATTGCGGCAAAACACGCTTGCATGATGATGGTAAGTGCAACGGTCACCGTTCCGATCGCGAGTTGAGCGACGATACTCATCGTTGATGATCCTCAATTTTATCAATTTGATTTACTCCTCCGATTATTATCAGTCTGCAGTGGAGTCTCGCTCATTCTGAGCTTCTACCCGCCGACAACAGCACAACTTGCACATGCAGTCCTCGGCCCGGCTTGGACCGGAACGAGACGGAGCCGCCTATGGCTTCGGCAAGTCCGCAGACGATCGCTAAGCCAAGGCCGGCTCCGCCCGTCTGTCGATCGCGTGACGGATCGAAACGGGCATAGGCCGTGCCTAACGTCAGTTGTTGGTCGGGCGCAACTCCCGGGCCATCGTCCTCAAACGACCAGCAGGTCTTACCGCCATCCGAAACATTCCTTACCGTGACGGTCGAGGCGTGGCGCAGGGCATTATCGACGAGGTTATCAAAAATCCGTCCGAGCGCGGTGGGATCACCCAGCACATGGCTTGCCGGCGAAAGGTCGAGGCCGATGCGGTCCTCATCTGAATGCAGCGCCAATAGATCACCAGTCAGAGCCGTAAGGTTGACCTCCACCGTCGCCCAGACCGCGGCGTCGCTCTCTTTATAGTAAGAGGGCGACGCTGCGCTTCGTGAAAGTTTTGAGGTCAGGAGAGAGGCTCCCGACCGGCCCGTCATGGAGAAAACTCATGGGCTCCGCCGCGAACCCGAACTGCCCGATCATCTCGATATCGCACGAGAAACGCCGGACTCGTTACCGACCGGCGAGTTCGCGATTTTCGAGGATGACCCGGATGAAGCTGCGCGCGCATCGGCCTTGCGGCGACGGATGCAAGGGCTGGCGCGACAGGCCTCGCAACCCCGACGACGGCATTGATCTGTAGGAGATCGTGATGCGAAGCGTTACTAAGGGTTTATCGAGACGCTCGGGCGGCGGTACGCCTCTGGCAGAACATTGCTCGACGAGATTCCAGAGCACATTGAGCCGGGGCCATCTTCTGGACACTCCGATCACGATGAATCCGAAGGATACTGAAATATCTTTAGGTTCAAACCAATGCAACGAAGTTACTGATTTATAAGATATGCGCCAGCTTACCGCCCATTCGTCGAAAAGACGACGCCAGTGCGAAGTGCAGCCATCACGAAATCAAGTTCCTTGTCCAGGCTGACGGATTCGCTGCCATGATATTCGGGACCCATGCCCCTCAGTATTTCATAATTCGGCAAGGAGAATAATAAGTCGAAGACGATCTTAGCGATCGCCGGGAAGTCTGAGAACGCAATTTCTCCGTTTGCGTAGCCGTCCTTTAGAATTTGGTTCATAACGCCGGTAACGTCAGCCACGGCTTTGGCCCTGATCTTGTTCTGCAAATCGGGGCGGTAATTGGCAAGCCATGTCAGCAAGGTCTGTATGCCGCGGCCTTCTGCGGTGAGCGAGGCTTCTAGAAATTTATGCGCAACGGCTTCGAGGCGCTCGCGAATGGGGCCATTGGCAGGAAGAGTGCTCACCGGACGGATGTGCTTCGCAATACCATAGTCCATCGTCGCACATAGCAGTTCATCCTTGGATTTGTAGCGTGCGTAAAGTGTTCGCTTCGATACGTGGGCCGAAGCGGCGATCGCGTCCATCCGGGACGCATCGAGGCCCTTAGCGATAAATTCCTGCAGCGCTTCCTGCAATATGTGCTCGCCTAGTTTCTCGGCCTCCTCTTTTGAAGGACGACCGCCGCTTGAGGTTCTGCGGGGAAGTGACATCTATTCTCTCACTATTGCATTGGTTCGGCCATCTGATCTGCTGCCCAGTAGGACGAGGCCTTTGTGGTATGGCCAGGCAAAGCTCCGCAGCGGGCAACGCGGACTAATGATGCCCACATGAACGCTTGCCTGCCGCAACGGAAAACGGCATGGTACCGGTGAGTTTACTTTCTTTCATCGCCGGCGCCAGCAAAAATGGCCTTTCCCCCAAGGCAATCTCTCCGATCGATCAGTGAGCCGAGCTTTAGCGGTTGGAATGCAATCTCTGTCTTTCGTAGGTTCGTAGGGTTGAAGCCATTGCGGAACTGCGATGGCCAGCGCCTTCCAGATAATATCCCGATCGGACCGATATCGGTTCTCCGTCTTTCTGCCCTTTTATTGCTGGTCGCCTGCGCCGCCTTAACACCGGCTTCCGCTCAAATCGCTCCTGTGGCGGAGCCGATGGCCGAGCAGGCCGCTGAAGTGGCTACCGACCCTTTCGGTCGCGAGACGCCGCGTGGAACGGTGACCGGCCTGATCAGCGCCCTGGCGGCGAAGGACTACACGAGGGCTGCTCACTATTTCCACCTGTCTGCGGAAGAGGATGAGGCTCAACTTGTCGATCAAGGAGCGATCTGGGCCACCAAGCTGCAAGCCGCGCTCGACCAACAGGGGACGCTCCTGCCTTTCGGTGCCTTGTCGAACGAAGCGAGTGGGCGTCTCGACGATGAACTGCCGGCCGACACCGAAGAGGTAGGCAGGCTCGGCGGCGAGGAAAGTCTGCCGATCCTTCTCACCCGGACCGACAGCCCTGTCGGCAGCGAGGTCTGGGGGATTTCGCAGGAGACCGTTGAAGCTCTCGAAGCAGTGTCTGTGGCGGCGACAAATCCGGCTGAACCGGAAGACGGTGAAAGCGCCGAGGTGGCCGGAGCCCCGCTGCAGGACTGGGCTCTCTTGCTCGGGAGCGCAGCCGGCAGTTTCTTTCTCTACTGGCTTATATCGGCCGGACTTCTGGCCATCATGCGGCGTTTTGTGGCCGACCGCGAGAAAAGCGCGATCTACCGCTTCACGCAGGCCGCCTTGCCGCCGCTCAGCCTGTTTCTCGCAGTGGTGACCTTCCACCTGTGGACGGGCAGCATCGAGGCGTCCATCGTCGCGCGCCAGACCTTGCTGCGCTATATCGGTATCGTTGGCTGGGTAGCGCTTGCTTGGTTTGCGCTGCGCCTGGTCGATGCCATCGCACGCGTTGCTAGTGCCCGGATGGAACGCCGCCAGCGGCGGCAGGCAGTGTCGGTCGTCGTCCTGTTGCGGCGTACGGCAAAGATAGTGCTCTTCCTATTGGCGACGGTAGCGGTCCTCGACACGCTGGGGGTCGATGTGACCACGGGCATTGCCGCATTGGGCATTGGCGGCATCGCCTTGGCGTTAGGCGCACAGAAGGCCGTGGAGAATTTGATCGGCAGCCTGAACGTCATCGCAGACCGCCCTGTTCAGGTCGGAGACTTCTGCCGCGCGGGAGATATTGTCGGCACCGTAGAGGATATCGGTATGCGCTCGACGAGGATTCGCACGAATGAACGCACGCTCGTCACCATCCCGAACGGTGATTTTTCCTCCCGCGAGATCGAAAACTTCGCCAAGCGCGACCGCTTTCTCTTCAATCCCACGATCGGCGTCGAATACGGTATCTCCGCAGGCCAGCTGCGCCGGGCCGTGGAGATTATCGAGCAGATCCTGCGCGATCACCACCTGATTGAAAAGGATGGCCTCCGTGCTCGATTTGCTCATTTCGGCGAGAGCTCGCTGGATATCGAGATCTGGTCCTACATCATGGTTGCCGATTACGCGGAAAGCCGACTGATCCGGCAGGAACTGCTGCTGGCCATTTTCGAGAGGTTGAAGGCAGCCGGTCTCGCTATCGCCTACCCGACGCGGACGGTCCATTTGGTGACCCAGGAGAATGACGTCGGCGCGTAGGTCGCCGCGCCCAGATGGTATTCACAGCAGCCAATCGATCGGCGTTTTGCTGAGAAGGCGAGTGAGCACTCGCGACCACCATGTGGTTCCAGGCTCGGCCAGTTCACATTGACGGACATCGTCGCGCATGTCCATCCAGTTCAGTCGGCCTTTGTCATCCACGACGATTTTGTAGGAGCCGGACGCGATCATGGTATCGAAGGCGTGGTGCATCTGTGCCGCCAGATTCTCACTCTGGATGACGATCCCGAGCTCAGTATTGAGAGCGAAAGAGCGCGGATCGAAATTGAAAGAACCGACAAAGACCCGACGGCCGTCTACAGCGAACATCTTGGCATGCAGGGTGGCATTCTCGTTTGTGTTGCGCGGCGAAGGTCGACGCAGAGATTTGCGGGTGGTCTTGGGCCGGTCTCCAGGGGCAGGCATCTCATACAGACGCACCCCCGACTTCACGAGAAAATGCCGATGCTTTGCATATCCGGCATGAACCATAGCGACATCGGTCGAAGCAAAGGAATTGGTCAGGACGCGCACATCGACCCCGTTGCGTGCCATTTGCGCAAAGGCCCTGGCACCTGATGAGGTCGGCACGAAATAGCCCGAAACGACGAGCAATTCCCTTTCCGGTTGACCGATGAGACTCCTGAGGACGCTAGCCATGAGATCGCCTTGACGCGATTGTCCGAGAACCTTGGCGGGCCGATCGCTGACCAGCTCGACGGGCACCCATTCGAATTCAATCCGTCCGGCCCGCGCACGCTCAAGCAAAACAGATCCGGCGGCACGGCTTAGATAATCGGTCGCGGAGGGGCCGGAAACTGACCGCGTGAAATCAGTTGCCCCGCTTGCCGCGTACTGCTTCGGATCTTCCTTCACGATGCAGTCGATTTCGACTGCAGCGGGAAAATTCCAGAACGCATCGAAACATTCGGAGACTTCTTGCACCACCGCGCCTACGCAAAGCGCATCCACATCGGCAAAAATCCCCTGCTCTCGGTTGGCGAAGTACTCGTCTCCGACATTACGCCCGCCGACACAGGTTATCTGATTGTCGACTGTAAAGCTTTTCGAATGCATCCTGCGATTGACGCGGTGGAAATCCAGCAGGAAATCGAGCGGCTTGAAGTGTCGGTTTCGAAACGGATTGAAAATGCGGATTTCGAAATTGCGGTCGCTGGCCAGCCAGCGCAATTTGCGGTCGAGGCCGGGAATGCCGTTATCGTCAACCAGCAGACGGACCCGTACACCCCGCGCTGCCGCTCTGCGCAAGTCTTCCAGCAGGAGATTACCGGTCAGATCGTCGCGCCAGATGTAATATTGCAGGTCGATCGATCTTTCGGCCGCGGCGATGAGTCGAGAGCGGATGGCAAACGCGTCTATGCCGTCCTCGACAAGTGCAACGCCCGTCAGGCCGGGATGGCCCACCGCGTGCTTAGCGACACTCAAGCCGATTGCGGAAAGTGCCGTATTTCCGAACGCATGAGAAGCTGCGCGCTGTATCATGAACGGAGGGTGCCGGTCGCGCATCCGCGTTACGGTGCGCTGTCGGGAGGCGTTGTCTGCGACGGAACAGCAGGGCCAATGTCCGGTTCTGTTCCGGTTAGTGCAACCGACCTGTTGCACAGCTTTCTCGTCATCTCCCGGTCGCGAGTCGGGTCTGTCACGACCGCGCGACCCGAAGTCTGGCCACGCATCCCCATGAGACCGCAAGGACCGGGATGGTCGCCGCCTTCCGCTTGCGGATCGGTCACGGCCTGTAAGACACGCAAAGTGCCGTGCTCGGCATCGCGACACGCCAGCAGCACGCGCACGCCTTTCATCGCCAGGTGCGGGGCGATCTCGTAGCCGGTGCCGCTATTGGCGCCGTTAACGACGGCCGGCCGTCCGGATTGATGGGGGATATCGGAAAAGGCGAAGCTCATGCGGTATGTTCGTCCCGGTGCCATGACGGGCGCTAATCCTCGGAACTCGTCGTTTCGGGCACGGCTGATGCGACAGTGTCCGGATCCGACGATGGCGGACTATCCTGCCATGCCTGTGCCCGACCGCGCTCCACGCCATAGTCGAACAGCGTGCGCATATAATCCTGCTCGAAAAGATCGTGCTCGTCCGCGTCGAAGTCCTGCTCGATAAAGGTCAAGTGATATCCGGCGCCGGTCGATCTCGCCCAGACATAGGCCGAGGCCACACGGTCCTGGAGGCTGGAGAAGAGCATCACCTCAAGCGTCCGCTTGGCGATGCTGGAGAGACCTGCTTCGATCAGCTCGAACTCGCCTGCCATCTTGCCGTTGACCAGCAGATACAGCTCCGTTGGGGACTGGCTGTCCCGCAGGATCTGGTCGTTCGCGACCGGCGGAGCGGCCATCAGGGTCGCAATGGTGCCGCCATCGACATGGAGTTCGCTGATTCGCTCTCCCTGCGCTTCCATCTCGATCAGCACCGGGGGGAACTGCACCGGGACGGAGCTGCTGGCGAGCAGGATGCGCCGGAAAAGGGCATAGCGACCGGGCGCATCACCGGCCGCGATCGCTCCCATGTCCCAGATCGCATTGCCGGGGCGGTCGAGGCTGACGGTGCCGACGAACAGGCGCCGGCCCTTGCGGTGCTCTTCGCCGATGGCATCGATCACCGCATCAGTGGCGAAGCGGGCGATTAGAGCCTCGAGCGGCCCGGTCGTCGCGACGCTGGTCGAGAACGGGATCGCCAACGCGAAGCGGTCCTTGTAAATGTCGTCGGGCGTGATCTCGGTATAGGCGCGTTTCAGCTCGTCGTCGTAGTCCGGCCCGAGCAGCGCGAAGGGGGCGATGAGAGCCCCGGTGCTGACTCCAGTGACCACGGCAAATTCAGGTCGCTTGCCGGTTTGCGACCATCCGTTGAGAAAACCCGCACCATAGGCCCCGTCATCCCCACCGCCCGACAGCGCGAGCACGCGCAGTGGCTCGCCCGGCGGTGGCGGGGCGATCGAGATCTGTGTCAACAGGTCGGGGGAATTGGCCCAATGGCGGATTTTCGGCGAATCCGGCGCGTGCGCGGCTTCGATCTGCGCGGCCTCGAACGGTTGCCGGTCGAAGCTGGCACAACCGCCAAGCAGCAATGCGGGGCCGAGCACTCCCAGGACGAGCGTTCGCACCAGGTCGATGGCCTGTCCCGGCATCATGGTCAGGCGGAGTTCTTTACGGGTTCGCATCGCCATCCTTCTCGGAAATCTCTGGGGGATCAGCCTCCGGCGCGTTCCAGCTTCCGCCGAGCGCCAGATTGAGCGTGACGAACTGCTCGCGTTCCATGCGCTCGATCGTCGCCAGATCGCTGCGCGCAGTGATCACCTGCTGCCGGATCTGCAACACGTCAAGCAGGCTGCTTTCGCCGACCCTGTACCGCAGATCCTCGATCCTGAGCGCTTCCTCTATCTCGCGCACGCGGATGACGGCCGCGTCCCGGCGGCGGCGAAGCACCACGCCGCTGTCGAGCGCGGTTTCCACCTCCTCGAAAGCGGCCAGCGCGGCGCCGGCATATTGCGCGATCGCCGCGCGCAGTTCGGCATCGGCAATGTTTTCGCCGGCAGCCAGCGCGCCGCCCTGGTAGATCGGCGCCGCGACATTGCCGCCAATGCTGAACAGGGTCGCGGTAGGATCGAAGATATTTTCAAGGGCGTCCGACACCGCGCCCGCCAGCCCCGTGAGCGACAGGCGCGGCAGGCGCGCCTTGCTGGCCTGGTCCTCGGCATGCAGTGCGGCGGCGACGCGCCGCTCGGCCGCGACCAGATCGGGCCGCCGCTCGAGCAGCGTCGAAGGCAGCCCGGCAGGCGGCGGCGTTGGCATGGGCGGCAAGTCAATTCCCGAGGCGAACTCGGCCGCGGGATAGCGCCCGACCAGTAGTTCGAGAGCACGGATCGCCTCGCGCCGCGCGCCCTGTGCCCGTGCGAGAGCCTCGCGCGCCTGTTCGAGATTGGCGCGGATCAGTGCCAGATCGCCATCCATCGCGACGCCCTCGCGGACCTGCAGACCCACCAGGCGATGCAGATGTTCGAGCGTATCAACCGCTTCCTCGGCCAGCCCCACCTGCCGCGAAGCCTCGATCGAGACCAGATAGGCGCGCGCCACGCCCGCGGCAATCGATTGCCGGGCCGCGAAATAGTCGGCGCGGGCAGCCGCCTCGTTCTCGAGCGCGGCATACCAGCCATCGCTGATCCTGCCCCACAGGTCGATTTCCCAACTCGCCTGCGCCAGTCCCAGAAAGCTGGTGCTGTCATATTCGATGCTGGACGGCACCGGCAGTCCGGCCTGCCCGCCGATTTCGATATCATCGATCTCGATATGGCTGCGCGAACCCAGGCCGACCGCCTGAACGGCCGGACGCAGCCCGGAACGCGCCTGACGGGCAAGTGCTGCGGCGCGCTGGACCTGCGCCGCGGCGGCCTGAAGATCACTGTTCTTCTCCTGCGCTTCGGCCACGAGCGCGGCGAGGCGCGGGTCGCCGAAGGCGGCGACCCATCCGTCCGCGACCGGCCCTGCGGCATCGGCGACTGCCCGCCAGCGTTCCGGCAAAGGCGGCAGGGCCGCGCGGGCGGGTGCGACCGGACCATCGCCGACCCTGTCGGGATGCGAGCAGCCTGACACCAGCATCAGGCCGAGCAACATGGCGGTGAGAGGGACGATGCGCATGGTTCAACTTGCCCCCTGTGGCTCGGCTGCGGTCTCGTCAGGGCCGATCTTGAAGAAGATTGCATAGAGGACCGGCACCACGAACAGGGTCAGTACCGTCCCGAAGGCCAGCCCGAAGGCCAGGACCACGGCCATCGCCTTGAAGAAGGCGTCGAACAGCAGTGGGATGACGCCGAGTACCGTCGTCAGCGAACTCAGGATGACCGGGCGGGCGCGATCATAGGCTGCCTCAATGATGGCATCGAAACGCGGTTTGCCCTCGCCGATCTCGATATCCATCTGATCGACCAGCACGATCGCGTTCTTGATCAGCAGGCCCGAGAGCGAGAGCACACCGAGAATGGCGATGAACTCCATCGCTATGCCGGTGAAGAGCAGGCCGATGGTTACGCCGATGATCGCCAGCGGCACGATCATGAAAATGATCACCGGCTGGCGCACTGCGTTGAACAGCACGATTACCACCAGCACCATGCCGATGACACCGAGCGGGACCACGCCAATCAGCGAATCGATCGCCTCGGTGCTCGTTCCTTCCTGGCCGTCCCATTCGAAATGGTAGCTGGAAGGCAGTTCGATCGCCTCGACGTCTCCGCGCACGCGATCGAGCAGACGGTTGGCGGTTTCGCCCGGCGCGGGATCGGCCTGGGCGTTGATTGCCCAGCGCTGATCGATCCGCTGAATCTGCGAATGACGCCAGCGGGTCTCGAAACCGTCGATCACTTCCTGCAGCGGAAGCGAGGCGCCGCTGGCGCTGAACACCTGGATTGCTTCCATGTTCTGCGCGTCGCGCGTTTCGCTTTCGGGCGAGCGGGCGATGATCGGGATCAGGTCGTCGCCCTCGCGGAAGACGCCTATCGGACGGCCCGCGAACGTGCCCTGCAAGGCCTCGGCCACGTCCTCGCGGCTGACGCCAAGGCGACGCGCGCGCGTTTCGGAATAGAGCGGGTGGATGACCGGCACCTGCTCGCGCCAGTCATCCTTCACGAGGATGGCCGCTTCGTCCTCGGCGAAGACATCCTTGGCCTGCTGCGCCAGGCTCTGCAGAACCGCCGGATCGGGCCCCGAAAACTGCGCCTCGATCTTCGAGCCGCCACCCGGCCCCAGTTCGAACAGCCAGACCTTGGCGCGCGCTTCGGGGGCGTTCTTTTGCAAATAGGCATGCACATCTGCCTGCAGCCGCTCGAGCGTCGAGGCGTCCTCAACCCGCAGGATCATCTGGCCGAAGGAGGATGTCGGCGCCTCGGGCTGATAGACCAGCTTGTAACGCAAGGTACCCATGCCGACCACGGTCTGAACGTCAGTAACGCCGTCCATCGTCGCCAGATCCTCCTCAATCTCCTCCAGGTCGGCATTGGTCCGCTCGATATCGGTGCCCGCAGGCAGCCAGTAATCGACCATCAAATGCGGCGTGGTGGAGGCGGGAAAGAAACCCTGTTCCACGAACGCGAAGCCCACAAGGGAGACGGCGAACAACCCCCCGGTCAGGCCCATGGTACGCCAGCGATGGCGCAGCGCGCGCGCGAGCCATTCGCGATAGGCGGTGCCGATCCGGCCGGCTTCGCGCTGCGGGGCGGCCTCGTCCTCGAGACCGTCGTGGCCTGCATCGAATCCTGTCTCCCGATCAGTGCCGGAAGCGGCAGCATCCTCCTCCTTCTCGAACAGCCAGTTGGCGAGAAAAGGCGCTACGGTGACCGCGAAGAACCACGAGAACAAGAGCGAGATCATCATCACCCAGAACAGGTGATTGGTGTATTCGGCGACCTGCCCGGGGGCGAGGCCGATCGGGGCGAAGGCGATGATGCCGACCAGCGTGCCTCCTAGTAGCGGCCACAGCATCTGGCCCACGATCGCGCGCGCCGCCTCCAGCCTGTTTTTGCCCTGCTTGAGGCCGACGAGCATCCCCTCGACCACGACGATGGCGTTGTCCACCATCATTCCCAGCGCGATGATCAGCGCGCCCAGCGAGATGCGGTGCATCGGTATCCCGCCGGCATTCATCCCAGCCAGCGTCGCCGCGACGGTGAGCATGAGCACGGCGCCGATGACCACGGCCGAGCGCCAGCCCATGAAGATCAGCAGCGTGACCACCACGATGACGAGCGCCGTCGCGACATTGATCACGAAATCGCCGATCGCGTCCGACACCACCTTGCCCTGGTGGTAGAATTCGTGGATCTCGATGCCGATCGGGCGGTCGCTCTCGCTCGCGCGCAGCTTGGCTTCGATCGCCTCGCCGACCTCGACCACATTTGTGCCGGTCGCATTCGAGATGCCCATGCCCACCGCCGGCCTGCCATTGTAGCGCAGGATCTGCATCGGCGGATCGACATAGCCGCGCGTCACGCGGGCCAGATCGCCCAGTCTCACGACCGCGCCTTCCTGGCCGGTCATCACCGGCAGATCGCGCAATTCCTCGACCGAATCGATCTCGCCGGTGGGAACGATCTCCAGACGCTGGTCGCCGACGCGCACGCTGCCCGCTGCGACGACGGAATTCTGCTGTGCTAGATCCTGATAGACGCTCTGCACCGACAGCCCCAGCGCCGCGACCCGCTCGCGCATGATCTCGACATAGAAGGCCTCGCGTTGCTCGCCCGACAGCACCACCTTGCCCACACCCTCCACACCGCTCAGGTCGGTGCGCAGCTTTTCGGCATAGTCGTACAGCTCGGCCGGCGAATAACCATCGGCGGTTAGCATGTAGAAGATGCCGAAGACGTCGCCGAAATCGTCGTTGACGATCGAGGGACCTGCCCCGGGCGGAAGCAGCCGGGCGGCATCGGCCACGCGGTTGCGCAGCTTGGTCCAGACGATCTGGAGCTGTTCCTTGTTGCGCCCGAACTCGTACTTGATCTCCACCTCGATGCGCGACTGGCCCGCCTCGGAGGTCGAAACAATCTCCTTCACCTCCTGCATCTGCCCGATCTCCCGCTCGAGACGCTGGGTGACCTCGGTGGCGACCTCCATCGGCGATCCGCCAGGATAGGGTGTTACCACGACAGCGCGGCGGATGGTGAACTCGGGATCCTCGAAGCGCGGCAGCGACCCATAGGCCGCCATCCCGGCAACGATCGTCCCGATGATGACGAGCAGGATGAGCAGGCGATTCCTGATCGAGAAGACGGCGGGATTAAACGACATGGCTCAGTCCCGCTCGTAGGGGCGGACTTTCATCCCCTCTTCGAGATTGGCCACGCCAGCAGCCACTATCAGGTCTCCGCGGCCGATGCCGGCAGTTACAGGCAGCATTCCGCCTGCTCCCTTGCCTACGGTGACGCGGCGCAGCGCGATGGCTCCCGTCCTGCGGTCCACGCGCCAGACGAATGTCTTTTCGTCACGCCCAACGATCGCTTCCAGTGGCACAGCCGGCATCTCGGCATCATCGGTATCGAGCTCGACATGCAGTGTTCCCGTCATGCCCGGCAGGATCAGCGCGCCGGAAGGCGGATCGAACAGGAACGTCGCCTCGTAGGTGAGCGACTGACGCGTGGCGTCGGTGGCGAACGAGCCGAACCGGGCCGCGAACCGCCTGTCGGGAAGACTGTCGAGCGCGATCGCCGCGTTGATCGGGGCCCGCTGCTCGGCATTGGCAACGATGGACGAGGGAACCTGGACCACCACCTTGGCGGAACCGGCGGTCTGTAAGGTCACGACCGGCTGCTGCGGCGAAACATATTCGAACGGCTCGGTCAGTCGCCTGGCCACGCGGCCCGAAAAGGGCGCCCGCAAGACGGTCTTCTCCAACTGCTCGCGCGCATTGTCAAGTTCGGCTCGCGCAGTGTCGCGCTGCGTTTCGCGCTGAACGTGCACTGCCCGCGGAATCGCGCCTTCGCCGACCAGCGCGTCGGCGCGGCGGAATGCATCCTGTGCCGCCTCGTACTGTTCGCGTGCCTGGACGAGCTGGTTGCGCGCGATGGTCTGGTCGAGCTGCGCGATCACCGTGCCGGCCCTGACGAAATCGCCCTGGTCCACCGTCAGCCGGACGATCTTGCCCGGCACATCGAAGGTTAGATCCGAAGATGTGCTTGCCTCGATGATCGCGGGAAACTCGTAAGTCCTCGCCTGACCGCCTGCCGCCACGGTGTAGAGTTTGACCGGACGCCGATCGGCCTCCTCCGGAATGGGAGCATCGTCGCAACCTGCAACAAGGCATGCGAAAATTAGCGAAACGAATATGCGCAGCATGAAGAATTTGGGTCTGAAAATGGTTCGGCGCGAATCAGACTTTGACATGCGCCCAAAATGAAACGAATAAGTTTACATATCATCGCTCGTCGCAATAGGAAGACCCAATTGCAAGGCCAAACGCTTTCGCTGAACCTGTCTCATCCCGAATCGACGAACCGCCCCCGGGTCGTCATCGTCGGCGCCGGTTTCGGCGGCATGGCTGCGGCGCGCGCTCTTCGCGGCAATGCCGCGGAAGTGACGCTGATCGACCAAACCAATCATCACCTGTTTCAACCGCTGCTATACCAGGTCGCGACTGCGGCGCTTTCCCCGTCCGATATCGCTACGGCCACCCGTGTGCTGATGCGCGGCGGGTCAAACCTAAGTGTGTTGATGGCGGAGGTTACAGGCGTCGATATCAGGGCGCGCTCGGTGCTGCTGCGCGATGGGCATCGGTTGCCATACGATTATCTCGTACTCGCCACGGGATCGGCCTCGAGCTTTTTTGGACAGGACAACTGGCGCGAACACACGCTGGTTCTCAAGACGATTGAGGATGCGCTTGCCATCCGCGCGCGGTTGCTGGAAGCGTTCGAGCGGGCCGAGCAGTCGACCGACGACGCAGAGATACGACGCCTCCTGACCTTTGCTATTGTTGGGGGCGGCCCAACTGGCGTGGAACTGGCTGGGACCATCTCCGAACTCGCACGCGCGACTTTGGCGCGCGATTTCTCTCGCATCGATCCGCGCGACACGCGTGTGGTCCTATGCGAGGCGGGCGGCCGTTTGCTGTCGGGTTTCGATCCCGCGCTTTCGACCTATGCGACCGAAGCTCTAACCTCGATGGGGGTGGAGGTGCGGATTGGCACGGCCGTCGAGGCAATCGATCCCACCGGCGTGGTGCTCGGTAGCGAGCGGATAGATACCGGAGCCGTGCTGTGGTGTGCCGGCACTGAGGCCCGTCCGGCTGCTGAATGGCTTGGAATCGATGGGGTCCGCAACGGGGCTGTAACGGTCCGGTCCGATTGTTCGGTGCCGGGTCATCCAAACATCTTTGCGATCGGGGACGTCGCAAGTTTCGAAGCAGGCGGCGACGAGCGCTTGCCGGCTCTTGCACCAGTTGCCAAGCAGCAGGGCACATATGTCGGGAAGCTGCTCGCGGCCCGTATCGCCGGTCGGCGCGAGCCCGGCGCCTTCCGCTACCGCGACTATGGTACCATGGCGGTGATCGGGCGCTCGCGTGCGGCGGCGCAATTCGGCAGGCTCCGGCTCACGGGATTTCTCGCCTGGCTGGTCTGGTCACTTATACATTTGATGCTGCTTGTGGACTTTCGCAGCCGCCTGGTCGTCTATGTCAACTGGGCTTGGGCATGGTTTACTTACGGACGCGGGGCGCGGTTGTTGACGGGATCAACCACAAGCGATGCCCGGCAGCCGCCGCTCAGCGACCCAGAAAGCGGGCGGCCCGATGACAAGTAGCGGTCTCAGCCAATATTCAAATAGTTGACCATGATGAAAGCATGCTCCCGCACCGCCATCTAGGACCATTCGAAGGCTCGCCTGGCCTCGCTATCCATCACCTGCAAGTTGTCGCGACCTAGCTTGCACTTGATCGCAGGAAGCGCTCGAAGCCAAACCGCATCTAAGATCAGCGTATCTGTCTTTGGCGTCGATCTACCTCAGTTGACTAAGCAGCGGTAGGCATGGCGGTCGCATGAAGACCGAACGGCTTCGGCGACACTACGTCATAGCTCTCATCTTCCCTGGAAACCCGGCTAGCGGCGAAGATATCGCGTTTCAGCTCACCATAACGGGTTTGGAGGAGGAGCTCTTCTATCGTGGCATCCTGCTGTTCGCGCTGGATCAGGCTTTCACCGGAAGGAGACGGTTCCTCGGGTCGATTGGGGATGGGGCGCGGTCCTGTCGTGCTTCCTGTTCGGATTGGCACATGCCTGTGGCTTCTCGGACGACAGCTTTGCCTTCGATCCCATCACGATGGCGCTGACGGCAATCCCAGCCTTTATCGCGGTCTGGCTGCGTTTGCGCACCGGAAGCCTGCTCCTGCCGGTTCTGCTTCACAATTTCGGCAATTCGCTCTCGTTCATCGTGTGAAGATGTCTTCCCGGAATGCCCGCTTCCGGGATCAGCATTCTGCCCGTAAAATGACCGAATTTGGGGCGCAAAGCCGACATCGTTCTTGTTTGATGGCCGCCCGAAAAGCGGCGACGAAATCACCTTGCCGAGCGTTAACGGTCGCCCGACTCATGTGATGAGAACCGCTTTGCGAGGCGCGCGCTGGCTCCGCTTTGCGCGGCGAGCCTAG
>OJBY01000226.1_pt1 | contig 35401 bp, 28 predicted proteins | sample 1591731 | NCBI WGS metagenome assembly OJBY01 (sample SAMN05416837, study PRJEB24817) | seawater metagenome | isolation source: Sea water | place: Canada:Atlantic | collected 2013-07
AATCTTCAACATTTCTTCCCTGGCCCGCCAGGGCAGCTTCGGCCAGAGTAACTACGCCGCCGCCAAGACCGGGGTGGTTGCCCTGGCCGAGGTGTGGGCCAAAGAGCTGGCTCGCTACAACATCCGCACTGGCGCGGTGGCTCCCGGCACCATCAACACCGACATGCTCGCCGCCATGAAGCCGGAAGCCCGCGAGCGCCTGATCCAGGCCGTGCCGCTGCGTCGCCTGGGCGAAGCAGAGCACATCGCCCGTTCCGTGGCCTTCATCTTCGAGACCGATTACTTCACCGGTCGCTGTATCGATATGGATGGCGGCCTGCGGTAAAAGCTTCTAGCTTCTAGCTTCTAGCTTCTAGCTAACAGTGTGTTCTGCTGATGAGAAGGGGCAACCAAAGGGTTGCCCCTTCTCATTTTTTCGTTTTTCCTTGCAGCTCAAAGCTAGTAGCTCGAAGCTGCCTTCAATGGATCCTTCTTTCCGAGACGCCGTCTACCAGATCGTTGCCGCCATTCCGCCCGGGGCGGTGAGCAGCTATGGTGCCGTAGCACGGCAGGCCGGGTTTCCGCGCCATGCCCGTTTTGTGGGCCGGCTGATGAGCCAGTTACCGAAAGATACCCGTCTGCCCTGGCATCGGGTGTTGCGCGGCGACGGCCGCATTGCCCTGGCGGGCACGCCAGCCGGGGAGCAACAGATCCAGCGGCTACTCGACGAAAACGTCACCGTGCTGGGTGACCGGGTGCCCAGACAGCATTTCCAGCAATGGTAACGCCTCTTCGCTGAATCACACCCCGCGCGCGGTGAACCCGCATCGCTCGCTGCGGACAAAGTGTCTATGATGAGCCTTTCGCCATTCGGCAATACCCGCTAAGAGACCTATGCCCCCACAATCGACCAACTGGCAGCAATCCCTGAAAGCCTTCCTGCATCCCCGTGTAGTGACCATGTTCTTCTACGGGTTTTCTGCAGGCATCCCGCTACTGCTGATCTTCTCCTCGCTGTCTCTGTGGTTACGAGAGGCCGGAGTGGAGCGTTCCACGGTCACCTACTTCAGCTGGGCGGCACTAGCCTATTCGTTCAAGTTTCTCTGGGCGCCGCTGATTGATCGCTTGCCAATTCCCGCCCTGACACGCTGGCTGGGCAGGCGCCGGGCCTGGCTGCTGGTGGCGCAGCTCACTGTGGCCGCCTCCATTTTCAGCATTTCCCTGGTCGACCCGAGCGAGCCTGGAGCGCTGAACCTGATGGCCTTTGCGGTGGTCATGCTCGGCTTTACCGCCGCCACTCAGGATATCGTCATTGATGCCTACCGAATTGAATCTGCGGGTGTCGAATTACAGGCATTAATGTCCTCTTCCTACATTGCCGGTTACCGGATAGGCATGCTCTCCTCCGGGGCGGGCTCGCTGGTATTGGCAAGCTGGATGGGCTCCACCAGCGACGCCTACAGCTACCCCGCCTGGCAAACCACCTATGCGCTCATGGCGCTCACCATGCTGGTTGGCGCCATTACCACCCTGATCATTCGCGAACCGGACAACCCTCGCCCCTCCGCCCATCAGTACACCAGCGGGCAGTATCTGAAGTTTCTGGCGATCTTCGTGGCAGGCATCACTGCCTTCGTGACGGTGTATGTCCTGACCGCCGATTCGGCAGGCACGCTCCGGCAAACGCTCACGGAAATTGTTGAGAACAGCGCCCTGTCCGGCCTGGTAGTGGAAAGCCTGCGGCTAGCGCTGGCAATTGCCATTGTTGCTGCGTTGATCAAGGCGCTCTCATTAACCCCGCTGTATAACAAACAGCTGGTTCGGGAAAGTTATCTGGACCCGGTGAAGGACTTTTTCCAGCGCTACGGTAGCCGCCTCGCCTTGCTGCTTCTGGTTTTCGTGGGTTTTTACCGCATCTCGGATATTGTGCTTGGCGTCATTTCCAACGTCTTCTTTGAGGACATCGGCTTCACCAAGAACGAGATTGCCGGGGTGGTCAAAACCTTCGGCCTGTTCATGACCATTGCCGGCGGTTTTCTGGGTGGGCTGCTGGCCATGCGTCACGGCGTGATCCGGGTGCTGTATCTAGGCGCCTTCCTCACCGTGGCGACCAACCTGCTGTTCCTGTGGCTGGCCTATGCGGGCCACGACATCCGCATCCTCTATGCAGTGATATCGGCCGATAACCTGACCGCCGGGCTCGCCAGCGCCGCCTTTGTGGCCTTCCTCTCGCAGCTCACCAATGTCTCCTTCACTGCCGTCCAGTACGCCATCTTCAGCTCACTGATGACCCTGCTACCCAAGACCATTGGTGGCTACTCGGGCAGCATGGTGGATAACCTGGGCTACCCTGGATTTTTCCTGTTGGCCAGCTTGATGGGCGTACCGGTGTTGGGGCTGATCTATCTGATCCAGCGCCACGAGGCCTTTCGGCACTGAGCCCCGCTCATTCGCCGAAACAGGCTCACCGTATACTTTTCAATCAATTCACAAACCGGCTATAGTGGGAACTTACAAAAAACAACAATAAGAACACACGGATGAGTCACTCGGAACTCGATATTCTGGTCGTGGATGATGCCCGCTTCTCGGCGGCGGTGGTCAATCGCACCCTCGCCTCTGCCGGCTACACCCGCATTCGCCACGCCCACAGCGCCCAGGACGCCCTTGGTCAACTGACCGAGCAACCCGCCGATCTGGTGGTGGCAGACTGGTTGATGCCCGGCATGGATGGCCTGGAGCTGACCCGTCGCATTCGTCAAAGCGACGAAGCCTGCAATCGCTATACCTACGTGCTGCTTCTCACTGCCCGCGAGGGAGTCGATGCCCTGCAACAGGCGTTTGATCAGGGCGTGGACGATTTTGTCTCCAAGTCCTCCATGACCGAGCAACTTCACCACCGGGTCATGGCCGCAGATCGGATTATCCAGCGCCACAACCGGGTACAGACCGACTATCAGCGCATGCTGACCGTGAATCGTCAGCTCAAACGCCACGCCCTGATTGATCCACTGACCGGTTTCGGCAATCGCCAGGATGCCCTGCGTGCGTTGCAGAATACCCTGAAGCAAGCGGAAAAACGGGGCGGCGCCGCCTGCCTGTTGATGTTGCGCCTGGAAGACTTCGAGGCACTACGTGCCCAGCGCGGCGACAAGGTGATGCAGCAAGGGGTACTGGCGTTCAGCCGGCGCCTGCGCCAGTCGGTGCGCCCCATGGATCATCTGTGCCGGTTGCAAACCGACCAGTTTGCCCTGATCACCTGGCAACCCCATATAGACCACTGCGACCCCACCGGTTTCCGGCGCCTTTATGAAGGCCTCAACCACCGGGCCTACCAGACCGCCGCCGGCTTCCTGAGCCTGCAGGTAAGCATGGCAATCGCCGCCTCTGAAGGCACTAGCCATGCGGAGCAGATGTTCGAACAGGCCCTGGCCGAGCTGGATCAGTCCTTTAGCGAGCGACGCATCGTATCGGCCACTGCCAATGTGTAAGTGACGCGGACAAAAACATTTTTCACCACAGAGGACACAGAGTTCACTGAGGAAAAGCGTGCGCTCGGCAGATTCGTCGCTGGCCGCGCGAGAAGCAAAAGCTTACTCCCCCAACCTACCGGTTTTGTTTTTCGAAACTCGCTTCTAGCAACTCGCCCCTGACACCGTCGATCATTGCTACGCGCCCACAAGAATACCCCGTTAACTCTGTGTTCTCTGTATCCTCTGTGGTAAAAATCAGTTCTTTGGCCTGCGATCTTATGCCCCACACTTTCCCCCACTGGTTTTTATTAGGTGCCGGCAATATGGGCACCCTGGCGGCCTGGTATCTGACCCGGGCAGGACATGGCGTTACCGTGATTCGCCATGACTCCCCGGCGCCACTGGAAAAGACGCTGAGGCTGCCGGACGGACGTCAGCAGATGTTGTCGTTACCGGTGCTGGACCCTGCGACCTTACCCGATCACATCGACCATTTACTGGTGGCAGTCAAAACCCCCTATACCCACCAGGCGATGGCGCCGCTAACCGATCGTCTTGACACCGACTCTCTGGTACTGCGTTTTCAGAATGGACTGGGCGCCCTGGATGGCCTGTTGCCGGCGGGGTTTTCCGCGTTGGAAGCTATCACCACCAGCGCCGTCAAAGGTCAGCACCCGGACCACACGGTAGTGGCAGAAAATGCCACCTGGCTCGGAGGCAGCACTGCCCCACCTGCCTGGTTTGCCGCACTGACCGAACACTGGCCGGATCTGCACTGGGAAGACGACATCCGCCCACGCCAGTGGCACAAACTGGTGGCGAATGCAGTGATCAATCCGCTGACCGCTCTTTACGATGTGCCCAATGGCCGTATTAGCGCCGACCCGGCCTTGCGCGAACAGGCCACACAGCTTTGCGAAGAAGCGGATCAGGTGCTGCGACAACTGGACCCGGCGTGGCCCGGCCACTCCCTGGACAATGTACTCACCGTGGCCCGGGCCACCGCCGGCAATACCTCTTCCATGCGTGCGGACTGGCAACGGGGGGCACAGACGGAAATCGATGCCATCAATGGCTGGCTGGTGCAGCAGGCGGACCGGCTGGGGCTGGCCGTCCCCGCCAACAGGAAGGTGGTCACGGCCATGCGGCGTTCCCTGACTATGTAGGAGCTTGCTGGCAAGCGAACATCGGCGCTGATCTCCCAACCCGGTTCGCTTGCCAGCAAGCTCCTACATTGCCGGGAAAGGTTTTGGCGCACCAGCACTGGAATTAAATGCCGTTTTTCGCCATCGTAGCGGGCACTAATCCGGATTCGTGGAACCTCCATGCACAGTCGCATTTTTCTGGCCGTTGGGCTGATCGCCACCAGTGGCCTGACCCTGGCCAATAACGAAATCAAGGCAGTGAAAGTCAGTGGCGCCAGCCACCCTAGCCTGGCCGGGGAACTACCCACTGGCACCCTGACCCTGGGTCGGGAGACCCTGGCCAGCATGCCCGCCAGCAACCTGACGGAAGTGCTGGATACCGTGGGGGGGCTGCAAGCCAGCCAGCTCTATGGCACTAACGGCAGTGAGGCGAGCCTGGATCTATTGGGCTTCGGTGCCGGCGCCAACCAGAACACCCTGATCCTGCTCAATGGTCGCCGCCTCTCGAATATCGATCTGGCCAGCCCCTTTCTCAGCGGTATTCCGCTGGCCGCCATTGAACGTATCGAGATTCTTCCCGGCGCGGGTGCGGCCTTGTACGGCAATGGTGCCGTGGGCGGAGTGATCAATATCGTCACCCGCCGCCGCTATGACAACAGCGCCGGTCTGGAAGTGAACGGTGGTAGCTATGGCTCCCTGGGCGGCAGCGGCTACGCCACCGGCCATCAGGGCAGCCTGAGCGGCGCTGTGGCCATGAGCACCCTGGACAGCGACGGCTACCGGGATAATAACGAGGTGCGTAACCACAGCGCTTTTGCCGATGTACGTTATCAACAGGACGGCATTGAGGCCTACTTCACTGCCAACGGCGAAAAACAAGAACTTGGACTGCCCGGCGGTCGTAGCGAAGCGCAATTTCGCAACAATCCGCAGGGTACCGACACCCCCTTCGACGATGCCGAACAGGACAATTACTGGCTGATGCCGGGCCTACGCATTGCCCTGCGCGGCAACACCGCACTGACTTTGGAAGCCAGCAAGCGCCGTCAAGAACAGACCTTTGCGTTTGTCTCCAGCGGCAGCTTCGGTGAAACCGTGGTGGAGAGCTACAGCGTCACGCCCAAACTGGAAGGCCAGCACACTACCGGCAGTGCCGTTCACAACTGGACCCTGGGCCTGGATCTTCACGAATACGATTACGACAGCCGAACCAGTTTCGGTAACCGGGAGCTGGAGCAAAGCCAGCGGGCCTGGTATCTGCACAATCTGGTCAGCCTCACACCGAAACTGTCTCTCAGCGCCGGCGCCCGCAAACTGGAAAGCACTCTCAGTGGCGAGGGGGCGGACAAGGAGCAGGATGGAGAAATGTATGAGGGCGGAATCCGCTATACCTTCACGGGTAACCTGGCCCTGTTCGCTGGCGCCCAGCGCAGCGTGCGCATTGCCAACGTGGATGAACTGAGCCCCTTTAATCCCCCCATTGATCCGCAAACCGGTAAGGGCTACACCGCCGGAGCCAGCTGGTCCCAGGGCCGCCAGCATTCCACCCTGACCTTCTGGCGAGCCGAGATCGACAATGAGATCCTCTTTGATCCGGTCAGCTTTACCAATCGCAATTTGGAAGACCGCACCGTGCACAAGGGCGTCAGCATCAATTCCCGCTGGCGGCTGGACAAGGACCTGATGCTGACCATCAACGCCAGCGCCCAGCAGGTCCGTTTCGACGGCGGCCCCTTCGACCGCAACGACGTGCCCCTGGTGCCGGAACAAACCCTGCAACTGATCGCCGACTGGCAGGCCCTGTCCTGGCTGTCCACCCAGATCAGCCATCGCTACGTGGGGGATCGCCGCTACGACGGCGACCTGGACAACCGCTTCCGCAAACTGGACCACTACCGCACCACGGACCTGCAATTGACCGCCCGCTATCAGGCGTTTTATCTCAAGGCAGGCGTCTACAATCTGGAAGACCACCAGGTGGTGGACTACGGCAACTTCAGCAACACCACCAACACGGCCACGCTGTATCCATTACCGGAGCGTCATTACCGGGCCGCGTTTGGCGTGGAGTTCTAGGAACCTTTGTAGGGTGCACTGAGCCTAAGGCGAACTGCACCGGCCTAAAGTTTTGATGGTGCAGTTCGCTTAGGCTCAGTGCACCCTACGACCGACTCGGACACCCCGGAGAACAACGACTCGTTTTCCCTCCGAGTCCGCTGCGGTTAAAACCACTTCATCAGGAGCCAGCATGAGCGACAACGACAAGACCCGCATCAACCGGGTGATCACCCGCACCGGCGACCGCGGTGATACCGGGCTGGCCGATGGCAGCCGGGTCAGCAAGTGGCACCCGCGCATTCAGGTACTGGGCGAACTGGACGAACTGAACAGCGGCATGGGCGTACTGCGCGCCCGGTCACTGGACGCAGATCTGGATACCGTGCTCGGCCTGGCCCAGCAGTTGCTGTTCGATATCGGCGGCGAGCTGGCCATACCCGGTCATCGCGTGATCGACGACCACGATCTGGTGGAGCTGGAATCCCGGGCGGATACCTTCAACGCCGAACTGCCGCCATTGAAAGAGTTTGTGCTCCCCGGCGGCCACCCGGACGCCGCCTGGTGCCACCACTGCCGCACTGTGGCCCGGCGCACGGAACGCCACTTCGTGGCCCTGCAGGAGGCCGACGAGGACGCCGTCAACCCGGTCAGCCTGGCCCTGGTCAACCGGCTTTCGGACCTGTTGTTCGTGATGGCCCGGGTGATCAACTTGCGCCAGGAATCGCCGGAAGTACTTTGGCAACCGAAGGCAAAGAGGGGCTGATCTCGCTGTTTGGAAATCCTATTTTTTACCACAGAGAGCACAGAGTTCATTGAGGAGCCCCCCTCTTCAGCAACGTAGCGGTGCAACAATCGTAGGGGTAACCGTACCAGCCCACCGCTAAATTGGTGCAGTTCGCTTAGGCTCAGTGCACCCTACGTCATCCGTTAGTCTGTGCCGGTTTTCAAGGCCAGTAAGGTGTTTTTGCGGGAAGCGATGCTTGCAGCGTGAAGAAGTGGGCTCGTCCAACCTTGAGCGTCAGGCCTCCGGCACCGCCATTGTGAAAACATTGTGCAACCCTGCCGCAACGGCGCGGTACCGGGCTACACTGGGGTCCCGGACCGACGATTTCACGCCATGGGCATCCGCAACAAACTCTTTGTCATTTTCCTGTCTACCTTCCTGGTGCTGACCCTGGCGGCCAGCGGTTTTTATTACCTGTCGTTCCTGCGCAGTCTGGAAACCTATCTGGATGAACGTCAGCAAGCGCAGGTAGAACGACTGGCGGATCACCTGGGGTTGCTCTATCAGCAGCGCGGCGGTTGGCAGTTCCTGATGGACGATCCCCGTCAACTGAAACGCCTCTACCGGCTGGCCGGTGACCGGGATGAGGACCGGGACAGCCGCGGCGATCACCGTCACCTGCAACTGCTGGATGCACAAAAACAACGGCTGTTCGGCCCAACAGCGCCGCGAAAATTCCGCTCGGAAATTCCGGTTCGCAGCGGCAACACGACGGTGGGCTACCTGACTTACCCGGACCAGGAAGCCATCCGCGACAAACTGGACCAGCGCTTCATGGGCCGCCAACTTCGCTTCATGGGCTGGATGCTGTTTGTGGGCGTGGTTCTCTCGCTGCTGGTGTCCTGGCTGCTGGCCCGTCATCTGGTGGCACCCATTCTTGCCCTGTCCAACCACACCCGCGACCTGCAGGAAGGCCACTACAGCGCCCGCCTGGAAACCCGCCGCCGGGACGAACTCGGCACCCTCACCGAACAGGTCAATCAGCTGGCGCAGCGGCTGGATCAGGGCCAGCAGGCCCGCCAACGCTGGTTCTCGGATATTGCCCATGAGCTGCGTACCCCGGTGGCAATCCTGCAGGGTGAGCTGGAAGCCATCAGCGATGGCATTCGCCCCTTGAGCCCGGAGTTCATCAAGTCTCTGGAAGGAGAAGTGGCCCAGCTCACTCACCTGATCAACGACCTGCACGACCTGGCACTGGCGGATGGCGGCAATCTGCGTTATCGGTTCCACCGGGAGGATCTGGCGGACCTGCTCGGCGAGGTGGTCGACAGCTATCGCAACAGCTTTAGCCAGCAGAGCATCAGCCTGGAAACCCGTATTCCCGACCTTGCCGTTATTGATATGGATCCGGTGCGCATTCGCCAGCTGCTGGACAACCTGCTGCAGAACTCTCTCAAGTACACCGCCAGCGGCGGTACCTTGAGTCTCTCGCTGACACACACTGGCGACAACTGGGAACTACTGCTGGAAGACAGTGCCCCGGGCGTGCCCGACGAGGCCCTGCCCCGCTTGTTCGACCATCTGTACCGGGTAGAAAGCTCCCGCAACCGCCGCACCGGCGGCGCCGGCCTGGGGTTGGCCATTTGCCAGCGTATCGTTGAAGCCCATGGCGGCACTATCGGCGCGGAGCACAGCCCTCTGGGCGGCGTGCGCATCCGTATCACCCTGCCGGGAGAGACCTCATGAGCCGCATCCTGATTGTGGAAGATGAGCCGCGTTTGTCACAACTGATGGCAGACTACCTCCAGCATGCCCACTTCCACACCGAACAGACCGACAGCGCCCGGACCGCCATGGCACTGGCAAAAGAGGAACGTTTCCAGGCCATCCTGCTGGACCTGATGCTGCCGGACGGTGACGGCATGGAAGTGTGCAAAGCCATCCGCCGCCACAGCCAGGTGCCGATCCTGATGGTCACTGCCCGAGTGGATGAAGTGGATCGCCTGCTGGGTCTGGAACTGGGCGCCGACGACTATATCTGCAAGCCCTTCAGCCCCCGGGAAGTGGTGGCCCGGGTCAAGGCGGTACTGCGCCGGGCCAATCCGCAACCGGACAGTGCCGGCCCCACCCTGACCCTGGACGACGAACGCTATGAGGCGGTCATGGGCACACAGCGGGTCGCCCTCACTGCCATCGAATTCGCCCTGCTCGCCACCCTGTCACGCCACCCTGGCCGCATCTGGTCCCGAGACCAGTTGATGGATGAAATCTACCAGGACCACCGGGTGGTCTCTGATCGCACCATCGACAGCCACATCCGCAAACTGCGCCGCAAGCTCAGCGACGGGGATGACGCCTCCCATGACTGGATCGGCAGTGTTTATGGGGTCGGGTATCGGCTGGAACAGCCGTAGAGCAGCTTCTAGCTTCTAGCTTCTAGCTTCTAGCTTCTAGCTTCTAGCTTCTAGCTTCTAGCTATCAGTGTGCGAGAGAGCGAAAAATGACCGTCAAGCATCCTCTTTCTTTTGTTTTATCTTTTTCTAGCAGCTCGCAGCTCGCAGCTAGCAACTGCTCCTTCCTTATTTCCTGCATATTCCTTGCACGCTTCCCGCCCATACTGATCCCACACATTCACAGGGACTCACTGAGTCACAAGGAGATCACCATGAAGAAATTGGCTATTGTTGCACTGGCTATCTTTACCACTTCCGCTTTTGCCTATGGCCCCGGTCATAAAGGCGGGGAGCACATGGTGGAGCGTCTGGAAAAGAAACTGGCACTGAGCGAGGAGCAAAGTACCCAGCTCAAAGCTATCTTTCAGGAGCAGGGCGAGAAGATGAAAGCCTTGCACGAAGAAACCCAGGACAAGATGAACAAGGTACTGACCCAGGAACAGCAGGAAAAACTGGCCGAGATGAAAGAAAAGCGCATGGAGCGCAGGGCAGAGAAAAAAGAAAACCGAAAAGACAAAAAGGGGCGTGATGTCGAATAACCCCCGCACTCTTGCCTTGATAAAAAAGCCGGCAGAAGCCGGCTTTTTTATCGCTACCACTACAACAAGGCGCGCCGCATATCCGTCAACAACTGACTCAGATAGGTAGTGAAACGAGCCGCATCCGCGCCATCAATCACCCGGTGATCGTAGGACAGGCTCAGCGGCAACATCAACCGGGGCTGAAACTGCTCACCGTCCCAGACCGGCTGCATGTCTGAACGGCTTACACCCAGAATGGCAACCTCAGGCCAGTTCACGATGGGGGTAAAGGCAGTGCCACCAATTCCCCCCAGCGAGGAAATACTGAAAGTACCCCCCTTCATGTCAGCCGGTGTCAGTTTGCGGTTGCGGGCCTTTTCCGCCAGCTCACCCATTTCCAGAGCAATGGCTTTCAGACCCTTCTTGTCCGCCTCCTTGATCACCGGTACCACCAGACCATTGGGAGTATCCACGGCAATGCCGATATTGATGTAGTGCTTCTGGATCAGGGCCTCACCGCTGTTTTCCAGCGAGCTGTTGAAGCGAGGAAACTCCTGCAGTGCCCGGGCGCAGGCGCTAACCAGAAACGCCAGCATGGTGAGTTTGACGCCGTCTTTCTCCAGGGCCTTGTTCTGGTGTTTGCGGAAGGCTTCCAGGTCAGTGATATCCGCCATCTCATGCTGGGTAACATGGGGAATGGTCAACCAGGAGCGGATCAGGTTCTGGGCAGACACCTTGCGCAGCTTGTTGAGCTCCAGCCGCTCAATCTCACCGAACTGACTGAAATCGATCTCAGGCAACTCCACCGCCAGGCCTCCACCGGAAGCCGCAGACGCACCGTCCAGCCTCTGTTTTACCCAGGCATGTACATCTTCCTTGAGGATACGATCCTTGGGTCCGGTGCCGCTGACCTGGGCCAGATCCACGCCCATTTCACGGGCCAACTTGCGCACCGCCGGGCCGGCGTGCACGGATTTGGAGGGAGAGCCGGAATCTGCCGCTGGCGGCGGAGAGGTCGCTGGAGCCGGTTTTTGCTGTTGTGCGGGCTGGCCCGATGCCGACGAGGTCGCCGGTTTCGCTTCTGGCTTTTCTTCTGCCTCGGCGTTCTTGTACGCTGCCGGCTTGCCCTCGGACACCGCAAGGGTCAGCAGGGCATCACCGGTGCCCACCTTATCTCCAACCTTCACGGCTACCGATTCCACCTTGCCGGCGGAGGGAGCGGGGATTTCCAGGGACGCCTTGTCCGATTCCAGCACCACGATGACCTGCTCGGCCTCCAGACTGTCGCCAGCGGCCACATTCACTTCGATGATTTCGGCGGAATCAATATCGCCCAGGTCAGGAACGGTAACGGTTTCACTGCCACCGCTTTGCTGCTCTTGTGGCGCGCCGGACTCATCCTCTTCCTGCGGCTTTGAGGCTGTATCCGGTTTTTCCTCAGAGGCTTCAGGCGCATCACTGGCGGCCCCGGATTCCGCGGAAGATTCCTCTTCCGACTCGCCTTCGGCCTCCACTTCCATCAGCTCATCGCCTTCCTTGACCCGGTCGCCGACCTTGACGCCAATGGCAGTAATCTTGCCACCCTGGGGCGCAGGGACTTCCACGGTGGCCTTGTCCGACTCCAAAACAATAATGGTGTCTTCTGCAGCGATGGTGTCGCCGACTTTCACGCTGATCTCGATGACGTCAACAGGATCACTGCTGCCCACATCGGGAACACGAATCATGCTCTTACTCACACCAGTCTCCTTTTGTGAGATCACGCAGGGGTGCGATCAATGCATCACCGGATAGGGTTTATCCGTGTCGATGCCGTATTTTTCGATGGCTTTTTTCACGGCAGCCGCCTCCACCTTGCCATCCTTGCGCAGGGCACTGAGTGCCGCCAGCACGACGAAATAGCGGTCCACTTCAAAGAAGTGGCGCAGTTTCTGGCGGGAATCGCTGCGGCCGAAACCGTCGGTGCCCAGTACCGTATAGCATGCATGCACCCAGGGCCGGATCTGGTCGGCGAAGGCACGCATGTAATCGGTGGACGCAATCACCGGGCCGTCCCGGCCATCCAGGCATCTCTCTACCCAGTTGCGTTCGCGTTCCTGATCCGGGTGGAGAATTTCGTCCCGGTCCAAACGCAGACCTTCCCGGCGCAGTTCGTTAAAACTGGTGACGCTCCACACATCCGCCGCCACACCGAAGTCATCGCGCAACAGCTCCGCCGCCGCTTCCACTTCACGCAGAATGGTGCCGCTGCCCAGCAACTGTACGCGGGGGGATTTCTTGGTTTTGCCCTTGCCTTCGCGCAGCAAGTACATGCCCCGGCGAATGCCTTCTTCGGCCCCTTCCGGCATGGCACCGTGCACGTAGTTTTCGTTCATCAGCGTCAGGTAGTAGAAGACTTTTTCGTTGTCTTCGTACATGCGCTTGAGGCCATCATGGAGAATCACCGCCAGCTCGTAGCTGTAGGTGGGGTCATAGCTGACACAGTTGGGCACGGTGCTGGCCAGCAGATGACTGTGGCCGTCCTGATGCTGCAACCCTTCCCCGTTCAGGGTGGTACGACCGGCGGTGGCCCCCAGCAGGAAACCGCGGGCCTGGCTGTCGCCGGCGGCCCAGCAAAGGTCGCCCACGCGCTGAAAGCCGAACATGGAGTAATAGATATAAAACGGAATCAGGGTGAAATCGTGCACGCTGTAGCTGGTGGCTGCCGCCAACCAGCCGGACATGGCACCTGCTTCGTTGATGCCCTCCTCCAGGATGCGACCCTTCTTGTCTTCCCGGTAGTACATGACCTGACCGGCATCCTCGGGCTCGTATTTCTGGCCACCGGAAGAGTAAATGCCCAGCTGCCGAAACAGGCCTTCCATACCGAAGGTGCGCGCTTCATCCGGCACAATCGGCACCACCCTTTCGCCGATCTGCTTGTCCTTGATCAGCGCGCTCATCATGCGCACAAAGGCCATGGTGGTGGAAATTTCCCGGTCACCACTGCCTTCCAGGAAGTTGGCAAAGATATCCAGCCCGGGCAGGGTCAGCGTCTGGCTGGCCTGCTGACGACGCACTGGCATATAACCGCCCAGCTCGTCGCGCTGCTCTTTCATAAAGCGCATTTCCGGGGAGTTCGCATCCGGCCGGTAGTAAGGCACATCCTTGAGCTGTTCATCAGTGAATGGCATATCGAAGCGATCGCGGAAATCCTTCAGGCTTTCCAGGTCCAGCTTCTTCATCTGGTGGGCCTTGTTGACCGCTTCGCCGGCGCCGGTGGCGTAACCCTTTACGGTCTTGGCCAGAATCACCGTGGGCCGACCGGTATGGTTAACCGCCGCATGGTAGGCCGCGTAGACCTTGAAGGGATCGTGGCCACCGCGGTTGAGGCGGTACACTTCATCGTCGGACATATGCTCCACCAGCTTCTTCAGGTCCGGGTACTCACCGAAGAAATGCTCACGGGTGTAGGCGCCTCCGTTTTTCTTGTAGGCCTGGTATTCGCCATCCACGCACTCTTCCATACGGCGGCGCAGCAGGCCCTGGCTGTCCCGTTCCAGCAGTGGGTCCCAGAGACTCCCCCAGACCACCTTGATCACATTCCAGCCGGCACCGCGAAACACACCCTCCAGTTCCTGGATGATCTTGCCGTTACCACGCACCGGACCATCCAGCCGCTGCAGGTTGCAGTTAACCACGAAGATCAGATTATCCAGTTTCTCGCGACCGGCCAGGGCCAGGGCGCCCTGGGATTCCGGCTCGTCCATTTCCCCGTCGCCCAGGAAGGCCCACACCTTGCGGTCATCCTTCTGGATCAGCTCACGGTTTTGCAGGTACTTCATCACATGAGCCTGGTAGATGGCCTGAATCGGCCCCAGCCCCATGGACACGGTGGGAAATTGCCAGAAATCCGGCATCAGCCAGGGATGCGGATAGGAGGACAAGCCCTTGCCATCCACTTCCCGGCGAAAGTTGTCTAGCTGCTCTTCGCTGATACGCCCTTCCAGGTAAGCGCGGGCATAAACACCCGGGGCCGAATGGCCCTGGAAGAACACCAGGTCCCCTTCGTTTTTATCGCTGGGAGCCCGGAAGAAATGATTGAAACCCACATCGTAAAGCGTGGCGGATGACGCAAAGGAGGCAATGTGGCCACCCAGCTCGTCATCGTTATCCATGTTCGCCCGCATCACCATGGCCAGTGCATTCCAGCGCACCAGGGAACGCACCCGGCGTTCCATGAAGATATCGCTGGGAATCGGCACTTCGTCTTTGGCAGGGATGGTATTGAGGTACGGAGTGTTGAGGTCAGTACGGCGAATGCCCTGTTCCTGGGCCTCGTTGGTGATGGTGTCCAGCAGCCAGGCGGCCCGTTCCGGGCCTTCGCGCTCGACCACGGATTCCAGGGCTTCGAGCCACTCCCGGGTTTCTGCCGGGTCCATATCATCAAAGAAACTTCTTTTGTGCATGGGCATGCGTCCTTTTTCGCGTAGCCAGGCAGCCCTGCAGGATCACTGCAGGGCTGCGGGAATAAGCGCCCGAGGGTGTTGGGCGAGAGGTTCCAGACCTCCGGTACAAGCTCTTTCCATACTAGCCGCAATGACTGGCCGGTCAAATGACGATAATCACCACTGGCCTGTCACTGAAGGACTGGACGTTCGCTATCCACAACATGTCACCGGCGGCCCAGTGAAAAAACCCGACCAACGTCGAGCCCGAGACGTTCGACACTCAAGAATGCCGTTGGAGCTTTGCTTGCAAAGCGAAGGGTTGACGTTTTCCCAGGCCTGGCTCAGAGATCTTCGCTTTGCGAGCAAAGCTCCAACGCCCCCAGCCGGCTTATTGTTTAGATCACAATAATCCACAGCGCCGCCAGGATCAGCCAGATGGCAACGCAGCGCAGTAACAGCCCCTGCAGGGATTCCAGATGATCCAGGGCCGCGGACAGGGAGCCGTCACCGCTAGCCTGGGAGTCCTCCAGGGCCACATTAGCCACTTGCTGCAGCGGCTGGCCACTGTGTTCCTGACGCCACCAATGGCCACGCATTTTTTCCATAACCGCGGTGAAATCACCGGCCAGCGCCATGCTCAGCACCAGCAGTCTGTTGGCCGGCCAGCTTAGCCAGCCATCCAGGCGAGCTTGCCAGTGATTGGCCTGCTCGTCGCCAGCCCGGGTTACCCAGGCTCGATTGAGTACGACCAGAAACGCCGCTCCGAAACCCAGCACCACCAGCCAGAAGATCGCGATAAAGAGCTGCTGCTCCCGCGCCAGAATCTTTTCCGTCAGGGCACTCTGGTAGGCAGGATCACCAGGTGTTCCGGTCACATCGAATTCATCCGTGGCCAGGGCAGCAAAGCCTTCCGGGTCGTTCATTCGACCGCGCACCAGTAATTCATCCACATGACGGAACTCGCTTTGTCCGCCAACCAGCCACAAGATCAATACCATGCCCAGAACCAGCACTAACAACTGCCCCCAGAAGCCGTCCAGCCAGCAAGTCAGGGCGTAAATCAATAGTGCCGGCAACAGCACGGCCAGCCACCAGACTCGCTGTCCCTGCCCCAGGCGGTTGCCCCATTGCTGCAACCAACCCTGATGGCGTTGCGGGTTGGTGAGCCATAATGGCCAGCTGGTATCCAGACGGCGCAGGCCGAGGACCAGTATCAGCACCAGAAACTTCATGCCATTTCCTCCTGAGAGCCTATTTAGAATCTATCCGCAGCCGCGCCGGAGTCCTTTCTTACCCTGTAAATAGGGTCGCCAGATCGTGATTGCGATTGTGCTGTGTAGTCATTCTACATAAGCAAGCGCAATCGCGGGCTGGTGGCAAAAGGGGCCCGGCCCTTCGGGTTACCGCTAAAAATAGCCCCATGCTGTGTTATGAACCTTGAACTTGACCCGTCAGGCCCTACGGTTCATGCCTTGCCTGGGGCCATTTTTAGCGGCAACGCGGCTGCGGATAGATTCAAGATAGGCTCTTAAATCCAGCCAGGCGAGCCCGATAGGTCGTCCAGTCGAAAGCGGGGCCCGGGTCGGTCTTGCGGCCCGGGGCGATATGTTCGTGGCCGGTGATGCGGGTATCGTCGATCGCCGGATAGTGGCACTGCAGTAGCGCTGTGAGTTCCGTCAGGGTCGCGTACTGCACGTCTTCATAGGGAACAGTATCTGCGCCTTCCAGCTCGATGCCGATGGAAAAATCATTACAGTTTTCCCGCCCGGCAAAGCAGGAAACGCCGGCATGCCAGGCCCGCCGATCGCAGGGAACAAACTGCAACAGGCTGCCGTCACGCCGGATGAGAAAATGCGAGGACACGGTGAGCTGGTGGATTTCGCGGAAATAGGGATGGTCGTCCGGGTTCAGGCAGTTCTGGAACAGGGCCTGGATATAATCGCCGCCGAACTGCTCCGGCGGCAGGCTGATGTTATGAATCACCAACAGGGAAATATCATCGGGATCGGGGCGGGGATTGAAATTGGGGGATGGACACCACTGTGCCTGATCGACCCGGTGTTCGTCGTTGAGGGTGAGCACCCGCGCAAGCTCCTTATTACCTGCGCGGAACCGACCAACTCAATGGTGAACGTTGGCCTGCATGCGGCGCAGGTCGCCAATAACCGCTTCCAGAGCCCGGTCGAACAGGGCTCCCTCTTCAATGAGTTTAACAGTCCCCTCATGCAGAGCAACGGCCAGGGTGTAAGCGGAGAACTCTTCCACCTTGATTCCGCGACGGTTGGTAAACACCATCTTCACCCCTGCGCGGATATTGGCAGCCAGCTTGGCGCGACGTGGCTCGTCACCGTCTATGATCTCAATCCACTGACCCGGAGCAAGCTGACCGGCTTTTTTCACCAGGAAATGATTTTCCGGCAATACGGCTTCTTCCTGGGCTTGCGGTTGCGGTGCCGGCATTTCCGGCTCCACTGCCACCCGCTCGGTTTCCAGGCCTTTCAGCAGTTGTTGGTGCACATCCCGGAACTTGATCAGTAACTGCTTGGCTTCTGCCTCATCGTAACTGATCTGGCCAAGCCCGCTATGCAGAGTCTTGAGGAGTTTGGGGCTGAGCGCCTTGAGCTTTTCCAGCGCCGCCTGATCGCGGTGCGGCAGGACACTCCAGACCACCCCATCAACCACCTTGACCTGCTGTTGCCAGGCAGCGCTATCAGCGCCTTCGCGCAGCCAAGTCAGGTAAAGCACCTGCTGCCAACCCTGGCGCAGTAACCGCACCACCACATCCGGCAGTTGACGGCCGGCCATGCGCTTGTCGAGCACCGCCACCACTTCCTGACGGGCCAACTCGGCGCGAGCCTTGCCTTCCTCCGCTTCACGCACCCGTTGCTCAACACGCTCGGAGCGTGAGCTCTGGCTGTCGAAAAAGCGCTGAAACTCATCCAGCAGGGAGGCGAACAAGCTGGCATCGTCTTCAAAGTCATCAATGATGCGATGTACCGCGTGGTTGATACGCTGGTACAGATCGTCCTGGATACCCTGTTGCGGGTCCCACTGATTGCCGGCCCGGGCGAGCATGTTGAGCAGTAGTCGAGCTTCGTGGTTGTCGTTACTGAAGAAGGTCTTGTCGGTGATTGCTACTTTCAGCAAGGGGATCTGCAGGCGCCCTATCAGCGCCTTGATCTCGGAGGGCAGGCCCTCGTCATCCAGAATGAAATCAAACAGCAGAGACACCAGGTTAATCACATCGTCATCGGCCTGGTCCAGGGCATGGATGGCTTCGCCATGCTCACTATCGAGCAATTCTGACAGGTCTTCCTTCAGGTTGGCCTTTTCACCGTCTGTTTCGCTGAGGCTGCGTTCGACACGCTGCAGACGATTGAGCACGCCCATCAAGTCATCAGAGCTGACCTGGTGAACGGAAGCCGCATTGGCCACCGGGGCGCCATTGAGATAAGGCACGCCGTTCTGCATGACCGCCATGGCTGCATTAATATCACCACCAACAAGGGCTCCGCCACCTGCTGGCGCCGCTCCGCCCTGCATACCGCGCATGGTGACCAGCAATTCCTGCAGCAGCCCGAACATCTGATCGTTATTTCCCGTACCCGAACCAGAAGAGGAAGTCTGGCTGGATGCCAACGAGCGATTTCCCGGTTTGCGTGCAGGCGCAATAGGGGCGGATTTCATATCCGGCAAGACCCCGGCGTCTACCAGTACCTTATTGGCCTCAGACACCATGAAGCCAGTTTCCGCCATCACTTCTCGCTCAAACAGCTTGAGGATGATCAGGCGAGCCTTGATGTCCAGAGAGAGCTTTTCCAGACCCTCGTTGAAGGCATCGACCAGCTCACGCGGTTCCAGCGGATTATTCCGCTCGGTGATTTCCGCCTTGCTTTCAAACAGGTATTCCAGACGGTGGCAAAGCACCTTCAGCTGTTCTACACAGCCATTACGGGCACGACGAGCCATGTTATCCAGGGCCACCGAGGTTTCCAGGTCTTCTTCATTCACCAGGGTCAGGGAGTCCAGGTCAAACTTGGCATTTTCAAGCGACGCGGCCTGTTCGTCAGAGTGACCGAGCGTGGCAAACTTGTGCTGAATGGCCTGCTTCAGGCTGGCAACCAGACCAGCACGCTGCACGCGAAGCTGGCGCATGGCATCAAAGTAACGCTCGCGCTCGCTATCCGTTTCCTTCTCTGCCAGGTCGTAGAGGGTGTCGTCAGCACCATCAAGCATATCTTCCAGATAGGAAGACGCCAGTGACAGATAGCGGTCACGCACTTTTTCGATCGGTCTGGGCAGGCTGTTAGCGGCTGTTTTGCCGGCGACCGGTTTGAGCTGAGTAACCTTGGCCATGACACCCCCGGGGTTAAGCTTCACCCGCTTCAATAATGGGACTGTAGTTTTAATACTCTACTAAGCTAACACATCAACAGTCTACGAATTTTGAACCAGTTGGCATGTGAGACTTTGTGTGTATGCAACCACAAACACGTCGCCAGCTTTCCCTGCCCGCTAAATTCCCATAGCCTAAGGCCTTTTGGGGCAATGGACGAGAGCCATGGAGCAAGCGGTTACCATTCTTAAACAGATCAGTGGTTTTTTATGGGGATGGCCGGCACTGATCCTGATTGCTGGCACCGGTATCTATCTAACCCTGATCCTGCGGTTCCTGCCGCTGCGTCAGTTGGGATTCGGCTTCAAGCAGATGTTCGGCCCGCAGGTGGGGGTCGGCACCATTGGTGCTGGCGCCGCCTTGGCCACGTCGCTCTCTGCCACTATCGGCACCGGTAACATCGTGGGTGTTGCCACTGCCATCCACTCAGGAGGCCCCGGGGCACTGGTGTGGATGTGGCTGATTGCTCTGGTGGGTATGGCTACCAAATACGCAGAAGCCGTGCTGGCCGTGCAATACCGGGAAAAAGATGCGGCGGGCCAGTACGTGGGCGGCCCTATGTACTACATTCAAAACGGTCTGGGCCGTAACTGGCGCTGGCTGGCCATTGCCTTTGCCGTCTTCGGCATGTTGGCAGGCTTCGGCATTGGCAATAGCGTCCAGGCCAACTCTGTCGCACACGGCCTGCAGGACAGCTTCGGGCTTCCTGCATGGGTAACCGGGGTCACCTTGGCCGTCCTCGTGGGCCTGGTGGTGCTAGGCGGCATGAAACGGATTGCCACCGTGGCCACTTATATCGTTCCCTTTATGGCGCTGGCTTACCTTCTAGCCGGCTTGGTGGTGCTGGTGGACCACGCTGACGCGCTGCCCGCCGCCCTGGCCCTATGCTTCGAAAGCGCTTTCACCGGCACCGCGGCGGCTGGCGGTTTTGCCGGCGCCCTGGTCAAGGAAGCAATCCGTTTCGGCATTGCCCGGGGCATATTCTCAAACGAGGCCGGACTGGGCAGCGCACCCATCGCCCATGCGTCCGCCAATACCGATCACCCGGCCAGACAGGGCTCCATCGCCATGCTGGGCACCTTTATCGACACCATTATCGTCTGCTCCATCACCGGTCTGGCCATTATCGCCTCCGGTGCCTGGACCAGCGGCGCCGAAGGTGCCCCCCTGTCCGCCCTGGCCTTCTCATCTACTTTCGGTGACTTCGGCAATGTGATTGTGGCCGGCGGCCTGGCGATTTTTGCCTTCACCACCCTGCTGGGCTGGAGCCTGTACAGCGAACGATGCACCCAATTCCTGTTTGGCGACCGGGCCGTCCTCCCCTTCCGCGTGATCTGGGTACTGGCCGTACCGTTTGGCGCCGTTGTCAGCCTGAACCTGGTCTGGGCGCTGGCCGACATCATGAATATCCTGATGGCGATACCCAACCTGATAGCTCTGCTATTATTGTCACCCGTGGTGGTGCGGTTGAGTCGAGAGTTCTTTGACGGCCGCCACCCGGAATGAATATTGGTAGGAGCTTGCTTGCAAGCAAGCTCCTACAGCGTTAACACACCTGTAGGACTCACCTCAGCATGACCACAGCCCTCCCCGACTACGTGCGCGACGATATTCAACGCAACGTAAGCTTCGCCCTGGAAGAAGATATACGCAGCGGTGACATCACGGCACAGCTCATTGATGCCGATAGCGAAAGCACGGCCACCATCATCACTCGCGAAGAGGCGGTCATGTGCGGCACTCCCTGGGCTGAGGAAGTGTTTCGGCAACTGGGCGATGTACAGATTGAGTGGCATGTTCATGACGGTCAGCGACTGCCCGCAGAGACAACCCTGTGCACACTTCGCGGCAATACCCGGCAAATTCTCACTGGCGAACGCACCGCGTTGAACTTCCTGCAGACCCTTATGGGCACTGCCACCACAGCGCGCCAGTATGCTGATGCTGTGCAAGGAACCACCGTGACGATTCTGGATACGCGCAAAACACTCCCTGGAGTTCGCGCCGGCCAGAAATACGCTGTTCTGTGTGGAGGCTGTCAAAACCACCGGATCGGGCTGTACGATGCGTTTCTGATCAAGGAAAACCATGTAGCCGCCTGCGGAGGGATTACTGCAGCCATTCAACGCGCGCGGGCTCTGGCACCGGAGAAGAAGATTATTGTGGAAGTGGAAACACTGGCGGAGTTGAAAGAAGCCGCAGCAATGAGACCGGATCAGATTATGCTGGATAATTTCAATTCCCAGATGCTGACAGAGGCCGCCTCACTCGCCACCGAATGCGCACTGGAAGTCTCCGGCAACTTAACTGTAAACAATGCCAAGACCCTGCCCAAAGGACGCGAGTGGTTTCTGTCCTCGGGGGCACTGACCAAGCATGTACAAGCAATCGATTTATCCCTGCGATTACAATGATGGCCATTGTCACTGCCGCAGGAATATAACGTAACGATGCTGAGTGCCAGTTCCAGCGAATGGAAACCGGATTGTTTGCGGGACTCCAGATATACTGCAGACAAGATTCAAACGGCAAAAGCATTTTGCCCGGTGGCTTTTGTCAGAGGCGACAGAAACCGCCCGCCAGATCACAGGTTACCGTTCCTGTGCCGGGTGCTACCGGCGTAAGGGTGAGCGTGTCGCCGGCAGAAATGGGGTAACTGATTAACGGCAACGCAGTGCAGCGACTCGGCGCCGCATTTGCCGGAAAGCTGGTCCCCGTCACGGTGACATGGGTCACCCCCACTCGAACATGGGCCGCCGCCTCAGCAAGGCAGGCATTATCCGCCGACTGTCTTATGTAATCGTTGTACGCCGGAATGGCGACCGCCGCCAGGATGCCAATGATCGCCACCACGATCATCAGCTCAATTAATGTAAACCCCTTTTGATAATTCACAGCCCCTCCCTCATTATTGTGATCCCGTTACTTTCCCCTGATCAAAACAATGCATAAACCAGACCAGATTTTTTAATGAGAAATCCTTCGGAAAACGGGGCGGGGCTGCAGACAAAGGCCTAATAAAGACAGGAAACCACAATAATTTTTTGGCATAAACCAACAATAAAGGTCACTTTGAATTTGGCAGATTATCAAAGTTTCAAACGAATAAAACACCAAGTATGGGATGGCGCCTCTAACCGCACAGATTCAGATAGTTACTCCCAGTAATTGGTTTCAGCCGCCAAAACCCTGGGTCGTGCAAAAGGGAAAACGGGAGGACTAACGTCTTGCCACTTAATTGAAGTCACTAAAAAGCACAAAGGCCCGGGGGTATTAACCACCGGGCCTTTGTAATAAATTAGGCTAATGCCTGCTTATTGTTACGGCTTGGAGCAAGTACCAGAGCCATCACAAGATACGGTCGTTTTGGCAGTATCTTTGGCTTCAGCTGTTGACCACTCACTGCCAGCCGCAGGAGCACCAGTAGGGACAGCAATTGATTCACAAGCCCCTGGTACTGCAGGGGTAAGGTTAGCTACATCTGAATCCTGTGAATACTCAATCAGCCAGTTATTGGTTTGAGCCTTCAGCTCTGCCAGACAGGAGTCAACCCGGCTCTGCTCCACGTAATCCTGGTAAGCCGGGATAGCCACCGCGGCCAAAATGCCGATAATGGCAACCACGATCATCAGTTCGATAAGGGTGAAACCCTGCTGAATTTGCTTCTTCATGTCGTCTCTCCAACGTAAAATTTGCAAGCCTTATTGTTGAGCTCACTCTTGGCGAGCCTCTGCGTTGATCTAATGCATAGAGCGGGCCAACTTTTTGCTTATTAGGAAAAATCATTAGAAACCTGTAAATTCAACGCCGAATCGCACTGCGCACAACTGCAGAGATGACTATTGAGTTTCTCCTGGAATTACCGTCAGCAGTCATAACCGACACTATTCGTCACTCGCCGGCAAAATAACGACAAAAAACGTCACCCGAATGACCGCCACCATCACTTACCTCGCCCCCCCCCTTCATTCCTTGAAACGAGTCCCCAGCTTCATAGAGGGCCATGATAGGGTGGGCAATAGAGGCTGGATCCGACTTTAACCAAGACAAGGGAATAAATAACAGCCTCTCAGGGCAACTCTGCCCCTCGACGCTAGAGGTAGGGAACCCTACCGCAAAGCTGGGAATACCTTTAGAAAGGCCCGACAAGGTACTGATTTTGCGACATCCACTCTTCCCTGTGCCGGTGACAACCGGTATGTTACGAAGAAAGTGTTGGGCATACCGACCATACTAAGCATAAACAAGCAGGTTGCCATGACTAGCCAGACCCTTTCCTTCAGCGGCTTACCGCAAAGGCTCATCAAGCAGGAATTGCTGACCGCCGAAGACGCACAGCAAGCACAACAGCAGGCTCGCCAGGAGCGGGTGAGTCTCGTTCACCAGCTGGTAAGCTCAGGCAAGCTCTCGGCGCGAGTTGTCGCAAATGCAGTGGCCGAAGAGTTTGGCGACCCCATCCTGGATCTGAGCGCCTTTCAGCGTGACAGCCTGATCAAGGATCTAGTCGATCCAAAACTGATCACCAAGCACCATGTGCTGCCCCTGTTTCGCAGGGGTAGCCGGCTTTTTGTGGCAGTGTCAGACCCGACCAATTTGCCCGCACTCGAAGAAATCCGTTTCAACACCGGCCTCAATGTAGAAACCATCATCGTTGAGGAGGACAAGCTCACTCACTGGATTGATCACCTGGAATCAGAAGCCGAAGGCAGCGCTTTTGATGATCTGGATGATGATATGGGTGATCTTGATGTTGGACCTGCCGAAGAGAAAAAGGACGAAACCCAGTCCGGCACCGATGACGCCCCCATTGTACGCTTCGTGAACAAGCTGCTGCTGGATGCGATTAAAGGGGGGGCCTCGGATTTACACTTTGAACCTTATGAAAAGACATACCGGGTGCGGTTCCGTCAGGACGGCATTCTGAAAACCGTCTCCAAGCCACCGATCAACATTGCCAGCAAATTGTCAGCTCGCCTGAAGGTGATGTCACGACTGGACATTTCTGAACGCCGGGTCCCGCAGGATGGCCGGATCAAGCTGAAAATTTCCAAAACCCGTGCCATCGATTTCCGGGTAAACACCTGCCCCACGTTGTTCGGGGAAAAAATCGTGTTACGGATTCTGGACCCGGAATCTGCAAAAATGGGTATTGAGGCGCTGGGCTATGATGAAGATCAAAAACAGATGTATCTGGATGCTCTTCACAAGCCTCAGGGCATGATTCTGGTGACTGGCCCCACCGGTTCCGGGAAAACGGTCTCCCTCTATACTGGCGTCAATATCCTCAACACCCCTGAGCGCAACATTTCTACTGCTGAAGACCCGGTAGAAATCAACCTGGAAGGCATCAATCAGGTTAATGTTAACCCCAAACAGGGCATGGACTTTTCGGCGGCCCTGCGAGCCTTTCTTCGGCAAGATCCGGATGTCATTCTGGTTGGTGAAATCCGGGATCTGGAAACCGCCAACATTGCCGTGAAGGCGGCACAGACGGGTCATATGGTGCTTTCTACCTTGCACACCAACAGCGCACCAGAAACATTGACTCGCCTACGCAACATGGGCGTACCCTCCTTCAATATTGCCACCTCGGTAGTCCTGATTATTGCCCAGCGATTAGCACGCCGACTTTGCGAGCACTGCAAAAACGTAGTGGACGTACCGCAACAGTCCCTACTTGAGATGGGCTTCACGGAAGAAGATATTGGTACCGGGTTTACTGTTTATGGCCCACAAGGGTGCGACAAATGCACTAACGGCTATAAAGGTCGGGTAGGGATTTATGAAGTCGTCAAAATCACTGACGGTATTGCCCGGATTATTATGGAAGAAGGGAACTCCATCCAAATTGCAGATCAGTGTCGCAAAGAAGGATTCAATGACTTACATCGCTCCGGCCTCGTAAAAGTCATGCACGGCGTGACCAGCCTGGAAGAAGTTAACCGTGTAACAAGCGGACATTAATTATGGCAACAAAATCAGCAGAACAAAAAAACGCCACTTTCGTTTATGAAGGTGTTGACAGGCAAGGAAAGAAAGTAAAAGGCGAGGCTTCTGGCAAAGGTCCAGCTCTGGTTCGTGCAGAACTTCGCAAACAAGGCATTAACGCCAAAAAAGTCATCAAGAAACGCGAAGTTAGCTTTGGTGGAAAGAAAAAAATCAAACCCATGGATATCGCCATTTTTACTCGTCAGATGGCAACCATGATGAAAGCGGGCGTCCCTCTTGTTCAAGCATTTGAAATCGTTGCTGACGGCCTGGAACACCCCACCATGAGACAACTGGTGCTGAGCCTGAAAACAGAAGTTGAATCAGGCAGTAATTTTGCAACGGCCCTGTCAAAGCATCCAGATCAATTCGACGATTTGTACTGCAGCTTGATTGAGGCCGGCGAGCAATCAGGCGCGCTTGAAACAATGCTCGATCGAGTCGCGCTTTATAAAGAAAAAAGCGAACTCCTCAAACAAAAAATCAAGAAAGCCATGAAGTACCCGGCAACGGTTGTTGTTGCGGCTGCCATTGTAACTGCAATTCTTTTGCTGAAAGTAGTCCCGGTATTTCAGGATCTTTTCGCCGGTTTCGGTGCTGAACTCCCGGCTTTTACCGTCTTTGTTATCAATCTGTCAGATGGACTTCAAAAAAACTTTCTGCTTATTCTCGCCTGTATAGTCGCATTTGTAATTGGATTTTCCACGCTCAAGAAAAAATCAGAACCCTTCCGGGACGCCCTGGACAGGCTGGTATTAAAACTACCCATTGTCGGTGACCTGGCTTTTAAATCGACCATCGCAAGGTACGCACGAACACTCTCAACCACCTTCGCCGCTGGCGTCCCCTTAATCGAGGCCCTTGATGCTTGTGCCGGGGCGACGGGTAACGTGGTGTATCGCAAAGCCGTTTACAAAGTGAAAGAAGACGTTTCAACTGGTCAGCAATTGCAATTTGCAATGCGAGCAACAGGTGTCTTCCCCGCCATGGCTCTACAAATGACCGCTATCGGCGAAGAATCCGGGGCACTGGATGCCATGCTGGAAAAAGTCGCCATCTATTATGAGGATGAAGTCGACAATGCCGTGGATGGCCTCACCAGCATGATGGAGCCTCTCATTATGTCGGTACTTGGCGTTCTTATCGGCGGCTTGATCATCGCCATGTACCTGCCGATTTTCCAATTGGGTCAAGTTGTAGGCTAATTAATGATAGACAATCTTTTCGATGTTCTTTCCGCGAGCCCAACCCTGCTGGTTGGGCTCTGTGTTTTTCTGGGGCTGCTGATCGGCAGCTTTCTCAACGTCGTCATCTACCGCTTACCGGTGATGATGGAACGTAGCTGGCAGCAGGAAGCCCGCGAAATTCTGGAGTTACCCGCAAAGGATGATGGCGAGATATTCAATCTGGTGACACCACGCTCCCGCTGCCCGAAGTGCGACCACGGCATTGCCTGGTATGAAAACATCCCGGTGGTGAGCTGGCTGGCACTGAAAGGTAAATGCAAGGGTTGCGCAACGCCGATCAGTAAACGCTACCCGGTCATTGAGCTGACAAGTGGCGTTCTTGCCGGCCTGTGCGCCTGGCACTTCGGTTATGGACCCTGGCTAGCCTTTACCCTGTTTGCCACCTGGACCCTGCTGGCGGCAGCCATGATTGATGCGGATACCACCCTGCTGCCGGACAGCATGACTTACCCTCTACTGTGGGCCGGCCTGCTGGCGGCGCTGCTTGGCGTTTCACCGGTATCTCTGCCGGATGCGGTGGTGGGTGCCATGGCCGGTTACCTGTCCCTGTGGAGCGTGTACTGGCTGTTCAAGCTGCTCACCGGCAAGGAAGGCATGGGCTATGGTGACTTCAAGCTTCTCGCTGCTCTGGGCGCCTGGACGGGTTGGCAGTATCTGCCGCTGATTATTCTGCTGTCTTCCGTGGTGGGCCTGGTGTTCACCCTGATCGCCACTCTCTTCGGTGGCGAAAAGCGCACCCAGATCCCTTTCGGCCCCTATCTAGCGGCCGCTGGCTGGATTGCATTGCTATGGGGCGATACCATCGTCAGCTCGTATCTCGGGATGTTTAAGATCAGTTAATCCACGCTGAACACATGCCCTAAAAGTCTCGTTGAAGCTTTGCTTGCAAAGCGAAGGCTCTGCATTACTTGAACGCTTTCGCCTTGCGAGCAAGGCTCCAACGGGTTCAATTCTGCCCAGGAGCCCCCCCCATGTTCGTAGTCGGCCTGACTGGTGGTATTGGCAGCGGAAAGACCGCTGCCACGGATTTCCTCGCCCAGCAGGGCATCACTATTGTGGACGCAGATCTGGCGTCCCGGGTAGTGGTGGAACCGGGCCAGCCTGCGCTCCAGCATATCGCCGACCATTTTGGTGAGCATGTACTCACTGCGGATGGCGCCCTGGACCGCCGCGCTTTGCGCGAGATCGTGTTTGCGGATGCGGACGCCCTCAAGGTGCTTGAAGGCATTACTCACCCCGCCATCGGCGAGGAGCTGAAACGGCAAATTGCTGCCAGTGAGTCCACCTATACCGTTCTGGTATCGCCACTGCTGCTGGAAACCAGCCAGAAAGCGCTGGTGGACCGTATTCTGGTCATCGATGCGCCGGCAGAATTGCAGGTAAAACGGGCAATGGAACGGGACCATGTTCCCGAAGAGCAGGTTGCCGCTATCATCAAGGTTCAGATGGAGAGAACCAAACGCCTGGACCAGGCCGACGATGTGGTTGAGAATCACGGCTCGCTGCAGGTACTTCACGAGCAACTGGCGAGCCTGCATCAACGCTATCTGGAAATGGCTAACGTACTCTGAACATGTCTGATACCAATAACACCACCCAAACCTATCCCTGCCCCCAGTGTAAATCCCTCACTCGCTGGACCAACAATCCCTGGCGGCCTTTCTGCTCCGAGCGCTGCAAGTTGATTGATCTGGGCGATTGGGCGGCGGAACGCCATGCGATTCCCGGTGATGACAATGCCCCCGGGGATTTTGAAGAGTTTTGATCGTCTGACGGGATAAGCTGCGGATTGGGCTGCTCGTGCATCAGCGAGAATAAACCCCGTGCCTCTTTCTCTAACAGGGGCACAACACCCGAGTGCTAGCGGTACCAACACCTACCGTAGGGTGCCACTGAGCCTAAGGCGAACTGCACCGATTCGGTGGCTGGATGGTGAGTTCGCCTTAGACTCAGTGGCACCCTACACAGGTACAGGGGCAGAGCCCGGCCAGAATGCGCGAATGCCTGCCACGCCGATGGCGCCATACTGGCGGGCGGTTTCCAGATCCGCTGGCGAGACACCACCTAGCCCATAACAGGCCAGCGGCAACCCGGTAATCCATTCCCCCGCCTGTTGCCACCCCAGGGGGGGACGATCCGGATGACTGGCAGTGACCTCTACCGGGGAGACCAGCGCCATATCCAGCCCCAGGTCTGCCGCCTTTTCCAGGGCCTCACGGCTGTGACAAGCCGCTGAAACCAGCCCCGCAAAATCTGGTCGCCCCTGACAATCCATCAATACCGAGCCCGGCATATGCAGCGCAAAGACTCCCTGTAAGGACAACTGTTCCGCCCATGCTGCCGATGAGGCCCGCAACCATACCTTGACGCCTTTTTCCCGGCACAGGGCCAGAATCTCAGGCAGTGCAGCATGCTCGCTCCACTGGCGCAGATACAGCCCAATACGGGCAGCATCCAGACGGCCGATACCCGCTTTGAGGGCTTCCAGATCCAGATTATCCGGCGCGATGGCAAGATAATCGGGAAGCGTGATCGCGGTGACCACCGGCCGGTTCGCCGCCGGAAACTCCAGCGCAGGCAGTTCCGGAATCTCAAACCAGCTCACCTGCTGCCCTTCACAGCCCGAAGGATCGCCCTGCCAGGCGGTGACATCGCGAAAATGCAGGGTGACATGCAGATCCTGGTACTGGTGGGCGATAGTCATGAACGGAGAGGAAATGGCCGCCTGCATGCCCAGCTCCTCCTCCAGCTCCCTGGCCAGGGCCGCCGACAGGGGCTCACCCGGCTCCACTTTGCCGCCAGGAAACTCCCAGCGGCCCCCTTGATGCTTGTGGTCCGGGCGTCGGCTCAGGCAGATGCGGCCGTCGTTGCCGCGGATGATGGCGGCAACGACGGTGATGGCGGGGGTAGCTACGGTCATAAAAACGTTCCTTCAGGAGCGTCGGGAGAGCCATGCCCGCAGGCGCAACAGCGAATGAGCTGTCGCAAGTATGTTCGCCATGCAAGCATAGCTCCTACAGCGGCTTTTTACGTCAGGCATCAGACGTCGGGCGTTCAGATTATGTGCGATATTCCGCGTTGATCTTCACGTAGTCGTAGCTGAAATCACAGGTCCAGACGGTGCACTCGGCATCGCCGCTGGCCAGATCCGCACTGATGCTGATTTCCGGCTGGGCCATCACCGCTGCACCTTTCGCCTCTTCGTAGCTATCCGCCACACCGCCCTGCTCCACCAACAACAGGTCATCCAGCCAGACATTGACCTTGTCCACGTCCAGGGACGCAATGGGGGCTCTGCCGATGGCAGCCAGAATACGGCCCCAGTTGGGGTCGGAAGCAAACAGCGCAGTCTTCACCAGGGGGGAATGGGCAATGGTTTCCGCCACAATACGGGCGTCGGATTCACTGGCCGCCCCGGCCACGGTAATCGACACAAATTTGGTGGCGCCTTCACCATCGCGCACCAGAGCCTGAGCCAGCTCGACGAACACGCTTTCCAGAGCCTGATACAGTACCTGGCTATGGTCATCCAGCGCCTGAATCTCCGGCATCTCCGCCGCAGCGGTGCTGATCAGCATGCAGGCATCGTTGGTGGAGGTGTCGCCGTCCACTGTGACCCGGTTGAAGGACTTGTCCGCCAGGGCCTTCACCCACTGATCCAGCAGGGGTTTGGCGATAGGCGCATCGGTGGCGATAAAGCCCAGCATGGTGGCCATGTTCGGCTTGATCATGCCCGAGCCCTTGGCCATGCCGGTGACGGTAATCGGCACGCCGTCAATCTCCACCCGCCGGCTGGTAAGCTTGGGGTAGGTATCGGTGGTCATGATGCCTTCTGACGCACGGCCCCAGTGATGCTCATCCAGTTCCGCCAATGCCTTGGGCAAGCCCGTCGCAAACGCCGGCAACGGGAACTGCTCACCGATTACCCCGGTGGAATACGGCAGGATCTGATCCTCGGCGCAACCAGCCGCATCGGCCAACAGGCGACAGCTGGCCAGACAGTTTTCCATGCCCTTCTTGCCGGTGCCCGCGTTGGCATAGCCGGTATTGATCATCAGGTATCTGGGTGCCCCTGTGGCAAGACGGCTTTTTGCCACCTGCACCGGCGCGGCGCAAAAACGGTTCAAGGTGAAAATTCCGCTGACACGGGAATCTTCGCTCAGCTCCAGCACCACCAGATCCTTGCGGTTGGCCTTCTTGATGCCAGCTTCAACAGCGGCAAGACGGATACCGGGGACGGGCAACCATTCTGTCTGTGTCATAACCAATCCTTTAGCGTTCAGCGACAAGCTTCAAGCCACAAGCCCAAACAAAGAAAGCACCGGCGTTGCCGGTGCTCTGGTTTTCCTTGCAGCTTGTAGCTTGAGGCTGCTGTTATTCAATCTTGCCGTGGCACTGCTTGTATTTCTTGCCCGAGCCACAGGGGCAAGGTTCATTACGACCCACCTTTCGACCTTCGCGAACCACGGTCTTGGTACCATCAGCCTGATTGTTCTCGCCGGCCGTACCATCAGTGCCCGGTTCCGGAGCCGCCTGCATCTTCATCTTTTCTGCCTGGCGAAGGGCTTCTTCCTGGCGCTGCTTCTCGAGGCGCTCCACTTCGTCGTCACGTCGAACCTGGAAGCTGTGCAGCACTCGAATCAGCTCATGCTGGATCTGGTTGAGCAGCCCCTGGAACAACTCGAAAGACTCTTTCTTGTATTCCTGCTTGGGGTTTTTCTGCGCATAGCCGCGCAGATGAATACCCTGGCGCAGGTGGTCCATGCTGGCCAGGTGCTCTTTCCAGTGACGGTCGAGGATCTGCAGCATCAGGTGTTTCTCGATCTTGCGCAGGTCTTCGACGCCGATCTCCCCTTCCTTGCGCAGATAGTCCTGCTCCAGGGCTTCTACCAGCTTCTCGATGACACCGTCGATGTGCATCTGGTTGTCTTCGTTGAGCCACTGGCCCACCGGTGCATTGCACTGGAATTCTGCCTCCAGGGTTTTCTCCAGGCCCGGCACATCCCACTGGTCTTCCACGGAGCCCGGCGGCAGGTAACTGTGCACCAGCTCGGTCACCACATCATAACGAATGCCCTGCACGGAGGTGCGCAGGTCGTCGGTTTCCAGAATCTGGTCGCGCTGGGTGTAGATCACGCGACGCTGGTCATTGGCCACGTCATCGTATTCCAGCAGGTTCTTGCGGATATCGAAGTTACGCCCTTCTACCTTGCGCTGGGCATTCTCGATGGCACGGGTCACCCAGCGGTGCTCAATGGCCTCGCCGTTCTCCAGCCCCAGGGAGCGCATCATGTTGCGAATGCGGTCCGAGGCGAAAATCCGCATCAGGTCATCTTCCATTGACAGGAAGAAGCGGGTGTAGCCCGGATCACCCTGACGACCGGCACGACCGCGGAGCTGGTTATCGATACGGCGAGACTCGTGACGCTCTGTGCCGATGATATGCAGGCCGCCAGCTTCCATCACGGTGTCATGGTTACCCTGCCACTCGGAGCGAATTTTTTCCGCTTCCTTGTCCGAGGGGGTATCCATGTGCTTGATCTGCTCTTCCGGGTTGCCCCCCAGCACGATATCGGTACCGCGACCCGCCATGTTGGTGGCGATCGTTACCGCACCGGGACGACCCGCCTGGGCAATAATCTGTGCTTCACGCTGGTGGAACTTGGCGTTCAATACTTCGTGAGCAATCTTGTCTTTTTTCAGACGCTGGGACAGATACTCGGACGATTCAATGGTCGCGGTACCCACCAGCACCGGGGCGCCCTTGGCCACCGCTTCGCTGATTTCCTTGGCGATGGCGTCGAATTTTTCTTCCAGTGTCAGATACACCAGATCATTGGCATCCACACGAACCATGGGCCGATTGGTCGGCACCACCACCACGTCCATGCCATAAATCTGACGGAATTCCAGGGCCTCGGTATCAGCTGTACCGGTCATACCCGCCAGCTTGTTGTAGAGACGGAAATAGTTCTGGAAGGTGGTAGATGCCAGGGTCTGGTTTTCCTGCTGGATATTCACCCCTTCTTTGGCTTCGATCGCCTGGTGAATGCCCTCGGACCAGCGACGTCCGGGCATGGTACGGCCGGTGTGCTCGTCAACGATGACGATCTGGTTGTTCTGAACAATATAGTCCCGGTCCACATGGAATAAAGCGTGGGCCTTCAGCGCCGCATGAACATGATGAAGCAGCGCCAGGTTATGAGCTGCGTAAAGGCTTTCGCCCTGCTCCAGCAGGCTATTACTGACCAGCAGCGCCTCAATCTTCTGATGTCCGGTTTCCGTCAACTCGACCTGACGCTGCTTTTCATCAACAAAGAAATCGCCTTCCTGCTCTTCCGTCTCGGCAGTGAGTCTTGGCATCAGTTTATTGACGGCCGCATACAGCTCGGAGGAATCGGCTGACGGCCCGGAAATGATAAGCGGAGTGCGGGATTCGTCGATGAGGATGGAATCCACCTCATCCACAATCGCGTAGTTAAGACCACGCTGAACCCGGTCTTCCAGGCGAAAGGCCATGTTGTCGCGCAGGTAGTCGAACCCGTACTCGTTGTTGGTACCGTAGGTAATATCAGACGCGTAGGCCGCCCGCTTCTCATCGGTGGGCTGCTGGGAAAGAATCACACCAACACTGAGGCCCAGAAATTCGTAAAGGGGCCGCATCCAGTTAGCGTCCCGCTCGGCCAGATAGTCATTCACTGTGACCACGTGCACGCCTTCGCCGGACAGCGCATTCAGATACGCCGCCAGGGTCGCGGTCAGGGTTTTACCCTCACCGGTGCGCATTTCGGAAATACGACCCTCATGCAGAGCGATACCGCCCATCATCTGCACGTCGAAATGACGCATACCCATCACCCGGGTGGAGGCTTCGCGCACCACCGCAAAGGCTTCCGGCAGCAATTCATCCAGGGTCTTGCCGTCCTGGAACGCCTGACGGAATTCACGGGTCTTGAGCTGCAGGTCCGCTTCGCTGAGCTGTGCCAGCGCTTCCCCGTGGCTGTTGATCGTTTCGACCAACTTGGCCATGCGTTTCAGCTCACGATCATTCTTGGTGCCGATGATTTTTTTTACGATGGTACCCAGCATACAACTTCCGGTTCGGTAAAAAGTCAGGACAAATAGCCCGTTGGCGGCAAAGTGCTGGCCGCAAGGTGAGCCATTCTAAACACAATAAGATCAAGAGATAAGGTGGTATTCCCGGTTATCAAGGGTGCTTAACCAAAAACGGCCCCTTGTAGGGGCCGTTTTTCGCCTGTTATTCAACGTCGGGCGCGGTAAATATAGGGCTGAGGGTTCACCTGAGCGCCATTTTTAAGCACTTCATAATGAATGTGCGGGCCGGTGGAGCGACCGGAATTGCCTACTTTGCCGATAACGTCCCCGGTGCGAACAATCTCACCCGGCTCCACCAGTAATTCCAGGGCATGCCCATAGCGGGTGGCAATACCATTGCCGTGGTTGATTTCCACCATCAGGCCATAGCCGGAGCGGTCACCGGAATAGGTCACGACACCGGCGCCGGTGGCAATAATCGGTGTGCCTTCCTTGCCGGCAAAATCCACCCCTTTATGCCAGGCCACACGGCCGGTGAACGGATCAGAACGACGCCCGAAGCGGCTGGACATCCAACCCTTGGCCAACGGCCGGCCGGACAGGTAGGTTTGGTCTTGGATCTGCTTGCCGGCCAGCAGGTTTTCCAGAATCTCCAGCTGACGCTCGCGGCGTTCCAGAGTTTGCGCCATCTGGTTCACCGCTTCCATAAAGGAAGGCAATTCGTAGCTGGCACCCTCCTCCGAGCCTTCCGGTCCACCCAAGCCAGGGACAGTGCTGAAATCAAACTCTTCGCCGTCAATATCGGCCACTTCCACCAGCCGCTCACCCAGCGCATCCAGCCGAACCAGACGAGCCTGGGCCTGGGCCAATTTCAGGGTCAGTGCCCGGAACTGCTCCTGGCTGAGTCGATCCAGGGATTCCAGGGCTTTTTGCTGCTCTTCCAGATGGGTGGAGAAACGTTCGGTCATTACCGGCGTATACTCGGGCTGATCGCTGAGTTGCGACACCAGTAGGTAGCCGCCAACACCCATCAGCACCGGCACAACCACCAGCACGGCAGCCAGTAACCAGGGCCAGTGTCGCGGAACCGGAAGTGTGCGCGAATGGCCACGCTTGCTGTTAATGACTAAGATATTCATAAATTCGTGTAACGCACCGGCCAAAAATTAAGAAATTCAAATAGTTGCACTGGTTTTCTTGATTGTTTTTTACAATTTGCAGGCTAGTCTAAGTAAAACCTATGAGCAAGACAACTTCGCCCAAAGCCCTGCTCGCACTGCTAAGTGGTCATCCTACTCTCTCTGGTCTAACCAGGGAGGCCAAAAAGACCGCTCGCCAGGAGCCGGACACCGCAGCAGCCCCCGACCCGCTTGACTGCCTGCCGCCGGCACTGCGCGAGCGGGTCACCCTGGTGGAAGACAGCATGCGCTGGCTGGCCATTGCCGAAACCAGCGCCACTGCGCAGCTATTGCGTTTTCATCTGCCCAAACTGCAGCAGGCCCTGCCCGGCCAGCAGATCAAGATCGTGGTGGGCGGCAAACGCCAGATGCAGAAAAGCAACGTCCGTGCCAACCAACAGGACAAGCCCAGATTGGCCAGAGAAAGCGCCAGACAAATTGCCGATCTGGCTGACACCATTGAGGACAAAGGCCTCAAGGCATCCTTGCAGCGGCTGGCCAGCCGCGGTGAATCAGAATAATTCGCGTATGTAGGAACGTAGCGTAGCGAAGTAACGCCCACAGGGCGGCCCCGTAGGGGTGGGCACAGCGAATAACCCATGCTCGCATGGCGAACCGAGCCTCAGCGAGGACAAGGCGGTGCGGGTTGCTCCCGATCTATCCAGTGAGACCTGTCGAGCCCGGATATTCCTGATCGCCCTGCGGGCGATTTCCTCGCTGCGCGAGGTTCGCCATGCAAGCATAGCTCCTACA
>OJBY01000230.1_pt1 | contig 34799 bp, 32 predicted proteins | sample 1591731 | NCBI WGS metagenome assembly OJBY01 (sample SAMN05416837, study PRJEB24817) | seawater metagenome | isolation source: Sea water | place: Canada:Atlantic | collected 2013-07
GGCGTCAGAACTTTTTTGCCAAGAGATCCTTCAGCGCTGCCTTGTCCAGCATCGTATCGGCCAGCAGCCGCTTGAGCTTGGCGTTCTCGCCCTCAAGCTCCCTCAATCGCCGGGCTTCGGATACCTCCAGCCCACCATACTTCGACTTCCAGTTGTAGATCGTTGCTTCCGACACTCCGTAACGCCGGGCCAGGTCAGCGGTCTTCGCGCCTGCCTCGGCTTCCTTCAACACGCCAATGATCTGCTCTTCGGTAAACCTCGTTCTCTTCATCTCGTCCGTCCTTCTGTCAGGGCCGGACTCTAATTTAACTTGGAAGAAAATCAGGGGGTCACGTCACATTCGACCCAATGCAGGCACGGCGCCATCGCGCCATTGTCTAACAGCACCGCGTCAAAACTGCATCGCCCGAAATATCCCAGTGTCTGAAACAGCAGACCTAATCTTGCGGCGCCCTCCACAACTATGTCCTGCACATCTTTGGGCAAGTCGCTTGGCACTGCCCCAGTGAAGCGGGCATTGGAGTTGGCAGTAATCTGGTCGAAGACGCCCTCCACAATTGGTGAGCCGTCTTCTGGATACGGAATCCATAATTGTGCCGATGGGGTAGCTTTTATCGGCGCCTCCCACGCAGTGACTTGCAGTGGAAAAGGGTTTTTCCATCCTGCACGATCAATCATATCAACCAATCTGCCCGACATCTCTGCGGCTGGCATTCCTGAAAACTCGGGACTATTTAGCACGAGATTACCGAGTGAGGCAGCGCTATGCGAGAGCTTGATAGCCACCCGGCGGTGTTCTCGCATGAAGCGGCGCAAATAGCCGATCAATGCGGCCATCCCATACACCGCTCGGCTATGAGGAACGGCTTCCTCGCCGAGCAGTTTTGCGGCCCACCGGGCAAACCACAATTTGTCGTTCACCGCACGCATCAGCGCAGGTGCAGGACCAGCGAGGCGGACGGGCACCCCCGCCTGCTGTGCAATTTCGCCAGCTAGCCGCCAGATTGCGCCCGTGGCCATATAGGGGATCACATTCAGGCCGCCGGCATGCTGCGCCCGCTTCACAGCGCGTGCAATCAGATGCCGATCATTCAGGCAAGCATCGGCGAGCGATTGCACAGGATTCGCCAATGGCGGTGCTATCACCTCGACACGGCCCAGCCCAAGCCAGTCCCGGCAATAGGCCTCGAACGCAGGATAGCGCTTCCCGTAGACCGCCAGCAGATCGCCCTCGCCGGCTAGCAACAAGGCGCGGTAGCTATGGTGGGCATCTGCGCCCCTTTCATGGGCGAGTTGAATGCCGCTATGATCCTCAACCAAGAGGGCGGGCGCATCAATCAAACCGCTGGAGAGATTTTCGGAGAAGTTCGGAGCGTGGCACAATCGGGGAGACTCCGTCTGAATTTGCCGCGCCAGATGGGCTATCCTTATCCGTTCTTCCGGTGGCAGCTTTACCCGGTGATGTACCACAATCGGCAAACGGAATTGCTGGCCCGTTTTTCCGGCCAGATCGGGGGCGATGTTCACGGGACTGTGTCCGCTGTCAGCGCAGTCCAGCAGATCCCCTCTGCGCGCACGCAACGCATCGAGCTGCGCCAGCAGTTCACCTTGTTCGGCTTCTGGAATGCGCCCCATCGCGCCAAACAGTTCGCCACATTCGGCAACATGTTTTTCCATCAATTCTATATCGCGGAGCAAGGCCCGCACCAGGGCGCTATCGGGCCACGCTGCATCTGGCAGGGAGAGGACCTTACACAAGGCTGCCTGACCGATCCGGTGTTCCATATAAAGCCGGTCAACTTCCTCATCACCGATCAGCGAGCGCATTCGGGGATAAAAATGCTGCTCTTCGAAGGCGATATGCGGCCCGACAGCATGGTTCAGCCGGTCAGCAATGCGCTTTGCTGACAAGATGTCACGGGCCCGCAAGGCGGCGCCCAGTTGATGCAACCCTCGGCCCAAGACAACGTGATCACGTTTGAAAGCGGCTAACAACTGCTTGACCGGCTCGGTCATTGTACTCCTCCGGAACATTGCGGATATGGCGCGCGGTCAGCAGGCGTAAACTTGCTCTCATGTGCCGCTTGTATGGATTTCGCGCGAGTGAGGCGACCAAGGTCGAATGCACGCTGGTGCATGCGCAAAATGCACTGATGGTACAGAGCCAGTCTGACCAGGCAGGCAAATCGCACGCGAATGGCTGGGGCATGGTATCTTTTGACGGACGTGTCCCGCATGTGGAGCGGCAGGCGTGGGCGGCCTATCATGGCGAACATTTTCGCCGGGTGGCAGGAAGGATATACGCGAAACAAGTGCTTGCCCATGTTCGCCGGGCGACGGTTGGTGAGCCAAAGCTGGCTAACACGCATCCGTTTCTTGATGGCGGCTGGGCGCTCATTCATAATGGCACGATCCCTAATTTCGATCGGGTCCGTCCGCTTTTGCTGGCGCAGCTTCCAGAACATCGCCGCGCCGCGATCACCGGCGACACCGATAGCGAGCATGTGCTGCAATTGCTGCGCGCGATGCAGGATCGCCAGCCCGCCAGACCATCGCTGGATATCCTTGACGCCATGATTGGAATGGTCGCCGGATGGTGTCACGAGATAGATCCGAGCGCGCGACTGGGCCTTAATTTGCTGGTTACCGATGGACGCCAGATGATCGGTAGTTGTCTCGGCAGACCGCTGCATTTCGTCGAGCGGCGCGGGGTGCATGATTGCGAGATATGCGGCTTCCCGCATATCCACCACAAACCCCGGCATGCCTATCGGGCGGTAGTGATCGCGTCGGAGCCAATCAGCCATGAAGAGTGGCACGAAGTGCCCGACGGCTCGGTCTACCGCATCGATCCTGATTACCGACTCGAGCTTCACTCGATTGCCCTCGGCAATGAGCGAAGTTCGAGTTGAAATTATACACCATGGGCGCTGCATAGATTGATGGTCCTTGGGCATCGTGGCGAGCATCAGCTTACGCAGCACAGCACCCCCCGGCATTAAGTAGACTTCCGGAACACTACGGATAGCGGTTTGGCGGAGATCAAGCCGATCATAGGTTGCAATGGCACACCCGGCCCCAATTCAATCCCGCACGCCGCCAGGCAGAATATGTGTGGTTTCGCGGTGAACGCGCTCCCTCTCGCAGTGCTGATTGCTATCTTTGCTATCGCCGCCAGCGCTGTGTGGTGGGCAGGCTCGCATCTCCCGCGCTATGTCGTCGGCCTCAGCGATAAAACGGGGCTGGGTCAGGGCTTTGCCGGCATGCTGGTGCTGGGCGGGATAACCTCGCTGCCTGAACTGGCGACGGCGACCACCGCCGCTGCCATCGGGGCGCCGTTACTGGCGCTCAATGATGTGCTGGGGAGCGCGGCCTTCAATATCCTACTGCTCGCGGTGGCCGATATGCTGCTCGGGCCGCGCCCCTTAACCTCAGTCGTCGCTAAGCCGGTCACCCTGATACAGGGTGTTTTGGGAATGATGGTACTGGGGCTTGTCATCGCGGCGATCACATATGGGGAAAGCCAGCTCTTTGGGTTGGCCGGCTTGGGTTCGACATTGATTTTTGGCTCTGCAGTGGCCGCCATCTGGATTGCCGATCGATCCGAACGCCGACCAATGTGGCTGGTAGTCAATCAACCCGATCTCGCCTTGGCAGCAGAAGCAGAGCACAGTGACATCAGCTGGCACCAGATCTTGCTCGGTCTAAACATGTTAGCTGCGATTATCCTTATTGCCGGAGGAGTTCTAGCGACCAGCGCCACTATGATCGCACAGCAGACCGGCTTGGGCGGCAGCGTTATGGGCTTCCTGTTCGTTTCGGCAGCCACATCTCTGCCGGAACTCAGCGCGATCACCGGGGCCATTCGTAACCAGCGTTATGAATTGGCGATAGGCGAGGTCTTCGGTTCCAACCTTTTCAACATAGCATTCATCTTTGTTATCGATCTTGTCTCCCCCGGTCCGCCCGTGCTCGGACTGGCCGGACCGTTCGAAGCGATGGCGGCGTTGCTTGCGCTGCTGATGTCGGGCGTGTTCGTGCTCGGATTGATCGAGCGGCGCGATCGGACCATCCTGCGGATGGGCGTGGATTCAATCGCGGTGCTATTGGTTTACGGGATTGGCCTTGCCTTGCTGCTGACAATCGCATGATAGCCAGATTCAGAAAGCCCTACAGCGCCCTCCAGACGAAGGTTGCGATATCTAATCTGGCGGACCCGCCAACAGCGCGCAGGCTATCCCATCCTTTATGGCGCTGTCGGCGATGATACGTGCATCTCATAGCGTGGATAAGCTGCGGCTGGCCAGAACCGACTATTGCTCGCCTGGATATTCCACCAGCGGACCTATCCGGTCGATCACTTCCCGCGCATTGAATGCCCGCATTGTGCCATTGGGCGTGATGCCATCACCAAGACGGATTTCGGCAATCGCCTCGAACCGCTCGACCTCGCGAATATCGACATGGTCGGTCCAGAATGAATGGCCATAATAAGGATACCAGCTGCGCCAGCCGCGTGGGCCGTAATACCGCCACGATGGCTGCCAATAGCCATAATAGGATCCATACCATGGATCATAGAGCGGGTCGCGCCCGACCTCGCGCTCAATATCGTGTTCAACCACGCGGTCTTCGATGGCAAACCAATCCCGCCCCTGCTCCAGCGTCAGTTCCGCCGCGCGGAATAATAGATAGCTCTCCACTTTCTCGCGCGAGGTCAGCGTATTGCCTGCAAAGGATACCCGGTAGCGGTCTTCACCCAGGCTCTCATCGCTATAGCCGCCAGCAATCCTATTGGCCGAGGCGATTGGCTGGTATGGCGTGCTGCGAGAGGCACAGCCCGCTATCACCAAAGATGTTACCGCCACTGCCGCGATCATCGCTTTTTTCAAAAAGCCGTCCATTGCAAATCTCCTGTGGGCCCATGTCACAGGAGATTTCAGCCAGATATCGAGAAGCGTGCTATAGGTAATATTCCGTTTTTGACCGAGAACACCAGCGGCTATTTCCTGAGCACGACACGGGCATCAAGCGCGACCACTCCATCCGCGTCGGCGATGAGTGGATTGATATCAAGTTCCGCAATCCGGGGGAGCGCCAGCGCGATATTCGACAAGGCGACGATTACCTCCGCAACCGCGGTCTGATCAGTTGCTGGGACATTGCGATAGCCAGACAATAGACGCGCAATGCGTGTTTCCCCAATCAATTGCTTCGCCCGCTCTAGATGAACTGGCGGCAGCGCAATGGACTTGTCGTCAATCACTTCAATTGCAGTTCCCCCTGCCCCGAACAGGATCACCGGCCCGAATGAGGGATCGCATGCGACACCGGCAAACAGTTCATGTGCAGCCTTTCGCCGGATCATGGGCTGGATGGCAAAGCCTTCGATCCGGGCTTCTGGAAACCGTGTGGCGATCCGCTTGGCCATAGCGCGCGCCGCCTGCCTGACTGCTGCTGCATCGGCCAGTCCGAGGACCACCCCGCCAAAGTCGGATTTGTGGGTTATGTCGGGTGAGACAATCTTGATCGCATAAGGCGCCGGTAACTCTGTACAGGCCTGCTCCGCCATTTCGGCCGTCGCGGCGAACTGCGTGGGAACAACGCGGATACCAAACGCTGCCAGCAATCCTTTAGCCTCAATCTCGCTCAGCAAGTGACGGTTATCCGAAAGAACAGCATCGATAATCGCTTCGGCCCGCACAATTGCATCGACATCGGGAGCGCCCGCCCCGTCCGGCAAAATCTGCACCCGCGCCCGGCGCGCAGCAGTCGCATAACCGAATGCCTGAATTGCCTGAGCAGGCGTGGAGAATTCGGGAATGCGGGCAGCGCCAAGGACTTCATGCGAAGACGCGCGATTAGCATCGCCCAGCCAACAGGCGAGGACGGGCTTCTTGCGCGGAAAGGGCCCAGCGGCATCGGCCGCAGCGCGCGAAGCATCGCCCGGCACAAGCAAGCCGGTGGGGCAATTCATCGCGAGCACAGCATCAACGCCCTCGTCCGCGAGCACCGCGTCCATGGCGGCCCGATACCGAGCAGGTCCCGCATCGCCGATAATATCGACCGGATTGGCTCGTGACCAACCCGGTGGCAGCACCGCATCGAGGCGTGAAACTGTATCATCTGACAATTCGGCAAGCGACGCAGAGGTGACTTCCATCGCATCAAGCGCCAACACACCTGCGCCGCCGCCATTGGTGACAATGGCCAGCCGCTCACCCGGCAGCTCTGGAAAATCGTCGAGCATTGCGGCAGCATCGAACAAGGCGTCCAGACTGCTCGCTGTAACGATCCCCGCCTCATGGAAGGCCGCACGATAGACCTCCCATGATCCGGCCAGCGCGCCAGTGTGCGACAGGGCAGCGCGGCCAGCAACAGTTCCGCGCCCCGCCTTCAGCACGATCACAGGTTTGATAGCTGTTACCGCACGGGCCGCTTGGACAAAGGCCAAGCCATCATCCAGCCCTTCCATATAGATCAGGATAGCGCGGGTCTGCTGATCTGCTGCAAACAATTCGAGCAGTTCATCGAACCCGGTCTGCGCCATATCGCCGATTGACAGGATTGCCGAGAAACCCACGCCGTGCGGAGCCGCCCATTCTACCATTGCCGATGCAATCGCACCGCTTTGCGAAAGCAATGCCAGTTCGCCGGCCGGAGCATCGTGGGAAGCGAAAGACGCATTGATCCCCAGATGTGGCAAGATGATACCGAGGCAATTGGGTCCGATAATCCGGATGCCTGCCTCGCGCGCAACGCGCAGCATTTCCTGACCCGGCTCGGTTGTCTTGCCCAGTCCTGCGGAAATTATCACCGCAAGACCAATGCCCTTGGCCGCCAATTCACGCAGCACATCTGGCACCAGCCGGGCAGGAATCGCAATCACGGCGAGCGCAGGCCCTGGCGGGACGGTTTGAATGCCCGTGTGACAATGGGCATCGGGAATTACCAGCTTATGAGGGTTGACTGCATGCAGTTCAAACCGGTCTGCCCCGCGCAGCAGATTGGTCAGTACCGCATGACCAACCGAACCTGTTTCCTGCGATGCCCCAACCAGCACGATCCGGCTAGGCCGCAGCCAATGCGGTTCAAGTGAGGGTAGTCGATCCGTCATTCTCTCTCCGGGTCGTAGAACAGAAATGGTGCCCGATAATCATCGAGGCGGCATGCGAAGTTCCGGACGGTTGCGCATTACGCAATGCTCCGGGCAGGCGAACGAAGGAGCCATTTGGTCGCCTCTGTCGCCAACAAGACTGCAGCTGCTCCGGCAAGGCATTGCCAGAACACGATCATGTGGACCGGCTGGACACCAAGCAAGTTCTGCATCGGAGGGAAGTAGAGTGCTCCGATATGCAAGGTCAGCGCAGCAGCCATGCCGAAAAACATCCAGCCATTTTCAGGCGGGTGCCAGCGCCAGAATGGCCGGTGGAGGCTGCGGACACTCAGCAAGAATGCATTCTGGAACAGCACAACCATCAGCAACACAGCATTGCGCGCTTCAGCTGTAGTGTCGCCCGCTCCAAGATGGGTGGCGAGCATCCAAACAGACATGGCGGTCATCACGATTGCGCCGGGTAACATCAGGATCACCGCTTCCCGATCCAGCAAGGCTGCCAGCTTGCGACGGGGAGGCTGCTGCAATTCATCTCCTTCGCCCCGACCGAACCCAAGCGTGACATCCTGAACCCCATTGGTGACAAGATTGAGCCACAGGAGCTGGACCGGCGTAAGCGGCATTGGCAAGCCAGCAGCCAGCGCGCCCAGAAACATGCAAATCTCGGCCAATCCGGTGGCGACCATAAACAGTACGATTTTTCGCACGTTCAGGAAAGTGACCCGTCCTTCTTCAATCCCGGCAACGATGGTAGCGAAATTGTCATCGGCCAGCACCATATCGGCCGCGCCCCTTGCAACATCCGTGCCCCCGCGCCCCATTGCCACGCCGATATCCGCAGCGCGCAATGCTGGCCCATCGTTCACGCCATCGCCAGTAACGGCGACGATTTCTTCCGCCTTTTGCAATGCGCGGACGATGGCAAGCTTTTGTGCCGGTTCGATCCTGGCGTAGATGAGGGCGCGACCGACATTCTCTGCAAACTCGTCACTCTCGCGGTCAAGCGCTGCAAGTTCTGCCCCGGTCACCACTGTTTCAGGATTGGTTGAAAGGCCCAGCTGGCGGGCAATGGCAAGCGCTGTGGCCGGATGGTCGCCAGTAATCATGCGCACGCCGATTCCTGCTTCACGACAACGCTCTACTGCTTTGACCACGCCGGAGCGCAGCGGATCACCCAGACCGACAAAGCCAAGCAGGCGCAACCCGTGAAGGTGGTCCTTGATATGTCCATTGTACTGATCCGACATCCCTTCCGCGAGGACCAGCACGCGGTAGCCGTCACTGGCCATGCGTTCGACTATGTCAATGCTATCGGGATTGGCATCGGCACACATTGCCAGCACCGTTTCGGGCGCACCTTTGACTACGATCTGGCTCCCTCCGTTCGTCGCCGCCTCGACCGCGGCAAAACGCGCTGCAGGCTCGTAAGGAATGACCGACAAGCGTTCTATACCTAATAAAGTGGCCGGATTGTTGCCCGTTTCCTCGGCGAGATCAAGCAATGCCACATCGACAGCGTCGCCGACCGTACTGCCGGTATCGGTAAGTTGCGCTTCATTGCACAAGGCCGCTGCGCGGCTAAGATCCGACAACGCATCGGGAAAATCTTCGGTCAACCAGTTCTTGCGATTTACAATGGTGCCATCGGGCAAGGCTGCCCGTTCTACTGTCAGGCGATTGAGTGTCAGCGTGCCGGTCTTGTCGCTGGCGATGAGGGTGCAGGCACCAAGTCCCTCCACGGCGGGCAGGGCACGAACAATGACATTGCGCCGTGCCATCCGGCTTGCAGCGGCCGACAAGGCGACGGTAACCGCAATGGGCAAGCCTTCGGGAATGGCCGCGACTGCCAAAGCGATTGCCAGAAGCACGATATCGCGCAGTCCTTCGCCCTGGAGCGCGAGAACGCCTGCCAAAAGAAGGATCAAAAGTATCGTCGCCAACGATATCTGGCGAGCAAGCAGCCCCATCCGCCGTACCAGCGGCGTGTCCACGGCCGTGCGGGTGGCCGCAGCGAGCGTTGTGCCGATCTCGCCCAGGAGTGTCTCGGTACCGGTCGCGACCACTACACCCACGCCGCGCCCCTCTACAACCGTAGTGCCAGCGTGCGCCATTGTCAGACGGTCGCCAGGCGGCGTGTCCATTTCTATGAACGCTTGAGCATCCTTTGCCGCTGGCGCGGATTCACCGGTCAACAGGGATTCGTCAATCCGCAAACCAAGGGATGACAGCAAGCGCAGATCAGCTGTTACTTTGAAGCCGCTTTCCAATTCGACGATGTCGCCCGGCACAATCTCGGCAGAGGGTATTTCCCGCGCAATTCCGCCGCGCCGGATACGGGCTGTTTGCGGCACCAGCATGCGCAAGGCCATAGCGCTCGCATCGGCTTTGTATTCTTGATAGCTGCTGATGAGGGCATTCGTGGTGAGAACGCCGAAAATGAAGATTGCGTCCCATCTGTCTCCGATAGCAAGTGATAAGGCACCTGCACCCAGCAACAGATAGATAAGCGGATTGGTAAACTGGCGTAGGAAAATGCGCAGCGGACCGGAATTTCGCGTCTCCGGCAGGCTATTGCGGCCAAAAGCCGCCAATCGTTCATTTGCCTCGGTTTCGTCGAGGCCCGTCACAGACGACTGCGCGCCCGCCAGAGCCTCGCTACAACTCAGCGCATACCAGGGCTTTCGCTCCGAATTCATTCTATTGCTAGCGAAACGTCTTCTCGACCAGCATTGTCGTCGGGTCATCCGGCTGGGTCCGTACGGTAAAGCCCATCTCGCGCTCAAGACGCAAGGCATCGGCTTGGCTGATACTTTGCAGGGCGTAAATACGCCTGACTCCCATGGCAGCGGCATAATTGGCGCCGTGGTCAAGAAGCGCCCAGCTTATCCCTTTATGCTTGGCGTCTTCGCGCGTGCACATCGCAATTTCAGCAGAATCGAAATCTGCATCTGCGACTAGCATGGCAGTCGCGAGAATCTCTCCGTCCTCATCGTCGATTGCCAGAAAATCGATCGAGGAATCATCATCGTCGCGCAACATCGCTTCCAACCGGGCATCGTCCACTTTGCGCAAACCCGAAAGAAAGCGGAAGTAGAGATCTTCAGGTGTTACCCGTTCAAAGAACCGTTCCAGAGCATTGCGGTCTTCTGGCCTGGCAGGCGTGATTGTCACCTTCACGCCGGTATGGGTGGTTGCGACAGCATTCCAGCCTTCCTGCGCTTCACGATTGGAGAAACTGCGCGAGGGCGAGTGCTGGTCAGTCGCAGGCGTTGGGCCTGGCGAAGATTTGACGTCTGTCATGAATTAGCTCCTTTTCACAGGAACAGTGTCTGCGCCGCGTGCAATCGGTCGGCCATCCGTAGACATCCGTAGAGCCATGCTGATGCTGGCGTGCCAGCTTCAAAGGATTGCGGGAGTGTCCTGGCGTTTCCCGGTATCTGCCAGACGCAATTGCGCCGCCTGATCGCTCCCTGATGCGAGGTCAACCAGAACTGGCAACGCCTTCGCGAGCGATAGGACGGCGCGAGGGTAATCAATACGAGAGCCAAAGATCCGATGCGCCAGGAAGGTCCCTTTGCGAGTCTTGAAGTGATCGACATCCACAAATCCTTTGGCAAGCGGCCTGTTTTGAATGGTCTGTCGTTAACTGTGAGACAAGGAGAGGTCGTTGGCCTTTTCGGACGTGACGGAGCGGGCAAAAGTGTGAGCTTTTATTGCATTCTCGGAATGCTGAAACCCGATGCTGGCCGTATCATGTTGCGCGGAGATGATATTTCACGATTGCCGTTCTACCGTCGCGCGATTCTTGGTTTGGGATATTTGCCGGAGCAGCCCTCTGTTTTTAGAGGTCTGACGGTCGAACAGAACGTGCAGGCGATGCTGGAGATTTCCGAACCTGATCGGCAGCGTCGCCATGAGCGCCTCGAAACTCTCCTGACAGATCTCAATATTGCACATCTGCGCAATACGCGGGCGACATCTTTATCGGGCGGCGAGCGCAGAAGATGCGAAGTCGCCCGCGCGCTGGCCCTCGATCCGTCCGTCATGCTGCTCGATGAACCCTTCGCGGGCATCGATCCGCTTACCGTCGCTAGTATCAAGGAGCTGGTTCTGAAAATGAAGCGGCGGAATATCGGCATTCTCATGACCGATCAGAATGTGCCCGAGATGCTCGACGTGATCGATCAGGCCTATGTGATCGATCGGGGGCGGATCGTATTCGAAGGATCGTCCGATGAAATGCTCCACAACCCGACCGTTTTACGAACCTACCTGGGGAGCGGACGCTGAGCGAGACAAGTTTCGAGAATGTTGGAGAGCCTCAAGGTGCCCTGACAACACTCGTTCGTCCAGTTCGAACTAAGTATCGGTGCTCTAATTCTGGCAAAGGAACTGCAAGGCGCGGTGATGGCACCTAAAAAGTCACCCCGGCCCTCTAAGAACCGGGGTGATAGTCTCGGCGGTGAGTCCCATAGGGACTCCGGGAGATTAGAGTTGCCCGCATGCATTGGGGGAAATCGCGCAGGCAGTACCGGGATTACAGTCTCATGCGTCCTTCTTCCCGGTATGAATTTCGATTTGGCGGCGACGTGTATCCACGTCGGCGCTGCGTGGTATCGAGACCCGCAATATGCCGTCGGAAGCCTCGGCTTTGATGTCATCTGTCAGCGCATCGGCGGGAAGGGCTATCCGCCGTTCGAAAGTACCGTAGCTTCTTTCGGAAATGACATAGTCACGATCTGCTTCCTGGCGTTCTTCCTTCTTCTCGCCCTTCAATATCAGCGTGTCGTGATCGACCTGCAAATCGATATCCTCCACCGCGATACCCGGCACTTCGACAGCCACATTATAGCAATCATCGGTTTCGGCCATTTCCACCGCAGGCGCTCCGGTAAACGGAAAAGCTGAAAGGCGTGCCGGGGAATCTTCTATCAAGTGATCGACACCGCTGCGCATTCTGGCAAGCGGTTCGATGAAGCGTTCAGCAAATCCGTGCTCTGAGCGCGGACGGCGCGGGGTTGTGAGTTGGTTGGTCACGATTCGATCCTCTGTCTTGCGGTCATCGGAAGCCAAGAATTAGATCGGGTGCAATCACGCAGCGATACGGAAACATCCGTAGAAAGCCGGATCGGCAGAACTGAGAAACGTGTTTCGATTGTTCGCCGCTTGCAGCTTAGCCCAATGCACATTCGGTTTCTCCATTGGACTGCCGCAATGCCGCGGCTCCATCGCGATTGTAGATGTCTGGGAAAATGCGGATCGTTCCGGTGCGATCAGGCGCAGCGGTAAAGTAGGCAACATAAAGAGGGATTTTATGCGACAGCGGAATCGTGACGGTTCTTCCAGCTGCAATAGCTTGTTCGATTTCGGATGCCCCCCAACCGTCAGGAGACAGCACGGTTTCCGCAAACTGTAGCGCCCTGTCTACCCGCACGCAGCCATGGCTGCGTGCGCGCTCTTCCAGCGTGAACAGTTCGCGATTGGAGATGTCATGAAGGATGACGGCAAAGCGGTTTGGCATTACAAGCTTCATCCGCCCCAGCGTATTGTTGTCGCCCGGCATCTGCCGATATCGCCCGTTATTGTAGATATAGCCCTGTGCACGCGCAGCAGTTGGATTTTGGCGCACAAAAGCAGCGATTCCTTCAGCCGCGATGCTGGATGGAATGTTCCACCAGGGGTTCAGCATGACGCCAGACACGTCCACAGAAAATACCGGAGTGGGGGATGACGGCTTGCCGACGATCACCCGCCAACTATCCATGATTGTGGTACCCTCCCACAGCGTCAATTCCTGCGCTGCGGAATTGACTATCAAATAGCGCCCCTCCGCCGGGATAGGTATGCTGCGCCAGCGCGCCAGGTTGAGCGCCAACAGCTGGCGGCGCGCAACATTTATCTCGTTTGTGTAAGCTGTCGCAAGGGCGCTGTAATGGGGATGATCGGGACGGGCTGCGCGGATCACCAGATCGATCCGGTCGGCAGATAATGCCTCGGCAATCCTATCGCGCAGCGTCTGATCGGTTACCGATTGCGCGATATGCCAGTTCTCCGGCATCGTGTCGCCGCAGCATTGCCCGTGATATGCACGCAGCAATTGCAATGCAGCCGTATCAGATACCTCGTTCAAATGATCTCGCTCGCCTGTATCGATCGCCTCGCGCAGATCACGTGCTGTTTGAATCGGCAATTCGATCGCTTCGTCACCGGCCCGCAGCACCCATTGCAGGAGATTTTCGGCTTGGGCCGGCCGCCAGTTGCCCCGAGCATGGTTGTTTGCGGTATCCTGTGCATTCAGAGGCATGAAGTCTGCAACAAATAGCAACAGGATCAGAAAGAAATTTCGCATCCGGCGCATTTCCTCCGCCTTGCCGGACGACGAAATAAGGACATGTCCGTAAAGAGGCTCAGGTCTTGACCGGCTACAATATCTGACTGTGAAGCAGGTGCCGCCCGATCGGCATTTTGACCTGTTCTGCGCATTAAATTCAGTCTGATTCCACGGGTAGCCAAGCGGATTTGGAAGCCTTGAGCTGCTTGCAATTGTCCGCGCTGCCCAAAGGATGTTGTTATTCCCCCAGCATATTGGCACTTGATACATAAAATGGCGAAAGACCCACCTTCCATCGGCCCGTCCGCGCTGCACCCGTTCGGTGGCCCGGATGTTCTTCATGCGCTGATCGACACCGTGCCCGATGCGATGGTCGTAATCGATACGAGCGGCAACATCCTGTCGTTCAGCACGGGGGCTGAGCTGATGTTTGGCTATTCCGAAGCCGAGGTGCTGGGTGAGAATGTCAGCCTCCTCATGCCCTCGCCCGATCGTGAACGGCACGACGGCTATTTGCGTCAATATATCAAAACGGGGGAACGGCGGGTCATTGGGATCGGTCGCGTGACAACAGCCAGGGCGCGCGATGGGGCGACCTTCCCGATCGATCTTTCCGTTGGCGAGGTCAATCTGGCCGATAAGCGTTTGTTCGCAGGCTTCATTCGGGATTTGACCGATAGCCGTCAAACCGAACAGCAATTACATTCCTTGCAGGCAGAATTGGCGCATGTCTCGCGTATTTCCTCCATGGGCACGCTTGCTACTTCTATTGCCCACGAACTTAACCAGCCGCTGACCGCGATTGCGAATTATGTCGAAGGTGCGCAAGACTTGCTAGACGAGCCCAGCGCGCACAACATTGACCAAGTTCGCTATGCGTTACGGGAAAGTGCCGATGAAGCGCTTCGTGCTGGACAAATCGTGCAGCGGCTGCGCGAATTTATCGCGCGCGGAGAGACTACCCGGACCTTTGCCAGCATTTCGAAACTGGTGAATGAGGCCACAGCTCTCGCTCTGATAAACGGCGATGCCCGCGGCGTAGAATTCGAGCAGGCGCTTTCCGATGAAGAAGACAAGGTGCTGGTCGATCCCGTCCAGATCCAGCAGGTGCTTGTCAATCTAATCCGCAATGCAGTCGAGGCGATGAGCGAAAGCACGATTAAGCGGCTGCTTATCTCCAGTCATCTGGATTCTGGTGGCATGATGGTCGTCACTGTCAGCGATAGCGGTCCGGGGCTGGACAAGCATGTCGCCGAACGTCTTTTCCATCCCTTCGTGAGCACCAAAGCTAGTGGAATGGGCCTGGGTCTCTCCATCGCGCACACCATTATCAACGCCCATGACGGCAAGATCTGGGCTGAACCCTCACCCATGGGCGGAACACAATTTCATTTCTCGCTCGTCACGCAAAGGACACTGCCGGATGATGACTGACTATCCAGTTTATCTCATCGATGACGATGATGGCGTTCGCCGATCAGTCGGCTTTATGCTCAAGACGTCAGGCTACCGGGTGAAAGCATTTGAATCCGGAGAGGAATTGCTTTCGCATCTGCGGGATCTCGAGCCAGGCTACATCCTTCTCGATGTCAGAATGCCAGGTCGGGATGGCCTGGAGATCCAGGCCGAGTTGCGTGAACGCGGCGTCACTTATCCTGTCATCGTCATGACCGGACATGGCGATGTCGATATGGCGGTAAAGGCCATGAAAAGCGGAGCCTCCGATTTTATCGAAAAGCCATTCGGGAAATCCACACTGCTTGGCGCGCTCGAGAATGCTGGCAACCGTCTGGCCGATAACGGCCTTCGGCATGCGCGACGCGATGAAGCACAGGTTCTCATCAACGGTCTGACGCAGCGGGAGACTGAAGTGCTGGCGGGTCTGGTCAAAGGCTATCCCAACAAGACCATCGGCTACGACCTTGGGATCAGCCCGCGCACAGTCGAAATCCACCGCGCCAATGTGATGAACAAGCTGGAAGTCCACAATCTTTCCGACCTGCTCCGCATCGCATTCGCCGCAGAAATTGGCGAAAAGGAATGAGAGAGATCAAGGCGATGCTTGCCCCTTATTTCGTGCAAAACCACATACGCTAGATCGGCGATATGGACGCTACGCGATAAGGAAGTCGCTCACCGTCGGATTCAGTTACGGTCACATATTCCCCCTGCAGAATCGGATGATTTTCGAGATGGAAAAGATTCTCATCATCGTTCTCACCGATCGCATAGGAAAAGACCCACCCATTGCCTGATTTCAGAATGTAGCCCGATTGATCGCGTTCGTTTGGCCAGAAACGTCTGACGGTCGAACGGCCCGGATCGGCTGCGCGCGCCGCTTCATCAATCAACCCCCGATCATTCAGAGGAATACGGATCAGATACGATCGGCTGGCAGAACCAGAGGGAAACTCATCTGTCCGTGCAAGCTCCAGCTTCACGATGTTCCAGGTGCTCATCAACAACTCCCGCGTCGGTTGATGTGTGATCATCTGCCAGTCTCCCCGGCAGCGGAAATACGCAAACCTACGCAGGTCCTTTAGGGCAATTGCGTAGTTACCATCGGCGTGATGCGACTATTCTGATAAAAGGAGATTGATTAACACCACGAAGAGATACCGTATGCGCACGATCCTACTGTATATTCACGATGATGATTGCTTCGAGGCACGGCTACAGGTCGCGCTGGACCTGTGCCGACAATATGACGGGCATCTGACATGTCTTCAGGCCGTCCCCTACAATCAGGGCATCGCAACAGACTTCTATTACCCTGTAGTTACGCAAGTGGTCACGGATCTGCGAGAGGCAGCAAAGGAAGTTCGTGACCGGATTGAACCCAGACTGGCCAGTGAGGACATTGCTTGGGACTGGATATATTCCGATGGTTTTGCCTCGCGCCAGATATCCCGTTATGCTCCGCTCTGCGAACTGATCGTGCTGGGAGCACACAACCAGGTCGGCAGCGCCCAGCACCCATCTTCGCTGGTATCCGATGTGGTATCTCAAGTTCGGGCTCCCATACTTGTGGTGCCGGCATCGACAAAATGCCTTTCGCTTGATGCCTTGGCCGTAGTTGCGTGGAACGGATCGCCCGAAGGTGCACATGCCTTGCGCGCCGCAACTTCAATGCTGAGCCGGGCATCACAGGTACAACTTCTGACGGTCCGCGAACAGCAGGATGCCGAGCGACCGGATCTTCTACCGACCGATGCAGCGAAATACCTCGCGAGACACGGTATCGAAGCAGAAATTGTGGAACTGGCGTCCGATGGAAAATTGTCGACCGCCGAAATCCTAAGCCAGGCCGCGGAGATCCGCAAGGCGGCGTATCTCGTGATGGGCGCTTATGGTCATTCACGATTCCGCGAGCGCATTCTGGGCGGCGTTACGCGTGACATGCTGACCAATCCGAAAACTCCCTTACTCCTGAGCCACTAGGGTAAATCAGTGTCCACCAAACGAAGGTTTTTGGAACCTGCTGGCTGGTTTCTCGCAAGCCGGCTACGATAGCGTGACGCTCAACGTATGCGCACAGGTGACGGTTGCTAAACCACAAGCAACTCAGCCTACGGACATCTACATATTACGCGGCATCAAATGCCCACTTATCGCCATCACACTATTTGCTGTTCCCCAGGTGAGAGATATGATGGACGAAAAATCAGGGCCCTTAATGCCGAGAAATATCTGGATATTCATTTTTCTGCTGGCCATCGTGCTGGGCGGGATATGGCTATGGGTGCAATCAGAGCAGTCAGCGGAACCTGCCCCCTCTTCAGCCTCGCAGCCATCTTCCGAATGGACTACCGCTCCTGAGGGCGGCGTGAAGGTCAATCTTCCCGAAACGCCTATGACGAATGCGCCAGTGGATGCTCCGAACTCTGATAGTGAACAACAGGGTCGTGCGACCTCGGAGTGATTGGCCGCGACCTGAGAAAGTCCGGCCTTAGTTCGATAATTCAAGGTGAGCGTCTGCCAGGCACATCATTCTTGACCGGCACATGATCGCTCAGATGAAGCCCTGAAAAACGGCCTCCGATCATTGTTCGATCCCCTTGGTGAAACCACCCGTGGTCAGATTGGGCACGACCGCCAAACCCGCCAGCATTTGGCAGGAATCTTCCGCTATTGCTCGCCCCGGGGCAATCTAGGTCAGGATCCTATGGGGCATTCCCACGATCGAAACCGACAGACTTGTACGAACTACCCTCTGTCAGTCATCGAGACGCAAATTGCGCAGCCGCAGTGCATTGGCGATCACCGATACAGAAGAAAGGCTCATGGCCGCCGCCGCGATCATCGGGCTGAGCAACAGTCCGAAGAAGGGAAACAGGACGCCCGCCGCGATCGGAATGCCGAGTGTATTGTAAGCGAAAGCAAAGAACAGGTTCTGCCGGATATTCCGCATGGTCGCGCGCGACAGCACAATGGCCTGCACCGCTCCGAACAGGTCGCCCCGCACCAGAGTCACGCCAGCACTCTCGATTGCGACATCGGTGCCCGTCCCCATCGCGATACCAACATCAGCAGCTGCAAGCGCGGGAGCATCGTTGATGCCGTCTCCGGCCATGCCAACCCGGCGACCTTGCGCTTTCAGCTCCTCAATCTTGCGATGCTTGTCTTCGGGAGAGGGCGTGATGATCAACCGGAAGAAGACCCAGCGCCTGTATCAAGAGGAGGGACTGGTGGTAAGGCGTAGACGCAGCCGCAAGCGCGCTGTCGGGACCAGAGCTCCGGCTCCGGTGCTGGCTCTGCCGAACCAGCGCTGGAGCTTGGACTTTGTGCATGATCAGATGGCTTCAGGAAGACGGTTCCGCGTGCTCAATGTGGTTGATGACGTGACCAGGGAGTGCCTGCGAGCGGTGCCGGATACATCGATCTCCGGTCGCCGAGTTGTGCGCGAGCTAGCCGAGCTGATCGCCGAGCGCGGCAAGCCCGGCATGATCGTAAGCGACAACGGCACCGAGCTTACCTCCAACGCTGTGCTCGCATGGTGCGGGGAGATGGGCGTGGAGTGGCATTACATCGCGCCGGGAAGGCCAATGCAAAACGGCTTCTGCGAGAGCTTCAACGGCCGGATGCGCGACGAACTGCTCAACGAGACGCTGTTCCTCAGCCTCGCGCATGCCCGGGTCGAGATCGCGGCCTGGGTGGAGGACTACAACCAGAAGAGGCCACACTCGGCCCTTGGCTACGCAACCCCGGCGGCGTTCGCCGCCAAACTGGATATGCAATGGCCTGCTTCGCTACGCCCTACGGGCTCCGCAGCCCATTGCTTCAACCGCGCTCATGCGCAACAACGCGGCTCGGCTCTAATCGAGACTGGAGGAAAGCTGGGGGTCACGTCACCACGTCTCGGTGGCGGGCGGAAAAGGGGGGCTTGTGCGAACGCTCTTGGTCGATCACGCGGCGGCTTTACGAGCAAAATCCACGCCCGCTGCGACAATCAAGGACTGCCTGTCGGCTTCGTCCTGACCGGCGGAGAGGCTTCTGATTACACCGCTGCCGAACCGCTGATGGCGATCCCCGTCGCCGCACCCAAGGCACTGCTGGCAGACAAGGGCTATGACGGTGATCGCTTCCGGGAGAGCCTGCTGATCCGAGGCATCCTGCCGGTCATCCCGCCCCGCTCGAACCGCAAGGTGCCCGAGCACCCCGACTATCGTCGCTACCGAAACCGCAACCGCGTCGAGCGCATGTTCGGAAAGCTAAAGCAACAGCGCCGTATTGCCACCCGCTACGACAAGACCGTCCTCTCCTTCGAGAGCTTCCTCAACCTCGCCGCAACACCCCTATGGTTGAAGTCTTTTATCAACAAGGCCTAGGCCAATTGGGATGAGCGTCGGAAGGTACGTCAGATAACAAATTCTTTTTTGTAAATCATATCAGCTAGTACAACTCTTTCTATGAGATTTCTTTTTATCAGTTTTTGTGCGTTCTCGTATTTGATTAACGTACTCATTTAATAAAGAAACTGTTAAATGAGTTACACGTTGCATCCGTTCAGGTTCTTTGCCAATCTGGGAGCGCACGGCCAAACCGCGCAATACGCTCCATAATATCCACAAGACATCTTCAGCATCATCAGACGATAAGCCCGTTTGGACGAACCGTCTCACCCAAGCCTGCTCCGCTCCAATGCGCTGACTCTGTGATATGTTCCTGACATCATCAGCCAACGGTCTGAGTTTGTTCCCTGCGATAACAAGATCCAAAGCTATCAGAAAATCTTCGCTATAAAAGAATACCTTCGCTTCTGCGCAAGCGGCCTCAAGCATCTTGTTGTCGTTATTAACCTTGGCAGCTGCGCTCGTGGCACTTTCATGAGCAGCGGAGAAGACCTGCTCTAAGCAAGCCGCGACAAGTTTATCTTTGGTCGGGAAATGATGAAGCTGAGCGCCACGCGATACTCCAGCTGCATCAGCCACGTCTGCGACTCGAAAAGCGGAATAGCCCTTTTTGCGTAGCAGACCGATGGCCGCCGATAAAATGCGCTTGCGCATTTTACTGGTACGCTCACGCTGCGATATGCGCGAAACTCCATGGGCTTTTTCAGTAGTACTCGTTTCTTTGCCCGTCACATTTTACCAGCCCCTCATTTGATCGAATGCCGCTTACATAACTGTTCAGTCCATATTATCAAAGCATAGAAAATTATCAAAGCATAGAAACGGGGTGACTGCACAGCTGTTATACAACAATCTGCAGAGCCAGGCTAAACGGCGTTCAGCGAAACGTGGTCCCGCCATCGATAGCGATCGACTGGCCGGTAACGAACTCTGCATCATCTGACGCGAGATACAACGCTGCGGCGAGCAAATCGTCAGCAGTTTCGTGGCGTTTGATGCACTGCATGGCCAAGATTTGTGACTTTTGCTCCGACGACACTGTTTCCCGATCGATTTCCGTGAAAGTCGCGCCTGGCAGAAGCGCATTCACCGTGATCCTATCAGCACCGAGTTCACGCGCCATGGCACGTGTCATGCCGACCACTGCGGCTTTGGAAGCCACGTAATGTAGATAATGTGGGCGACCAAGCGTCACCACGCCTGAAGAAATGTTAATGATACGTCCGTGGCGGTTCTTGCGCATGATAGGGGCGCAGGCCTTTGTAACGAGCATCACGCCGTCGACATTGACCCGCATGACATCGCGCCATTCGTCGAAAGGTATTTCTTCGAAGGGACGCATCTTCAATGTAGAAAAAATAGCCGCGTTGTTGATGACGATGTCTATTTTGCCAAAGGCCTGCAATGTTGATGCGACTGCTGCGTCAACAGAGGCCGGCTCAGATACGTCAGCGGGAACGGCGATGACAACGTCTTTGCCACAATCCTCTTCGATTTCCGCTGCTACCGCACTTGCTCTTGCCTCGTTCAATTCGACAATCGCAATTTTGGCTCCGGCACGGGCAAACCCTTTAGCGAATACTCGTCCGATGCCTTGTCCGGCGCCCGTGATTAGTACAACGCGGTTAGCAAAGGAGTGGGTGTTGGGAATGTCAGTCATATAGTTGTCTCCGTTATTATGAGTGTTATTAAGATCTGTCGCCTTGCTGGCTTCCGGACGGAGAAGTGGTAGTCAACCAGCGCCAAGCACGATCAATCACGCCTCCAGCTAAAGTTTGCCGGGCGCGAATCTCGTCGTCGCTCAACAGGCCTTTTGAAGGGTCGAAACCCATTGATCGGATGTCTCGCTCGACACGACCTGCATCTTCCAGAAAAAAGGCGAAAGCCGTCGCCTCCTCAATGTTGCGACCGACCGTAATAGCGCCATTCGCTCGCATGACAATGGCGCGAGCTTGCCCTAGTGCGCTTGCAAGTTTCACGGCCAAGGCATCATCGCGCAACAACCGAGGGTCGTTCCAAAACGGCGGTCTTGGTGCAAAATAGGCGCCGAGACCATGCCTCGCTGCTGGCGTAATCCCAGCGGTTGATAGCGCCATTACTGCCGGAGACATGATGCGACAAATTCCTCCCACGTCATGCCGTGCGGCGTATATTGCTTGGTGCGCGCGAACTTCCCCCAAGACGTTCTCGGGAAGCGGGCCGTCGATGGCCACGACAGTTCCTGTTTCGTCGTTGATTAGTCCCATCGGCATCGCAGCGCAGACCAGAAATTGTCGCTGATTAATGCGGGCGCTGCAATGCCCGAAAGCATGTACGAGGCCTGCAGACGCCAAGCCGCGCGCAGCTAAGCGGACTCTCTCGTCAAGGGAGGCGTCAAAGCTCTCTGTCACCGAACCCATTTCCCTTACAAAGCGATTCGGCCATCTTCATTGCTGAGGTCATGCTGGCATGCTGAGCGATGCCCATGCCTGCGATTTCCATCGCAGACCCGTGCGGAACCGTCAGATGTACATAATCAAGGCCAATATAAATTGTGCACGCTCCCTCAAACGCCGCCGTTTTGAGCGCGATCTGGCCTTGATCGTGATACATTGAGACAACGACGTCATATTGTCCTTCCATCGCGCGACGAAATATAGAGTCGGGAGAAATTGGTCCTTCGACCAACCTCCCCGCAATTCTCTCCCGTTCGACCGCAGGTGCGATCCGAAATTTATCCTCGCTTCCCATTGCATGCGGATTGAGACCAGCGACACCGATCCGGGTATCAATCATCCCCCATCTTTTGAAAGTATCATCGACAAGGGCAACTAACGTGGACACCGCATCGGTGGTAACGGTATCAGGAACCTCAGAGATCCTGATATGTTCAGTGATCGGGACTACGCGAAGGGAGGGACTAACCCTGAGGAGATAGGTTCCAGCGGGCTGCAAGTCATCGATAGACTTGATTTTACCAGAAAGCATTAATGAGCGAGAATCGACCGGGGCCATGATCCAGCCATCGATTTGCCCTTCGCCCGCCCATCGCTCAGCGAGACGAATCCATTCGACGACCGCACGACCTGACGCGGCACAGGGTTTGCCAATACTCCAGGCATCTTTCGGCAATGAGCCAGGATCGATAATTGTTATTTCTCCGTGTCTTGCGCCAACTTCATGCGGGCTGTCTATTTGTCGGATGCGAGAGTCGAGTCCACTTGACGCAGCAGCAAGGCGAACCGCATCGGCACTTCCTATGAGCACGTGACGAGCTCCGTGAAGCGCATCTTCGGTCGCCAGCGCTTTTACGCAAACTTCGGGCCCAATTCCCGCTGGATCGCCAATGACGGTAGCTATGAGTGGCAAGTAAGCCGGATCCAAGCGCTGCGGCACTGTCTTGGTGCCCTCCTCGGCCCCTCTCACAGCAGAAAGGTCACATTGCGCATCGGCGCATTATTGCCGATAAGATATACTTTCTTGCCCACAATCTTGAGGCCGTCTGACTCGCGTATCAGCCGATGTGTTGCGCGCCCAAAAAGCGTCTGCAGTTGTCCGCCACGCATTTCACCAAGAATAAAATTTGACCGGACCAGAAGATCTGACGAGCCAGAAGCGACCACAGTGAGGTTTGAGATCATGCGGATAAGTCTGGATTTCGGGCTTTGCGAGTGCATGCGCTTGTCTTTAAGACGAAATATTCGATCCGCGATACCATCGTAGTGTTCGAAAATGATCGAAACGCACTTGTCCGGATCTAGATCCTCGCTATTCGAAGGTATCCAGTAGAGGCCCGATGGATGCCAAAGCGATAACCAATCGTCATATGCATTCTGATCCATGAGTGCGGCCTCAAAATAAAGAAAGGCCTCGACTTCTCCAAACAGTTCGCTCGGCTGTCGAATGGGCCTGCCTGACGCAAGATCCGAAAATATGGACGCATCGCTTAAGTTGACTGCACCCTCTACCATCTCACAACGCTCCCATGACAGGGGCACCTGTCATCATGGCCAGCCACTGGCGCATTTGCCCTCGCTGTGGAACTTCATCGGTTATATGCCCGACTACCGTGCCCTCATCATCTATGTACTCGCGATTCATGCCTCGCGAAATATTGATCCAGGGTTCCAACTGGGCATGAAGGCCCAGTTGGACTCTCTCGAAAATCTCCGCGTCATCCGTAGAACCGGAGCCAGCAGGACCATAAAAGGACTCGTGCTGTCGTAGCCGGAGAGCGTTAATCTCGTCACTTGCATGAGCGAATAGTACTGGAAACATTTGAACCTCGGTTTCGTCGACGGACACGGGGTTCACAATACGGATATGATTGTTGATCAGCTGAAGATTGGGGAATATTCCAACATGGGGATCTCCCGCCATCGCCAAAAGCAGATCGGCCCATTTGGAATCATGTTCAGAGTAAAGCGCGTCGATATATTCAACTCCACCTGGTGTACTTTCCAATAAAGCCCGATATTTTCCGGCATGCATCAGTCGGTGCTTTCGAAAATCGAGTGTTGTGTGGCCATGTCCGAAGTCACGCGTCTCAGAGACGGCATCGAAAGCAAACGGATTAGCGCTGTGAGTCGCTCCAAGACTATGCCCGGACTCTGCCTGACGTTCCCATGTTGCCAACACTGAGGCGTGCACGAAAAGCGGATGATAGCCGTCCATGCCCACCTGCTTCCAGTTCCCTTTGTAGACAGTTCGGTTGGAGCCGGCGCCCACAGTAATCTCACCTTTTGGCGCTGCGTCGACAAGTATGTCGATCATCTTAGCCGCTCCTCCGAGATACTCCTGCAGAGAAGGAACCTGATCTTTCAGCGCTGCAAACACGAACCCGCGATAATTCTCGACCCGTGGCGCGGGAGTGAGACCATTCTCCCGCGCATCGAAGCTCGAATCATAACCTTCGGGTCCCGAGACGCTGAGAAGCTCGCCGGAATTGGAATAGGTCCAGCCATGATACCAACAACGAAAATATCTGTCCTGTCCTTCATCAAGTTCGCAGACGACCGCCCCCCGATGTCGACAGCGGTTGAGCAAAACCCTCACCTGCTCATCGTGCCCGCGTACAAAGATAACTGGTTGCCGCCCTATCTGACGGCGCTTGAACTCACCTGCTTTAGCAATTTCGCTTTCATGACCAATAAACACCCAACCGGAATGAAAAATTCGCTCCAGCTCAAGTTCAAATATAGTCTCGTCGGTGTAGAGCGCCGAATGGACCCAGCCATCGGGCGCAAGTGACCGCAAAGAATCAGAGTCGTATTTCATGCTCCCCACATCGAGCCGCTGTGGCACTCGGTGAGGCCCCGTCGGCGCGGTATGGTTCTCTTCAATGTTTGGTTTCTCTTGGGCCGCAGCGCCCACCATTTGCTTTCCGACTGACATGTGAATTCTCCAGGTATGGGTGGGAATGATCGTAAAGATCGCCTTCCCGGGGTTTTGGCCGATCGTAATGCCCCACAAAGCGGGCTTCGCCCGCGTTCGCCATCACGTACGGCATAGTAGCTGGCAGGTATTCCCTTTGATTAACGGTTGTTCGAACCCAGCGAGATGAAGATGTTCTTTTCTTGGGTGAACGCCAAGAGCTCACCGAGGCATTCCTCGCGGCCAATCCCAGATTGCTTCATTCCACCAAAGGGAGCACCTAGGATGTGTCGCGAGGTTTCATTGATCCAAACGTAGCCTACATCGACCGCCATGGCAGTGCGATGTGCCCGCTCCAAATCATGTGTCCAGATCGAACACGTAAGTCCGAACTCCAGTTCGTTCACTGCGTTAAGCATAGATGCCTCGTCCGACCACTTCATTACTGCAAGCACGGGACCGAAAACCTCTTCACGTGCCAATCGCATGTCCGGGGTCACATCGGCGAAAACGGTCGGCTCTAGGAAATACCCATCTGCCAAAGCTGGATCAGCAGGAGACCCGCCACCGCATATTAAGCGCGCGCCTTCCTTTTGGGCACCGTCGATGAAGCCGAGGATGCGCTCGTGCTGCGAAGCGCTGATGATCGCACCCATTGTAGTTACGCCATTAGAAGGATTGCCCGGATGGAAGCACGCAACTTGATCTGCAATTTGAGCAAGTACGTCATCATAGATATCAGCGTGTACGAACGCCCTGCTCGTTGAGCCGCAAGACTGTCCACACCAAGCAAGATTCATGCCTTGGACAAGGGCAGAAGCAATACTGTCAGAGTCAGCGTCGCCATAAGCTATTAGAGCGTTCTTGCCGCCCAGTTCGAGCAAAACTGGCTTCAGTGTTGCGCTCGCCTCTCGCATCAGAGCGCGGCCAGCAGTAGCGCTTCCCACAAGACTCACCATCGCAACCTTGGGGTGAGCGGCGAGGGCCGCCCCCGCTTCGGCTCCGCCGGTGAGCACATTGAACGTGCCCGCTGGCAACAGCCCATCGATGAGTTCGGCAAAACGAAGGGCTGAGAGCGGGGCCTGTTCCGATGGCTTCACGATCACCGCATTGCCTGCTGCAAGTGGTGCCGCAATTTTTCCAACACAGAACAGAAAAGGGTGATTGAACGCCAAGATACGCGCCACAACGCCAAAAGGTTGCCTGACAGAAAAATTTACAGCGTTTGGGCCGACCGGGATAGACGCGCCTTTCATCTCAGTAACTAGGCCGGCGAAGTACTCCATTAGTGCAGCCGCTACCTGCGTGTCACCTCGAAGCTCCGCAATAGGATTTCCGCAATCCAAAGCGTCGAGTTCGGCCAGTTCCGCCGCGTTCTGCCGAACCACCGAGGCGATCTCACGGAGTAGCCGAGCGCGTTCAAGAGGAAGAACATCGCGCCACTCACAGAAACCGGCGAAGGCTGCGTTAACGGCGCAATCGACGTCTTCCTTTGTAGCATTTGCCACGCGACCTAAGAGATTTCCATTGGCAGGGTTGAGCGAGGGCCGATACTCTTTGGAAGTTGGCGGCTGCCAATTTCCGCCATAAAACAATTTGTGATCCCGAACTATTGCTTCCATCTCAGCCACTTCCTCCTCATTAATGCGCGACGCTTACGGTTGGTGGTAATTTACTTTAAAACCTTACATCAACTCCCGCGCCAATCCGACGAGGCAGCTCGTAACGAAGGTCAGTCGCCAATGCGCCAGGTCGGATCTCCTGAATGATTTTTTCATTAGTGAGATTCGTCGTCCAGAGCGAAAAGCGAAACTTTTCATCCTCTGTCTCCCACGAGATCTCAGCATTGATCGACGTATACGGATCCTGCTTGGTCAGATTCATGAAGTCGAAATAAACTGTCGAGCTATGGAATAGGGTGCCGTTGATGTTAACCGTTCCCGTCTTGAGTGGGATGTCGAGGCTGGGGGCGATGCTGAAAGTCCATCGGGGTGCGCGCGGCAATTGATTTCCGGAAGCGTCCATCTGCGACACAATATTTCCTCCGGTAGGCCGGGGAATGAAGACTTGGGCGGCTGGGAACTCGTCGTATTCCGCATGGGCATAAGCTACCGAGCCATTGACGTGGAAGTTTTCCGTCGGTGCCAAAGTGGTTTCGAGTTCTCCCCCATAGATCGTGGCGTTGGCTGCGTTTTGAAGGACGTATCCCGGCCCAAGCGGATCGCGGGCGGTGACTTGCAAGTCTTTGTAATCATAACTGTAGAGTGCGAGGTTGGCGCGTAGCCAAGGCGTGATGTCAGACTTGATACCTCCTTCAAGCGCCTTGAGCGTTTCGGGATTAACCGCGAACGGGGATGCCCCCGCCATATTAAAGACCCCGCTTTTGAAGCCGGTACTGTATGTCGCGTAAATGTTCGTATTTGACCCGATTTCATAGCGGACCGTGCCCTTGTAAGTAACCTTGTTAAATGATTCTCGCGAGGTTTCTGGAAATAAAGCAACGCCGTTCATAACTTGGTCAAACGACCTCTTCTCGTAAGTATAGCGTATACCACCTGTCACGAAGAGGCTCGGCACGACCTCGAGCGTCCCTTCGGCGAAGCCGGCGTAGGATGTCGTCTTGAGAACCGGATCGAAGGTGCGCACCAGCAGCGGCTGGCTCGGATCGGTTCGGCTGCTCAAGATGAAGTTGGCGTTCCCAGTGAGGTGGAATGCATAAGCGCCAGCAATCCACTGGAACGGTCCGGGCGTGGAGGAAAGAAGTCGGACCTCCTGACTGTAATTTTCCGAGGCAATCTTCGGAGCGACAAAGGACGCTAGCAGAATATTGGAAGAGTCTGAGTCAGTCGCTTGAAACGTCCGGGTGTGGGCGTACGTACCGGTTGTTTCGAGATCCACGCCACCAAGATCGAAGCTTGTCTGTAGCGCCACGCTGTACCGTCGGGTCCGAAGTTCTGGTTCGAGGTCAGTGGAAAACTGCCAGGGCTTAGACGGAATGATAGCACCGGAAAAAGCGCGGCCCGCCGTGTTATTCTCATAGGGCTGGTAGACATTCTCCGAACCCTCGCGGTCGAAGTATTCTCCCACAAGCACGACCTTGTTGCCGTTCCCGCCACGATACATAAGCTTACTGCGGATATCTATTACGCGATAGCCGCCAGCCTTCCCACCGCGAACGAGGTCGTCCACGAAGTTTCCTGACTTTCTATAAATCCCCGCAATGTCTGCAGCCAGCGTATCGGAGAGGCCACCGGTTAGGTAGCCACGAATATTATAATCTCCCGCGCCTGTTTCAATAGCAGCAGCACGCGCAGAAAACAGACCGTTTAATGCAAAGCTTGGGTCGGGGGTAATTACGTTGATCAGGCCACCGGTCGCATTACGTCCGAAGATAGTTCCTTGCGGTCCACGTAGAACCTCGACGCGATCAACTTTAACAAGATCTGTCCACGTCGAGAACGGGTCCCCTTGGTAAATACCATCAACGTAGGTTGCCACATTCGACTCATCTGCCACTGAGATGTTGCTCGAACCTACCCCCCTGATAACCGGAAGAAACACGCCGGAGGCTCGACCACCAAAGAAACCTGGGACAACCTGCGTTAGATTGCGGATATCAGACGCTCCTGACCGCCCGAGCGCTTCTGATGTCACCGCGGTAACCGCTACCGGAACGTCCTGCAATCTTTGCTCCCGGCGCGTCGCGGTCACGACGATATCCCCGATGGCGGCTTGCGGTTCCGGCTTATTTTCGTCGTTTACTGCTGTGGTTTCTGGAATATCGTCGGCTGCCGTCTGCGCAAAGCATGGCGATGCAATAGTAGCCGCCGTCACTAACAACATTGACCTCAATAAAAAAACGCTTTTCACGCGCTCTCCCCCTCTAATAGCTATTAATCAAACCAAATTAAAACATTTTATCACAAAGGAAATACCAAATAACGCGGAAGAACTGGGTTATCGGTCACAGCGTTTCGTGACAGAAAATTACACCCGTTACTGTCCATCCGAATAATATCTTCGTAAGTTCCGACTGCGAGTTGCTGTGGCAACCCCGTATCATCAGGTGTAAAGATAACCGAAAAATTCGAAGACATTTCGATATTACCATCTTGGCGACGGCTCGCGTGAACGCGTTGAACGAAATGCCGAGTGCGATAATCTTGGAAAGTACCGGCCCATACTTCTGTAATGAACGTACCTCTATCAATTATTCGATCACGGCAGTCGTCAAGCATCATCGCTACCTGCAGATCATTTTCTATGTCGCTGCGTGCAATGCAAATGTAGCTGACAGCGGGATCATCATCGAAGGTATCAATCCATGAAGGCATATCCTTGCCATCCAGAGCTGAGATATATCTGCACTGTAGTTCATCGAGCAGTGCGTATTCATCCAACGTCAAGCGAGTCATGCTGCCGCCCTCCGAAATCCCATCGCGGCTCTGTAATATTCCCAATGAGGAAGGTTGCCGCTTTCGTCATTCTGACGGAATTCAAAGCTCAAACGGGAAGGATCGGCGACACCCTTCTGGAAAACTGCTGTACCAGGCGTGCGATTGCCGATCTGTACGCGATGGAAAACTGAAGCATCCTCCATGCTGATCAAACCTGACGGGCCGATTGCATTGGAACTCTGCCGGATGCGGTGACGCACCATCTCCTCGTCATCGTCTTGATGCGCGAAATAGGCGTAATTCACTTCTACCTCATCGATCGCGACCGGTGTGGCGAAGCGAATGCTGATGACATTTAGGTAATTCGACGCAACCAACATGGGGAAGAGAGCAAGGACACTTGATCGTTTAGGCCTTCCTTCGTCACGAAATTCGACTACCGAACTGTCGCGAATGAGACTGCTTGGCTTCGGAACAGTAAGTTCTGTTTCGATGCAATAATGCCCCCGGCCCGTGGTTGCATATTGCCGACCGGTTCCGCCCTGCCAGTCCAGCATCGTGAACGCCTGATGCAGGAGCGGCGGATGATAACCATCGTTGTCGCCATAGGCCTTCCAGTTCGTCAGATACCTGACCCGGTGATAGCCAATCAGCTTCAGACGGCCGTCTCCTCCCATAACATCAAGAAGGGAGTCTTTGGCCTCCTGGAGGAAATCATCGAGGCTTTCGGTATCCGGAGATAAGGTCACAAACAGCAAGCCGCCGACCGTTTCTTGTCGCGGCTGGGCAAGCGGATAATCTTTCTTGTCGAAGCCGGGTGTGAAATCGCGCTGATTTGGACAGCCTATTAATTCCCCTTCACTATTGAAAAGCCACCGGTGATATGGGCATTCGAATTCATTCCGATTGCCCGAGGGCTTGACTTCAATCTGGTTGCTGCGGTGGGAACAAGCATTGTAGAACGCCCGGACGTGTCCGTCTTCGCCGCGGATAACGAGCAGTGGAACGTCGGCAAGGTTGCACGTCTTGAAATCGCCCGCGTTTGGCACTTCGCTTTCGTGTGCTATGGGGTGCCATTCCGGCCCTCGAAAAAACCGATTAATCTCCGCTTGATATAGATCTTGCCTGACAAAAATTTCTTTGGGAATTTCGTTATAGTTTGCAGGCCAAACAATATCGCGCTGATATGATTCATGAATATCCATTATTCGTCCTTCTATTTTGTTCTCGCGGCACCATCTCAATTGTTTGGCAGATACAGTTTGTTTCAACTGTCAAGACCGCAGGGAACATCTCGTTAGATCAACTTGAAAGTTCTTTGATTTTTGCCTTTGCGCCCCACATGCAGAGGCTGGAGGGCTCAAAGCCGAATTGGCGTTCTCTGTAGGTTTTTTCGTCGACTTCTTGGACTCCGACAGAATACTCAAAAATCATGTCGTCGGGACCTTCGAAGTAGACGAAGCGCGCGCCGGACGTTGGATGCCGCCCTGGTCCGAAGACAATCGGAATATTATGCTGACGCAGCAGCGAGTAGTTACGTTGAACGTCGTCGATCGATTTAACCTGGTGGTTGATGTGCTGGACGCCAGAATGCTTGGCCGGCACAAGAGCGATGCTATGATGAATCTGACTTAACCGTAGGAGTGGAAGCTCACCAACTCGGTCACTGACACGGGCGTTGCAAACCTGGGTCCAGAAATGTTCGTCCCGTTCAGTATCCTGGCTGAACAGACCAACGTGGCTGAATCCAGTGATGCCCGCATCGCGCGACAGCTTTGCTGCTCCTGCGACGTGGGGCGAAACGGCAAATTCGATACGTCCGCCGCCGGCGTCGCTGAACGCGATAAAGTCGCTCACATGGCGTTGATCGCACTCTGCGCGGGATCCCCGACGTACGTCATGGCCTATCTTCTCGAGTGTTTTAGCTGCACTTTCCAGTTCCTCGCCACTTCCAAGTTCGAACCCTATGATAGTTTCGGAAGGGTTGCCTGCTTCATAGCTCAGCGTGCTCATACGGCGGTCAGATCGAAACGATCGGTGGTTGCCGATGCGATCGGCCGGCTCAAGACCAAGAATTCGCGTCGCGAACTCACTTGCACCATCAAGGTCCAGGGTCTTGAGACGAGTATAGGCTACATCCAGGATGTTGATGGTCACGACGCTGTACCCCCCAACTCCGGCAGGGCAGAAGCCGAGCCCCAGCTGCAGTATGAGCCTAGCGTGGCGGCAAACTGCCGCGGTCGCCGCTCTTCCGAATATGATTCAGACTTCGTCGAATAGGAAAAATAAACGTCTGGAGACGGCCCATTGAAAGTCAGGAAGACCTGACCGCTTGCAGGCTCCCTGCCTGGACCACGAACTATTCCAACTTGGCGGTCAAGGAAAAAGTAGCTCGATTGCATCACGACATCGATGTTCTCGACCTCAAATCCTACGACGAGGAAGCCTTCTCGACTGCTCGGCACGAGCATGATGCGATGGTGCGCTTCATCCCAGCCAATATATACGGCGTCGCCAACTCGATCAGTAATGCGTGCGCCCAGAACATCCACCCACACCGCAGCGTCGCCCGTCGGATCCCGGCTGCCTATGACCACCTGCGACAGTCCGACGACACCAGCATCGCGCGATGGAAAGCAACGACGACCCTTATCTTCAGCCCGAACAACCAACTCAAAATGATTGCCACTTAAGTCCTGACAAGCAAGGCCAGCGTAGTATCGTCGGCTTCGGCACAAATCGCCAGGAATCTTCTCAATGTTCCACCCGCGCTTCCTAAGCAGTTCGGATACCAACTCCATCTGCTCGACTGTCCGAAGCGACACCCCTACCGTAGGCTGACTCATGCTGGCCGACGCATCCAGCTCGACGCTATAAGCTCGCGAATCGGACCGGAACCGCGCCCCTTGATTCAATCGCTCAGCATGCTCAAGACCCACAATTTCAAGTAAATAGCTCCTTGCCTCGTCAAGCGAGGCAACCGGAAGCCGCACAAAACGCAGTTGCTCTATCATCCTACCCTCAAGCCCATACTTATTTAGCAGTCAGTATATCCTGACTTATTTAGCAGTCAGTATATCCTGTTTGTGCTTTTGACAAGGCCAATCTGTCTTTGGCCTAGGCGGGGTGGACAAATTGGTTGCTGCAGCGCTGCCTGATTGATTCATGGCTGCCTTTTGGAGGCGGGTTTGAACCGAGGTGATCTGAATGAAGCAGCGAACCGGGGACGAGACCGTCGTCCCGCGCAGAACCGATCCGTCATCAACGGCATACTTTGGCGGCTCCGCTGCGGCACGCCCTGGCGCGACGTTCCGCCCAAATACGGCAACTGGAACATGGTCTATCGACGGTTCAGGCGCTGGAGCGAGGTCGGGGTGTGGGAGGCCTTACCAGTTACGCTGGCCGAGATCATGGCCGACTACAGCATCGACAGCACCAGCGTTCGCGGCCACGTCTCGGCGGCGGGCGGAAAGGAGGGACTCATCGAAGAGCTCTTGGCCGCTCGCGGGGCGGGTTCACCAGTAAACTTCTCTGTCTGGCTGACAGGCGAGGACGGCCACTCGTTTTCCACCTGACAGTCGGTGAAGCAGCGGATTGCAAAGCCTATGACACGCTGATCAACCTGCCGGAGCGCACGCCAGAGGCGTTTCTGGCTGACAAAGGTTTGATGGCGATCGCTTCCGCACCGACCTTGCAGGTCGCGACATACAGGCCGTCATTCCAGGACGGTCAAACCGCCGGGTGAAGATCGACCATGACCGAGAACTCTACAAGGAACGCAACCAGATCGAGCGCTTCTTCGGACGCCTGAAAATCAACCGAGCCATCGCCACCCGCTACGACAAGCTCGCAGAAAGCTTCCTCAGCATGGTCCGCATCGCATCAGCAAAATACTGGCTCAAATTTGTCCACGCCGCCTAAGCGATCTTTCGGTGGAAGGTGCTTAAGTGCGACAAAAGCTGCCGCCCAAGGTGTTGTTGTCGAGAAATTGGATTGGAAGATCACGGGACCAATAATTGAAATCTGGGTATTCCGATTGCGCACACGCCACCCTGCAGTGAAAACAATTCTCGGCTTATTGGATATGGGCGAGTATTGAGAAGCTACTCGCAAAGGAGAGTTTCTTCCTCATACAGGTTGGGCACGTCACTGTCCGGCTGAAAAAGCAATAACAGGTCGAAGCTATGGTCGATGAACGCCTGCCCCTAGCTATCGCCCGCTGTATTTTGCGATCATATTCGGCTTAGTGGCCTCGGCCATTTTTTCGCTATTCATCATTCCAGCACTTTACATGCTGCTGACATGATAAAGCCACTTACAAGTAGAGGCACTCGATTGATGCGGCAACTGCTGACCTTACTGCTTCCCGTTTCGCTCGCGCTGAGCGGGTGCACCACCTGGCCCGATCGTATTCCGCATACTGAGGCGCAGGCGGCGATGGCGCAAGTGCCGGGCTTCGCATCGATCCGTTATTGGGCAGATGCTCCCGCCGCGACGTTTACCATGATGCGAGAAGATATAGCGGTCGATGCGACTATCGCCCGGCCCGATACCTTGCTCGCCCTTTCAGGCGGGGCCGATGATGGCGCCTATGCTGCGGGCTTCCTCAAAGGCTGGAGCGATACGGGTGATCGCCCGCAGTTTACCCTCGTTTCGGGCGTCAGCACAGGTGCATTGATTGCCCCCTTCGCTTTCCTCGGTTCTGACCATGATGACAAGCTACGCGCTTTCTTCACTGAGATTTCGCGCAAGGATATTTATCGTCAGCGCGGAATAGTGGGCCTGCTTACGCGGCCCAGCGCAGCGGACGCCAATCCGCTCAAGCTTCTAATCGCACAAAATATCGACAGCAGCCTGCTTGATGCCATCGCAATTGAGCATGGTCGGGGCCGACGTTTGCTGGTGCAAACGACCAACCTCGATGCCGCCCGCGGCGTGATCTGGGATATGGGAGCGATTGCGCAGAGCACCCATCCACATCGACTTGAGCTGTTCCGCGAGGTCTTGCTCGCATCGGCCAGCGTGCCAGGCTTGTTCGCACCTGTGATGATCGAGGTGACCGGAAGTGATGAGGAACGCTTTTCCGAAATGCATGTGGATGGCGCTACGACAGCCGGTTTTCTTGCCGTCCCCGAAAGCATGGCACTCTCCAGAGATCATAAATCCGGCACCGGACAGGATCGAATCTTCGTGATTATGAACGGTCGACTGCGGCCGCAATATGAGCTTGTTGAGGCATCGATCTTTCCGATTATAACCCGTGCGCTCAGTACGGTCCTCTCCGCGCACGACCGTTCGATCCTTGTCAACGTGCAGAATTTCGCCGCCAACAACGATATCGGGTTCGCCATGAGCTATATCGGGGCAGATTTCGATTTTGAAACGGATGAGCTGTTCTCTCAACCCTATATGAACGCGCTCTACGATCATGGGATAGAACGCGGGCGTGCAGGTGACTAGTCGAATAGTGTCGATGAGGCGCAGAATGCTCCATGAGCGTCGGCCTCCCGGTCTTTGACGCTGACGAAGGCATGTAATCAGTTGGCGCAACAGTTGGCTTTATCCAGCAACCCCGCCCGCATTTGGGCACCTAGGCTCAGGACTCATTGATTGATCCAGAAGATGACGGTTGCGGCGATGCAGATTGCGGACATGAAGGCGTGGGCGCAGCGATCGTAGCGTGTTTGGATGCGGCGCCAGTCCTTGAGTTTGCCGAACATGTTCTCGACCTTATGGCGCTGGCGATAGAG
>OJBY01000231.1_pt1 | contig 34793 bp, 28 predicted proteins | sample 1591731 | NCBI WGS metagenome assembly OJBY01 (sample SAMN05416837, study PRJEB24817) | seawater metagenome | isolation source: Sea water | place: Canada:Atlantic | collected 2013-07
CTCCTACACTGCACGGATAGAGGGAAATGAAGTCTATTACAGCGTGTCATTGTGTTTGCCTGGGAGCATGCGCTGTAGGGTCGTATCTCTGTTGATGAAATGGTGCCACAGTGCCCCTGCGATATGAATGACAACTAGCGTTAGCAGAATGGTCCACAGCACGTCTTTGTGAATGAACGCGATTTGCTTGGCTAGATCCATATTCACCGTTACCAGTTGAGGTACAGTGAGAGCGCCAAAAATTTCGATGCTCTTGCCAGCAAGCTGACGCATGGCAAAGCCGCTGAGGGGCATGGCCAAGATGACTATGTATAGCAGCCCATGCACAAGGCTGGATAATTGACGCTGCCAAACAGCACCAATCGGCGTCGGCCTAGGGTAAAGGGCGCGGCCATAAAGCCGAATGAGCATAACGACTAGGGCGGTTAGCCCTAAGGAAAAGTGTAGCATTTTCCACCATTCGCGCATGGGGTCACTTTTCTCGTAGAACTCATGAAGCTCTACGGCACCCCAGACCGTCACCAGTAGCAAAACCACTAGCCAGTGAAGCCCTTTATGTAATGGGTGCCAGTTCGTCGGTTTAGTTGCCATAGTGCCCCCCTTTTTGTTAACCGAAGTTTACTAGTAGAAGGTTAACCAATGCTTAAGACTGTTTTACTGATCTTTGTCAGTGTCAGGGTGCAAGCCGAGAGACTTGCGGTCCTCCCCTTGTCGGATGCGGTGAAGCAATTGCAGGGAGTGTCTGTACCAATTGCGCCGACCGCGTGGGCCCCATTTGAAGCGCTTGTATGTCCATTGGTATTGGCCCGGATTGCGGTCAATACAACGCTGCAGGCCAGCGTTCATGGTGGTGAGGATTTCCATGGTATCGCTAGCCTGTTCGATTTCCGGGGCCTCCTCGAAATGGAGCTGGATATCTTTCACCCCACCCTCGCCACGGATGCACGAAACGATAAATACATGGGGCCGATAGCGTTGTACCAGTTTATCGATCAGGGCAGGGGTGGGCACCTCATAGCCAAAAAAAGGAACCACCGGATTGCTGCGGTTTCCCGGGTTATGGTCGGAGAGAATGCCTAAGGTGCCGCCAGCTTTCATGGCCGCCAGCGCTTTTTTGACCCCCTGACTATTGGTGGGAATGAGGACGGAGCCGGTGCGCTCCCGGGCCGCTTTGACCATGGCATCCATTAAGGTGGCCGGGTGGGGTTGGTACATGATTAAGGTCTTTTCGCGGTTTCCCTTATCGCCTAAATACAGATTGCTGATTTCCCAGCTCCCCTGGTGCAAGGACAACATGAGTACGGGGCGCTCGCTAGCGCAAGCATCGAGAAAGGCTTGTTCGCCGTGGATCTGGGTAACTCGGGCAAGGGTCTCTTGGACCGGGCGGTGCCAGACATGGCTGAATTCGGTGAGGGTGCGCCCCAGTTCCGCCATGCTACGGCGACCGATGCGTTTGGCTTCGGCCAAGGACATGCTTGGGTGGGTCGCAAGCAAGTTAATTAGCACCACTCGATAGGCGCTGGCGTAGCGTAGCGGCGCCAGGGTAATCAGGGTGGCTACAAAGGCGCCGAAAGCGGTGGCCAAGGGTAATGGTAACCAAGCCAGTAGACGAACCACCAGCCATAGGCGGCGGCCTTGATATTGTTTATTCATGTGTTAGTTCAATGGTCAGGGTTTCGCCGTGTTGCGGAACCTGAAAATGTACGTATTCGATGTGTTGCTCTGAGAGTGCTTTGGCCAAGGCTTTCGGCGGTGCATCCATGGGTTCATCCGTCAGCACGAAGGTGCCCCAATGCATGGCGAGAGACTGACGAGCCTGGATATCTTGATGAATTTTTACCGCCTCCGCGGGATTAATGTGCACAGGGGACATAAACCAGCGCGGCTCATAGGCTCCAATGGGCAATAATGCCAGATCTACCGGTCCGAATACCTGAGCAATTTCGTTAAATAATGGTGCATAACCGGTGTCTCCCGCAAAATAGAGGCTGAAATCCGGGAAATTTAGGCGCCAGCTGCACCACAGTGTTTGGTTGTGGTCGTTAGGGCCGCGCCCGCTGAAGTGCTGGGCGGGCAGGCAGAAAGCCTCGACCTGGCCGTGATAGTCACTTTGCCACCAGCCTAGCTCGATGATTCTTTCTACCCCCAGTTTGCGCAGCCAGGGAGCAATACCTTCGGGCACGAACCAAAGAATATCGCGGCCGAAACGTTTCTGTAATTGTTTTACTGAGGCTTTATCTAGGTGGTCATAGTGGTTGTGCGATATCAATACCGCATTGATGTCGGGCAGCTGATCCACGGTCAGTGCCGGCGGTACCGCCCGTTTCGGCCCCGCAAAGCTAAAGGGTGAGCAGCGGTTGGAGAATACCGGGTCGGTGAGCAGGTTCCAGCCATGGTGCTGAAACAGGTAAGTAGCGTGACCGATCCAGGTGATCTGAGGCCGATGGCCTGGCTTGTGCAATTGCTCCGGGTCGGGTCTGTGTAATGGGAAGGACTGGTGCGCCGGGAAGCGCCCTCGGGAGTCCCATTGCCAGCGCAAAAAAGCACCGAGGCCGTGGTGTGGGGTGGCAAAGCGGTTGCGAAACGGTTTCCCGCTGCGGGGGCTGGTGGACTCTTCCGCCGCCAGGATGGCTAGTCTGTCACGATCAATCATGCCGGTTTCTGCAGCCCCGCCACGGCGCCTTCAATGGCGTCTAGATCAGGAATCACCGCTAGGTCACCACCGGCCTGAATGTACATGGTTTCAGCAGGTCCGGTATCCATCGGTTCTTCCACCGGGTCATCTTTGCTCACTTTCAGTAGACGAGGAATCCCTTGCACTATCACGGCATAAAAGGGTACTTGGCTAGTCACAGTATTCAGCACTGCTATACGAGCATCCTGACCAATGGTGACCTGGCCTGACTCGTTGAGCTTTTCGAATGACAGCAGCGGGATTTGCTGGTCGCGCCAACTTAGCCAACCCAGCAGCCACTCCGGTCCATGGCCAGGGCGATCTGGTTGGCGCAGTGGAATCACCTCAGCCACCACAATATTGGGCACCAGCCAAGGGCGCCCCTGCATAGGGATCAGCAGACTGGAAATATCGGAGGGCAACTGCGCCATAGTGCTGTTCCTTCTTTTGTCATCGTGTCTCTCGTCGCGGGCTGCGGGGCCGAGCACGAGCCGTTACGGTTGTTAATACTCTGGATGCTTTGGGAATGGGTTTTGTGTCAGTTCCCTTCTTACTCGTTCCACCAGTTGTAGTGCAAGTTGTTCTGGTGAGCCGCTAAAGCTCACGCAGCCGGTTTCGCGTACCGAATCCGGTTGGCTGCTGACCGCGCAGGTTTCTGCGCTTTGTGCCCATACCGGGCAGCCAGTGGCTGCCAGACGCGGGGCGGCGATAGCACCGTCGTTGCCCATTCCGGAAAATAGAATGGCCCCGCATGCGCTAGCAAAGCCTTCGCCCCCATACTGGATCACCTGGTCGATGGACGGCGCATAGGGGCCTTCCCAGGGTGCACCGGTTGACTGGATACGGCCGTCGTGACGAAAGCGTACCGCATATTTCACCGGCACAATGGCCAGCTCTCCGTGGCGCAGGGCTTCACCATCAACCCCGATCTTGCAGTGAATCGAGTTGTCTCGGCCCAGCACCCCGCACAGGGTATCTAGAAAGCGCCCGTCAATGTGTTGTGCCAGAACAAAGGCCACTGGCAGATTGGCCGGCAGGCAGTCAAGAAACCGTTTCACCGCGGCCGGTCCGCCCAAGCTGGCGCCCAGTACCCACACTTGCCGGGGCCGGTCGCCGGGGCGAATGGCATGAAACTCCCGAGGCTGGGGAATGCGTACTTGGGGCGGGCGCGCGGGAATTACCTCAAGCCGCTCTTCTGCTGCCGGTTTGCCGATAAAACTCACCAGTTTGGTGACTAGGCGCCGTTCCCATTTGGGATAGAGGGCGTCGGTGCGAGCCGGTGCCTGGCCGTCACAAAACAGGATCGGCACTTCAGCTCGCTCCAGCAGGTCATCAAGAAACTGCTGCCAGCGATCTTCACTGGACAGATCAACGACCAGCAGATCCAGCGCGTCAGTTTCCAGCCAGCGATCCTCCAAGGTTTCGGGTTCGGTGCTGACTACGACCTGATAACCCTGGCTTTTCACTGCGCTGGAGAGCAGGTGCCCTTGCAATGTGCTGTCGGCAATAACGCCAACACGCCCGGGCGCGGTCATCCGTTATCCACTTCCTGCAGTTCACCAAGCAGCTCGCGAATGGTGGAAAGCAGTTCGTTCTCTTGGAACGGTTTGCCGATGTAGCAGTTCACGCCAATATCGAAGGCCCGTTCGCGGTGCTTCTCGCCGGTACGGGAGGTGATCATGATGATTGGCACATTTTGTAAGCGGCTGTCGTGCCGCACATGGCTGGCCACTTCGAAACCGTCCATGCGGGGCATTTCGATATCCAGCAGCATTACATCCGGACGAATATCTTCCAGCTTGGCAATGGCATCCATGCCGTCCTTGGCGGTGACCACTTCGTAGCCATTACGTTCCAGCAGGCGGGTGGTCACTTTGCGCACGGTAACCGAGTCATCAGTGACCATGACCAGCGGAGTTTCGCGTTGGGGTAGGGCTTCTTCTTCGGGTTCTTGAGGCAGGGTCGGAACCGCCTCACCCGAGATAAGGGCAGTGGTTTGCACATGAGCGGCACGAATCAGGGAATGGATATCAAGAATGATGACTACGGAACCATCCCCGAGGATGGTGGCGCCGCTGATGCCGGCTATGGTCGCTAGCTGCGGGCCTACGGCTTTGACCACCACTTCCCGGGAACCAACTAGTTCATCTACCACAATAGCCACGGTATGTTCGGTACTGCGAATTAGCAGTACCGGCATGGGGGTGGTTTGATTCTCCAAATGCGGTACACGGTTGCCGTGAACAAAGTGCCCCAGATACTGTAACTGGTAATCTTGGCCCACATAGGTATAGACAGGGTTCTCTTCTTCGAAGTAGTGCTGTAATTCGAAGGGGCTGATTCGCACGATGCCTTCGATCTGATTCAACGGGATCGCGTAGGAATCGTCGGCGGCTTTTACCATCAAGGCGCGGTTCATGGCCAAGGTGAACGGCAACCGAATGATGAAGCGTGTACCTTGCCCTTTATGGGAGTCAATGGCGACTGAACCCCCCATTTGCTTGATTTCGCTGGCCACCACGTCCATGCCTACTCCGCGGCCTGAGATCTGAGTTACTGCGGCGGCAGTAGAGAAGCCGGCGTGGAAGATGAATTGTTGGATTTCCTGTTCGCAGAGTTGGGCGTCTTCGGCGATTAGGCCTTGTTCTATTGCTTTCTCGCGCACCGCATCGGTGTCGATACCCTTGCCATCATCGGAGAGGGTGATGACAACCTCTCCCCCTTCGCGGCCCAGTTCGAGGTTTATATGTCCAGTAGGGTCTTTGCCTGCGGCATTGCGAGCATCACCGGTTTCGATGCCATGATCCACGGCATTACGGAGCATATGCTCTAGTGGGGCGACCACGCGCTCCATCAGGGAGCGATCCAGTTCCCCTTCCGGATTGATCACATCGAAGTCTACCCGCTTATCCACTTCACCGGAGATTTGGCGAACAATACGGCGCAGCCGTGGCACCAAACGGCTGAATGGCACCATGCGGGTGCGCATCAGCTTTTCCTGCAGCTCGGTATTAATGCGCGCTTGCTGTAGTAGCAAGGTTTCCGTGTCTTTATTACGGTCCAGCAGGGTGTTCTTCAGGTCTAGCAAGTCAGAGGCTGACTCGGAGAGCTGCTTGGCAATCTGGTGCAGTTCGGAGTACTGGTCCATTTCCAGCGGATCGAAGTCCTCGTCGTGTTCGCCGAGATCCACGCCCTTCTGATAGTTGGACATGATGTGCGCTTCTGTTTCCGAGTCCAATCGGCGTAATTGTTCGTAGAGGCGCTGTACGGTGTTGCCCATCTCTTCTACGTTGAAGGCAAACTCAGTGATGCCCTGCTCGACCCGGCCACGGTTGATAGAGGTTTCCCCGGCTAGGTTTACCAATGCTTCAAGAACATCGGCGCCGACTCGAACCATTTCCTGTGGTTGCGCTTGAGCCTGTCGCTGACGGCGGGCGTCTTTTTGCGGTTGCTGGGGGGCCGGCTGAGGAGGGGCGGTTAGTAAGGTATTAAGCTGATCGGTGGTGTTTGCCCCCTGGGCGGCGGGCGTATTGGCTCGTGCCGCCGCCGCGACGGACTCCATGCCCCGGTTGATTTGATCATGCCAGCGGAGCATGGGCTGGAAATCGCTTGGTGCCGGGGTTTGACGACGACGCTCCAGCGCCAGTAAATAGTTTTCAAAATTGTGGCTGATATCACCCAGTTGCTTGAGCCCGGCCAGCCGTGCACCGCCTTTAAGGGTATGTAGCGCCCGTTTTAAGTCGTCGGTGAAGTCTGTGCTTTGCGGATTATCCTTCCAGGAGGTCAGGCAGGCATCAATGATTTCCGATAGTTCTTCGGACTCCTCCAGGAAAATATTCAGAATCTCAGGGTCGCTGTCCGCTTGCCATGCATCATCAGCCGCCGGGGTTGATGATGCGGATTCATGGCTGGTCGCGGGAGGGTTTTGCTCAACCACGTCGGCAGAGGGGGGGCTGGGGTGTACCGTTTGTATGGCTGATAATGCGGGCAAGGCAAAGGTTACGGGGTTAGCCATATAGTTGTGGATAGCGGCGATCAGTACCCCGCCATTTGGCAGCGGTTGGTTGGTTCTCAGTGCCTCCACCATCTCAGCCAGTTGGTCATGACAGCGGTGAAGCAAATCAAATAAGCTGGGTTCGATAGCCAGTTGGCTTTGGGCCAGTCCTTCGTACAGGGTTTCCAGTTCATGGCCCAGGTCTCCCAGCTCCGGGACTTCGGCCATGCGAGCCCCCCCTTTGAGGGTGTGCAGATCCCGTTGTAGGGATTGCAGTTCAATCAGGTTGTCCTGTTGACTGATCCACAATTCCAGACTGTTGCCGGCGGACTCAAGAATTTCATCCGCTTCTTCCAGAAAAATTTCCACCAACTCTGGGTCGCGCTTCGGTTGAGGGGGCACATCAATGGACGCGGGTGCGTCCTCAATCGTAATGGGGGCGCCAGTGGTGTTGGGTTGTGGGGTGGCCAAGCTGTTTTTTTGCTCGCTATGTTCAGCATGATCGGCGGGTTGAGTGCCACCCTCGTCGCGGCCTGAGGGAGTGGCAGGCTTGGGGGCATCGCCACGGATGAACGCCTGAATGGCAGCCATGAGTGCCGGGGCATCGGCAGGGGGAGTGTTGGCCTGCAGATTTTCGATCATCATTGCCAGGCTGTCGTGGCATTGGTGCAGTAGGTGGAACAGCGCCGCGTGGGATTCCAGTTGCCCCGCGTTATAGCTTTCGTAAAGGTTTTCCAGTTCGTGGGCCAGGTCTCCCACCGGAGCGACACCGGCCATGCGCGCGCCGCCTTTCAGGGTGTGCAGGTCACGCTGCAGGCTGCTGACGTTGCTGTTGTCGCCGGCCTCCCACTGGTCGAGGCTGTGGCTGGCGGACTCGAGGATTTCCTCGGCCTCTTCCAGGAACAGCGCCATTAGCTCCGGGTCCATGTGGGCTTCGTAGCGGTGACTATCCGTGGTGTGTTCAGCCCGTTCGGTCACTACAACTGTGCTGCCCAGTGTAATGTCGCTGCTGCTGTCGGCCAGGCCGCCGTTAGGGTCGTCGCCTCCCGTCAGCTTACGCAGGGCCTCTACTAATTCTTGTTTCGCGCGGACGGTCTGGCCGGCGGCTAGGCAGTCCATCATATTCATCAGCGCTTCTTGGCCTTCACTGGCTAAGGTGAATAGACGCTCGCTGTAAGCCAGATGAGCGCTCTGCACCGCGCTGTAACAGCCCGTCAGCGCTGCGGCCAGATCGTGGATTTCGTTGAGGTCGGCGGTGGCAGCGCTGTTGGCAAGCCGTTCCAATGCATCGCTCAGGTGCAACAGTTCATCGGTGTGCTCGGGGTGCTGTGCCCACTGGCTTAGTAGTGGCTCCGAATCTACGATCAGATCCATGCCTTCGGACAGGAAAATAGAAAGAATGTGCGGGTCTGGATCGTTGCTGCTGCTATCTTGCAGTTGATCGCGTTGCTGATTCAGGGAGTGGACCAATTCGTCGGCGCCAGGTAGATGACCTGGGGGGCGCGAGGTGATTTTATCCAGGCTGGCGAGAATCAAGTCATGGGTTTTAGCCAGTAGAGTTATCTGCTGCTGGTTGGCCCGGCGGTTGCTGCTAATCAGATCCCGTGTCAGTTTTTCTGCTGGCTCGGCTACTTCGGCTACTGCTTCGATTTCGGCCATCCGCGCGCTGCCCATAAGAGTATGTAGGGCACGGTGGACACCGTCATCTACCGGGTGCTCGGACAGGTCGGTGTCGTTGTTGGCCAGCCATTGAGCAATTAGTGCCAGGCTGCGACGGGCTTCGCTGGAAAAGATTTCCAGCAACATGGGGTCTGGGCCACTTTCGTTGCTGTCCTCTTCAAAGGGGGCGCAGCTCATGTCCGGGATGTCGGATAGGCTTTCTATGGATGCATTGCTGGTATCGCTATCAGCGTCGTCAGCGGGTTCCTGTTCTGGTAAATCCAGGCTGATGCCTTCGTCGATTCCAGTGGGATCGTTGTCCGCTGGAAGCAGGTATACATCATCCCTGCTGCTCTCTGTCTCCCAAGGATTGAGGGCGTCTTCGCTGGCAGCAGCTTCAAAGGCGGCCAGGTCCTCAGTGGACAGGTCATTGTCGGCAGGCTCGCAATTAGCGCTGTCGCTTAGTGCTGGTTCGGTTAGTTCTAGGTTCCCGTTTTCGCTGGCGTTGTCTAGAGTGATGTATTCAGCGTCCGCAGGGCTGTCAAGCGTGGCATCGGCGGCGGTGTCCATGACGATGTCGTCGAGAATTCCTGCGTTGTCATTGCAGTGGGTGGTGTTGCTAGCCGCACCGCCCAAGGTGGGGACCTGCCTGATCTGGCCACCATTGGCTAGGGTGTCGGCGGCGTCGATTAAAGGCTGTACGTCGAATGGGTCGGTTTGGCGCAGCGTAAAAGCATCGACCAATGCAGGTACTCGGTTACGGACTTCCTGCACCAGGGCAATCAGCACGGCGCTGGGCTCAATGGTTCGGTCGATAACCCGGTTGAGCATATTTTCCACGGACCAGCCCAGTTCGCCCACGGTGCTGGCGCCGACCATGCGGCCAGATCCTTTCAGCGTGTGGAAGGCGCGGCGGAATTCTACCAAGGATTCTTCATCGCTGGTGTTGGCGACCCAGCGAGGGAAGTGCTGGTCTAGTGCGTCCAGCACCTCGCCTACTTCTTCCTGAAAGATCTCAATGATTTCGTCATCAATCAGATCATCGTCTTGCGCCTGAGTTTCGGTAGCCGCTGTAGCGGGTGTTTGCGGTTCCTCTTCTGGTTCAGCCGGTACGGTGATTTCCAGGGGGGAATTGATCCGCGCCTCATCGTTGCTGCTATTGTTATCTTGCGGTTCGGCTTTATCAGTAAAACCGGACCAGGCGTCCATATCATGTTCCAGGGCGCTGCTACCCATGTCCGAAGTGGCTAGTTCAATGGATTTAACATCACTATCGACAAAGTTTTGTTCTTCTAGCAGTGGATAGCCCAGAATTTCCACACTGGAACGGGCCAGCTGGAGGATATCGTCGGTGGTTTCCGGGTCGTCACTCAGACGCTCTAGGTAATATTCTACTGAGGTAATGGCGTCAGCTAGGGTGTCCATGCTGCGCCAGTCAGGCTTGGGCTGATCTACGGCGAGCAGCTTTTCTTCGATGAATTGCACGCACTGCTGCAAAATCAGCGCGGGTTTGCCCAGCTGAATCACCTCCAGACCGCCGCGCACGGCATTCAGGCGTGCTGGTACCTCTTGCAGAGGCTCGGGGTTCCATTGTGAGGCGATGAATTCCACGATGCCGTCTTTGGCTTCTTCCAGTCCAGCGCGGCATTCGCGAAGTACAGCATCCATCGCTTGGCCTACATGGCTAGGCATATCGTCGTCTTGGCGACTGTGGCTGGCGTTACGGCGGTCGCCGCCGATACCCGCCAAGGTCGCTTCTACATAGAGCAGCGCGCCGGCGATATCCATCAGGGTTTCACGTTCGGCAGGTGCTTTGCCGGCCACGATACCTTCCATAGCGTGCAGTTGTTCTTCCACCAGCGCGCGAGGTTGGCCAAGGCCCAGTACGGCCACGGTGTCGGCCACCTGTTTCAGGGTAAGGGTAAGGGGCTGCAGCTTGCTGGTGTCGGTGTCGCCGCTGTGAACAAAACGCTCTAGGGTGTCTTTGACGGTAGTGAGTTCTTCGGAAAGCGCCTGCACCACGGAGCTCATGGCCTGGGCGTCCGGGCCGGTCATCCGCTGGCGCTCTGTGTTGACTAGGTCATCGGAGGGCAGTGCCTCGTCCAGCCGAAAACGGGCCTGGACATCACGGATGCGGGGGCTGTCCACGTCGGCTTTGGCCACGTAGTAAAGAAGGTTCTTGATCAGATCGGTGGGGGCGGGGCGGTTGAGGCTGGCGGCGCCGTCCACAGCCAGCTCCCGTAGATTGCGGTCGACGTGGCCGAGCATGAGTTTCACCGAAGAGCCAAGGATAATGGCGTCTTCTGAAAGGCCTTCTACCAGTGCATTACTAATCGACCATAGCGGTGCACGAGGCGCGTCGCCGGTGACTTGCTCCAGCTTGGTGAAAACCTTGGCCATGTAGCCCAGGTTCTTGCCTATATTATCGTTACGCAGAATGCCGAGCAGGGCGGTTTGGAACATCTGGCGGATCTTTTTCGCCAGCTGGGTAAAGTGGGGATCGTTGAGCTTGTCGTCACGAATCTGGCCTTGGCCGGTTGCTTCGCTGAGGTCCGGCTTGAATAGGGCGGTTTCCGACAATAGCGATTCACCGCGCGCTGCGCGCAGATCATTGAGCAGCGGCAGCAGGACCACCGGCAGGTCACGGCGGTTGCTGGCGACTCGGTCCAGGTACGGAGGCAGCTGCAGGATCGCCCGCATCAGGGTTTCCTGACTGTCAGCCACATTGCTCACGTTGCCGTTGAGCAGGGCTTGGGCTAGTTTCTCCATTTCCTCGGCGAACAGTGCCGCACCGTAGAACTCAACCATCTGCAAGGTGCCGTACACCTGATGCAGGTGGGTCTGACAGAAGCGCATACGAGTGGTGTCGTTCGGATTGTTCTCGAAAGACTCCAATGTCTGCTGCGCTTGGTTCAGGGTTTCCTGGATTTCCCCGCGAACCCAGTCCAGAGCCAGATAATCGTGACGGTCACTCATGACGTCTCCTGTCATATATAAACCCGCCTTTTGGGTGGGACGGCTTTTTTAATGCGCAACATGCAGCATCCTCGTGTTGATGATTGCTGCTTAGTGCTACCCCAAGTTTTTTTCTTTTATGCGTGCCGCGTGTTGTTTTATTTCTTTCTGTGTTTGTTATTTACAGCGCCGAAATGCCAGTGTATCGGCAAAATGGACCCGCTCCAGGTCCGGGTGTTGCCAGTCGGTAACTTCACCGGGGCCAAGTATCAGAATGCCTCCCGGTGCGAGCCGTTCTGCCAGTCGGTTCAGGATCTGGCGCTTACGCCAACGGCGAAAATAAATCAGCATGTTCTGACAAAAAATTAGGTCCATGTTGTTCATTGGCGCAGTGCTAAGATCCAGCACGTTCAGTCGAGCAAAACAAATGCGTTCGCGCAGGTCGCGGGTGATTTCTACTGTTTGCCCGTTGTTGCTAGGCGTGAAATATTTCTGCCGTATCAACGGGTCAACCTGCAGCACTCGGCGCGCTGCATATTCGCCTTTGCGGGCTTTTGCTAAGGTGGGCAGGCTGATATCCGTGGCGGTGATACCGTAAAACAGTTTTTGTTCGCTAGTGGAAAATTGTTCGTTAATTATAATGGCGAGGGAGTAAGCCTCCTCGCCGGTGGAGCAGCCCACGCTCCACACGTCTAGGCTGGCCCCACCCGGTTGCTCGGCCATGAAGCGTTGGCTAAATTCTTCCACCAGTGCGTAAGAGCTTGGATGCCGAAAGAAGCTGGTTTCCTGGACGGTTAAGCGGTCCACCAGTACCGACCACTCCATGACCCGTGACTGGGTCGAACCCATAACTAAGTGTTCGTAATAAGTCTCGTAGTCTTCAATGCCCAGCTCGCGCATGCGCATGTTTAAGCTGGTTTCGAGGAAGGTCTTGCGTTCGTTAGACAGCGTCATGCCGGTGCGGTCTTCCAGCAGCGTTTGCCACAGCTGGAATTGCTCCGCATTCATAGTGGGCATGCGTTTGATCGACCAGCGATCTGTCATTGCAGCACCCATGGCATTGCTCCTGAGCCCGGCTTAAGCCGGATCAGGAGTGCTCCGGTAGGCGGAAGCCGGCAACGGAATTACGCATGTCTTGGGCCATTTCAGCCAAGTTACCAATGGAACGAGCCGTGGCAGTAGTACCGGCAGAGGTCTGTGAGGTGATTTCCTGAATCACGTTCATGGTGTTGGAGATATGTCCCGCAGAGGCCGCTTGCTGACGCGCCGCGTTGGAAATGTTCTGGATCAGGTCTGCCAAGGTTTTGGATACGCTTTCAATTTCTTCCAGTGCCACGCCCGCATCCTGTGCCAAGCGCGCGCCTTTTACGACCTCGGCAGTGGTAGCTTCCATGGAAATAACGGCTTCGTTGGTATCGGTCTGAATAGTTTTTACCAAGGTTTCAATTTGTTTGGTGGCGGCGGCGGAGCGTTCTGCGAGGCGCTGTACCTCATCCGCAACGACTGCAAAGCCTCGGCCGGCTTCGCCGGCCATGGATGCCTGAATGGCGGCGTTCAAGGCGAGAATGTTGGTCTGGTCGGCAATGTCGTTAATCAGGGATACGATGTCACCAATTTCCTGGGAGGACTCACCCAAACGCTTGATCCGTTTGGAGGTTTCCTGGATCTGTTCGCGAATGGTGTCCATGCCGTGGATGGTGGCCTGTACGACTTCGGCGCCCTTGTTGGCGATGGCTACTGCCCGCTCTGCTACCGCGGCTGATTCGGCGGCGTTGGCGGATACCTGGTCAATGGACACTGCCATTTCGTTCACCGCAGCGGAGGCGCCGGCAATTTCCTGGGCTTGGTGCTCGGAGGCTTCGGCCAGGTGCATCGCCGTGGACTGAGTTTCTTGGGCTGCGGAAGCGACCTGTACCGCCGAGTTGTTGATCGTTTGTACCAGATTACGCAGTTGGTCAATGGAATAGTTGATGGAGTCAGCAATGGCACCGGTAAAATCCTCGGTGACAGTGGCCTGTACGGTTAGGTCACCGTCTGCTAGGTCGCCCAGTTCGTCGAGCAGACGTAGAATTGCCGCTTGGTTACGCTGGTTTTCACTTTCCAGTTCGTCTTTCAGCTTTGCCGCTTGGCGGTTCCGCTGGGCCATGATGATAAAGAAGAACAGCACCGCGAGACCCGCGGACACGCCACCTAGCCATACGGATGGAAACAGCCCGCTAGTGGTGTTTTCAAACTGGTTGTTCAGGTTGGTGGATTCTTCCAACAGGTCCTGAGAACGGCGGAAGATGGTGTCAGCTGCGTTACGTACCTGGAACAATTCGGGGGCCGTTTCTAGAATTTCATCCACGGACTGGTTAACGAATTCATCGAACAGATCAGCAATTTCAGCCAGATAATCCAGGGCATCGGGGTCGTTTACCTGGACAATGCCCATGGCTGCGTCACCCTCAATCATGCCGTTCATGATACGACCAAACAGGCTGGCATCACGGCCGAAGGAATCTGCAGCGATTACCGCGCCGTCGCCGCCTTCTAGCACTTTGGCGATGGACCTAACGATGCGTTCAGCCAGCCAGGACTGGCGCTGTGCAAAAGCAATTTGTTCTGGGGCGGCATCGGTGGTCACTAGAATTTCCACCACGCCTTCGTATTCGGCCTGTAGGGAAGGGATGGTCTGGGCCAGCGTATCTGCCACTTCGTGCAGGTCCAGTACTGTGTCCTCCCCTTTCAGAATCACGTCGGCGTTGGCGTTCACTTCATCCCATAGGGTTTGCAGACGGGCCATGGCTTCAGGGTCGCTAACCTGTTCGTCTTTTACGGCGTTCCAGGCTGACTGGAAGCTCTTCTGCGATTTATCCAGCAATTCAAAGGCGTCGGCGTTGCCGGCGGCCGCTTCCAGGGCGTTTTTGGCAATTTGCTGGGAGATCACCCGCATCTCGGAAGCGCGGGTGATGTTTTCCTGGGCCTGGTTTGCCGTAGTGGCGGACAGCAGAAAGTTAGCCAGTGCTAGTACGATAAAGATGGCTAGGCCTACATAAAGGGCAATATTCAGCGTGTTGCCCTCGCCTGCGCCCCCCCGCAGTTTTTCGAACAATGCTCCTGAATTGAACTTCATAATCTGGCTCCTGGCCTGGCGTACACTCTTCTTATAATCCCCGAGTTGCTTTATACGATTAGCCAGTATGGGCTACCTGCATAAAACGTGGATCCTCTGCCAGCCGAGTCAGGCTGAACACGGACCAATACTCCCCTTCCCGCCGGTAGGCCCCGCGCACGAAATTCGTGACGGCGGGATCGCTGACCGGGAGTGATTCCACAAATTCATCAATGGGGAAGTGCTGCATCCCCAATACCTCATCCACGGCCATGCCGGTGTAGAGGTCGTTCTGGTCCAGCACCAGCAAGCGACGGCGTCGTTCTTGAACCGGTGAACTTTTTTCCAGAAAGCCGCAGAGGTCCATCACGGTCATCAGGCGGCCTCGAACGTTAGCGACTCCTTTCATCCAGCTTCGTGCGCCGGGAACCCGGGTGTAAGCTGGCACGGAAAGGATTTCGGAAACCTCATCCAGTGGCGCCACGAATTTCTTGCCATCAAGCACAAAGCCCACACCACTCCAGTAGCTAACCGCGTCCTGCTGCATGGGCAGATCTTTGGCCTGCTCCCGACAGCGCTGGTTGTATTCAGCCAGTTTGATGTATGCGGAGGAGGCATTGTTGCTCATGAGGAGCTCCTTCAGGCGTCGTCCAGCATGCGGTTGACCGTTTGTAGGAGCACGTCTTCGTCCACCGGCTTGGTCAGGTAATCCCGAGCGCCTTGGCGTTTCCCCCAGACACGGTCCGTTTCCTGATCTTTGGTGGTGACGATAACAATGGGGATATGGGCAGTATCGGCGCCTTTAGTGAGTTGTCGGGTGGCTTGGAAACCGTTAAGGCCAGGCATTACCACATCCATCAAGACCAGCTCGGGGAGTTCGGAGCGCGCGGTGGCAACGCCATCAGCGCCGTTGGCGGCCTCGATCACCTCGTGGCCATGTCTTTCTAGAATCTCGCGCAACTTGTAAGTTTCAGTGGGCGAGTCATCCACAATCAGAATACGTGCCATCTTTTCCTCTTCAGGTTTAGCGGCTTAACCGCTTAACCATTGATATGCTGACGAATGGCACCCAAAAGCTCGTCTTTGGAAAACGGCTTGGTCAGGTACTCATCGGAACCAACGATGCGTCCCTTGGCCTTGTCAAACAGGCCATCTTTGGACGACAGCATGATCACCGGGGTTGCCTTGAAGGCGCTATTATTTTTGATCAGCGCGCAGGTCTGATAACCATCGAGACGCGGCATCATGATATCGACGAAAATGATATGGGGCTTGCTGTCGGCGATTTTGGCCAAGGCATCGAAGCCATCGGTGGCCGTGATTACTTCACAGCCTGCTTTCTTTAACAAAGTCTCGGCGGTACGACGAATCGTCTTGGAATCGTCGATTACCATTACCTTGAGGTCTTGGAAATTGTCAGTCATGGAAACTGCCTTCAACCGTGGACCGTAATTGGCCGCAACTTATTGTAATTTTTAGCCTTTCTAATGACTCTCTGAGCGGGACTTGTAGCGTCGTTAGCCCATGCGAAGTTTTTAACATAGATTCTATATTCAATCTATAAGGCCTTATGAAACTTGAGAAAATGTCCCGCTAACGGCCTTACTTAATAAGCGTCGGCGCCAATAGCGAACCGCTCTGTGCGCTGCTAACATTGTTTGGTTCATAGCACAGATCGTACCAATTCCCCCGCCGGCAGCGATTGAGTTGCCTGCGCCCTATAGAACGGAGACCCCATGAGCCTGCGTGTTGGTGTGGTGATGGACCCTATCGCCAAAATCAAACCCTGGAAAGATACCACCTTTGCCATGCTGCTGGAGGCACAGCGGCGCGGCTGGTCTCTGCTTTATATGGAGCCGGGGGACCTGTACATACGTGATGGTCGCACCTTTGCCATCACTCGGACACTGTCTGTCACCGACAATAACGACGATTGGTACCGCCTGGCCGATACTGTGAATCACGACCTAGCGGATTTGGATATTATTCTGATGCGTCAGGATCCGCCGTTTAATGCGGAATACATCTATGCGACCTACCTGCTCGAAAAGGCAGAGCAGGAAGGGGTGATGGTGGTGAATCGTCCGGGCAGCGTGCGTGATAGTAATGAAAAACTGTTCGCTACTGATTTCCCGCAGTGTTGTGCGCCGACACTGGTATCGAGTCAGTCCACCCTGCTGCGAGATTTTGTACAGGAGTTTGGTGATACGGTGATGAAGCCGCTGGACGGCATGGGCGGTAGCAATATTTTCCGAGTACGCAAAGATAGCCCGAACATTTCGGTGGTGATCGAGGTACTGACCCAGCACGGTAAGACGCCGATCATGGCGCAACGCTTTGTGCCGGAAATTACTGAAGGGGACAAGCGCATTCTGATGATCAACGGAGAGCCGGTGCCCTATGCGTTGGCGCGGATTCCCAAAGAAGGCGAGTTACGAGGCAATCTGGCGGCGGGGGGGACTGGGCAGGGCCGGGAGTTGAGTGACAGGGATCGCTGGATTTGTGAACAGGTGGGGCCGACGCTGAAGCGCAAAGGACTTTATTTTGTGGGGCTCGACGTAATTGGTGACTACCTCACAGAAATCAATGTGACTAGCCCTACTTGTGTCCGAGAGTTGGATGCGATTTTTGATATCAACATTGCCGGGCAGTTATTTGACGCTCTGCTCGAGTTGCGGTCGACATCATAGATCCGACCGCAGGGGCGGGACACACTGGCTGCTACCCTAGTGTGGCGGGTGTTGCCCGCCATGATTGGAATCCAATGGTTAACTAAAGTCGTCTAAGAGTTGTAGTGAAAACAATAATATGGAATCAAACCCTGCATCTGCTACCGCTTCTGATCGCCTCACCTTCACGGCTTTTCTTGCGTTGGCATTTCATGGCATTTTGATCTTCGGGGTGAGCTTTGCCCCGGAACTGCAGCGTGCGGCTCCCCATACCTTGGAAGTAACCCTAGCCCAACATCATAGCGATAGTGAGCCAGAGGAAGCAGATTTCATTGCACAGAGTAACCAGCACGGTTCCGGGGATCAGGCTGACAAGCGGGAGCTTACCACTACCGAGCAGGCTGATTTTGCTGACAGTCAGCTGGAAAAGGTGCAGCTCAAGGAAAAGACTACCCAGGAACGCAGGGATCGGGTCAGCCAGGAGCTGGTGATTACCACGGCCCAGGACAGTGAAGATAAGGTTAGTGCGGACCAGAAAAAAAAGACTGATCCTAAACCTTTGAAAGTGGCTAAACAGGAAAACCTGCAGGATCTGAGCCAGCAGATTGCCAGCTTGCAGGCACGGCTGGATGAACAGAAACAGGCTTACGCCAAGCGTCCCCGGGTACGTCGCCTGACATCAGTTTCTACCAAGGCTCACTTTGAAGCGGTCTACATCGATGGCTTTCGTCGCAAAGTGGAAACGATGGGGACCCGTAACTTTCCTGCCCGGGCACTGAGCAGCAACACATACGGAGCGGCGCGCCTGATGGTGGCGATCCAGAAAGATGGCACCCTAAAAGAAGTGCGACTGCTTAAATCCTCAGGCCATAAATTCCTTGATCAAGCGGCGATTCAGAGCGTGCGATTGGCTGCACCGTTCGATACATTCACGACTGAAATGAGCCGGAAGATGGATGTGCTGGAAATTATCCGTACCTGGAAATTCGATAGTAATCGCAGGGTGTCGTCTAAGTAGTGGCTTTCACAAAGATAGGGTAGAGCTGGGCATGGGTGCATGTTGTTTCGCTGGCCACTGAAGTAAAATCAACCTAGGGCCGTGGCGCTGCTGGTACGTTTCGGCAATAGCATCGAATTGGCGATAGGCTTGTCGCTTGCAGCCCTCTCTTCTGCCCCGGATACTGTGTCCATGGAAAACTCACCTTTGAAATACCAGTTGCTGGTGGCCATGCCACAAATGGCCGATCCGGATTTTGAACATTCCGTTACCTATATCGTTGAACATAGTAGTGAAGGGGCCATGGGGCTGACGCTTAATCGTCCGGTGCAAATCAGCCTGGGCGATATTCTCAGCGACATGGATATCGAGATCGAAGTGCCGCCGTCGGAACGACATCGGGTGGTGGCCGGTGGGCCAGTACAGCAGGAGGCCGGCTTTGTACTGCATAGCGCGGCTACCCGCTGGCACGCCAGCATTCCTCTCAGCGATGGACTGATTCTCACCACTAGCCGCGATATCCTGGAAGCCATCGCTATTGGTGAAGGCCCTGAACAATCGCTCATTTGTCTTGGTTATGCTGGGTGGGATGCCGGTCAGTTGGAACAGGAGCTAGTCGATAATGCCTGGCTCAGCACTCCCGCCAGCCGCGAATTGGTGCTTGAGACACCTTTTGAACAAACTTGGCACGCTGCCGCTGCCCGCATTGGTGTTGATATGAGCCTGATCGCTACGCAGGCGGGGCATTGTTGACTCACGCTGACATGCCGAAGGCTCCATACAACACCCGGTGCCAGCCTGGGGTGTCTAGCGTGGAGTATGCCGTCTCATTATGATTTTAGCCTTTGATTACGGTACACAAAAAATCGGAGTGGCCAGCGGTAACGAGCTGCTGGGTACCGCCACTCCTCTGAAAGCCTTGCCTTGCAAAAACACCCAGCCCAACTGGGATGACATTGCCGCGCTGCTAAAAGAGTGGGAGCCGGAAGCATTGGTGGTTGGTTTGCCGCTCAATATGGATGGCAGCGACAGTGAATCTACTGTCCGCGCGCGAAAATTTGCCAATCGTTTGCACGGACGCTTCGGCAAAAAAGTGTGGTTGATCGATGAGCGACTGAGCACCCGCGAAGCCCGCGAACGTACCGGTATTAAGAAAGCAGATAGCCGGGTAGATTCTATGGCGGCGGTGATTATTGCTGAAGGTTTCTTTGCGGGTGATGCAAAGGTCTTTTAATTTTAGCGCGACTGCTCCCGTTCCCATTCCGGCGGTTTCCATAGATGTTTCAGGCGCTGCGTTAGCGGGCCTTTCTGGCCCATGGCTCGGAACATGTCCAGGTATTCGTGGCACCAGTTCACCACCAGACTGTTGCTATACACCGGGCGGGTGATGCCGTACTCCACTGGCTGGTCGTTTTTTTCTTCCACGAAGGTGCCGAACAGACGGTCCCAAATAATAAAGACACCGGCATAGTTTTGGTCGATGTATTCCGGGTTGCGGCCATGGTGGACACGGTGGTGGCTGGGGGTATTGAAAATGAATTCGATGGCCGGGTGCAGCTTGCCCACCAGAGTGGTGTGAATAAGGTATTGGTACACCAGCGATAGCGCATAGCACACCCCGATCCACACCGGGTTGAAGCCCAGGAACGCCAGCGGCACGTAGAACAGCCAGCCACCATTAAAAATGTTGGTAGCGTTTTGACGCATGGCGGTGGAGAAGTTCATTCGCTCGGAAGAGTGGTGGGTCACATGGGCGGCCCAGAACCAGCGCACCCGGTGAGAGGTGCGATGGAAGCCGTAGTAACAGAAGTCCACCAGCAACCACAGGCCAATGGCCGTGAATAGGGTCAACTCCACGTCCAGTAGACGGTGTTGGTAGGCAAAGGCATACACCGGAAAAGCAATCAGCCCGGCGAACAGCAGTTCGGTGGTTTGATAGCCAGCTCCCAACATGAAATTCAGCCACGATTCACGACCATCCACCAACCGATTGTTGTGGCGAATCTTGCGGTACTCCCACAGAAACAGGCCGATAAAGAGTGGCGTTGCCACCACGAAAATCAGTTGCCGTGCATCCAGAGCTAGCCAGTTGGGCAGCACATTCCAGAGTGGTGCCAGGCCGCTGTTTTGCCAGACATTGTTGAACCAGTCCATTAGTGCCATGGGAGCCTCGAGATTGGTGAGGAGCGTGGTAGAGCTGGCAGTGTGCGACAAGTACGACTTCCTGTATTGACGATCTGTGCCTTATTTTTGACAATCGGCGCCAATAGGGCAACGTTGTCGATAAGGAGATCCCATGGCCACCGCCATGCGCGTTACTGGTGCTTGGGTGCAACTGCTCACGGATTGGCTTGATCGAGAAAACCTGCCGGCTCCGACATTGCGAGCCGTGCTGGACAGCCGATCCCCTGCGGATTTGGTGCCGCTGCCGTTATGGCGGGATTTATTGCAGCAGGCGGTGGCGTTGCGCCCGGAGCGGCTGGCGCCAGGGCTGGAAATTGGCGCCCTAATACAGCCCCGTCATGTGGGTATGTTGGGATATCTGATTCTCACCTGCCGGACCTTGGGCGAGGCCATGCTCGCCTACCAGCGCTATGAAACCCTGTTCTATGGCCAGGCCATGCTGTCGGCGTTGCCGGGGTCCGATAGTTTTGATCGGGCACTGCAACACGCCATGGTGAGGTTAATGCCGGAAGCGGCAGTGACCTTGCCGCGGCTGGCCGCTGAGCTGCATATGTCTGTGCGGACGCTGCAGCGGCGCCTTACGCAGAGGCAATTAACCTGGCGAGAGTTGCTGGATCGTACTCGCGAGCAGTTGGCGCGCCATTACCTGGCAGACCGGTCGCTGACCTTGGGGAGTATTGCCCTGTTGTTGGGGTTTTCCGAACACAGTGCTTTCAGTCGTGCCTACCGGCGCTGGACGGGTACGACGCCGGCGCGTACCCGCAAGCAGGTGGGGGAGGCATACAAGCCATGAATGTTGTGGTTGCAACACGCCTTGCCGGACTTTACTGGCTCAAGTGATAAAAGTGGTACCTGAGGTGATCATCAATAAAGCTGGCGATAAAGAAATAGGAGTGATCGTAACCGGGCTGCATGCGTAGGGTGATTGGTACGCCAGCTTCTTCGCAGGCGGCGCTTAATGCTTCCGGGCGAAGCTGGCCGTCGCGGTAGAAATTATCCGCGTCTCCTTGATCTACCATTAGCGGCAGCGGGCTGCCGCTGCGTTTGAGTAGCTCGCAGCTATCCCACGCTTTCCAGCGTTCCTTGTCTTCACCCAAATAGCCGCCTAGGGCTTTTTCGCCCCATGGGCATTGGCTGGGGTTGCAGATCGGGGCAAAGGCCGACACTGAGGTGTAGCGGCCGGGGTTCTTCATCGCACAGACCAGGGCGCCGTGGCCGCCCATGGAATGACCACTGATGGCCTGCTTGCCGTTGAGGGGGAAATGTTCCTGAACCAGCGCGGGCAATTCTTCCGTTACATAATCGTACATGCGGTAGTGCTGGCTCCAGGGCGACTGGGTGGCATTTACATAGAAGCCGGCACCGGAACCAAAGTCGTAGCTGTCGTGTTCACCGGGTAGGTCTGTGCCCCGCGGGCTGGTATCCGGACAAACAATGGCCAGCCCTAGTTCGGCTGCAGTTCTGTGAGCGCCGGCTTTCTGCATGAAATTTTCATCGGTGCAGGTTAGCCCGGACAGCCACCACAGTAGCGGCACATCATTGCCCTCGGCTGCCGGAGGCAGGTAGAGGGCAAAGATCATTTCGCAGTTGAGTGCCTGGCTGTGATGTTTATAGCGTTTCAACCAGCCACCAAAGGATTTAGTGGCAGAAACCAGTTCGATATCGGACATGAGGCAACCCCTCTAAAGCGGTAGTGGAAGCTCGCCTGCAAGCGATTTTCACCAGCAGGCTGGCTGCCACAGTAAAGGCTAGAAAAGAATGACGGACCGAATGCTCTTGCCTTCGTGAAGTAGGTCGAAGGCGGTATTGATGTCTTCCAGGCCCATGGTGTGGGTAACGAATTCATCAATCTTGATTTCGCCTTTCATGTAACGATCCACATAACCGGGCAGCTCTGTGCGGCCTTTAACGCCGCCGAAGGCAGAGCCTTTCCAGACTCGACCGGTTACCAGCTGGAACGGGCGAGTGGAGATTTCTTCACCGGCACCGGCTACGCCAATAATAATGGATTCACCCCACCCTTTGTGGCAGCACTCCAGAGCAGACCGCATCACGTTGACATTGCCGATGCACTCGAAGGAATAGTCCACGCCACCGTCGGTGAGCTCGACAATCACTTCTTGAATAGAGTCGTTGTAATCCTTGGGATTGATGAAGTCGGTGGCGCCAAATTGCCGCGCCAGGGTTTCTTTGCCCGGGTTGGTGTCGATGGCAATAATACGCTCTGCCTTGGCCATCACCGCGCCTTGAATCACCGACAGGCCGATGCCGCCGAGCCCGAATACGGCCACGGTGGAGCCGGCTTCTACCTTGGCGGTATTAAGAACGGCACCAATACCGGTGGTGACCCCGCAGCCGAGCAGGCAGATTTTATCCAGCGGGGCTTCTTTGCTCACCTTGGCTAGGGAAATTTCCGGCACCACGGTGTATTCAGAAAAGGTGCTGGTGCCCATGTAATGGTGCAGCAGTTTGCCGTTCAGGGAGAAGCGGCTGGTGCTATCGGGCATTAGGCCCTTGCCTTGGGTGGCACGCACGGCCTGGCACAGGTTGGTCTTGCCGCTGAGGCAGAATTTACACTTGCGACATTCGGCGGTGTAGAGCGGAATTACATGGTCACCGGGTTTCAGGCTGGTGACGCCTTCGCCCACTTCCTGGACGATGCCGGCGCCTTCATGGCCGAAGATGGAGGGGAATAGACCTTCCGGATCTTTCCCGGACAGGGTGTAGGCATCGGTGTGGCAGACGCCGGTGGCGACGATCTGTACCAGCACTTCGCCGGCCTTGGGGCCGGCCACATCGACTTCTTCGATAACCAAAGGTTTACCTGCTTCCCAGGCCACGGCGGCGCGCGATTTCATACCCTGTCTCCAGATCATAATTAAACGAGCATTGAGTCTACTGGGTATGCAATAGGGAAATAAGGCACAATTCAGCAATAGATTATTGCTCAGGAGCAACAATGCAGCATTGGGACCGGATTGAGGCCTTTGTGGAGGTGGTGCGTGGTGGTTCATTTGCACGGGCCGCCCGGCACTTGGGCGTGTCCAGCTCCCATGTGAGCCGGTTGGTGGCGCGGCTGGAAACCCAGCTGGGGACGCAGCTTTTGTATCGCACCACCCGGCGGTTAACGCTCACGGATGCGGGCACGGTCTATTTCGAGCATTGCTGCCAATTGTTTGATGGGTTTCAGGAGGCGCTGAATGCGATCAGTGATTTCCAGCAACAGCCCACCGGGGTGTTGCGGCTGACCTGCGCCACCACTTTTGGCGAGCGTTTCATCGCGCCGCTGGTGAACGACTTTCTGGCGCGTCACCCGCAATTATCCGTGCAGCTGGATTTCACCAACCGGCGGGTGGACATCGTGGATGAAGGTTTCGATGTAGCCATTCGCACCGGGGCCTTGCCGGATTCCTCCCTGATTGCGCGTAAGCTCTGCCCGCGACGGGAATATGTGGTGGGCTCGCCGGGCTATTTTTCTCGCCATGCTCGCCCACATACGTTGGGGGAGTTAAGCGGCCATAATTGTCTGCAGGGCTCGTCGGAGCAGTGGACCTTTGATGTGGACGGCCAGCATCGCCACAGCAAGGTCCAGGGAAACTGGAAAGGCAATTCTGGGGCCGCCTTGCTGGATGCGGCTCGCAAGGGCATCGGGCTGGCACAATTACCCGATTATTATGTGGGGGAAGACTTGGCGCGTGGTCAGTTGGTGTCGGTGTTAGATCAGTACGCCTGCACGCATACCGCTGTGTGGGTTGTTTACCCTCGCCACCGGCATTTGTCGCCGAAGGTGCGTCAGTGTGTGGATTTTTTGGTTGAGAAGATGGGGCGTTGAAGGAGTGAGGGTCGTACTGATTGTGGCCATTCACCTGATAGAGCCACAACCGTTGCTGGAACTTACCGACGGCAAACTGGCTGTCTTGATTTAAGAGCTATGGAGTTTCAAGGTTTGCATCGTTGTCCATAAGTATGCCCCAGAGCCTTCATGATCAGGTTTGGGTTTGGACTGTTGGGCATAGTCTAATCCACGACTCGTTGTGCGTAGAGAGTAAGCACCGCAATCGAATAGCTCAAACGCCGCGGTTCATATATAGCGGGCTGTTGAAAGCTGGTTAAGGGGCTTCCAATACGTACGCTACAGATTGCCTGATACCAACAGAGCGGTAATGCTTTTCGACAGAATGCCGTTCTCTCATGCCAGATAATCGTAGCGCGCTCGATGTTCCCCTCCAACGATGCAGTGGTGTGGAGAACGGTGTAGCCTGAATGGGGCATCAACCTGGTGGTTTTCTGTTTGAAATCAAAAGAAAAGAAACGTCGCTTCCTGGCCATCTGACATCTCACGTAGAGTGGCAACTTTACCCCCTACGTTGATGTCTAGATGCAGTAGACCGCTACGCCATGGCAAAACAGCAACAAGGAAATAAGCAACAATCACGCACTTCTCACATTCAAGGTCATCATGAGCATTCTGCAACTTCCCCATGCCCGCCCTGATGTTATCCTCATTGACTGGCATGCCACCCTAGTGGATACCCACGACGCCATGTATCACGCGGTAGATGATATTCTTCCTCAGTTGCATGAAATTGACCTTTGGAATCGGCTACTGGATCCGGATGACTCTAAGACCATCGAAGATGCCAAGCTATTGATTTACGTTAAAGATCATCGTCGACTTCATCCCAAAATTGTTTCCCAGCGAAAAATATCCCGCACCGACATTTTTGAAGTGCTATTCGGTAGTGATCAGGAAGCTAAAGAGCGTGCCCACCGGGTTTTTGATCAAGCCTATCGCAAATATGTAGCAGAGGTTCACCCCCTAGAACCGGACACTCGCGAGCAACTTGAGCATCTTCGCCAGCTGAATATACGGCTCGGCCTGATTTCCAACCGTAAACGCGAATTTTTGGAACACGAACTGGCTCTAGTGGACGGCAGCGGCTGGGAAGATCTGTTTGATGTGGTGGTATGCGGCAGCGATGTCGAAGAGCGTAAGCCTTCACCTCAGATGCTATATGAAGCCATGAAAATCCTCGATAAACCGCCCGCGGAAAGCTGCTGGTATGTAGGCGACAGCACCACGGATGTTATTGCGGCCAAGGAAGCTGGGGTGACTTCCGTTTTCTATAATGGGGCTTACTGGGATCAAGCATGGCTGGATAAGATCTTTCCACATACAGTTAAACACCCCCATCGCCCTGACGCTGTGGTTCGCAGCATTGCCGAGCTAACAACACTGGCTCGCCATTTGCTTGCCCAGCACAAACGAGTAGAACGGGCCCGAGGGTGATTAGAGGCCTGATTGGCCCAATCAGCCACCGTCTTCTTTGCCTCAAAAAGGTACATTCGTACCAATAGTATTTTCAACACGCGAGAGCCCTATGAGCCAATACCGTCTGCATGCTTTTAGTGATGACGCCCTAGGCACGGATGACGCCACGGCCTTGGCAGAACGCTTGCGCAAAGGCCACATCACAACTAAAGATGTTACGGAGGCCGCCATTGCCCGCTTGCAACGGGTTAACCCTGTCATTAATGGTTTGGCTTTGGAAACATTCACCGACGCCCGAGATAGAGCGAATGAAGTCGGCTTTAATGGTTTTTTCTCCGGTGTTCCCAGCTTAATTAAAGACAATATCGATTTGGCTGGGCTGCCTACAGGTCATGGCAGTGCTGCGGTTGGGGCTAAACCCATGAAGAAAACCAGCGTGCTGGCCAAACAATATCTGGCCCAAGGTTTTAATATACTAGGCAAAACCACCCTGCCGGCTTTTGGTTTCACTGCGTCCACGGAGTGGGCCCAGGGTTCCTCCACTCGTAACCCTTGGCACCTTAAGTATTCTGCTGGCGGCTCCTCTGGTGGCAGCGCAGCCTTAGTGGCAGCTGGAGCTGTGCCCATTGCCCACGGTAACGATGGTGGGGGCTCTATTCGCATCCCCGCCGCTGCCTGCGGCTTGGTGGGCTTGAAAAGTACTCGTGGTCGCTTGGTTACTCAGGAAGCTGGCAAAGCCTTGCCAATCAATATCATCAGTGATGGCGTACTCAGTCGTACCGTGCGCGACACCGCCAATTTCTTTGCGGAAGCCGAAAAGTACTACCGTAACCGCAAACTGCCGCCTATCGGCCACGTTCGTAGCCCTGGCAAGCAACGTCTACGTATTGGCCTGATGGTGGATTCTATCGCCGGCGACGCCACGTGCCCGCAGACTCGTGCAGCGGTAGAGGCGACGGGTAAACGGCTGGCTGGGCTGGGCCATCATGTGGATGTGGCCCATATCGATCTGCCGCGGCGTTTCGTGGATGATTTCTTGCTCTACTGGGCCATGCTGGCTTTTTTTGTGAGCAAATTCGGGCGGGTCCTGTTTCCCCAAGGGTTCGATAGCAAGCAATTGGACCCGCTCTCACAGGGACTGGCCCGCTATTACCGACAGCGCTTTGTGAGGACCCCCGGCATGTTGCGTCAACTCAAACAAAGCCAGGCCCACTATGCCCAAGTATTTAGCCAATACGATGTCGTTCTTACTCCTGTGCTCGCCCATACTACCCCTGAACTGGGGTATCTTGGCGCTGATGTGGATTTTGACACTCAGCTTGAACGGCTACTTCGCTACTCTACCTTCACTCCTGCCAATAACGCGTCGGGTAGTCCGGGCCTCTCTCTCCCCCTTGGAAAAGCAGAAAATGGGCTGCCTATTGGAGTACAACTGAATGGGCGTCTTGGTGATGAGCGTACTCTGATTGAGTTGGCTTTTGAGTTGGAGGAACAGCAGCCGTTTCGTCACCTAGGCCAGTGTTAATGCTGTATGGGTTAAGGTCTATACCCTTCCTCCGCCGTTAGCAGAATGCCGTCTACGGCGTCGGTATCAGCGAGGGGGGAAGTGCGCCTGAGGCACCAGGAAAACAAGGTGCTATTTAATCGTTGTATGCGTGGCGTCGTAAGGTTAACCCTTTAGCTTCTTTGCTAAGCCACATTGCGTTTGGCAATGGCGCGCAGAACGATTTGACATTGATTCTCGCCGTATTCGCGGATATCCGCTTCAGCATCGGCCACGTTGCGGCTGACGACATTGACTTGCAGGCGCTTGAAAATCTGGAGTGATACATCGAATTCCGAGATATCTTCCTGCAGAGCGATAAAGGAATAGCGTTTAAGGAGGGGGATGAGGTTCAGAATGTTGCTGGCCAAATAGCGGTTATGGGCGAAGCGCCGGGTGGCGATTTCCACAAAATGGAAAGCTAGCTTATGTGCAGAGCGCATATCGTTATTCATAAAGTGCTGCTCAAGCTGTGGCAGCATTTCCACTAAATCTTCGATATCGCCGGGTTGCCAACGGACGGCGGCCTGCCCGGCGAGCCCTGACAGTAGCATAAACAGGAAATCGTAAAGATCGCGTACCTGCTTGTCGGTGACCTCACAAACACGTGCGCCTTTGCGCGGTTGAAGCTCAATTATGTGCTGCTTTTCCAAGAGCCGAAAGGCTTCCCTGAGTGAGTTGGTGCTCACATCCAGTTGCTTGGCAAGATCATTTTCCGGCAACCGGCTGCCGGGGGCGAGTTCGCCGGTAATGATCTGTTCGCTTAGATGTCGGGCGATTTGTTCACTGAGGCTCACGGCTTGTAGCGACATGGTGGGGTCCTTACTGGGGCCTTGTCTAATTTGGGCCATTATCCATCATGGGCCTAATATCTCATTAATTGAGTTGTTTGACAATTCATGAACTCATGGGTAGTCTCACCGTGACATTGATGACTGTGACTGTTTGGCTTGAACTAGCGAGGTGTGAGCCATGTTCGAGAATACGAATCCTGATGTAATGCTAAAAATGAAAAAATATGGCTACCTGGCTTTTTGGGCAATTATGGTGCCGCTTGTTCCTTTTTCTGCCTTCGTGGGGGTGGAAAGTGGCACGCAGGATTATTGGGCCTGGTTTATGTATGCCTTCATCTTCGGGATTATCCCGGTACTGGATTATTTGGTGGGTAAAGATCCGACTAATCCCAGTGAAGATGTGCAGGTTCCCACTATGAGTGAGGAAGTTTTTTACCGGGTCTCTGCAATCGCCATGGGCTTCGTATGGATCGCGGTATTGTTCTACGCTGGTCATATTTTCATGAACAATGGCTACGGTCTGCTGGGCAAAATCGGTTGGATTGTCTCTATTGGCACCGTAGGTGGCATTATCGCAATCAATTTGGGGCATGAGTTGATCCACAAAGATCCCAAAGTGGAAAATTGGATGGGTGGTTTGTTGCTGTCTAGCGTCACCTATGCGGGTTTCAAGGTGGAGCATGTGCGGGGTCATCACGTCCACGTATCTACCCCGGATGACGCATCGTCCAGCCGTTATAACCAAAGTCTGTATAACTTTCTTCCCAAGGCGTTTGTACATAACTTCATTAACGCCTGGAGTCTGGAAAAAAAATACCTGGAGCGTAAAGGGAAGAAGAACATTAGTGTTCATAATGAACTTATCTGGTGGTACAGCATTTCTGCGTTGTTCGCGGCCACATTCGGACTGCTTTGGGGTTGGCAGGGGGTGGTGTTCTTTCTGGGGCAGAGTTTCTTTGCCGCCCTAGCCTTAGAGATCATTAACTACATTGAACACTACGGTTTGCATCGCCGTGTGAATGACAAGGGGCGTTTCGAGCGGGTGACACCTGCACATAGCTGGAACTCCAACTTCTTGTTAACTAACTTGGCCCTGTTTCAACTACAGCGCCACAGTGACCACCATGCTTACGCCAAGCGTCGTTATCAGGTCTTGCGCCATTATGAAGAAAGTCCGCAGTTGCCGGCAGGTTACGCCACCATGTATGTGTTGGCCTTGATACCGCCACTGTGGAGAAAGGTGATGAATCCTCGAGTAGAAGCGTATTACGAGGGTGAATTGGATCAACTGTTCCGCGATGGCAAGCGAGTGAACAATATCGCTTAATGCGGATAACTGTTCTTTATCAATGCTGAATAAAAAAGCCTCGACTATGCCGAGGCTTTTTTATTTTGAGAAGCCGAAAGATTCGGGTCAGCGGTATTCTACTTCGAAGGTGACGGCACTAGATACATTGCCAGCAGTCACCGTTTCACCATTAACTTTAACTAGGCCGGCTTCCAGCTCGAAGGTTTCAGTCGTATCAGCAGGGTTGCGTGTCCCAAGGGGGGCAGTAAGCGTGGTTTGTCCATCCAGTGTGACAGGGGTAGCGGTATTGCGCTGCCTGAGTTGAAAAGCGACACCTTCTGCAACGCCGGGCATGCCTTGATCAAGGGGTCGAAGGTCAGTGGTGGAACCTGCAACCAGCTGACCAGAAGCGGGTAGAAAGGCAACACGGATTAGTGAACCGGAAAAGCTGTTTCCTGAATCTGAGAGTGATCGAGGTGGCACACAGTTAACAAGCTGAATATCAAAAGGCGTAGCGGATACATAGCTTCCGGGTGTTAGCGAGGAAGCCATTGCTGGGTCCAGCGTGACGGTTTGTGAGGGCGTAGCAAGATCACAGCTTGAACGAGTGAATATATAGTTGATGGTGGCGGAAATATCCACATTGATTCTCCCCAAAAGGCCGGTGTTGATCTCCATTCGACCAATCCCTCCTGATTGGCTGATGCTGCTACCGATAAAACTGTTCATGGTGCCGAATGTGATAACAGTATAAGTATGAAATGTTATCGAGGAGAGAACATCAAGGCTCAATAGCGCTCCAGAGCAAACGTTACCATTGAGTCCGCAATAGCGAGTAAATGGACCTTTTTCGATGGCGTAAAAAGTTTGTAGATGTATTCCAGAGGAAACTTGTAACCGCGAGGCGGTTTGACTGCTAAATCCAGCAGGTAACGATACGCTTGAAGGCGGTGGGAAATTTCCTGTATTGGTGAAAGGGGAGTTGATTTCACTATAAATAGTGGGGATGACGCCAACGGAAATACAGCCGGTATAGGTTGATGTTTCTTCAATGACGACAGAGTAGCTGTCAGAGGAATCGCCAGGAATGGCCACGGACCCTGATGATCTCTGAAAGACGATGTTCTGATCGAAGGGGCCGTTCAGGCAGAAACCGACAGCACTGGCCGAATGGCTAAATAAGCCCATAAAAAGAACACCCATGATGGCTAGTAATAATCGAATCATGGTGAGATCTCCCTCGGCTCATGGTCATCAATGCCACCGAAATCATTGATACTTTGGAAATGGAATCGGGTGTAACCACAGGGTTGGCACTTAACAATGAATTCCTCGCCAGGTAGCAAGGTTAATAATTCGTCTAGAGGATGTTTTTTTCCCGTCTTGTCTTCCAGTAGAGGAGAAAAAAAAGAAACAGAAAAGGGGGCCGGGTTTTTAATGCTCACCCCTTCCTCGGTGAGGCTGATTTTCAAGGATGTCGGGGCCTCCGAGGCGGATAATTCATTTAGTGCGTCAGGCCGATAAAAAAGCTTGATCCGAATACGTTGAGCAAATTGTAGCGTGTTGGAATTTTTAGGCTCCGGTGGGATCTCCTGAACATTGATCCAATAAACTGACTCCACCTCTTCGCTTGGAGGGGGCGTGGCCAGGATAAAACGTAGTTTTTGGGTTTCTCCTGGCTCTACTCGAAACACCGGAGGGGTAATAACAAAATTCGGCGCGTCGCTGTGGATCGAATTTCCTGCTTCCTGATGGAAAGGATCAGTCCATGCTTGCCCAGCATAGGGCAGCGAGCTGGTATTCATAACAGAGAGGGTGACGTCATTGTCGCCTGCGTTGTAGACCACTCGCGTACCGCCAAGCACGAAAGCGGCTTGAGCGTGGCTGCTGATAAAAATAAAGATAACGACGATAAAAATGAATGTATTTTTCATTAATTGTCTCCGCTGGTGACACATATCAGTTTATCAATGATCGTAATGCCAGACGCAGATTTAATTTGATCAGGCAGGCTGAAAGTACAACCGGTACCGGGAATGAAATAACTGGATTGATTCTGGGTGTGGTTAATTAGCGCGTAACCGCTGCTATCAATAGTGGAAACATTGTTACCGTCAGCATCAACAATAAGGCTGCCAAAAGGAGCGACTTGACCGTTGTCGCCCATTATACGAACCAGGAACCGCTGGGTTGGGTAGATGTTGAACTTGGCAAGGGACACCGCACCCCGTTCGGGGGTGATAAAGTGGCTACGATTACTGGTTTCCAGGTTAGCATCAAGCTTGGAAAAATCCATGGAGACTTCTTGCTGGCGGTAGGGTTGGACTTGAGGCAGTAAAGCCATCCCTTTGCTGTTGGTGGTTATAGGGAGAGCCCCGGTTTGGAAGGTAACATCTTCTACACCTCCAGTATCTGCAATGATCGCCGTTTCGCCGAGTCGGCGACCGAAAATGATCCCACCTTTATGAACAAGAACTGAGCCGCCTGCCTGAGCAAAGTAAAGATCATGGTACTTGCTATGTGAGGTGCCAGCGGTGATCCCTGTGCTTTGACCGGAATAAGATAGCCGAGCTGAGCTTTCTACAAGGTCGTCGTTGCTTCTGCCGCTGGTTACGTTGTATGAGAAACGCTCATCGGAAAGTAATCCTGATATGCCTGCATTGAAGTCTGTCCCGGCATCGCTGTGGGTTTGCTGATAATTGATATAAGTGGGGCGCCTGTTTTTCGAACCCAAAGGCAGGCTGGCGCTGATGCTAACGGTATTGTCAAGCTTACCGTTCAGGTTTTCGTTGTGTGAGAAAGATAAGCTATAGTTCATATCCTTATAATTATTGCTGTAACCGCTAACAAGAAAATTTCTCTCCCCTTTGGTTTTCCAATATTTTTCCTGAGACCCTGTGACGTATAGTGAGCCATAACTTCCTAAACTTTGGGTGAGCGTGGCTTCTGTCCGACTTTTTCTTTGCGAAATAATGCTGCCGTTCGATTCGATTACCGCTTCATTAAAGGTGCGAAACCCCTCGGTAGAATAACGATAACCGAGAATCTGAATATTGGTGGATCGGGTTAGGGATTTGGCATAGAAAAAACGGTAACTGTTACCATCCGCATCTTTTCCAATTTCGTCGGGGCGGAAATATGATCTGGATGCATCCACAGAAAATCCACCCAGTTTGCCCAGGTTGAAGCCTACTCCCATGGTGTGTATCGAATACTCTTGGCTTACTAGGCTTGCGCCAAATAAGGTAACATCGTTATCCAAACCATGGCTGATTTCAGCATTGATGAACCAAGGCTCGTCGGTATTATCGTTACGATATTTGCCTGCTGTAATTGCATACTCCCATAGCCCCGGTCTGACTAGATTCGGGATTTGAGTGTAGGGCTGAACAAAACGTTTTTGCGAGCCATCTTCTTCAGTAATAGTGACGGTTAAGTCGCCATTGCTCAGCGATGGTATATCATCAATGGCAAATTCACCCGGTGGGACAAACTGTTCATAAATGGTATAGCTGTTCTGCGTAATTGATACCCTGGCGTTACTCTGGGCAATGCCCCTAATGACAGGTGCATAACCCTGAAATCGGGGTTCTAGCATGGCGCGATCAGTGCCTAGACTGATTCCGGTAAAGGCAAACCCGTCGATGAGATTGCTGCGAAGAAAGGTTTCCCCCGCGGTGAGTTCGCTTCTCAAAGAGGGTATTGCGGTGTAGGCATAGCTTTCTTTACTCTGCCAGTCAGCTTCTTGCCCGGTAGAGTCTGAATAATTTAGGTTGCTACGAAAGTGAATGCCATTGATATCTGCACCCAGATTGAGGTCAGTATAAAATTGGGACCTACTGCTTTGTTGGTCTCTTGATTGCTTGCTTCCTGAAGCCAGATAGTTCATCCGAAAGTTGTTGATACCCTTATTCCATAAATTTGGCTCTATCAACTGCCGGGTTGTGGTTAATGCAATTTGTGGGACCCGTATATCAAGATTCATGCGTTTGGCGTTCAGTGTTAAGAAACTGTTTGGTGCAGCAGCTATATCGATGCAGCGCATGGTTATATCTGTGTAACGAGAATAGTAGGCGGTATTGATCCCCAATTGCACGGCGAGAGGGTGAGTGATGCATGGTGCTGTGCCATTTTCTTGAGAGATGACTTCCACGTCTGTATCTGTGACTTGAGTACCGTTAACTGAAATGCTGAGAGGGTAAATCCCCGGTATCAGACCTTGCCCCTTTTCAAGGTGACTAATGTCTATGTTGGTATTGTTCTGGTTGACAAAAAAATGGGATGTGAAGCGGGTTGTTGTTTGAGTCTCTTGCTCGGCATTAGCCGCTTGCGCTGAGGCAATCAGAATGAATAGCCCTAAAGAGTTAACCGCATATCTCTTCTTCTGATGTGCCATTTGGGACGCCCTTCGCCGTAAAGGGGAGGAGGCAGGCCTCCCCCCTGTGCTTCACTCAGTTAAAAACAATTGAGTAGTTGGCGATGGAGCGGACTTGGCCCTCTGTTACCGCGGTAGCGTCGGTGGCAGCGTAGGCTACATTAAAGTCAAGACTCGCACCTGAGGCATCGGCAATGGTCGCTGGAGTGCCATTAATGGTTACTGGTGTTGTGCCATCAGATTCAAGTAGCTGCATGCCAACATTGGCAGCACCGCCAGTAGCGATGTTCTGCAGGATGTTATGACCGACATAAAGTTGACCCGTCCACTGTACGGAGGCGCCTTTGCCGGTCAGGTTACATGTCGCAGAGCCTGCATCTGTAGCAACAAGGGAGAACCCGGTTGCCTTGTAGGCGGTATCTGAAGCTAGGAACTCGGCGGTAGTAATTGGATCCAGAGTGACGGTGTTATCTGCTTGGGCGATCCCTTGTTGGGAGACATCCAACGTGCACGTTGTGTCGCTGACCACCCCGTTGAAAATTACTTCACCGGTGTTGGCTATGGCGATTGAGCTGATGCCGCTGATAGCGGCGATGGATATGATGCGAGTGAAATTGTTCATTTTTGTACTCCAAATGTTGTTGTTAGGTTATTTAACGTAACCTTCTGTAAACCAAATCACATTTGGACTGTCGCTACTTATAAATTTTAAGTGCCTCTCCCCTTTGCTTATATACTTGAATGGTATTCGCAAGAGATGATGAAGCGAAACTATTGCTGTTTTATGTTTAAGTTATTGTTATTAAGGGCATTAAAAGAATGGTTTGAAAACGGGTTAATTTTGGCTTGATGTATTTTTATTCCTTTATGGCATCAATGGAGAGCGGAAGATAACTAATCGGGCTTAAAAAGGGAGGGTTATGTAAGCCTATAGCGATAGAAAGCCCGTTCAGCGTTGTATACGCATACTAAAGAGGGTGGGGAGAGGCTTTGGTGGGTGCTCGTAGTGTTACGATTAGTTGCAGTTTGTGTTACTGCTTCCAGAACATCGGCGTGAATAGCACTAGTAGAGTAAAGATTTCCAGCCGTCCGGCGACCATTAGTACGGTCATCATCCATTTGGCGCTGTCGGTGATATTGGCAAAGCCGCCACCTACCTGGCCGATACCCACTCCTAGGTTGTTGAGGCTGGCCGCCACGGCGCTGACAGCAGTGGTTAGGTCCATGCCGGTCATAGTAAACAGTAGGGTAAAAATAACCGAAATAGCGATATAAACACCCACAAAGCCCCATAC